>Ga0318562_10001142_pt1 | contig 11894 bp, 14 predicted proteins | sample GRESIP066b5f18_FD_203688 | JGI IMG/M metagenome (GOLD analysis project Ga0318562, IMG submission 203688) | Tropical soil microbial communities from Luquillo Experimental Forest, Puerto Rico - GRE.SIPMG.066b5f18 | ecosystem: Environmental > Terrestrial > Soil > Tropical forest > Bulk soil...
CCTGAAGTGCGGCACGCTCTACGGAGCATGGCGCTACCAGAACCCCGAGCATGTTCAGACCCCCGTGCTCATCACCCGCAGGCGAATGCCACAGCATTGGGTGATTGGGTTCTTCACGTTGTTCCACACCCAAGACCCCCATCTCCCTGCCTCGCAGGAACCGCTGTTTGACCTTCATTGGCCCCACGCGGGCAACTACGATACCGCCTTTACGAACCGCTGGCCCCGTCATGAGCAGGTGATCCTCCAAAACCTTCCGCTGATCCACTTGGGCGAGGAGCGCGCCAACTGGCTGGGCCGTGGCAAGAAAGCCGAACTCCACAAGCGGGTCTTTGCCAAGCGCCCCCACATCACCCAGTTCAGTCATGAGCGCATGGCGAACCCTCCCCAACTTTTGGTTGACTCACCCGTGGAAAAACGATAGCCTGATTTTATGAAACTGCCACCCATCCTACTGATACTTCTCCTCCCCGCGTTGCTGGGGTCTTGCCAAATGCTCCAGCCATCGGCCAACTGCTTCGGTCCTCCTCCTGCGTCCGTGATACAGGGGCATGAACAATTCACCGCAAAACTCTCTGCACCATGAGGCTTCTTCCTTTTTTGGCGCTGATCCTTTCCTCCTGCGCCCCTTACATCGACCTGAAGCATGGCATCGTGAGTGGGGGAACTCTCTCCTCGACCCAAGGCTTCAGCGGAAAGATCAAGATGGCTGACGGCTCCACGGCGACCTACTCCATGACGGGAGTGGATGCTGCTACGGGAGCCACCAACATTGGCAACAATGTCGTTTCCTACGGAGCATTGAAGTTCGGCTTCAAGACCCAAGACAGCAACAACGCCAAAGACGTGGCCAACCACGCTTCGGATAATACCCTATCCGGTCTGAAAGACACCAACGCCACCAAGGTCAAACTTCAGGCTGGAGCCCCCGCCGTCATTAACGCCAAGAACGCAGCACCACAATGAGCAACTGGATTCTCCGACTGGGCTCTGCCCTCTCCACCCTTGGTCTCTCTGTCGCTGCGATTGATCCTTCCTATTCCAAGGCGGGACTGTTCATCGCCGCAGGAGGCGCGTTCTTCAAAGTCCTCTTTCCCGAAACGGAAGGCGGAGAATTGGCCAAAAGAAACATTATCGACAAACCATGATTTGCGGCGTCACGGTCCATTGGAATTTCCCTGCGTTCAAGCGCCCGGCCTATAACCTGTGCCGTTTCGTCCGGCACATGGAGCGCGACGGCCTGCCGCTCTACGGGATTGAGTTGGTGCTGGAAGGCCAACCCTCGGTGATGCAGGGCAAGAAAAACTGGAAGGTGATCCGTTGTTCGGAGAGATCCATCCTCTTTCAGAAAGAACACCTCCTCAACCTCTGCGTAGCTGAAGTCCCTCCGCAGTATGACAAGATCATCTGCTTGGATGCCGATGTGGAGTTTGACGACCCTCAGTGGGTTTACAAAACGGAGCGAGCATTACTCGACCATCCCGTGGTTCAACCCTTCGAGTATTGCTACTGGCTGGCCGAGAACGGAGCCATCCTCAAGCGTCGTGAGTCTATCGGCAAGGCGGGCATCGACATCACCTGGAGGGGGCACCCTGGATTTGCCATGGCCTTCCGTCGTGAGTTCTTTTCCTTGTGTGGCCTCTATCCCTACGCGGTGATTGGCCACGGAGATTCCGTCAGTGGTTGTGGGTTGCTGGGCGTCCCGCTCTTTGGGTGTCAGGTCGATGGGGTGGGACGCCCTCAACATGCCAACGGAGTGCTCGATAGCTGGCTAAGGAAAGCGTCGGACTTCAGCGGAGGAAGGGTAGCCTACCTCCAAGGAGTGGGTTGCTGGCACAACTGGCACGGCTCCCTCAAAGACCGAAACTACGCCCGCAGGCCCAAGCACGTCATCGACTTCGACTTGAATCGAGATTTGAAGGTGGGAAACGATGGGGCCTTTCAGTGGACCGAAGGGGCTTCGCCCGTGATGACCCAATGGGTCAAGGATTGGTTCTGGGCACGGAAGGAAGACGGAAACCCCCTCGACACTTCTGAACAGCCCCAACCCAACATGGCGCTTCCCGAGGAGCCTCCGTCTGCTGCCATTGTGACTTGCCACAACTACGGTCGCTACCTCGCCCGCTGCCTGCATTCCCTTTGCCAGCAGTCCAAGAAATTCACCCACATTGTGGTGGTCAACGACAGCAGCACAGATGAGACCGAATCTATCTGCGACCATTACAGATCGTCGCAAGGGGTGAAGGTCATCAAGGGGAACTGGCGCAACTTTACCGAAGCACGCAAGGCAGGACTGGCTTCCATTCCCCGTCCTGAAACGGTGCTCTTTGTGGACGCTGATAACTGGCTGTCGCCCGACTACCATGCGAGACTTTCCAAGGTCTTGGAGGAAGACCCAAGGATCGGAGTGGCCTATTCCACCCTCCACTACGTGGGGGACAATGAGCAACCCTTGGGTCATGACCTGTCCATCCCTTATTCCTACCACCACCTCCGTCGCCGGAACTACGCTGACGCCTGTTCTCTCATCCGCATGGATGCCTACGAGCATGTAGGAGGGTGGCCGGACAATGATGGCCTCACCGACTGGCTTCTCTGGCTGAAGATCACCCGCGCAGGATGGACGATGAAACTCTGCCCCGAGGCATTGCTTTACTATCGTCGTCACGCTACCAACATGAACGTGAAGCGTTCCCCTGAAACCAACCTTCAGGTAAACCGCGAGGTCTACCGCAGGGGAATGAAGGTGACGCTCATCACGTTGTTCTCTGGGAGGACGTGGGCCCTGACCAAGTATGCCAAGGCGCTGGAGTCCCTGAAGTGGCCCCATGAAAACCTCCATCTGGTGGCGGTGGACAATTCCAATGACGAGTCCTTTGGAATCAAGCTGCGCAACTGTTTGGCCAACCGGGGGATTCGGGCCACCATCCTGACTGACACCTCCACGGTGGTTGAGGGAGCCGATGCCGATGCGTTCTCGGACTCTGCGGAACAACGCATGGGAAACTCCTATGCGCTCAGTCTTCACCTTGCCAAACTCTACGCCAAGGCCCGCGAAGCCATCCCTGCGGCGACTGATCTGGTGTGGAGCGTGGAGGATGACATCGAAGTCCCGCCTGACTCGCTGAATCATTTCGTTGATGAGTTCATTCGCCACTACCGCGATGAACCCGGCCAAGGCTTGGGCGTGCTCTCCGGCTGCGTCCAGAACCGCTTCCAAGACCAGGACCGCCTCATCGGCTGCACGGGAGACTGGAAGACCTACGAACAAACCGAGCAGTTCTCCGTCATCCAGTCTCCTCCCGCGCAACCCATCCCCGTGATGGCCGCTGGGATGATGTGCTCGATCTTCCGCAGGGAACTCTTCGACCAGATCGCCTTCCGTCCCTCGCCCATGCCCAACTGCCGCCGCCCGTGGTATGATTGGGCCATCGGCAAGGAAGTCCACCGACTCGGCTGGCGGTGGTTCCTCACCCCCTCAGTCCACGCCGCCCACCTCCAAAAAGACGGCACTTATCTCCTTCCTGCTTCCCATGAACACCGAACTGAAACTGGGGCTTCGCCCTCCCACCTTCGATCCCCGAGACCTGAAATTCAAAGCCTACCTCAAGAAGGCATTGCCGCAGCGACCTAAGGGGCCGTTTGGCCATCTCAAGGAAATGGCCGAGGTGCCTTGGGGCATGTTGGGGAACGACCGCTACGGAGACTGTGCATGGGCAGGTTCCGCCCATGAGCATATGCTGCTCAACAAGCTGGCGGGCCGGGAGGTGCATTTCACCACCGCCAATGTTTTGGAGGACTACGGCAACTGCACCGGGTTCACCATCCAAAGTTCTGACACGGACAATGGCACGGACATGCGGGAGCAAATGGTTTACCGCCAAAATCGAGGGATCGTGGACAGTGAAGGCCATCGCCACCTGATTGGGGCTTATACATGGCCAGATGCGGGAGACTTTGAGCAGGCCCTTCAGGCCCTTTGGATGCTGGACTTTCTGGCCATTGGCTTCCGGGTTCCCCGCTACGCCATGGATCAGTTCAACCGCGGCCAAAAATGGGACATCGACCCTGATGGAGACGATACCATTGAAGGGGGGCATTACGTCCCCGCTTTCGCTTACAACTCTGCGGGTGATCTGGTGGTAGTGACTTGGGGCCGAGAACACGCCATGACTCCTGCGTTCTATGAGCGATTCTGCGACCAATGTTGCGCCATCATCACATTGGAAAATTTGGTTAATGGGAAGTCCCCTGAAGGCTTCCTGCTTCAGGAACTTCAGGACGATCTGAACAGTCTATGAAAATCGAACTTCCATTCCATGCCGCCCACCTCAAGTTTCAGCCGGGAGATCAGACCGGGAAGATGTCCACCTTCGGCGGGCCGGGAGATACGGGGGTTTCCCCCAGCGAAGGACTGGCCCTTGTCGAGCCCGAAGACCTTTCCAACTGGTGGTTCCGCTACCTGTTTCTGAGAACCCAGCCTCCAGGAACCACCGGATTGGCCCGTAGGCTCGATCCTGACGCGTTCTACTTGGCGATGCGGTGGAACTACGACACCCATCCCCGAAGCTTCCTACGTCAAGTTCTGTGCAAAGTAGAGGCCAATGGCAAGACCATCCTCTGTCGTCCCGTAGACTGGGGGCCGAATGAGAACACTCACCGCATTGCCGACCTTTCGCCGGGCGCGGCATCCTACCTCGGCCTGCAAACCGATAACCTTGTGACCATCGAAGTCCCCGATCCCTCATGAACGGCAAGAAGACCATCGAGCACAAGGAGACGATCCACGAACAGCAACCCTCCGCGGTCGCGGTGGAGAATGAGCGCCGCGTCACCAAGCTGGAGGAGGGCCAGTTGGACATGCAGCGGGCCATTGGCCGGTTGGAGACCCACATGGAAACCTTCATGACGGGGATCAACTCCAAGCTGGACAAGATCACCCACCGCCCGGCAGGAACCTACATCGGCATCATCTCCCTCATCATGGGGGCCATCGGCTCTGCCGCTGCCCTGATCGTCTTTGTGCAGGACGCCCGCTTGGAACCCTTGCGGGCGGAAGTTAAGGCCATTCATGAGGATGATGACCGCTCCTTCGACCAATGGATTTTGGATTACACCATGACCATCCGACATGACCAAGTCATGCGAGACAAAGGTTTGATTGACGCAGCCACCGAAAAGAATTACACTCCACCGAAATACCCCCGAAGCCATGGCCGAACCCCTCGATGAGATACCCGTAGGCATTGCCCCGGTCGTCACCGACCCTGCGGACAATTCCCTCAAAGAGTTGTCGGGCAAGGGACTCCTTTTCGTAGACAGCACGGGGGCCACCAAGATGGCCGATGGGGGCACGGTCAATCCGATTGTCCTCGGGATGCTTAGCCAGCTAAGCCATGGAATGGGATTCCCCCTCCTCCTGATCCAAAATGGAGCAGGCCGACTCTTGGCCATTCCTGCCACCAATGATGGCACCCAACGCTTCCTCGGTTCCAAGAACGGCCAATGGCAGGAAGCCATCCCCGATAACCCCTCTTGCTGGGACTACGATGAAATCTGCGCCTGTCCTGCCGATCAGATTGCAGGCTGGCAACTGAGTGATTCAGGTCAGTGGTGTTTGGTGAGACTCGATCCCGCTGACTTGGTGGGGGCGACCCACTTCACCAACACCAACACCACCCTCATTACGGGCTCGGGCACCACGGGTTCACCCTACGGGGTCAACGTGAAGATCAGCGCCCAGTCGGGCAACCGCCTCCAAATCCTTTCCGATGGTCTCTATGTGGGGCCGGAATACTAACCTGAACTCCCATGGGACGCTCTCGCCGCCAACGCAACTGCAATACGCCTTCCACTTGTCAGGTGGATTCGGTGGGAGCCCTCGATCTCCTGGCGGGACAAACCGCCCAATGCGAACCACAGGTCTTGGAATCCAATCCTCCCGCCCTGATCTGTGATACCCCGGTGGGCATCCAGTCCCTTCAGGGCAACAACGCCCAACCGATCATCCTGACCCAACTCAGTGAGTTGTCCGATGCGGGACAGGCCATCGTCATCAAGGAGCCTTCGGGAAGAATCCGCTGTCTGGTGGCTCCCAACGGGGTAAACTTCGGGGTGCCGGTGTATGAGGCCGGAGCGGTCTCGGTCAAGGACTTGGCCTTCGCCCTCCAGAACTTCAACGTCTCCAGCATTGGCAACATTGGAAGCTGCAACTTCAGCCTCGCGGTGTGGAGCAAGTGCAACGACGGTTCTTCGGTGATTTCCCTCAAGCAGATGTCCTTTGAGGACTTCGTGGTCGCCATGGGCAACGCCCTTTTGGCAGACTCGGATTTCATCGCCAAGCTGGATGAGACCGTGTTGTCCTGCACCAATACCCCTCAGGTCACGACACTCACCTCCCTCTTCGGCTGCCTCAATGGAGCCAAGTCCCAACTGCTGGCGGGTTCCGGCCCGAGAGAAATCGCGGGCTACAACGGGGTCTTCAACGTCATCGGTCGCACCATGGGGTTTGTCCCCGTGAACCAACTGATTCTCAACACTAATGGCCCCTCATCTCCTGTGGTAAATTTCCCCAATTTCCCTTCCGTGGCACCCAACGGCGTAGTGTGGGGATGTTTCCAAACCCTGGTCGACTTCGCCACGCATGGCGGCAAGGCCGATGTCAGCCTCAACAATTTCCGGCTCAATCATACGGAAGCCCCCAGCGACAGCGGCGAGGCCAACTATGAATTCATGATCGCTGCGATTGGGCCCGCAGGAACTTTCGCCCTGACTTCCCCCATCGCCACGGCCTTCAACGCCCAAGTCGTGCTGCTGGGCTACCTCGTATGACATGGCCAAGGACGACAACGCGCTCTACGACGGACACACCCGCGTCTTGGGCGTGGACACGAACACCAATCCTGCGGACCTTCCTCCCGGTTATCTGGCGGGCGCTGTCAATCGCGCGTTTCGTGGGGGCACCAATCGCACCCGCCCCAGCTTCCAAAGTTTGGAACTGGTGTTCGACACCGCCGCCAATCAGGCAGTGTTTGAGCAGGGAGCAATTCAGGGAGCTTTGGGATATACCGCTGTTACCAATGGCGCAAGTTCTGGCATCGTGGTCGCTGTCGCAGACCGCATACTCTTCGGAGCCGTGCGTGGTTCACGCATCGAGTTCCAACTGGTCCACTCAGGGATTGACCCGACGCTCCTCCACTCGTGGTTCGTCCAAGTCCAAGACCGCATCTACTGGCAGAACGGCTCGCAGAGGCCGGTAGGCTGGGACGGGATCAACCCCGCCTACGTCCTCAACAATGACAATGGGGATGGGATGCCAGTCGGCACTTTCTCTGTATTCGTGCAAGGCCGTTTGGCGGTTGTGACCACTGACGGCTACGTCATCATTTCCGACAACATCTATGGCAACGGACTCACCAACACCCGAGGGGTCGAATCCTTTATCGAATGGCAGCAGTTCAATGACATCGGCGCCATTGGTTCCTACTCCCAGTTTGGACAAACTACTGGGGCGATTGCAGTTCCTCTCCCGCAGACCATCAACGGGCAGGGACAGCTCCTTATCATGCAAGAGCGGGGAGCCTACACCTTGGACCTTTCGGGAGCCCGATCCACTTGGCTGACGGGAGGCATTCAAACAATCGCATTGATTGGAAGGGGCGGCGCAAGCCCTCATGCCCTCATTCCTGCCAATGACGACGTTTGGTTTTTGACCTCAGAAGGTCAAATCTCCAGCTACAAGACAGACTTCTCGGACCAAGACAAGCAGTGGGGCCGCACTTCCCTTTCCCGAGAAGTTCAAGCCTACCTCAACTTCACCGCAGGAAACCTCCGCCAGTTCGTCAGCGGAGCCGTGATTGACAACCGCCTGCTGATGTCCTGCGCCATTCAGGCCGTTCCCTGCAAACTGGGAGGAGCCCATCGCTACGGTCTTGGAATGGTGAGTATTGATTTTGACAGAGGTAGTTCTGTTAGTCCGAAACCCGGTTTTGCTTGGGACGGTTTGTGGACTGGTCCCAGACCGTGTGCATTTGCTCAGTTGACTGTCGATGGGAATTTGAGGACTTTTATTTTGTCTCATGACACAGATGGATTGAATCGAATTTATGAGCAACAGAGCTTGGGCACAGATGGTGTCGATGTGGTGGACGGCAAAGAAATTCCGATCCGATCCCAATTTGATACCCAATATCTCTTTGAACAAAGAAGTCCCCAAGAAAGGCCACTTCTCAAAACTCTCACGGGTTGTGAAGGGATTATTTCGGAAATGATTCGCGGTGGGGAAATCGCCCTCGACTACCGACCCAACTTCCATGAGGAATGGTTCAAACTGATGGATCAAACCCCTGTCGGGTGTCCCAACATCCCTGACAATTCTGCCGACAGAAATTTCGGAACCCGATACCTCCCCTTCCAGAGTCCCACCGTCACCCCTGAGTGTGAGGATGGTCAAGGACGGCTCGCCTTTCGCGCCTATCAATACCAGCTTCGCATGAAGCTGTCGGGCGGCATCTCGGTTCCATTCTTGCAAGCCAAGGCAATCCCCAAAAAGGAAGTGCGAAAAGCCACTTGCAGCAGCGGTCAGCCAGCTAATTGCGGACCTATCCTTGGGCCGGGCGAGAATCTCTTTGAGTATCAGCTTCCTTCGTGATAATCTCTGGAACAATATGCAGAACGCCACGGCAACCACGGCTTTTACGATGGGACCACTCCCGAGGACTGACTTTACCTCGGAGCAGGATCGCGCCAACACCTTCGCCGCTGCCCTTCAAAACCAGCAGATCGTCGTCCCTGCTCCCAACCAAACAGGCTCCCTCAAAAAGACCGTGACGACCTTTGCCTTGGACGCTTCCATTGGCAGCAAGGATACGGGCCTCGACCTCACCTCGGCCAACCTCGTCCTGTCCACGACAGGCGTTACCCCGACCATCGGCATTTTGGCGGTGGGCACCCTCTCAGGGGCGGGAAAGCCGGGAGTAGTGTTCTTCACGGGGAATACTCCCGACACCACCTACACGCTGACCGTCACGCAATACTCGAACTGATGAATCCGATGCTTTATCTCTGTGGCGTGTTTACACTTTGGGCTGCAATCATTTTGGTGAACACAGCCATTTGTCTGGTGATTCGTTTCTTTAAAAAATCCTACTAATGCCCTTCACCGTCCGCCATGCCCTGAAGCACCTCGCCCGCTACAACGGGGTAGAGGGTTCGTGCGTGGACGATCCCACCAATCTGGAGCGGCTGAACCGCGTGCGGGAACTGATCTATGAGTCCCCCGAGGATTTTGTGGGGACCACGGAGTTCGTGGTCATCGAACTCGGGCATTGCTGCCATTCGTTTTTCCTCCCCGAGCAACTTGAAACCGCCCGTGCCACTGCCCGCTGCAACTCCCCCATCCCCCTCCTCTCCAAGAACTACGAGTTCATTGACATCGGCTTGGCCCGTCGATGCTGTTACGGCCACGGCCATGGAAACAAGCGAGCACCGCACTTCCTCCATGTTAACGAGGCGCGCACCCGCACCCCTTATTTCGTGGATGAACTTCCTTCAGGGGGAAGGATTCAAGTCACCAATGACCACAAGGAAGACAACGGCACCGAGTTACGCTTTGCCTGCCGTCGTAACGGACGCCCCCTTGACTTCACCCTGAAGCTCGGAGGGCTCTCTCCCGTCATCTCCAAGAAAGGAATCGACGACATCTTGGCGGTAACAAAGCCCCTCACCAAGGGCAATATCATGGTGTGGAGCGTGGTGGGAGACTCCTGCCCCGTGCTCATCGCGGAATACTCAGGCCGCAATGAAAACCCCCGCTTCAGCAAATACTCCATCCATGGAGGGCATCACTCCTTTCACAACCAAGACCACCGTCATCAGGTGGTGGTCTACGCCAAGAAGAAATGCTTCCCCTACCGTCCCGATGACATGGACGCCTTGGTGGACATTGAGAGTTTGCAGGGCTTGATCTACGGGTATCAGGCGCTCAACGCCACGGAGGCCGAGGATGACAACACCTACGTCGCCAAGATCAAGCTGATGGAGACGATGTTGGAACGGCAGGACCACAACTTGGAAATCTTGGAACCCATGGAAACCTGCAACGTCCATTATCAGACGGCACTCGACCAACACTATTGGCCATGAAACGGATTACCTTTGTCACAGGCTACCCCCGCTCCCGCACCTGCTGGCTGAGCGAACTGCTCACCGTCCACCGGCATTCGTTCGCCTACCATGAGGCCAGCGTGGGATCGGGTTCCTGCTTGGGATGGAGGGCCAAACTGGACCTGAGGCCCGAGCGCAACGTGATCGACTGCAACGCCGCTACCATGGCGTTCATGCACACCCCGGATTTCAAGCAAGCCTTCCCCGATGTGAACTACGTCTTGGTAATGCGGGACAAGGAAACTTGCCGCAAGAACTACACGGACTTCTTGGGCGACCTGATGAATGGTTACGATCCCGAGCAAGAGCAGCGAGGCTGGGATTTGATGGAGGGAAACTTCAACGCTCTCCTCCGTGATCCTGACTGCATCAAGATCGCCTACGAAGAACTCGACAATCCCGATCAGGTCCGCAGGCTCTGCGAGCATGTGGCTCCAGGCTACCCGTGGGATGCCGAACGCTTCGACCAACTTCAGAAAAAGAAAATCGTGCAAAACCTCGATGCGTTTGTTACAACTTAGCTGGCTAACCTCATGGCACTCGGACTCATCCTCGGACTTGGATCACTCGGCACCGGAATCTTCGGAGCCGCTTCTGCGTCCAATGCCCTGAGTCAGGCCCAAAGCCAAGCGCAGGCCCAGCAGGCCGCACAGGCCCAAGAGTTGGCCGGACTTCAGGAAGGATTGCAGGGGTTGTTCGATTCCCAGCAAAACCCAGCGGATGTTTTCAACTCCATCCTGACTTCCCTGCCAGGGACGCTCAACGAGGTGGTGCCCCAACTGGGCCAACTGGCTGACCGCACGGCGCCCCAGATGACCCAATCCAACATTGGGACTTACAACCAAGCCCTCAACCAACTCTTCCCCGCTTATGCCCAAGAGAGCGCGAATCAACTCAAAACGATTGAATCGCTTAACCCGGACAATCTGGGGCAGGACGAACTCAAAGCGATTACGCGAGCAGCGTCGCCGCTTCTTCCGGCTGGCACGCTTGATCCAACGACTGGGGCCGTGCAAGGGGGCACCACCAATCCAGCTTCTCTCTATCGCAATCTCATCTCTGGAGCCTACGAAAGCCACCGGGTCGATTACCTCAACGCCCTCGGCGGCTACCTGAACAATGCGGAAAATTCCGCACTGCGTCAGCAGGCCCAAGCCCCCTCCTTCCTCAACGAGTTTCTGAGCACGGCCAGCAACGCGGCCAACTCCTTGACTCAGCAGACGGGCCAGCAGTCAGCCCAAGACATTGCCGCCCAAACTTCCCTGCTCAACACGGTGCTCGGCATGAGCCCCGCTCCCATCAATTCCGCTCCCTATATCCAAGCCTCCACTTCGGCTTTGGGTGGAGGCATCTCAGGCTTGGCGGGCATCCTCGGGCTCTCGGGAGCCTTCGGAACTTCCAGCTACGGCACCACGCCAACCGCTTCGGCCATCCTCTCCAACTCTCCCACCTCCCTTTACGGAGGCCATTCCATCGCCGCCCAACCCTCCTTCCTGAAAGTCTGATATGGCTGGTGTTGTCGTCCCAAACTTTGCCAAGTTGGTCTCCTCAAGGCCGATCACAGTGGCCCCGATGGGAGCCATCAACGCAGGGGCCATTGCCCAAGACTTGGGAGGACTGGCCAACATCTTCGCCCAAAACACCCAGCAGAAAAACCAACTGCTGAGTGTCGCAGACGCCATCGCCCCCACCGATCCCTCGACTGCCGCCATCATCCAAGCGCAGGCCAA
>Ga0318562_10001144_pt1 | contig 11880 bp, 12 predicted proteins | sample GRESIP066b5f18_FD_203688 | JGI IMG/M metagenome (GOLD analysis project Ga0318562, IMG submission 203688) | Tropical soil microbial communities from Luquillo Experimental Forest, Puerto Rico - GRE.SIPMG.066b5f18 | ecosystem: Environmental > Terrestrial > Soil > Tropical forest > Bulk soil...
GGGAGTGGGTCTCGAGTCCCTCGGACCGGAGATCGACACCGCGTCGCTGGTCCGGCTCGAGCTTGCTCCCTGGGTGAAGATGGCAGGGGGCGTCCGGGGCGCGATCCAGGCGGTGGACCGCTTCGGAAATCTGGTGTCCAACCTTCCCGCGGGGATGCTGGCGCACCACCCGGTCTGGGTGGCCACGGTGGCCGGGCACGTGGTCCCGGGTCACCGGACCTACGGCGAGGTCGCGCAGGGAAAGCCGGTGGCGCTGGTGGGGAGCCACGGCTTCATCGAGGTCGCGATCCGCGAGGGCGATGCGCGGCGGGTGCTGGGCGCGGGAGTGGGGGACGCGGTGGAGGTGACGTGGCCGGAGCACTCCAAGCGGGAACAGCAGGTCCAGCGGCTGGGTGGGCGGGCCTCCCGGAAGCGACGCCCGCGCCGTCCGTGATACACCTCCGCGGCGTCGCACGGCCCTCTGTCGAAACTGGTAGACGAGGCGGACTCAAAATCCGCTGATCTCACGATCATCCCGGTTCGAGTCCGGGGAGGGCCACACAGCCACGCCTCAAGTCGGATCAGCAAACGTGACCCGGACGGGCGAGCAATGCCGATCTTGAGCCGATGGGACGAGTTGACGGACACGGATTGGGAGAGCCTTGTCCACGCGTGGCTCGAAGCGGAAAGCAACGTCAGCGATGGCGCATAGCACCCCGATGAAGACAGCGTCGGTGTGTACGTCACGTTCATGAACTTTACGGCCAGGCCCGAGCTCGTCTGGCGCTTCATAGAGAGGGCTGTCGCCTTGGTGGATTCGGATGACGGCATGGGTCGGATTGCGGCCGGCCCACTCGAGCACCTGCTCGGATGGCACGGTGAGGCATTCATCGCGCGAGTTGAAGAACGGGCAATGAGAGATCCCAAGTTTGCGCGCGTCCTGACAGGCGTATGGCGGTACCTGATGTCCGAATCCATCTGGGCACGAGTCCGGGCCCTCCAGGCGCGAGTGTCAGACCCGCTGCTCGCGTTCATCCCCTTCGACACCTCGGATGGCGACGGCTAGCGCTGGCATCCTGGTCCGTTGATACCGCCACGCCCTCCAAAGCTCCCGTCACGATTGCCGGCAAGGCCCTTCTGGCCTTTCTCACGGCCTTGTCGCTGGGAATCGGGATCGTCGTCGGAGGCGTTTTTCTCGCCCTCGAACTCTATGCGGCATCAGAACGGGGAGGCCTGCCGCCTTTGGTGTCTTTTGTCATCGCCGGTTCGATTCTTGGCGCGAGCGCTTCGGTTCCCCTCGCCGTCTGGCGGCGCTCCTGGAGACCTCTGGTCTACTCGTGTCTGGCTGGTTGCGTCCTGGGTGCACTCCTTGAGTTCGCCAAGAATTATTACGAGTCGCCTTCGGGCTACTGGCTGCGGCAAGGCCATCCACCGGACTCTGCCGGGCCCTCGACGCGCCAGGAGCACTAGCCCCCCTGGCCATCCGTAGCCCTCAGCTCTTTGGCTCGATCCTCAGTCGCCCCTTGGCGTCCTGGAGCGTCTTGGCCAGGAGCGCGACGCAAGCGTGGACCGCGGTCAGGTTCGGGGTCGGCGTCCCGGTGAGGCGTCCCAGCTCGAGCACCGAGCCGACCAGCGCGTCGAGCTCGAGCGGGCGTCCGGTCTCCACGTCCTGGAGCATCGAGGTCTTGTGCTTCCCCACCGCCTCGGCGCCGGCGATGCGCTTCTCCAGCGAGACCGGGAAGCGGACGCCCAGCTTCTCCGCGATCTCTTGCGCCTCCCGCATCATCCGCTCGGCCAGCGCGCGCGTGGGAGGGAACTGACAGATGTCCACCAGCGTGGCGTGGGTGAGGGCGCTGATCGGATTGAAGGTGCTGTTGCCCCACAGCTTGACCCACAGCTCGGAGCGGAGATCGGACGAGACCCGCACCTTGAACCCTGCGTCCCGCAGGAGCTTCACCGTGTTCCGTAGCCGCTCGGTGTCGGAGCCGTCCACCTCGCCGAGGGAGATCCGGTCACCCTCCACGTGGCGGATGATGCCTGGCGATTCGATCTCTGCCGCCGGGTAGATGATCGATCCCAGCACCCGGTCGACGTCGATGTTCCGGGCGATCACTCCGCCGGGGTCGACCGACTCGAGGGTGGTGCCCTGATTCGGGCCGCCGCTCTTGAAGAAGTACCACCAGGGGATCCCGTTCTGAGCGGTGACCACGATCGTCGAGGACCCGCATAGCCGGCGGATGTCCGGCGCCACGCCTGCCACCTGGTGGGCCTTGAGCCCGATGAGGATCAGGTCCTGCTCGCCCAGCTCGGCCATCCGGTCGGTGGCGCGGACCTGGAAGACGTGCTCGGCCCCGTCCGCTTCGCGCAGGGTGAGTCCGCGCGCCCGGATCGCCGCCAGGTGGGGCCCCCGGACCACGACGCTCACCTCGTGGCCCAGGGCCGCCAGCCTGGCCGCCACCAGGCCGCCGATCGCTCCGGCGCCGACGACGCAGATCTTCATCTCAGGACAGGCCCAGCTTCGCGGCCAGGCCGATGCGCTGGAGCTTCCCGGTGGCGCCCTTGGGGATCTCGGCCAGCAGGACCACCTTCCGCGGCACCTTGAAGTCGGCCAGCTTCGCCGCGCAGAAATCGCGCAGCTCTCGCTCGGTGGCGGTCATCCCCTCGCGGAGCACCACCGCCGCCGCCACCTCCTCGCCCAGCTTGTCGTGGGGGATGGCGAAGGTGAGCGCCTGTGCCACCGCCGGGTGGGAGGAGAGGACGTCGTCCACCTCCAGCGGGGAGATCTTCTCGCCCCCGCGATTGATGAGTTCCTTCAAGCGGCCGGTGAGACGGAGGTAGCCCTCGGGGTCCATGACGCCCTGGTCGCCGGTCCTGAACCAGCCGTCCTTGAACGCCTTGGCGTTGGCCTCGGGATTCGCCTCGTATCCGGGAGTGACGTTCGGCCCCCGGATGGAGACCTCGCCCACCTCACCGCGGGGGAGGATCTGCCACTGCTCGTCGAGGACCTCCACCTGCGGCCCCGCGGCGATGCCGACCGAGCCCGGCTTCCGGTCCCGCGGGGGCAGGGGATTGGAGGCCATCTGGTGCGAGGCCTCGGTCATCCCGTAGCTCTCGATGACCGGGACCCCGAACGTCTTCTCCATCTCCACCATGACCGGCGCCGGGAGCGAGGCCGAGGAGGAGCGGATGAGCCGCAGCCGGCTGCGGGAAAGGACCTCGCGGTTTCGCTCGGCCCGGGCGAGCACTGCCTGGTGCATGGTCGGCACCGCCGTGTACCAGGTGGGCCGCACCTCATCGAGCCAGCCGAAGAACTTGAGCGCGTTGAACCCAGGGGTAGCCGAGACCGACGCGCCAGCAGCCAGCGAGGAGAGCGTCGCGGCGATCAGCCCGTGGATGTGAAACAGCGGCATGATGTTCAGGCAGACGTCGTCCCGGGTCAGGCCGAGCGTCCGGCCGATGTTCTCCGCGCTGGCCAGCAGATTGCGCTGCAGCAGCGGAACCAGCTTCGGCCGGGAGGTCGTCCCCGAGGTGTGGAGGAACAGCGCCGGGTCGTCCTTCTCTCCCATCCCACCGCGGGCCGGCTTGCTCCCCGCGCCGGCGGAAGGGGCGAGGTCGAACCAGCCGGCGCCGCGCGCCCGGTTCTGGGTCAGCTCGAGGACCGGGATGGACATCTTCCGCGCGGTGGTCCGGGCCGGCGACTCCTGGCCGGCCTCGAGGACCACTGCCTTGGGCTTCAGGTCGCCGAGATAGAACTCCAGCTCGTCGGTCCGGTAGGCCGGATTCAGCGGGGCGGTGGCCGCCCCGGCGGCGACGCAGAGGAACGAGCTCGCCATCTCCGGCCCGTTGGGAAGCACGATCGCCACCCGGTCGCCGCGGCCGATCCCCAGCGAGTTCAGCGTCTCCACGGTGCGCCGGGCCAGCGCGACGAGCTCGCGGTAGGTGAGCGACTTCGTTCCCTCCGGGGCACCGATGGCGGGGGCGTCCGCCGGACCTGCCTCGAGCAGAGCGACGATCGATGGGTGGGGCATGGCGCCGGGACTCTAGACCCGACTGATCCCCAGGGCGTCGGGAATGAGCTCCTCGCTCATCGCCCGCTGTCGCACCGGTTTCAGGACCAGCAGTGCCGTTGCGGCAGCGAGGAAGTTCAGGACCGAGACCAGGACGAACACCGTCGACCATCCGGAACGATCGGCAATCACGCTGGCCAGCGGGACGATCACCCCCGCCGTGCCCTTGGCGGTGTAGAGCATGCCGTAGACCGTCGCGCTGTACCTCCGGCCGAAGACGTCGGCGCAGGTGGCAGGGAAGAGGCTGTAGATCTCACCCCACCCGAAGAAGACCACCCCGGAGAGGATGACGAAGAGGAGCGGGTTGGTCCCGAACTTCATCAGGGCGAGGATTCCGATTCCCTCCAGGAGGAAGGCGAGGAACATCGTGTTCTCGCGGCCGAGATGGTCGGAGACCCACCCGAAGAACGGGCGGGTGAGCCCGTTCAGCACGCGGTCGATGGTGAGGGCGAAGGTCAGCGCCGGAAGGGTGATCCCCAGCAGGGAGACCGGAATGGTCGCCACCTTGTAGTCCTTGGCGATGGGAGCGATCTGCGCCGTGGCCATCAGCCCGCCCGCGGCGACCATCACGAACATCCCGTACAGGATCCAGAACGTCGGGGACTTCAATGCCTCCCGCCAGGTGTAGTCACGGGCGGTCTGGCGGTTCCTGGGGGTGAGGGCGATTAGCGGAACCTCTCCATGCCGCGGCGCCCGGAGAAACGCGGCGCAGAGCATCACCACCGCGCCCTGGAGGATGCCAAAGCGAAAGAACGCCGCCTGGTATCCGCTGCTCTGGATCAGGTTGGAGATCGGTATCACCGTCGCAGCCGAGCCAGCTCCGAAGCCGGCTGCGGTCAGTCCGGCGGCGAGCCCCCTCCGGTCGGTGAACCACTTCAGGGAGTTCCCCACCGCGGTGCCGTAGACCGCGCCGGCTCCGAGGCCTCCGATCACCGCCGCGGTGTAGAGGCCGGTCAGGGTGGTGACCAGCGAGTTCATCACCCAGGCAGTTCCCACCAGCATCCCGCCGACCAGCACCACCAGCCGCGGGCCGAAGCGATCGACCAGGTATCCCTCGAAGGGAACCGGCCAGGTCTCGGCGAGCACGAACAGCCAGAAGGCGAACTGGATGTCCTTCCTCGGCCAGTGGAAGGTCTGCTCCAGCGGGCCGACGAAGAGCGTCCACCCGTACTGGAGGTTGGCGATCATCACCATCGCCAGGACGCCGAGCACGAGCTGCGCCCAGCGGTGGAGGGGAGGTCTCGTTCCGGCGGGGGAGTCGGCCACGCGTCACCTCTCTCGGGCGAGCTGCAGTCGGGTTGTAGGATCTAGGACGGGCGGGTGACTTCGATCCAGCGTCGCCAGCGGTGGCGGCACCCGGGCGCCCGTCGATACCGCAGGGGCTTCCAGGAGACCGGGGCAAGGTAAGCGTCCGCCGGCACAGCTGAATGTCGTGGCGGGGAGGACAGCCTTGCGAGCCGGCTCAGCGCCCCTCCTTCTTCGGGGTCCCTGTCTCGTTGCTGACGATGTACGCCCCGACGCCCTGTGCCAGCGGACAGGTGGCGTAGAGGCCGACCAGCCGGGGCTCCCGGGTCCGGTCCTCGAGCGCCCAGCGGTCGTCGAGCATCCGGACGACACGGAAGCGGCCGTCGACCGCTGACCAGGTTCCGTCGCGCTCCTTCGTCCAGTGGAGTGGGGGAGGGCCGGGGGCGATGCGGTCGCGCCAGTGCGGAGGCATGGCCGGCGATATCTCCCCGTGGACTGACAGCACGAGATCTGGGGGGTGTGTCGTCGGCGCCACCCCGCGGATCGCATCTGATCCGCTAGTGTCCCCGGCTCCGGGCCCCGCGTCCGAAGGAGGTCTCATGGCGCTCGAGTACGCGTTCGAGATGGCTGCCTCGAGCATCCGCTTCGGTCGGGGGGTGACGCGCGAGGTGGGGATGGACCTGGCGGAAATGCAGGTCCGGAAGGTGATGGTCCTCACCGATGCCCGCCTGACCAAGCTCCAGCCGGTGGACACGGTGCTGCAGAGCCTCCGGGACAACAAGATCACCTTCGCCCTCTTCGACCGGGTTCGCGTCGAGCCGACCGACGTCTCCTTCCGCGAGGCGATCACCTTCGCCACCGAGGGCGGCTTCGACGCCTTCGTCGCCGTGGGCGGCGGCTCGACCATCGACACCGCCAAGGCTGCCGACCTGTACGCCACCCATCCCGCCGACTTCCTCGACTACGTCAACGCTCCGCTCGGGAAAGGGAAGCCGGTCCCGGGAGCGCTCAAGCCGCTGATCGCCATCCCCACCACCGCCGGCACCGGGAGCGAGACCACCGGCGTCGCCATCTTCGACTACACCCCGCTGCACGCGAAGACCGGCATCGCCCACCGGCGGCTGAAGCCGCTCCTGGGAATTCTCGATCCGGACAACACCCGCAGCATGCCGCCGCAGGTGGCCGCCACCAGCGGGTTCGACGTGCTGAGCCATGCCATCGAGTCCTTCACCGCGTTGCCGTACCAGCGCCGCGCCCGGCCGGAGCGGCCGATCCTCCGTCCGGCGTACCAGGGCTCGAACCCGATCAGCGACGTCTGGTCGCTGGAGGCGATGCGCTGGGTGTCGCAGTACTTCGTCCGCGCGGTGGAGGACCCCGACGACAGCGAGGCACGGGAGAAGATGCAGCTCGCCGCCGCCTTCGCTGGAGTGGGATTCGGCAATGCCGGCGTCCACCTGCCGCACGGGATGTCCTATCCGGTCTCGGGATTGGTCCGGGACTTCCATCCCTCCGGGTTCCCCGTGGACCATCCGATCATCCCCCACGGCATGTCGGTGATCCTCAATGCCCCGGCGGTGTTCCGCTGGACGGCGGAGGCGAATCCCCAGCGCCACCTGATCGCCGCGGAGATCCTCGGCGCCGACGTCTCCCGCGCCCGGCCGGAGGACGCGGGGAAGATCCTCTCCGACCGATTGGTGGGATTCATACAGCGGCTGAAGATGCCCAACGGCCTCAGCTCGGTCGGTTACGGCAAGTCGGACATCCCGGCGCTGGTGCAGGGGACGCTCCCGCAGGCGCGGGTGACCAAGCTCTCCCCCCGGCCGGTGGAGGAGCAGGACCTGGCCCATCTGTTCGAGGATGCACTCCATGGTTGGTGAGCGACCGGGAGCGCATCGACGTGATGGGGCAGGGCTGACCGTCTCGCTCGCCGCAGCCCTGCTGTTCCTCTCCCAGGCCTGGGCCAAGGAGTCCTCGATGCAGATCTCCTCCACCAGCTTCGGCCCGAAGGGCGCGATCCCCACCAAGTACACCTGCGAGGGGGCCGACACCTCGCCCCCGCTCGCCTGGAGCGGCGTGCCGTCCACGGCGAAGAGCCTGGTGCTGATCGTCGATGATCCCGATGCGCCGGATCCGGCCGCGCCGAAGATGACCTGGGTTCACTGGGTGCTCTACAACCTGCCGACGCAGACCAGCGCGCTTGCGGAGAACGCCTCGAAGTCGCCTCCCTCGGGCGCGAGGGACGGGGTCAATGACTGGAACCGCCCGGGGTATGGCGGACCGTGCCCTCCCATTGGACGCCATCGCTACTTCTTCAAGCTCTACGCGCTCGACGTCGTTCTCCCCGACCTCGGCAAGCCACCGAAGGCGGTGCTGTTGAAGGTGATGGAGGGGCACGTGGTGGCCAGCGCGGAGCTGGTGGGTACCTACGAGAAGGGCAAGTAGTCGCGGTTCAGCTGGCGCGCTTCCCGGAGGCCTGCGCCAGCACCCATTTCCTGACGCTCGCCGCGCCGCGCCCCAGCGACCGCTGCCGGCAGACGAGCCAGTAGGCGTAGTCGAGGGGAAGCGGCTGGGTCCGGGTCGCGCGGTGCAGTGACCTCGAGGCGAGGAGCGGGCGGACCAGCTCGAGGCGGGCGAGGGCCACCCCATTCCCTGCCAGCGCCGCCTGGATGACCTGATCGTACTGCGTGAACCGGATGACCCGCCCCGGCCGGGGCCGGGCGACGCGCTGGGCCTTGAACCAGTGAGCCCAGGCGAGCAGCGGATGCTCGGGATCGTCGTACTCCAGCAGCACCTGCTTGCCGAGCTGTGTCGGGTCGTCGATCTCCACCGCGGTCCGGGACACCGGGAGCAGCTGCTCGTCGAAGAGCCGGAGCGCGCCCGAGGGAGCGATGGGCGCCGGGCAGTAACGGATTGCGAGGTCGATGTTCTCCCGGTCGAGGTCCATCAGGCGGTTGGTGGCCACCACCCGCAGATCCACGTCCGGGTGCGCTCGCTGGAACTCGCCCATTCGGGGGAGGAGCCAGAGTGCGGCGAAGCCGGCCGAGGTGGTGAGCGACACCGTGCAGGGGTCCGAGGGGCGCAGCGAATCCACCGCTTCCCCGAGCTGCTCCAGCCAGGCATCGGTCGTCTTGAAGAGGCGGGCGCCCTCGGGGGTGAAGGCCAGTCCACGGTGACGGCGCTCGAAGAGTGCGCAGCCCAGGGCGTGCTCCAGCGCGCGGATCTGCCGGCTCAGCGCGGGCTGGGTGATGGCCAGCTCGCGGGCCGCGGCGGTGACGCTCATGCATCGGCCCACGGCGACGAAGCCGCGGAGGAGATCGAGCGAGGGAAGGCTCAGCAGGCCCCGTGACATGCCCGCTCCGCATGCGAACCGGGCCGAGACGGCATTGGAGCGCGCGCCTGGCGACCGGTAGTCACTCCACCCATGACCACCAGCATCGCCGAATTTGGAGCGGAAGGGCGGCTGTGGCTCCGCCGGGGCTGGGAACGCGTCAGGTCCCGCGACGTCGCCGTCCCTCGTGTCGAGGCCAGCCTCTCCTTTCTCGCCAGCGCCCCGGGGCGCCCCGTGGCCTACCTGTACGAGCCACCGGCGGGGACACCGCGCGACAACGCGGAGTACCAGGCCCGCACGGTGAGCATCGCCGACGCCCGGCTGATGGCCTCGTCGCTCGAGCTCCATCGCAATGGCTTCGAGCTCTGGGACGCCCCGAGCGGGGTGGAGGACTTTCGGGACGACGGGGAGGTGGTCGACCGCTACTACCCGGAGGTGGCCGAGCTGGCCCTGGCGGCCACCGGAGGCACGGAGGTCCACGTCTTCGACCATCTGGTGCGGCAGCGGGAGGCAGGTCGCCCGGCGATGACCCTCGGGGCACGCCGCGGGGCACAGCTCGCGGGGCCTGCTGGACGGGTGCACAACGACTACAGCGAGGTGTCCGGCGAGAGGCGCTTCGGTCTGGTACTCCCCGGTCAGGTGCCATCGGGGCGCTTCTGCATCGTCAACGTGTGGCGCTCCATCGGCGAGGCACCGGTGCGAGACACGCCGCTTGCGCTGTGTGACGCGCGCACCGTGGAGGCTGCGGATCTGGTCCCGAGCGAGATTCGCTACCCGAAGCGAGACGGGGAGATCTTCCTGGTCCGCCACGGCCCCGGACAGCAGTGGTCATACCTCTCCGAGATGCGAAAGGACGAGGTGTGGGTCTTCAAGCAGTACGACTCGGACCGGGGACAGCCGGCCCGGTTCACCCCCCACGCCGCCTTCGACCACCCCGCGAGCCCACCGGATGCTCCACCGCGGACCAGCATCGAGGTCCGCTGCCTGGTGACCTTCCAGTGAGCACCTCGCTGCCGGCCCTCGAGATCTGGTTCGACCTGGCGAGCATGTACAGCTACCTCAGCGTGATGCGCATCGAGGGGCTGGCGGCGTCGGCCGGGGTCCAGCTCCAGTGGGAGCCTTTCCTCCTCGGGCCAATCTTCGAATCGTTCGGGTGGAACAGCTCGCCCTTCGTCCTCCAGAAGGAGAAGGGGGAGTACATGTGGAGGGACCTCCCGCGGCAGTGCCGGAAGTACGGGCTTCCCTGGAGGCGACCCTCGGTCTTTCCCCGAAACACGGTGCTGCCGGTCCGGATCGCCTTGCATGGCGCGCGCGAGGCGTGGGGCCCGGCGTTCGCCAGGGAGATGATGCTGCGGGCCTGGGAGCGCGACGAGGACATCTCCGGCGAGGCGTCGGTCGGCTCCGCGCTGGCCTCGATCGGGCTGCCGGCGGAGGAGGTGCTCGCCGACGCGCACTCACCAGTGAACAAGCCGCGGCTGCGGGCGCAGATCGAGCGAGCCCGGGGGCTGAAGATCTTCGGCGCCCCGATGTTTCTCGTCCGGGGCGAGATGTTCTGGGGAAACGACCGGCTCGAGGACGCGCTCGAGGCAGCGCGGGCCTGAGACTGGAGGAGCGAGCTGGCTTGGCGGGAGTCCGCTAGGGCGCCGGTCCGGGCCGGTTCCGCCGGACCAGACGCCAGGTTGTGACGGCGATCACCGTCACCACCGCCGGCACAAGGATGCTCCAGAAGCCGAGAAGGCCTCCCTGGATCATGTCGCCTCCGAAGTTGACCCGCGGAGGGTACATGCACCCGCCAGTGACGTCGAAATCTCGGCGGAGTTCTTGAGTCACGGCCGCCAGCATTTCAATGCAGCTGGTCGCGCCGAGCCCTCGCCACTGGATGTCACTGTCGTTCAAGGCGAAGATCGCGCAACCTCGGTGGCCCAACTCGAAGGGGGGAACCGATGCCGCACCGGAGAGGTCGTCGCCTAGTGACAGCCCTGGTGTGCCTGACAGTGATCCCGGCCGGGCTGGGCCCTTCGAGGGCCGCGGATGGGCCACCCTATCCACCCCGCCAGGTGCCGGCGCGGTCCATCCCCGTGCCCACCACGGTCAGCCCCCAGCTCCAGAAGATTATCGGTCAGCCGATCGGCGATGACTGGAAGGAGGCGCCGGGAACTCCCGACGCGTGGAAGGCCCGCGTCTCCGAGGACGCGAAGTCCACCATCGCCCGGCTGCCGGCTCTGCGAGAGGCGCTGGGCGTCTCTTTGCAGCCCACCACCATCGCCGGTGTGAAGGCGTTCATCCTCACGCCGAAGACGATCCCGCCGAGGAACCACAACCGGCTCCTGCTTCACCTGCACGGGGGCTACCGGGTCTACAACCCCGGCGAGGCGGGGACCCGGGAGGCGACCCTGATGGCCGCCCTCGGCGGGTTCAAGGTGATCTCGGTCGACTACCGGATGCCCCCCGATTTTCCCTTCCCGGCGGCGATCGACGACGCCCTGGCGGTCTACCGAGAGCTGCTCAAGACGCACCCGGCCAGGAACATCGGCATCTTCGGGACCTCCGCCGGGGGCAGCCTGACCTTGACCACCTTGCTCCGGGCGAAGGCGGAGCACGTTCCGATGCCGGGGGCGATCGCTCCCAGCACCCCCACCGCCGACCTGACCAAGACCGGCGACAGCTACTTCACCAACGAGTTCATCGACAACACGCTCGTCTCTCGCGACGGCTTCGTGGAAGCGACCATCGCCCTCTACGCCAACGGCCACGATCTAAGAGATCCCCTGGTGTCACCGGTCTACGGCGACATGCGAGGCTTCCCGCCGGCTATCCTCACCAGTGGGACGCGCGACCTCTACCTCTCGAACGCTGTCCGGGTTCACCGCAAGCTGCGCGCCGCCGGCGTGGAGGCCCTCCTTCAAGTCTGGGAGGGTCTCTCGCACTCGCAGTGGCTCCGCGATCCCGACGCCCCGGAAACCCGCGAATACCACGCCGAGGTCGCGCGGTTCTTCGACCAGCACCTCGGGCGGTAGCCGTTCAGCTCTTCGCCGCGGCGTCAGCCTCCCGGTAGAGCCAGGCTCCGACGCTGATCGCGATGACCATCACCACCAGCCCATCGATCGACCAGAGCAGCGCGAACCGCCGACCGAAGAAGCCCGAGGGAATGAGGCCCAGGAGGGCGATGGGGATCACCAGGGCCCAGGTGGCCACCGCGGCGATGAGGCCGGTCCGCGGCCCGGGGCCGTACCTCGGGCGGATGGCGGCATACATCCACAC
>Ga0318562_10001145_pt1 | contig 11879 bp, 11 predicted proteins | sample GRESIP066b5f18_FD_203688 | JGI IMG/M metagenome (GOLD analysis project Ga0318562, IMG submission 203688) | Tropical soil microbial communities from Luquillo Experimental Forest, Puerto Rico - GRE.SIPMG.066b5f18 | ecosystem: Environmental > Terrestrial > Soil > Tropical forest > Bulk soil...
CGGCCGCGACGTCGCCGGTGTCGCAGTAGCGCAGTTGCCTGGTGCGGAAGGCGACGCTGAGGTTGATACCGCCGTCGAGCACCTGCTTCCAGATGTCCGCGGACCCGATGATGTCCCACTGGGCGCCGCCGGTCTCGCCCGGTCCGAACCCGCTCGCCGAGGTGATGGCAGCCGCCGCGAGGTCCACCCGCCAGCGGGCCGCGATGCTCCCGCCGCCCGGCGTGGTGACGGTAACCAGGAAGGTCTCCCGCGAGCAGGGCCGCCACAGCGCGGCGAACTGCCCGTCAAGCTGGGCCATTCCGGACAACAGCCTGGCCGCCATCATCCGCAGGCCCGGCGGGGCGTCCTCATTTCCGCCTTGCGCCGCGCTCGCCGCTGGGCTGTTGCTGATCGCCGCCGGGGTCCTGTACCTGGGCCGCGGCTGGCAGTCGACGGTGACCGGGCTGATCCTGGCCGGGTCCGGTGGGTTTCTCGCGATCCTGTCCAAGGAGCAGTACCTGATCCTGGCCGCGCCCATCTGCGTGACCCTGGTCCTGGCCAGTGCGCGCGGCGGGTCCTGGCGGGGATTGCGACGGCTGCGGACCCGGGAGGTGCGCGCCGCGGCGGTGGTCGCCGGGATCCTCGCGGCGATGACCGCGGTCTACGCGACCTGGAACTACACGAGCCCCTACGGCCATCGCCTTGAACACGTCCAGGCCGTGGACATGATCTTCACGGACATCGTGACCACGCGGGCGAATGCGCCCGCGCAACTGCGCGCACTCGGGCTGCCGGTCAGCTGGGCCAGGTACGCCGGGCACTATTACTGGCATCCGCACTCGGTCCGCACCAACCCGCTCTTCACCAGATACGAGGGGCGGCTGACCGACGCCAATATCGCGCACTACCTGCTAACCCACCCGGGCAGCATCGCCAGCATCGAGCAGAAGGCCGCGACGGCGGCCCAGCTTTTGCGGGTTACCACGCTCGGCGATTACCCGCCGGCGAGCGGGCACGCGGCGGGCTCGGTGGAGTCCCGAGTCGTGGTGATCACCTGGCTGGCCCAGCGGCTGCCGGCACGGCTGGGCCTGTTCCTGCTGCTCCCGCTGTGGGCGGCGATGGTGGCGATCGGGGCCATCACGCTGCGGCTGCGCCGCGGTGGCTCGTGGCACCGGGATGCGGCGGTGCTCGTGCTTTGCATGACCGGCAGCGCGATGGCCGCGTTCATACCGCCCGCCTATTTCGCCGGGATCTCGACCACCAGGCACATGGTCGGCTCCAATCTGGCGACGCTGCTCGCGCTGATCCTCAGCCTCGCGCTCGCCGTCTCGATGGGCTGCCGGGCGGTGACCCGCGCCCTGGCCCGCCCCGGCGCCCCGGCGGCGGGACCTGGGGATCCGGCCCCTGTTCCCATCGGCCCGGCTCCGGCTGGCTAGGCGGCGGCCGTCCCTGCCCAGCCCGGCGGACCTGGATTAACGTTGGGTGTGCCCCGCTTTCTCTGTTAGTTTGCTAATAGCAATTAATGCTGAGCGAGGAGATCCACAGCAGGTGAGTGAGTCGGCGAACGGCCAAGCGAAAGTACCCGGGCAGGGCGGGCAAAACGGCTCCGCTCCCGGCGGAGCGCCATCCCGCGGTGACACGGCCGGTGCCGGGGCCGGTGCCAGCCCGAACGGCGCCACCGGGCCCCGGGGTACCTCCGCGATGCTGCGCGGGACCCACTACAAGTGGCTGGCGCTGTCCAACACGACGCTCGGCATGCTCGCCGCCACGGTCAACGCGTCGATCGTGATCATCTCGCTGCCCGCGATCTTCCGCGGGATCAAGCTCAACCCGCTGACCCCGGGCAACGTCAGCTACCTGCTGTGGATGCTGATGGGTTACCTGGTCGTCTCGGCCGTGCTGGTGGTGACGCTGGGCAGGCTCGGCGACATCTACGGCCGGGTCAAGATGTACAACGCCGGGTTCACGATCTTCGCCCTGGGCGCGCTGGCGCTGCCGTTCGACCCGCTGACCGGGCCGTCCGGTGCCCTGTGGCTGATCGGCTTCCGGGTAATCCAGGCGGTCGGCGGGGCAATGCTGATGGCCAACGCCCCGGCGATCCTGACCGATGCGTTCCCCGCCAACCAGCGCGGTACCGCGATGGGCATCAACCAGGTGGCCGGCATCTCCGGCATGTTCATCGGGCTGATCCTCGGCGGCGTGCTGGCCGCGATCGACTGGCGGCTGGTGTTCATCGTGTCCGTGCCGATCGGCATCGGCGGCGCCATCTGGTCGTACTTCAGCCTGCATGAGATCGGCGTCCGGACGCCGGCCAAGATCGACTGGCTCGGCAACGTCACGTTCGCGATCGGCCTGATCGCGCTGCTGGTGGGCATCACCTACGGCCTGCTGCCCTACGGCGGGCACTCGATGGGCTGGACCAGCCCACTGGTGCTCGGCGGCATGTTCGGTGGCGTCGCCATGCTGGTCGTGTTCTGCTTCGTCGAACTGCACGTCGCCGCGCCCATGTTCGACCTGCACCTGATGAGGATCCGGGCCTTCGCGGCCGGGATTAGCGCCACCCTGCTCGCCTCGATCGCCCGCGGCGGGCTGCAGTTCATGCTGATCATCTGGCTGCAGGGCATCTGGCTGCCGCTGCACGGCTACGACTTCAAAGACACCCCGCTGTGGGCAGGCATCTTCCTGCTCCCGCTGACCGGCGGCTTCGTCGTGTCCGGGCCGGTGTCCGGCTGGCTGTCGGACAAGCACGGGGCCCGCTGGTTCGCCTCCGGCGGCCTGCTGGTCTCGGCGGTGGCATTCGCCGGGCTATTGCTGATTCCCACCGACTTCAGTTATCCGGAGTTCGCCGTCCTGATCTTCGTGGCAGGCGCGGGCATGGGCCTGTTCTCGGCGCCGAACGCGGCCGGGATCATGAACAGCGTCCCGGCCAAGCAGCGTGGCGCCGCGTCCGGCATGCTCGCCACGTTCCAGAACTCCGGCTTCGTGCTCTCGATCGGTGTGTTCTTCACGCTGATGATCGCCGGCCTGGCCGCCACCCTGCCGACCACGCTGACCCACGGGCTCGCCGCGCAGGGCGTACCGCACGCCATCGCGATCAAGATCGGCTCCCTGCCCCCGGTCGGCAGCCTGTTCGCCGCCTTCCTCGGCTATAACCCGGTCGCGCAACTGCTCGGCCCAACGGGCATCCTGGCCCATATGCCCGCCAGCCACGTCGCGGTGCTCACCGGCAAGGTGTTCTTCCCGCAGCTCATCTCCGGCCCGTTCCACCACGGCCTGAACATCGTGTTCGTCATGGCGATCTGCCTGCTCGTCATCGCCTCCGGGGTGTCCCTGCTGCGCGGCGGCCGGTACGTGTACGAAGAGCACGAGGTCGCTGGGGAGCCGGAGAGTGCCGGGAAGGCCGCCCTGGAGCGCACCGGGCGCGCCTGACCCCCGCCGGCGAGTGCGGGTGGCCCCGGCCATCCTGCCCCGGAGCCACGGTCACACCTGCCTTGGCTCCAGCAGGAAGTAGATGTCGGTCCGCGTCTGCGCCGGGTCCTCGGCCGGATCGCCGTAGACCTCCCAGTTCACCCCTGCGGGCCGCCGCCCGTTGCTGGCGCACCACTGGTCCAGGGCCTGGTAGACCGGGGCCATCTGCGTGTAGTCGTCGCCGTAGTAGGTGGCGGTGGCCACCTCGCCCGGCGGCGTCTGCACGATCCGCATCTCGCCGCGCTCTGGGAAATCGCCGAGCACCTCGACGCCGATCTCGACGATCAGCATCCCCGGCTCGCCCTCACGGTAGACAAAGACGTTGTGCCCGAAACGCACGCCCCGCTCGCGTATGGCCGGCCAGATGATGCCGAGCGACCGGCCGATGGTCTGCCGCAGGTCCTGCGGAGTTATCACGCTCCGTATCGCCGCGAGCCGGCGTGGCGCGGCCTGCTCGGTGCGCACCTCGATGGCCACGACCGGACCTTATCACCGGGTACCGTTGCCTTCTGGTGAGCAAATGTGACTGCTCGTCATCAGGCTGCCTCGTCTTCCGGCGAGACGCTCCCACCGGCGGCAGCGGTGCTGTCTCCGGGGCGGGTCCGGGTTTCATGGCCACCTGCCGCGCCCGAAGGCGCGGTCTTACGGTCGGCTCCACCCGTGTCGAACCCGGCACTCGGGTCCATTGTTGCTGCTAGTGCGAGCCGGGCGAGGTTGGCCGCGGCGTTGGTGTCGCGGTCGATCGCCAGCCCGCAGGCAGTGCACGCGTAGGTCCGTTCCGAGAGGGCCAGCTTGGCTTTCACCGAGCCGCAGCCAGAACAGGTCTTGCTGGATGGGTGCCACCGGTCGGCCTTGACCACAGTGCTGCCGTACCAGGGGGTCTTGTAGCCGAGCATGCGGAGCAGGTGGCCGAGCCCGGCGTCGGCGATGGCACGGTTCAGGCCATGCTTGCGGGCGCCGCCTGCGGACATCATGTTCTTCACCGCAAGGGTCTCGACCCCGATCACCGGGTGGGCCTGAGCCAGGCGGGTGGTGAGCTTGTGCAGCCGGTCGGCGCGCAGGTTCGCCACCCGGGCGTGGACCTTGCTGATCTCGCCTTGGGTGCGCGCCCAGCCTGCCGAGGGTTCCCGCCGGGTCCGGGCGTGCTCGTTCCAGGGGCCGTGCTGGCGAGCTGCCTTGCGTTGCAATGCCCGCAGCCTGCGCTGGGCCTGCTTCAACTCTCTTGGCGCGGGTAGCCGCTCCAGTTCGGCACAGGCCGGAGTGGCCACGACGATCAGGTCCTTGACGCCCACGTCGATGCCGACCACCGGGGCACCGGCCCTGACATGGGCCGGCCTCCGGCCGGTCTCCCGCTGCACGAGGCAGGTGAAGGAGACCAGCCAGCGGCCCTGTTCGATGCGGACAGTGGCGCGAGTGATCCGCGCGGTGTCGTTCTCGACGCGGCGCGCCAGCTTTCGGGTGGACTCGTGCGTCTTGATCCTGCCCAGCCTGGGGAGGGTGACGTGCTTGCGGTCGGGCTCAACGCGGATCGCTCCGGTGGTGAAGGTGAACTTCTTCGCCGAGCGGCGTTTCGATTTGAACCCCGGAAAGCCCATGCGCGGGCCTTTGCGCTCGCCCTTGCGGGACTGCTCCCAGTTGCGGAGTGCATCAGCAAGGGCCTGGCATCCCGACGTGTACGCCTCCTTCGAGTTCTCCGGCCACCACGGCGTCCCGTCCTCCCGGACCGCGAGGATGTGTTTGCGGTGGTTCCATTCCCGGCGCAGCGCCATCATCGACCAGCCCAGCACCGGGGTGAGTTCGTCACCGGCCCGGCCGTAAGTCCTCTCCGCCGCGCGCTGGTCCAGGTTCGCCTTTACAGCCGCGAGCATGGTGTTGAACGCGAACAGGCGGGCACCCGCGTGCGAGCACAGGGCGGCTTCTTGGGCCGGGGTAGGGTCCAGCGCGAACCGGTACGCCTGCACCGTCCAGCCTTCGAGAATCTCAAAGCGGCCCATTACGCCGCCGGCTCGCCCGCGGGTTTCTTCACGGCGGTAACCGCGTGCATGGCCCGGTTGCGCGCTCCGCGTCGGCCGTACAGACGCGCGCACATGCTGGTCAGCACCTCGATCATGTCCCGCACCAGGTCATCGGTGCCCTCGCCATTGTTAGCGACCACGATCCGCCGCCCCTGTGCCGCCAGCGCCGCGCAGATGCTCCACGCCGAAGCGAGCAGCCGGTCCCGGGTGCTCCACGACGATCACGCTCGCAGACGGATCCGACGAACCCGCCGCAGCTTCGGCCGGTTCCCGTTCAACCCGGACCCGACCTTGCATACCACCGCGGTCACCGTCAGGCCCTGCGCGATTGCCCACGCGGTCAGCCGCACCACCTGCCGGTCCAGATCCGAGCGCTGGTCGTGGCTGGACACCCGCGTATACAGCACCGCGCCGCCCGCCTTATCGCAGGGCACGGTGTCCACCCAGATCGTCCCCGACGGCAATCGCCGGGCAGGTACCGGCATCCGGTCCTGGCGGAACCAGCGATACGCCGTCTGCGTATGCACCCGGTTCACCCACGCCCATTCAGCCAGCTTCACCCGCTCATACAAACACACGTTCGATTACGGATGCTCACGACACGCCGAGCAGCTTCGTACCCCTGCCCCCGCTACCTGCGCGGCCAATGCTGCTATCGGGCCACGTCGTCGTCTGGCTCGTCGGAGACACCAGCAGGCCCCGCGGTTCAGGGCCGGGTAGCAGGGACAGGGCGCGTTCGGCTCGCCGCCCTCGGCGGCGGCAGCAGCCCGGTGAAGCACCGCATGCTCTTCGTGCATGCGCACGTCGCCGATCCCTGAGGCTGCTGCCCTGTCGTGCACACCGGCGATACGCTCGTGCGCCCGGCCCGCATTGCCGGACGCCTCCGCACTTGCGACCAGCAATTGTGCGGCGGTAGCGGCCGCCTCGGCAGCATGGCGCTGGGGCTGCTTCCAGCCGGTCGCTGGGTGCGGCGGACCGGCTGTTGGCGGCGTTCCAGTCTCTTTCCCTCAGCTCCTTAAGCCGCGCGCGGAGGGCCTTCAGCCGAGCGTCGATCTCCCGCCGGCGGCCTGGCAGGGACCCGGGCTCGCTGCCCACGCGTGACAGCATGCCTCAGTTAATCCTCAGGGCTGTATAACCGCCGAGCCTAGCGTTGAAGCAGCGCCGCGGTTGGATGGCCGGCCGGAGGCGGGGCCGCCAGCGAAAGGCCGTCGACCGTAGGCCGTCCTTGGCTGGGGTGAGTGGCCGGGGATGGTGTGTTGGTCGGCGCACCTCTTTCAAACCCGGCCGACCCCGGCGGCAAGAGGTGACTTCAACAGTGCCGGAAGGCGGGGAACTGCGTCACGGGCTGGTGATCGCCTGTCCCGGGCTCACGGGGAGTGTGACGCGGATGGTGGCCGGGTCGCCGGTATTGAGGAGCCCCGCGCAGCCTCGCACGTGGTAGAAGTGCAGGTTGCCGCCGGTGGTGCGGCTCCGGAACCTGCCGGTGCTGTTGGTGTAGCTGACCCTCACGGTGCCGTCGCTGGCCGTGCCGCTCATACCGTCGATCACCGCCGTGCAGGCCGTGCCGGACACTCCGACCTGGAGGTGGCTGAGGCTTCCGGTCACCACGCCCGTCGTGGCGTTGTAGGACAAGACGTTCAGGTGCCAGGGCAGATCGCGTGCCCTCAAGGTGAACGAGATGCCTTGAGGGGTGGGGCAGAAGAGCGGGTGGACTGTCGTGATCGAGCCGATGCCGGTGCCGGGCAGCCCGCTGCCGCTCTTCAGCGTGCCGCTGAGAGCGGTGGATGGACAGGTCAGCGCGGCGCCGGTCGCGGTGTCGGTGAGTATGAGCTTGCCGGACTTCATCGATACGGGCCCGCCGGGGCGGACCGTCCAGGTGACGGCCGCGAGGACCGTGGTGGCGCCGAGGACGGCCGCGAGCATGGCCACGGGAACCGCGAACAGGCGTGCGGACCGTTTCCTCACCCGCTGTCGTCCTTCGCAGGCTGGCTTCCGGGCTTGGCTCAGGGTGCTTGCCAGCTCGTTCATAGCGCGAGATCAGTCAAGGACTCCAGGCAGGCAGAAACCGGGCGGACGTAGTCTGCTGCCGCACACTAGACATCGCGAAACCAGCTCAGGACAGGTAGCGCTCGCGGGCCGCGTTGCCGACCGGGCAGCCGCCCTCGGCGCCGCGGCACGCGCCGGTGTCGCACAGGCGGCACATCCAGCGCACGGCTCCTGGCCCGCGCATCAGGCCCACCAGCATCGTGCCCAGGATCCGGCGCAGCGCGTCTCTGTCCTCTTGGGACAGCCCGGCCAGCGCACCCTCGAGGACGTCGGCCCGGGCCGTGGCGACCCGCTGCGCCGTGGCCCGGCCGGTCTCGGTCAGCGCCACCGCTGTGGACCGCCCGTCGCGCCCGGGCCCCCGCTCGACATAGCCCGACTCGGTCATCCGGTCGACCAGTCGCACCGTCCCCGAGGAGGTCAGCCCGAGCACCTGGCGCAGCAGGTCCACGGTCGGGTGGTCGAGAAAGTGCAGCAGCGCGCAGAGCGCGGCGGCCGCCGACTCCGGCCTGCCGCCCGCGCCGGCCATGGCGTCGGCCATCCGGTCGGCGATCATCAGCGACAGCGCACCGAGCAGGTTCGCCGTCTGGTCGATCGCGGGCCCGGCCGGTTGCTCAGTCAAGCTCGTAGTCAAGCGTGAAGGTGCCGGGCGGCGTGCTGGTCGCGACGCTGGTGCCCGAGCCGCGCAGCCCGGCCAGGCCGCCGGTGCCAGACCCAGGGATCACCTGCCAGGTACCGCTGGCCGCGCCGTCGGCGAAGGTGCCGTCGGCCACCATGACGCAGGTGCCCGACCTGCCCGCGATCTGGGCGGACACATGCTGCAGGCCGGTGTACTCGGCGGTGCCGTCGGCCCGGTAGAACATCAGCGCTTCCCAGGTCGCCTCCCCCTCGATGTCGCCGCTGAGCCGGTAGCCGACCTTGGCCCTGGTGAGCTTCCCCTTGCCGTCGAGGTCCTGGTAGGTCTGCTCGTCCCAGGACGCAACCGTGAACGTGCCCTCGGCCCGTGCCGTCATCGCTGGCTCCTCTCCTCGATCCCCGCTGCAGATTCCGCAGATTCCGCAGATTCCTCCGCCACGCGGCCCATTGGGTTGATGTGTGAGTCACACACTAATATGAGGGAAGGGCAGTCCGCAGGCCGCCCCCCTAGCGTGGGAGCAGGTCAGCAGAGGGAATCAGCTCACCCCGGACCAGGCCCTGATCAGGCTTAGTCGCGCTGGTGCGTGTCCCCGCCCAGCGCGGCGCGGAGCAGGTTCTCCGCAGCATCGGCAGCCGCGCGCGCGGTGATCGCGTTGATATGAGCGCGATCCAGTTCGCCCAACTGGATGCAGTCGAAGGCCACCCGGGCGTCATGGATCGCGAGTTCCAGTTGCCTGGCCGCCTCGTCGATGTCCACCGGATTGGTGCCTGCCTCGGGAATGCTCATCGGCCGCCATCCTTCCCTGGTACACCGAGCCCGGGGTGCCGGTGTTGCCATCCAGGTTCCCCGCCGGATCGCACGCATCGGAGTTCCGCCGCGCCCCGGCACGCGACCTACCATAAGACGTCCAGCCCCACCGCACGAGGAAGTGCCCGAATGCCCGAGTTCACGCCCACCGAATTGCTGCCTCTTGGCGCGGATACCACGGAATACCGCCTGCTCACTGCGGACGGAGTGACTCCACGGGGAGCGTTCGGCAAAAAATTCATAGAGGTGGTGCCGGAACTGCTCACGCTCGTCGCGCGCGAGGGCATGCGGGACATCGCCCACCTGCTACGGCCCGGGCACCTGCGCCAGCTGCGGTCGATACTGGACGACCCGGAGGCCTCGCCCAACGACCGGTACGTGGCCCGCGACCTGTTGCAGAACGCCTGCATCGCGGCGGGCGGGGTGCTCCCCATGTGCCAGGACACCGGCACCGCGATCATCATGGGCAAGCGCGGCGGCGAGGTGCTCACCGACGGGCGTGACGAGGAGTACCTGGCGCGAGGTGTGTTCGACGCCTACACCGAGCTCAACCTGAGGTACTCCCAGCTCGCCCCGCTGACCATGTGGGACGAGCGGAACACCGGCAGCAACCTGCCCGCGCAGATCGAGCTGTACGCGACTCCGGGCGCGGACTACAAGCTCCTGCTGATGGCCAAGGGCGGCGGGTCGGCGAACAAGTCGTTCCTGTACCAGCAGACCAAGGCTGTGCTGAACGAGGCCAGCATGCTCGCGTTCCTCGAGGAGAAGATCCGCTCCCTCGGCACGGCCGCCTGCCCGCCGTACCACCTCGCGATCGTGGTCGGCGGCACCAGCGCCGAGTTCGCGCTGAAGACCGCCAAGTACGCCTCGGCGCGCTACCTGGACACGCTGCCCTCCGCCGGGTCGCCGTCCGGGCACGGCTTCCGCGACCAGGAACTGGAGCGGCAGGTACTGGAGATCACCAGGCAGATCGGCATCGGCGCGCAGTTCGGCGGCAAGTATTTCTGCCACGACGTGCGGGTGATCCGGCTGCCCCGGCACGGCGCCTCCTGCCCGGTCGCGATCGCCGTGTCCTGCTCGGCCGACCGGCAGGCGCTGGCCAAGATCACCGCCGATGGCGTGTTCCTGGAAAAGCTGGAAACCGACCCGGCACAGTACCTGCCCGAGCCGTCGCAGGAAGACCTCACCGCGGACGTGGTGCGCATCGACCTGACCCGGCCGATGAACGAGATCAGGGCCGAGCTTTCCAGGCACCCTGTCGCGACCAGGCTGGCGCTGACCGGCCCGCTTGTCGTTGCCCGCGACATCGCGCACGCGAAAATTGCAGAACGACTTGCCGCGGGTGACCCGATGCCGCGCTACATGGTGGATCACCCGGTCTACTACGCGGGGCCGGCCAAGACCCCCAAGGGATATCCGTCGGGTTCGTTCGGGCCGACGACGGCGGGGCGGATGGATTCTTATGTAGACCAATTCCAGGCCGCCGGTGGTTCCCTGGTGATGCTTGCCAAAGGCAACAGGTCCGCCGCCGTAACCGCGGCATGCAAGTCGCATGGCGGGTTCTACCTCGGCTCGATCGGCGGCGCCGCGGCGAAGCTGGCGCAGGACTGCATCACCAGGGTCGATGTGCTCGAGTACCCCGAACTGGGGATGGAAGCGGTGTGGCAGATCGAGGTACGTGACTTCCCCGCGTTCATCATCGTGGATGACAAGGGGAATGATTTCTTCACTCCGGCGGGCGATGCATCGGGCCCGCTGCTCACCATCGGCCGGCGGTGAGGCTCGCACCCGATTGCCGAATCTCCATCGGATTTTGCGATTCGCACGATTGCCATGGCGCCGGGACGGGCGCCTAGGCCCACTTTGTGGTGAAACCTAGTGAATTCTTATCTAGCTCCCAGGGAAAAGGCCAGCCGATCGGTGTAATGTCCCGGCCATGCAGTCAGTGACCGGGCCGGGACGCGTGGTCGCCGGGCGCTATGAACTGCTGGATCCCGTCGGCCATGGCGCCATGGGCACCGTGTGGCGGGCGCGCGACCTGCGCCTCGATCGGGAGGTCGCGGTCAAGGAGGTCCGGGTCCCCGGGCCCATGACCGACCAGGACCAGAACGTGCTGCGGGAGCGGTCGCTGCGGGAGGCGCGGGTCGCGGCCCGGCTGAGCCATCCCGGCGTGGTCACCGTGCACGACGTGATCGAGGCCGAGGGCACTCCGTGGATCATCATGGAACTGGTGCCGTCCAGGTCGCTGGCCCAGGTCCTGGCCGAGGACGGGCCGCTGCCACCGGCGCGCGCCGCGATGATGGGCATGACGCTGCTCGAGGCGCTGGGCAGCGCGCACGCGGCGGGCGTGGTGCACCGCGACGTGAAGCCCGGCAACATCCTGGTCACTCCCGAGGGCCGGGCCGTGCTGACCGACTTCGGCATCGCCACCTTGCATGGCGATCCCGGGCTGACCCAGGCGGGCATGGTCATGGGCACGCCAGGGTTTTGCGCCCCGGAACGTATCCGGGGCCAGCCGGCCAGCCCCGCCTCTGACCTCTGGTCGCTCGGAGCCACCCTGTACGCCGCCGTCGAGGGGCGCGGCCCGTTCGAAGGCCAGGGCAGCGCGATGGCCGTGCTGGCCAACATCGTGCACGGCGACCCGCCTCCGGCGAAATCGGCCGGGCCGCTGGGGCCGGTGATCACCGCGCTGATGAGCCGGGACCCGGCGGCGCGGCCCGATGCGTGCACCGCCCGCCGGTTGCTCGCTGCGGCGTGCGCGGGTTACGACGGAGGGGCAAGCTCCGGCGCGCAGAGCGTTGTGGGTGCGCAGGGTGCGACGGGACCCGGCAGCACGCTCGCGTTCCCCGCCTCACCGCCGCAAGGGAGCGCGGCCACGGTCGCGGTGAACTCGGCTCCCGCCATACCTGCCCCGGGGATGCCGGCCCCGG
>Ga0318562_10001146_pt1 | contig 11873 bp, 10 predicted proteins | sample GRESIP066b5f18_FD_203688 | JGI IMG/M metagenome (GOLD analysis project Ga0318562, IMG submission 203688) | Tropical soil microbial communities from Luquillo Experimental Forest, Puerto Rico - GRE.SIPMG.066b5f18 | ecosystem: Environmental > Terrestrial > Soil > Tropical forest > Bulk soil...
CGCGATAGACTTTATCCTCGACGAGGTTGCGGTTCGCAGAGGCGTATTCGACCTTGATCTTGGCGAAGTCGCAGCCGAGCTCCTCGGCGAACAGCATGGGCAGCGCCGTCGATATGCCCTGGCCCATTTCCGACTTGCCGAGCCTGATGATGACGCTGTCATCGGGCTCGATGAAGATCCAGGCATTGATCTCGGCGCCGCTCGCCGGAGCCGATTTGCCCCAAGGCTCGGTGCCCATGGTCGTGGCCTTGGCGAGGCGGCCGCTTCCGACCGCGAGCGCGAGGCCGCCGGCCGTCGAGAGGGCCGCAAGCACGAAGCGCCGGCGGTTCAATTCGGGCATGTGCGAGGATTTCGCCGTCACGGAGATGTCGAACGCGGTGTTGATCGCTTTCATGGCCTCCCTCCCTTAACCCTTGATCAGCGCGGCGGCGCGATGCACCGCGGCTCTGATGCGTGGATAGGTGCCGCAGCGGCAGATATTGGTAAGGTCGGCATCGATATCGGCATCGGTGGGATTCGGCGTCGTGGCGAGGAAGGCTGCCGCCGCCATGATCTGTCCCGACTGGCAATAGCCGCATTGCGGCACATCCTCGGCGATCCAGGCCTGCTGCACCGGATGGCGCCTTTCGGGCGCCAGGCCTTCGATGGTGGTGATGCTCTGCGTCCCGACATCGCCGACCTGCATCGAGCAGGAGCGGACCGCTTGACCATCGAGATGCACGGTGCAAGCCCCGCATTGGGCGATGCCGCAGCCGTATTTGGTGCCTGTGAGGCCGATCTCGTCGCGGATGACCCAAAGAAGCGGCGTTTCCGGCTCGACGTCGAGCTCATGCCGACGTCCGTTGACGGTAAGCGTGATCATGTGTGGTTCCCCCGAAAGCAGCTTGGCCTGGTCGCTTTCGGCGCCGCCAAGGCTGCGTGTCCATATGACAGAGAGACCCTAAGCGGATCGTGCAAGGCATAACCGGTCAAGGTGCCGGATGGATCCACTCGATTACGATAACGTTGATGTGATAGAGACTTGCCGAAACGTAACGTCACCCATGCACAATCGCTGCGGAACCGAACCGCCTATGTCACTTCTCGTCAAGATTTGCGGTCTTTCAACACCAGCCACACTCGATGCGGCGCTCGAGGAAGGCGCCGACATGGTCGGCTTCGTGTTCTTTCTGAAGAGCCCGCGCAACATCTCGATCGAGGCCGCCGCTGCGCTCGCATCGCGGGCTCGCGGGCGGGCCGCCATCGTGGCGCTGACGGTTGACGCGACCGACGAGACGCTCGCGGAGATCGTGTCGGCGTTGCGCCCGGACCTTTTGCAGCTCCACGGGCATGAGAGCCCGCAGCGCCTGGTCGAGCTTCGTGCCCGCTTCGGCGTGCCCTTGATGAAGGCAATCGGGGTCGCGACGCCGCGCGATCTCGCGCTCGCCGAGGCTTATGCGGGCGCCGACCGCCTGCTCCTCGACGCGAAACCGCCGCGCGATGCCTCCCGGCCCGGCGGCAACGGCCAGAGTTTCGACTGGACGATGCTCGAGGGCGTTGCGGCCAAGTCGACAATAAAGCCGCCGATCATGCTGTCGGGCGGCCTCGATCCCGACAATGTCGCCGAGGCCATCCGGGTGGCACGGCCGGACGGCGTCGATGTCTCGTCTGGCGTCGAGCGTGCGCCCGGCCTAAAGGACGAGGCGAAGATCGCAGCCTTCATCCGCGCCGCACGCGCGGCCGCAAGCTTCGATCGCAGCAAGATCCCAGCCTGAAGCCCTAACAGGAGCCCATTGTCGTGACCGTTCAGACGAAGCCGAACTCTTTCCGCTCCGGGCCGGATGAGCGCGGCCGCTTCGGCCTGTTCGGCGGGCGCTTCGTTGCCGAGACCCTGATGCCGCTCGTGCTCGACCTCGAGCGCGCCTATGAGGAGGCGAAGCGCGATCCGGCCTTCGCGGGCGAGCTCGAGAACTTCTCGCGCCATTATGTCGGCCGCCCGAGCCCGCTCTATTTCGCCGAGCGTCTCACTGCGCATTTCGGCGGCGCCAAGATTTATCTCAAGCGCGAGGAGCTGAACCACACCGGCTCGCACAAGGTGAACAATGTGCTCGGCCAGATCCTCCTGGCGCGGCGCATGGGCAAGAACCGCATCATCGCCGAGACCGGCGCAGGCCAGCACGGCGTCGCGACCGCGACCTTGTGCGCCCGCTTCGGCCTCAAATGCATCGTCTATATGGGTGCGGTCGATGTCGAGCGGCAGGAACCGAATGTGATCCGCATGCGGATGCTCGGCGCCGAGGTCGTGCCGGTGCATTCGGGCTCGAAGACGCTCAAGGACGCGCTGAACGAGGCGTTGCGCGACTGGGTGACCAATGTGGCCGACACCTTCTATTGCATCGGCACGGTGGCTGGCCCGCATCCCTATCCGATGATGGTGCGCGATTTCCAATGCGTCATCGGCCGCGAGGTGCGCGAGCAGCTCCAAGAGGCCGAGGGTCGGCTGCCGGATTCGCTCATCGCTTGCATTGGCGGCGGCTCGAATGCGATGGGCCTCTTCCATCCCTTCCTCGACGATCCGGATGTGGCGATCTACGGCGTCGAGGCGGCGGGCCACGGCATTGCGAGCGGCCTGCATGCGGCTTCGCTCACCGGCGGGCGCCCCGGCGTTTTACACGGCAACCGCACCTATCTTCTGATGGACGGGGACGGACAGATCACCGAAGCCCATTCGATCTCGGCCGGGCTCGATTATCCGGGCATCGGGCCTGAGCATTCCTGGCTGCACGAGGTCGGCCGCGTCACCTATCTGTCGGCGACCGATGCCGAGGCGCTCGAATCCTTCCAGCTCCTCTCTCGGCTCGAAGGTATCATCCCCGCACTTGAAGCCGCGCATGCGCTGGCGCGCGTCGCCGAGCTCGCCCCGAAGCTGCCGAAGGAGCATCTGATGGTGGTGTCGCTCTCCGGGCGCGGCGACAAGGACGTGCCGCAAGTCGCCGAGATGCTGGCCGCGCGATAGCGCGGCCCCTCGGTATGTCGCCGCACGCCGCCGTGCCCGGCGAGGACCGACCATGACGGCGCGCCACTTGACCCGCAGGCTCCATCTCGGCCTGCGCTACATCTGGTGGCCCCGCTGGCGGCGACGCTCCCTGTTCCTGGTTGGCGGGCTCACGGTCGGCGGGCTCGCCGTCGCGCTGGCGCTGCTCTCGGATCGCGCTCAGCTCCTGTTCCAGGCCGTCTATCAGCGCTATCCGCAGGCGCCTTTCCTCATCACGCCGCTCGGCTTCGGGGCGATCGCCTGGCTTACGCGCCGGTTGTTTCCGTCCGCGCAGGGGAGCGGTATCCCGCAGGTGATCGCGGCGCGCCAGCTCGTCGATGTGACGGCACGCCGGAGCTTGGTGTCGGTCCGCATCGCGATGGGCAAGATCCTCCTCCTGCTGCTCGGTCTGATGTGCGGGGCCTCGTCGGGGCGCGAAGGCCCGACCGTTCAGGTCGGGGCCGCCACCATGTTCGCGCTCGGGCGTTTGGCGCCGCATCGCCAGCCGGGGTTGTTGCTCGCGGGCTCGGCGGCCGGCGTCGCCGCGGCCTTCAACGCGCCGCTCGCCGGGATCATTTTCGGCATCGAGGAGATGAGCCGGTCCTTCGAGGCGCGGGCGAGTGGCCTGATCATCGGCACCGTGGTGGCGGCCGGCCTCACCTCGCTCGCCATCCTCGGCGACTACACCTATTTCGGCACGACGCCCGCGACCTTGCCGATCGGCCCGCAATGGATCGCCGTGGTCATCGCCGGTGTCGTGAGCGGGCTGGCAGGCGGCCTGTTCAGCCGCATCCTGATCGCCGTTTCGCGGGGACTTCCGGGCCGGATCGGTCGTTGGATCAAGGCCTATCCGGTGGCTTTCGCGGCCGCCTGTGGCCTGGCGCTCGCCTTCTGCGGGGCCGCTGCGCATGGCAGCGTGTTCGGCACGGGATATGAACAGACGCAGGATATCCTGCGCGGCCATTCGCAGCTCTCGGCGCTGTTTGGGCCGTTGAAGCTCATCGCCACGGCACTCTCCTCGGTGAGCGGCATTCCAGGCGGCATATTCTCGCCCTCGCTCGCCGTCGGGGCGGGGATTGGCCTCGATATCCACTGGCTTTTGCCCGATGTGCCGGTCGGCGTCCTCGCCATACTGTGCATGGCCGCCTATTTGGCCGGCGTCGTGCAGGCGCCGATCACCTCCTTCGTCATCGTGTCGGAAATGACGGAAAACCACGCCCTCGTCATTCCAATCATGCTCGCAGCCCTCATCGCCAATGCGACGTCGAAGCTGGTCTGCGGGCAGGGCGTCTATCACGCCTTGTCGCAGCGTTTCCTCGGCGCCGGCGACGAATCGTCGATCGAGCCCTCGGCCTTGCGGCGCCTCGGGTGAGGCCGCGGGTGGTTCTCATCGCTGCTGGCGCGTGATAACCGCTCACTCATGACCGCTCGCATCTCCGCCCGTTTCGCCCATTGCCGGGCGCAAGGCCGCGCCGCCCTCGTCACCTTCGTGACGGCGGGTGATCCCGACCACGAGACCTCGCTCGCGATCGCGCGAGCCCTGCCTGGCGCCCGCGCGGACATCATCGAGCTCGGCATGCCCTTCACCGACCCGATGGCGGATGGGCCGGCCGTGCAGGCGGCGGGTTTGCGGGCGCTGAAGGCCGGCGAGACGCTCGCCAAGACGCTCGATCTCGTGCGGCGCTTCCGCGAGGGCGACGCCGAGACCCCCATCATCCTGATGGGCTATTACAATCCAATCTATGCGCATGGTGTCGAGGCGTTCCTGGCTGAGGCCCGCGCGGTCGGCGTCGACGGCCTGATTATCGTCGACCTGCCGCCCGAGGAGGATGAGGAACTGTGCCTGCCGGCCCTGAAGGAGGGCCTCGCCTTCATCCGCCTCGCTACGCCCACCACAGACGACATGCGCCTACCGAAGGTGCTGCAGAACACGGCGGGCTTCGTCTATTACGTCTCGATCACCGGCATCACCGGCGCCGCCATCCCGGATTTCGGCGCGGTCGCAGCCTCGGTCCAGCGCATCAAGCGCCACACAGCACTCCCCGTCGCGGTTGGCTTCGGGGTGAAGACCCCCGATGATGCGGCGGCGATCGCGGCATGTGCCGATGCGGTCGTGGTCGGCAGCGCGATCGTCGAGAAGGTGCGGCTTTCCCTCGACAGTGAGGGCAAGGCGACAGGCGATACGGTTTCGGCAGTCGAAGGCCTGGTGCGCCAGCTTGCTCACGGCGTCGCAAAGGTGCGCAAGGCTGCGGCCTGAGTGCCGGGGGAGGGGCGCCCCGCGCTTGCATGACATTGCGCGCGAGGCCATCTAAGGTGCGCGGCCCGACGGCCCGGGAGGTGCGATTCTTGCCATGGATACGCCGATGAACTGGATCACCACCGTGGTGCGCCCGAAGATCCGCAGCCTGCTGCGGCGGGAAACCACGGAGAATCTGTGGATCAAATGTCCGGAAACGGGCCAGTTGGTGTTCCACAAGGATGTCGAGGCCAATCTTTGGGTCATTCCGGGCTCAAATCATCATATGCGGGTGACGGCGGCGCAGCGCCTGTCGATCACCCTCGATCCGGGCTCGCAAGAGGATGTGGCGCTGCCCGAAGTGCAGCTCGATCCGCTGCGCTTCCGCGATGAGAAGCGCTACACGGACCGTCTCAAGGAGGCCCGCGCGAAGGCCGGCATGCAGGACGCCGTGAAGGTGGCGCGCGGCCTCTTGGAAGGCTTGCCCGTCACGGTCGCGGTCCAGGATTTCCATTTCATGGGCGGCTCGCTCGGCATGGCGGCGGGCGAAGCGATCATCACCGCGGTCGAGGCGGCCTTGGCACGCCGCACGCCGCTGATCCTCTTCGCGAGCGGCGGCGGGATGCGCATGCAGGAAGGCATCTTGTCGCTGATGCAGATGCCGCGCACCACGGTCGCGGTGCGCAAGCTGCGTGAGGCGAGGCTGCCCTATGTCGTGGTGCTGACCGACCCGACGACCGGCGGCATCACGGCCTCATATGCGATGCTGGGCGATGTGCATATCGCCGAGCCTGGCGCGCTCATCGCTTTCGCCGGGCCGCGCGTCATCGAGCAGACCATCCGCGAGAAGCTCCCGGACGGCTTCCAGAAGGCCGAATATCTGAAAGAGCACGGCATGGTCGACATGGTCGTGCCGCGCGGCGAGATGCGCTCGACCTTGGCGCGCCTGTGCGGCCTTCTGATGCATGCGCCGCGTCAGGCCGATCTTCCCGTCATCGAAGAGCCGGTCGTTCTGGCGGCCGTCGCCGAATAAGCGCGGAGGCCTGCCGCGGGGGCGCCGGAGATCGAAAGCCATTTTGCGCGGCGCTCGCGAAGCGCTATGGCATTTCATCTGCCCCCGGGCTTTGCGATCCTGCTTTGCGATTCTCATGAAGCTGCCCTCGGATGCCTTGTTGCAACGCCTTATGGCGCTGCACGCCCGCAAGATGGACCTGTCGGTCGGCCGGCTGGAGCAGCTGCTCGCCGATCTCGGCGACCCGCATCTGCATCTGCCGCCGGTGATTCATGTGGCCGGCACCAACGGCAAAGGCTCGACCATCGCTTTCATGCGCGCGACGCTCGAGGCTGCGGGCCTCGCCGTGCATGTCTACACCTCGCCGCATCTCGTGCGCTTCCATGAGCGCATCCGGCTCGGCCGCAAGGGTGCTCCAGGCGAGCTCGTCGGCGACGAGGAGCTGGTGCAGGCGCTCGAGCGCTGCGAGCGCGTCAATGGCGGGCGACAGATCAGCTTCTTCGAGCTCGCGACGGCCGCAGCCTTCCTGCTCTTCGCAAGGCATCCGGCCGATGCGCTGCTGCTCGAGGTGATCCTCGGGGGGCGCGGCGATGCGACGAATGTCATTCGCCAGGCGGCGGCAACGGTGGTCACGCCGATTGGCCTCGACCATCAGGATTGGCTCGGGCCGACGCTTGTCGACATCGCACAGCAGAAGGCCGGCATCTTCAAGCGTGGCGCCCCGGCCGTGATCGCGCCGCAGGACTATCCCGAGGCCGAGGCCGTGCTGCGCCGCGAGGCCGGGCGCAGCGCCGCGAGGCTCGTGCTGGGACGCGAGGATTTCCATGTGCGCGAGGAGAATGGCCGCCTCGTCTTCGAGGACGAGGACGGCCTGCTCGACTTGCCGCTGCCACGCCTTCCGGGACGGCACCAGCATGTCAATGCGGCGACCGCGATCGCCGCGCTCAGGACCGCGAAGCTCGGTCCGCTCGGCGCCGATGACTTCGAGCGCGGCCTCGGCACCGCCGAATGGCCGGCGCGGCTGCAGCGCCTGAACAAGGGCAGGCTCGTGGCGCTCGCCCCGGCCGGCGCCGAGCTCTGGCTAGACGGCGGGCACAATCCCGATGGCGGGCGGGCGCTGGCCGCCGCGATGGGCGATCTCGAGCATCAATCGCCGCGCCCGCTGGTGCTGATCGCGGCCATGCTCACGACAAAGGATGGGGCAGGCTTCCTGCGGCCCTTCCATGGGCTCGCCTCCGAGCTCCTGGCGGTGCCGGTGCGCCACAGCGCCGCGGGGCGCAAAACGGCGGAGCTCGCTGCTTTGGCGCGTGAGGCTGGGCTGAAAGCTGTCGAATCGTCGAGCCTCGAGGCTGCGCTCGAGAGGCTCTCCGAGCGAAGCTGGCCGACGCCGCCGCGCATCCTGCTTGCGGGCTCGCTCTATTTCGCCGGCGATGTGCTCGAGGCGAACGGCACTCCGCCACAATAGGCCGGCTGGACGGCTCTATTTTCCCGCAACTGCGTAAGTCGTGGGTGGCCGGACCAAGTTTGACCGAGACTGGCCATTCACCCTGGATCAGCCTCTCCACGTCATGGCCGGGCTTGGAAAGCGCGCGCATCGCACCGCACAAAAAAAACCGGCGGGCTTTGGGCCCGCCGGTTCCTTGGAAGTCGCTGAAGTCGCGGCTTACCAGAACTTGTAGTTCAGGCCGACGCGGACAATGCTGCCATCCGAATTGTGGCTCTTCGAGGTGCTGCCGGCGAAGAAGGGCGACACGAAATTGTTCTTCTGCGAACCGAGGTTGTAGTAGAGATACTCGGCCTTGACGGTCCAGTTCTGCCACACCGCGTATTCGACACCGCCACCCACGGTCCAACCGGCGCGGGTGCTGTTGTTGCTGGTGCCACCGAACGGCGTGGTCACGCCACCCGGGCCGGCGACGAGGCCGGTGAACGGAACGATCGCGCCAGGCGCCGTGATCGCGAAGCCGCCGGCGCGGGCGTTCTGGCCGACATCGCCATAAGCGAGACCGCCGGTGCCGTAGATCAGGAAATGATCGAAGGCATAGCCGACGCGGGCACGGACGGTGCCGAGGTAGTTGCTGCTGTTGTGGCCGCTACCATTGGCGAAGAAGGTCGTGCCCGGGGTGGTCGCGAAGGTCCACGCTGCGCCGCCCCGCTTGTTGTTGTTGACGCCGACATAGTCGATGTCAGCCTCGGCGCCGATCACGAAGCCCTGGCCGGGGGTGAACTGGTAGTTGTAGCCGGCCTGGGCGCCGCCGACGAAACCCGCGTTGTTGCTGCTGCCGCTCGAGGCGACGAAACCCGTGACCGGGATAGCGCCGATCGGGAGGCCGTTGTTGTTGCGGCTGTTGGTGGCCCAGCCCGCGCCGGCGTTCAAACCGACATAGAAGCCCGTCCAGGTGAATGCCGGCGGCACATAGACCGGAGCAATCGGGGGACCCTTGCGGGTCGGCAGGTCGGCGGCCGAAGCGGCACCAACCCCAAACATGGCGAGCGCCGTCGTCGCCATCAGAAACTTCTTCATCATGCTCTCCGTTCGTCAATCAGACTTGCCTCGGAGCCATGAACACGGCGCCCGAAGTTTGGTTCGGCCCGACGGCGGATATTCCGGCCGACCCGAATTCTGCAACCCATCTAGCGCAAAGCCTCACGAAAGGCTGTGATTGCGATGCAACAATTCCCTGGGCGTTTGTGACAACTTTGTGTCATGGCTTGGGCGTGTAGAGGTCATTGGCCATGCAAGTTCATCATGCCTTAACCAAAACTCCCCACCCGCTCCGACAGGGACCCCGCTGCTGTTCATCAACGCGTTGATAAAAAACCGTTTTTCGTGAAATTATCGGCGCGGAGAGAGGAGCCACGTGGCGGCGACCGGGCAGGCATGCGGCGTTTACCTGGCACTAACCGTGGGTGCAGAAGCTTTGCCGATCGGACGGCGATTTGAGCCAAATTGCGCACGCTCGCGCCGATGCCCAAGCGTTGGGAGGCCATTTCGGGGGCAATCGCCACGAATCAGTGTCCTGAGGGTCACCTGAGAGCGGCCTTTGCGGTTCGCCCAAAACCGAGAGGGTGAAGATCAGGCGAGGCCAAGGGGCGCAAGGGGAGCAAGCGGCGCAAGCGGCAGATGAGGCGACGCCTGACGCACCGCACAATTATACGCCTGACGCGCTGCACAATTAAGTGCAACCTGGCAAGCGTGACTGGCCAAGTGTAACTGGCCAAGCGTAACCTGGCCAAGCGGACCTCGCCCGGTGCAGCTTGCCCGCACCGATGGAACATGCGAATTGCGCCGCGCCCCGGCGCAATCACGCTCCGCGACGGCACGAACACGGTGCGCATGCTTCCTCTTTCCGTCTTCATCATCGCCTTGAACGAGGCGGACCGACTGCCGCTCGTCCTCGAGGCGCTGGGGGATCTCTCGGACGATGTCGTCGTGGTCGATTCGGGTTCCGATGACGGAACGCAGGATGTGGCGCGCCGCTACGGGGCCCGCGTCATCGAGCATGCCTTTCCGGGCTACGGCCAGCAGAAGCGCTTCGCCGAGACGCAATGCCGCCATCCCTGGCTGTTCAACCTCGATGCGGACGAGGTGATCTCGCCCGCCTTGCGCACCGAGATCGCCAAGCTCTTCGCCAATGGCGGGCCTAAGGCCGATGCCTATGAGATCGCCATCCACGAAGTGTTCCCGGGGGAGGACGAGCCGCATCCCCTGGGCTATGCGCTGGCGCCGGTGCGGCTCTATCGCAGCGACAAGGGCAGCTATAATCCCTCGCCCGTGCATGACCGGGTCGATCTTCTGCCGGGCACCAAGGTTGCGCGCCTCAGGGGGCGCATCCGACACGTCTCGGTGCGCTCGCTCGGCCATCAGCTCGAGAAGCTCAACGTCTATACGGATGCCCAGGTGCGCGATCTCGAGGCGCGCGGCATCCGCGTGACCACGTTGCGCGTCTTCCTGGAATTCCCCGGAGCCTTCCTCAAGGCCTATTTCGGCCGCAGGCATTGCCTGCGCGGCATCTATGGCTTCATGACCGCCATGAATTTTGCTTTCTATCGCTATTTGCGGGTCGCCAAGGCGCTCGAGCGCCGTCGCCTGCGCGAGAAAGGCATCGAGCCGCAATGACGGGCGCGAAGGCAGCCCTGGTGACGGGTGGCGCGCGCCGCATCGGGCGCGCCATCGTCGAGGGGCTCGCCGGCGCCGGCTACGCGGTCGCGATCCACTGCCTCGGCTCGCGTAGCGAGGCGCAGGCACTGGCGGGAGAGATCGTCGCGGCCGGCGGAAGAGCGCAGGTGATCGGCGCCGATCTCGCGAGCTCGGCCGAGGTGGCGCGCATCGTGCCTGAGGCCGTAAGCGCGCTTGGGCCCTTGAGCCTCCTCGTCAACAATGCCTCGGTGTTCGAGCAGGACGATATCGCGGCGCTCGATCCCGTCCGCTTCGACCGCCACATGGCGATCAATCTGCGCGCCCCGCTCCTGCTCGCGCGCGATTTCGCCGGGCAGGCGGTGCCGTCGGCGCATCCGGCCATCGTCAACATCATCGATCAGCGCGTGCTCAAGCCCGATCCACGCTGCTTCTCCTATGGGCTCGCCAAATCGGGGCTGTGGTCGGCGACGCGCAGCATGGCGCAGCTATTGGCGCCAGCGATCCGCGTCAACGCGGTGGCGCCGGGCCCGACCTTCCCCAATCCGCGCGACGGCGAGGCCGGCCTCGAGCGCGAGGCGCAGGCGACGCTCATCGGCATCAAGGTGGCGCCCGAGGCGATCGCGGCCGCTGTCCTCTACCTTGCCGAGGCCGTCCACGTGACCGGCCAGATGATCGCCGTCGATTCCGGCCAGCATCTCAATTGGCGCACGCCCGACATCATCGCGACCACACGCTGAGGCAGCGAGGACGTCGCTCGGGCTCGATCCGCGGCATCACGCGCTCGCGATGACGCGATGACAGGCGAGCCATCACAATCCGGCATGGGCGCAGCGAAGCGGCCGAACTAGGATTTCGCGGCGCTGGCTTAAAGCCTTGCGTCGCTGAGCCGCGTCGCCGCGAAGGCGGTCGGGCTCATTCCTGCGGTGGAGATCACGATGACGGTACACAATGTTCAGGCGGGCGGTGCCTCGATACCGAGCCTCGGCTTCGGCACCTGGACGGCGCGCGGCGATCAATGCGCCGAGGCCGTGGCTTTCGCGCTCGCGAGCGGCTACCGGCATATCGACACCGCGGCAGTCTACGCCAATGAGGAGGCGGTAGGGGAGGGGATGCGCGCAGCCGGGCTGCCGCGCTCCGAGATCTTCCTCACCACCAAGGTCGGTCCCGATCACATCGACGAGGGCAAGCTCGAGCGCTCGCTCGCGGCGAGCCTCGAGCGGCTGCGCCTCGACCAGGTCGACCTTGTGCTGATCCACTGGCCCAATCCGCGCATCCCGCAGTCGCGCTCGATCAAGGCGTTGTGCGGCGCGAAACGCCGCGGCCTCGCCCGCCATATCGGCGTCTCGAATTTCACGATACCGCTCCTCGCCGAGGCCATCGCGCTCGCCGATGAGCCAATCGTCACCAATCAATGTGAGTATCATCCAAGGCTCGACCAGTCGCGGCTGATCGCGGCCTGCCGCGCGCATGA
>Ga0318562_10001148_pt1 | contig 11867 bp, 9 predicted proteins | sample GRESIP066b5f18_FD_203688 | JGI IMG/M metagenome (GOLD analysis project Ga0318562, IMG submission 203688) | Tropical soil microbial communities from Luquillo Experimental Forest, Puerto Rico - GRE.SIPMG.066b5f18 | ecosystem: Environmental > Terrestrial > Soil > Tropical forest > Bulk soil...
CGCACGAGCTGCGCGATGGCCAGCCGCCGATGCACGCCCGCCAGGGCACCCTGGTCGCCACGGCGCTCGTGCGCGTCGGCGAGATCGCAGAGCAGGGTCACTGCCTCGGCGTAGTCCGAGCACATTTCCGCGCACCGGGCCAGCCGGCCGAGCACGTCCAGCCTGGCGTCCTCCTCCCCGGCCGCGGGCCAGTGCTCCAGCGCGGTCCGCAGGGCCCGGGCGGCGTCGCGGTAGGCGTGCACCGCGCAGTGCGCGTCCGCGGCCGCGATGAGCGCCTCGCGGGCGGGCTCGAAGTCCCTGGCCGCGAGGAGGTGCACCGCGATCAGGGCCGGCGCCGCGCCGCAGGCGACCAGCGCGCGGGCCAGCTCACGGTGCAGGCCGCGCCGCCGCGACCAGGGAATGTCCGCGTACGCCGCCTCCTGGGTGAGGGAGTGACGGAACCCCGCCCGGCCGTCGCGGAGCTCGGTCAGCAGCCCGGCGCCGGTGAACCCGTCCGGCCAGGCGGGCAGGCCGCACACCGCCAGCACCGGGTCGATGTCGAACTCCTGGCCCGCCACCGCGGCCGTCTCGAGCAGCCTGCGTTCCCCGCCGGACAGCCGGGCCGCCCGCAGCAGCACGGCCTCCCTGATGCCGTCCGGAATCAGGGAGGCGTCCGCGCCGGCCAGCGCGACCACGCCGTCCCTGAAGGCCAGGCGGCCGCCGTCGCGCAGGGCCGCGGCCAGTTCCTCCACCGCGAACGGGATCCCGTCGGCCCGGCTGGCCACCGCCGCGGCCAGGGCGGGCTCCGGCTTCGCCCCGAGCAGATGCGCCAGCATCGCGACCACCTCCTGGTCGCCGAGCGGACCGACGTCGATCTCGGTGAGCTGGCGGCTCCTGCGCAGCTGGGCGCGGGTGGCGCGGAGGCGGTGGTCGCGCGGGAGCTCGTCGCTGCGGTAGCACCCGATCAGCGTGACCGGGACGTCGCACGCGGCGTCGGCCAGGGCCGGAAGCAGGCTCAGGGTCGCCTGGTCAGCCCACTGCAGGTCGTCAAGGAACAGCGCGAGCGGCCCGCCGTCGGCCAGGCTGGCCAGCACCGAGCAGACCGCCGCCGCCAGGGCAGTCAGGTCCGGCTCGGCTGGTGGCGCACCCCGTTCGGGAATGATCTGGGCGAGTACCCGCGGCACGGGCCCGGCCGTGTCCCTGATCGCCGGCCGGAGCGCACGCCCCAGGACGTCATAGGCGGCACCGGCCCATTCGGCGGCCCGGCCGGGAAGCACCGGTGTGCCGGTGCGGGCGAGGACGTGCTCGACGAGCGTGGTCTTCCCCGCGCCGGCCTCGCCGGCGACCAGGATGACCGGTGGCCGGCGTCCCCGCGCGGCGGCCCCCGCCGCGCCGGGGCCCGGGAGCAGGGCGCGGCGAAGCTCGGCGCACTCCGCGTCGCGTCCCACCAGCACCCGGTCCATGCCCATAGCCTGCCTTCTCCCCCACTGGACCGGAAGGTCCTCCGGTCCAGTGGGGTACGGCGGTGACCGAACGGGCGTCAAGGGGCCCTGCGCAGTGCGAGCACACTGGCACCGCCGTTATTGCGTAATAGAACGCACTCATCCTAAGCTGGGTTCCATGGGAGAACTCAGCCTCGAGGAGACCGGGACCGCCCGGCAGCGAACCGTCACCTGGACCGATCCCCTCGTCGGCGCGGCGCTCGCCCGCGACCTGAGCGGGCTCGAGTACCTGCGCGCGATCGCCGACGGGCGCATCCCGGGGGCCCCGATCGCCGCGCTCCTCGGGATGAGCCTGGTCAGCGTCGAGCCGGGTCTGGTCGCGTTCGGCCTCGACGTGGGCGAGCATCTGTACAACCCCATCGGGTCGGTGCACGGCGGCGTCTTCTGCACGCTGCTCGACTCGGCCATGGGCTGTGCCGTGCACTCCTCCCTCGACCGCGGCCAGGCCTACACCACGCTCGAGCTGAAGGTGAACATCGTCAAGGCGCTGACGCTGAGCACGCCGGGCGTCGTCGCCACCGGGCGGGTGGTGAGCGCCGGGCGGCGCGTGGCCACAGCGTCTGGCCAGATCACCGGGCCTGACGGCACCCTCTACGCGCACGGCTCCACGACCTGCCTGGTCTTCGAGCCGCTTTCCTTATCCGTTCCGGCATGGCACTAACGGAACGCGGCGGGCCGGTGTGACCATAGGGTCATGGATGCTGAGGTGTTCCTCGCCTGCTCCTGTGAGCTGCTGGCCATACCCTCGACCAGCGAGCGGCCGGGCGAGCTGCTGCGGGCCCTCGACTACGTCCTCGACTTCGTCGGGCCCGGCTTCACCGTGGAAAGGTTCGAGTCCGGCGGCAAGCCGAGTGCCCTGGTCTACCCCGGGACGGAACGCCGGGACTTCCACGTCATACTCAACGCCCACCTGGACGTCGTCCCGGCTCCGCCCGGCCAGTTCCGCCCGCGTCGCGACGGGGACCGCCTGTTCGCCCGCGGCGCCCAGGACATGAAGGTTTCGGGGCTGCTGGCCGCGCAGGTCTTCCGTGAGCTGGCCGCCGGGCTCCGCTATCCGGTCGCGCTGCAGCTGGTCACCGACGAGGAGGTGAGCGGCCGGGACGGGACCCTGCATCAGCTCGAGCACGGAGTCAGGGGCCGGTTCGTCGTCGTCGGCGAGTCCAGCGGATTGAGTATCGTCAACGAGTCCAAGGGGATGCTGGTGGCGCGCCTGCTCGCGGAGGGTCGCGCCGCTCACGCCGCCTACCAGTGGCTCGGTGACAACGCCCTGGTCAAGCTGCAGCGGAGCGTGGCCAGCCTGCTGGCCAGGTATCCCGTCGCGACCGAAGAGGCCTGGCGGACCACGGTGAACCTCTCTCGTGTCGGGACCAGGAACCAGGGCCGCAATCAGGTGCCCGCCGACGCGGAGGCGCTGCTCGACATCCGCTTCCCGCCCGATGACGCGGACCTGACCGGCAAGACCGCCGCCGAGGTGACCGCCTACCTGCAGGGCTTCTGTGAACCCGGGGTCACGCCGGTGGTGGACCTCCTCGACCAGCCGCATCACGCCGACCGTGACCGGCCTGAGATCCTGCGGCTCCAGGCCGAGGCCCGCCGCCAGGGCTATACCGGTGACCTGCTCCGCAAGCACGGCGTCAGCGACGCGCGCTTCTACGGCCAGCTGGGCATCGCCGCTGTGGCGTTCGGCGTGGACGGCTCGGGCCAGCACGGCCCGGACGAGTACGCCGACCTCACAACCGTGGTGCCGTACTACCACGCCCTGCGCGAGTTCCTCGGCGCCCCGGTCGGCTAGAACGCCGCGATGGCGGCGATCCAGGTCTGCTCGGGCCCGATGCCAGCCCGGCCGAAGTGCGCGGCGTAGACAGGCAGCCGAGCTCGAACGCGAGATGCGTCACCAGTGCCACCGCGGCTCACGCGGTGCGGTGATACCGCGGCGGCGCAGGTCACGCTGGATTTCCCGGCCGAGCTTCCTGGTCTCCCTGCGGTTGAACAGCGCGCCCGCGGCGGCGCCGGTCAGCATCGGGCCGAGGGAGAACGCGCTGCGGCCGGCCCGGAAGGCGAGCCGTCGCCGCAGCAGCCGGGCCAGCGGGGAGCCGGCCGCGAAGATCAGCCCGCCCTCGATCATGAACACCCCGCGGCGATGGGCCCACGACGCGACGTAGGCGCTCATCCGCTCCGGGAACCTCCCCGGGGCCGGGCTTCCGTACACTTCGTGCAGTTCGGCGACCAGCTTGAGCTCGATCCCGACCAGGACTAGCGTCTCGGCCGCGATCTCGACCGGGAAAGCCGGCAGCACCGGCAGCGCGGCGGCCATGCCGGTCGCGCCGCCCGCCGCCGCGGCGGCGCGGGCCGCGCCCTCGATGAGCGCCTCGGCGATCTCATCAGGTGACTTTCCGGGAAACTGGGCCCGCAGCGCGGCCGCGTCGCGCACCCGGAGGCGGGGCGCCATCGCCACGACGTGATCGGCCAGCCAGCCGGTCCCGTCACCCGCGCGCCGCTGGACGGCCCGCGTGCCGCGGCCAGCGGCGCGGGCGCCCGAGACCGCGGCCCTGGTGAAGGAGCTCACCAACCTGCGCTGTTTGGCCGGCTGATCCGTCTCGCTGACGTCGGTCGCTACCTCGGCGGCGCGCGCCGAGATGTCGGTCGCGTCGGTAATTTCGGTCGCATCGGTCTCCGGCTCTGCCATGACCTGTCCCTTACCCCTCATCCCCGAGTACCCACATTTCCTTCCGCCCGGCTTGTCCTAATTCGGGCTGTACGGCGTGTTCCTGAGATCCGGCACCGGCCGCGAGGTGGTGGTGCGCAGCATGGCGGTCTCCCGCGACAGCAGCGCGCGCTGCGCAGCCAGGCGGCGCAGGGTGTCTGGCTCCGCCAGCAGCGCCTGCCGCTCCGGCAGGTCGATGACCATGGCGGCCGCGACGATATAGGAGAGCAACTCCGGCTCGTCTGGCAGGTCCTCGATCCGGACCGTGGCGCCGCCCCATTCGGTCAGCGCGTCCAGGTACTCGCGGAACGCGGCCTGGATCACCCGGACGGCGGGCCCCGCCACCGCCGGGTCGGCCGGCTCCTCGGCGAGCATCTCGACCTCACCCTGCAGGTACGGCCGCGTCTGGTCGAGCGCGAGCAGCCGGAACCGCTGGGTGCCCACGGTGACGATGTCGAACCGGCCGTCCTCGTGCCGGTCCACCCGCCGCAGCGTGGCGGCGCAGCCGATCTCGTACAGCGAGTGCACGCCGTCGATACCGGTCTCGCGTCCCTTGCGGATGGCGATCACGCCGAACCGGCGCGGCTCCGCCCCGTCGAGCAGGTCGCGGACGAGCTTCCGGTACCGCTCCTCAAAGATGTGCAGCGGCAGGAGCATGCCGGGGTAGAGCACCGCGCCGAGCGGAAAAAGCGGCAGCACCTCACCCATAACACGATACTACTCGACGACGAACCGCGTTCAGAACGTGAGGACGATCTTCCCGTGGATGTGGCCGCTCGCCAGCCGGCGGTAGGCGTCCTGGACCTGGCTGAGCGGGTACGTCGCGGCGATCGGCAGCTCGAGCTGGCCGTCCGCGATCAGCCCGGCCAGCTCGGCCAGCATGCTGGCGCCGGCGCCGACCGCGTTGCCCTCGGCCTTGACACCGTACTCGGCCACCGCGCCGAAATTGGCGATGGTGTCGATCCGGGACGGCTGCACGCCGAGCTGCAGGGCCAGCTGCACGTAGTCCGCGCCGAACGTGTCGATGAACGCGTCGACCTTGGCCGCCGCCTGCCTGATCCGGTCGGCCACCCCGTCGCCGTAGGCCACCGGGACCACCCCGTGCCCGGCCAGCCATTCGTGGTTCGCCGGGCTGGCCAGCCCGATCACGGCGGCACCCGCCCGCCGGGCCAGCTGGACGGCGAGCGAGCCGACCCCGCCCGCCGCACCGGAGACCACCACGGTGTCGCCTCCGGTCAGCGCGACGGCGCGGACCGCGGCGTAGGCCGTGGCCCCGGCCACGTTGAGCGCCCCGGCGACCTCCCACGGCACCCGGGCCGGCTTGGCGGTGAGGTTCCGCTCCTCGACCACGACGCAGGTGGCCTGGCTGGCCCGGTTGTCGGTGTAGCCGATGACCTCGTCCCCGGCCGCGAAGCCGGTCACCCCGGCTCCGGTCCCGGCCACCACCCCGGCCAGGTCACTGCCTTGCCCGGACGGGAACGTGGCGGGCCACCTGGAGTGCAGCAGGCCCTCGCGGATCTTGGCTTCGCCCGGGTTGATCCCGGCCGCCTTGACCTGGACCAGCACCTGGCCCGGCCCCGGCGCCGGCGTGGGTACGTCGACCACCTTCAGGACGTCGACGTCGCCGTATTCGTCGAACCGTACTGCCTTCACCCGCCTGCCTCCGTTCTCTCAAGACCCCTCAACTTCGCGGCATCGCCCGGTATGCCCGGATGGCGATCACCCGCGCAGCCGCTCGACGATCTCGGCGGCGGGCCGTTCGGCCGCCTGGCGGTAGCCCTGTCCCGCCCACAACGACATCCGCTCGGTGTCGCCGCGGGCCGCGGCGGCGGCGCGCAGCGGCCGGGTGGCGTTGTTGATCTCGGGATAGGCCGGCGGCGCGTCCGCGTGTTCGGCGATGAACCGGTTGACCAGCCCGCGGGCCGGTCGTCCGCTGAAGGCCCTGGTCAGAACCGTGGCGGTGAAGCGCGGGTCGGCCAGCGCGGCCTTGTGCAGCGGGTGCGCGCCGCTTTCCGGGCTGCGCAAGAAGGCGGTCCCGCACTGCGCCGCCGCCGCGCCCGCGGCCAGCACGGCCTGCACCTGGCGCGGGCCCACGATGCCGCCCGCCGCGATCTGCGGCAGCCCGGTGACCGCGGCGACCTCGCCGATCAGCGACAGCAGCCCGCGGTCACCGCCAGGCGCGTCGTCGTTCACGAACGTCCCGCGGTGCGCCCCGGCCTCGTAGCCCTGCACGCAGAGCGCGTCCGCGCCCGCCTCCGCCGCCAGCGCGGCCTCGGCGGGGCTGGTCACCGTGACGACTACCGCGCTGCCCGCCTCCTGGAGCGCCCTGATCACCTCGGCCGCGGGGCAGCCGAAGGTAAGGCTGGTGAAGGCGGGCGGGTCGGCCAGCAGGGCCGCGATCTTGCCGTCAAAGCCGTCGTCGTCCCAGCCGGCATCGCCGCGTCCCGAGCCGAGCGAGTCGAGGTACCTGGCCAGCGCCGCAGCGTCGGGGTACGGCGTGCCGGGGACGAAGACGTTGACGCCGAAGGGTTCGGCGGTCGCGGCCCGCACGGCCCGGATCTCGGCGGCCATCGCCTCGGCCGTCTTGTAGCCCGCGGCCAGGCAACCGAGCGCCCCGGCCCCGGCGGCCGCGACGACGAGGTCGGTGGTAGTGGGACCCCCGGCCATCGGCGCCACCACGATCCGGCGCCGCAGCAGGTCCGCAAGCTGGTTACGGGTAGGCGAGGTCATCGGATCTAGAGCCTACCGCCGACGGCAGGCCGAGCCGCCTTCGAATGTCAGTACCACAGGCTAGGGTTTCGAGCGTGGCCGAACGCTGGGATCGCGAGCGAGTACTTGCGCTGGCCCCCGACGCGCCGTCGCAACGGACCGCCCAGTCGCTGGCGTCCGGCCGCGCCTGGCCGGCCACCGGGGCCGGGATCGGCGCGCTGTGGGGTGAATGCCAGGGCAGCGGAGCCGCGCCGTACCGCGCCGTGGTCGACCTGTCCGGTCCCGCGTACCGGTGCTCCTGCCCCAGCCGCAAATTCCCGTGCAAGCACGTCCTGGCCCTGCTGCTGCTGTGGGCCGAAGGGACGGTGCCAAACGATGCCGCCGACCCACCCGGCTGGGTCGCGACCTGGCTCGCCACCCGGGCCGCTAAGGCCAGCCCTACGCCGTCCGGCGAGCCCGCCGAGCCGAAGGATCCCAAGGCGGCAGTCCGCCGCGCGCAGCAGCGCGAGAGCCGGGTGGCGTCCGGCCTGGCCGAGCTCGACCAGTGGCTCTGCGACCAGGCGCGGCAGGGCCTCGCCGTCAGCCAGCAGGCGGGCTACGGCCACTGGGGCGACATCGCCGCCAGGATGATCGACGCGCAGGCCCCCGGCCTGGCCGAGCGGCTCCGCGCCCTTGCCTCGGTCCCGCATTCGGGCGCGGGCTGGGCCGGCCGGCTCCTCGAGGAGTACGCGCTGCTCCACCTGCTCGCGGTCGCCTACCGCCGCCGGGACGAGCTGCCGCCGCCGCTGCGGGAGACTGTGAGGTCCAGGATCGGCTTCAGCCTCCGCCAGGCCGACGTGCTGGCCCGTGGGCAGCCGGTCAGGGATCACTGGCAGGTGCTGGCCCGCCGGGACCTCGAGCAGGACCGGATCCGGGCCCGCCGGACGTGGCTGCGTGGCCGCAAGACCGGCCGGGACGCGCTGCTGCTCAGCTTCGCGGCGGCCGGCCAGCCGCTCGACGGCTCGCTGACCGTCGGCACCGACGCGGACGCGGACCTGGTGTTCTACCCCGGAGCCGTCCCGCTGCGCGCCGTCGTGCTGGCCAGGCACCACGGCAGCGACGGCGGCCCGCCGGACGGCGGCAGACCGGACGGCGGCCCGGTCGCCGGGCTGCTGGCCGGGTACGCGGCGGCGCTCGCGGCAGATCCCTGGCTGGACACCTGGCCGGCCGTCCTGCGGGTCACGCCGGCCCGGGCCCCGGCTCCGGCCGTCCGCGACGCGGACGGCGACGCCCTGCCGCTGCACCCGGGCGCGGGCGACTGCTGGACGCTGTTCGCGCTCTCCGGCGGCCGGCCGGTGACGCTGGCCGGCGAGTGGACGCCGCGCGGCTTGTGGCCGCTGACCGCCTGGGACGAGGACGCGAGGGCGGTAGCGCTGTGAGCACCTGGCAGGACCTGGTCACCGCGAGCCTCATCGGTACCGAACGGACCGGGCTTCCCGATACCGGCGTCCCTGGCCAGCCCGGCCCGGCCGACGCCAGGCGGCCTACCCAGGCTCCGGATGATCCGGCGGCCCTGCTGCTCGACCGGGCCGCGCTGCTCACGGTCGCGCGCCGGGGCGGCCGCCCGGCCGGGCACGCCGAGCCGCCGCCCGAGGCCGAACCAGACCCGGCCCCCGCGGTGAGCCCGGCGGCTGGCCGCAGACTGGCCCGGATGCTCGGCGGAGAACACCCGGACCTGCTCGCCGAGTGGCTGACCGCGGTGGTGGCCCGCGACCGGCGGGCCCCGGCTCATCTGCTGCCCGCGCTGCTCGACCGGGCCCGCCGGGTCTCGCCGTCCGATCCGGAACTGCGCCGCCTGGCGGCCGAGGCGGGCGGATCGCGGGCGCGGTGGCTGGCCGGGCTCAACCCGGACCGGACGTTCGTCACGGCGCACGCCGGGGCCGGGCAGGACGCCTGGCGGCTGGGCGGCAAGAGCCAGCGGCGCGGGTACCTGGCCGCGCTGCGCGCCCGGGATCCCGGGGCCGCCAGGGACCTGATCATCCAGAGCTGGGAAGCGGCGGCCGGGCCGGAACGGGTCATGTTCTTGTCCGTCATGGCGAACGCCGGCCTGAGCCTGGCCGACGAGCCGCTGCTCGAGGCCGCACTCGACGAGCGAGACGCCGAGGTACGCGGCTGGGCCGCACACCTGCTGGCCCGGCTGCCCGGGTCCGCTCTCGGGCAGCGGATGGCCCAGTGTGCGCTCGACTGCATCCGCATCGAGAGCGGCGCGCGGGACAGCCGCCTGGTGGTCATCCCGCCGGCCCGCGGCGATGCCGCCATGCGACGCGACGGCGTGACATCAGGCCAGGGCGGAAGGCTGCAGGAGAGGGACGCCCGGACCCACCTGCTGCACGAGGTGCTGGCCAGGACCCCGCTGCGCACCTGGACCGGCCGGTTCGGCCGGACGGCGGAGCAGATCCTCGCCCTGCGGTCGGGCGCCTGGGCGCCGGTGCTGTTCACCGGATGGTCGCGCGCGGCGATGGCGCAACGCGACCAGGAATGGATGACCGCCCTGATCAACTGGGCCCTCGCGGGCGGGCCGACGGGCACCCTCTTCGGCGCCGAGACGCTGCGACAGCTCGCCCGGCGGGTCGATCCGGCCCGCTGCGCGCGGGAGACGACAGCCAGCCCCGGCGCGGAGATACCGCCGCCCATCCGGGACGCGATCAGTGTGCTGCGTTTCCGTTACGACATGCTGAAGGAGCTAGAACTTTGACTACTCCCCGCCCTGATGGACGGGGATTCCGGCCGTCACCGGCCGGGGTTCCTGTTTCACAGCCGACCGCACCCGGGAGGACCCGGAATGTCTGACATCAGCTCCGCAGGCAGTAACGGCAAGACCTGCCGCCAGGATGTTCTTCGCGGCGTTAATGTCCCGGTCGTGCCGGGTGCCGCAGGACGGGCACTGCCACGTCCGGGTCTTGAGCGAGAGGTCCGCGAGCAGGTGCCCGCATGCCGAGCACGTCTTGGAACTGGGGTACCAGCGGCCGGTCACGATCAGGTGCCGCCCGGCCGTGGCCGCCTTGTACTCGATCATGCGGCGGAAACCACCCCAGCCGCAGTCCGAGATGGCCTTGGCGAGCGGCCGGTTGCGGATCATGTTCTTCACCGCCAGGTCTTCGATCACGATCACGTCATGGTCGCGGACAAGGCGGGCCGACGCGCGGTGCAGGAAGTCGGCGCGGGACGCGCGGACCTTGCGGTGGGCGCGGGCGACTTTCGCCCTGGCCTTGGCCCGGTTCGCCGACCCCTTGACCTTGCGGGCCATGCGCCGCTGATAGCGGGCCAGGTTACGTTCCCTCCGAGCCAGCCTGCGCGGGTTCGGGATCTTCTCGCCGTCGGAGGTGACGGCGAAGTCCTTGATGCCCAGGTTCACACCGACTACGGCGCCCGTCGCGGGCAGCTGCGCGGGGTCGGCCACGTCCACGGCGAAGGAGACGTACCAGCGCCCGCAAGGGTCCTTGGAGACCGTGACCGTGGTCGGGTCGATCGACGCCGCGTCAACATCAGGCCAAGACCAGGTGAACGCCAGCGGCGTGTCCGTCTTGGCGAGAAACAGCTTGCCGTCGCGGTACCGGAAGCCGGACCGGGTGTACTCGGCAGACTGGCGGCCAGTGCGGGACTTGTATCGCGGGTACCGGGCACGCCCGGCGAAGAAGTTGCTGAACGCGACCTGCTGATGCCGGAGCGCCTGCTGGAGCGGAACCGACGACACCTCGTTGAGCCAGCCGAGGTCTTCGGTGGCCTTCATGGCGGTCAGGTAGGCGTTGGCCTGGGCGAAGTTCGTCCTGGCCTGCTCGCTGTGGTGCCGGGCGTGCCGCCAGGCGAGGGTACGGTTCCAGACGACGCGGACGCAGCCGAACGTGCGGTTCAGCATGCTCACCTGTTCGATATCCGGATAGGCCCGACACTTATATGCCGTCCGCATAAACCAATCTTAACAAGACTCGCCCTCTTAGATAAGACAACGCACGGAGGGAGGGAGCGGCGTTTCCTCCCGGCCTGGAGGCCGGGGTCTCCACGCCGCGATCTTGATGACGACAGTGCTGGCTGAGCCCGGGGACGCGGTCCTGCGGCGGCACGCGGAGCACGAGCACCAGTCCGAGCTGGCCGCGCTGGCCGCCGGCGACGACCGGCCGCGGCCTCCGGGCTGGCGGCTGTCCCCGTGGGCGGTGACCACGTACCTGCTGGGCGGCACCGCCCCCGACGGCACCGCGATCACGCCGAAGTACGTCGGTTCGCGCCGCCTGATCGAGGTCGCGGTGGCCACGCTGGCTACCGACCGGGCCCTGCTGCTGCTCGGCGTGCCGGGCACGGCGAAGACATGGCTGTCCGAGCACCTGGCCGCGGCCATCTCCGCCGACTCCACGCTGATGGTGCAGGGCACGGCGGGGACCGCCGAGGAGGCGGTCAGGTACGGCTGGAACTACGCCCGGCTGATCGCCGAGGGGCCGTCCCGGGACGCGCTGGTGCCGAGCCCGGTGATGCGGGCCATGGCGGGCGGCCAGATCGCCCGGGTCGAGGAGCTGACCCGGATGCCGTCGGACGTTCAGGACGCGCTGATCACCATCTTGTCCGAGAAGATGCTGCCGGTCCCCGAGCTCGGCACCGAGCTGCAGGCGGTCCGCGGCTTCAACGTCATCGCCACCGCCAACGACCGGGACCGCGGCGTGAACGAGCTGTCCAGCGCGCTGCGCAGGCGGTTCAACACCGTGGTGCTCCCGGTGCCCGACTCGGCCGAGCAGGAGGTCGACATCGTCACCCGCCGGGTGGCTCAGCTCGGCCGCTCGATCGGGCTGCCGGAGACCTCGCACGGCGCCGACGAGATCAGGCGGGTGGTCACGGTCTTCCGCGAGCTGCGCCAAGGCGTCACCGAGGACGGCCGGGCCAAGGTCAAGTCGCCGAGCGGCACGCTGTCCACCGCGGAGGCGATCTCCGTGGTCACCAGCGGCCTG
>Ga0318562_10001149_pt1 | contig 11867 bp, 9 predicted proteins | sample GRESIP066b5f18_FD_203688 | JGI IMG/M metagenome (GOLD analysis project Ga0318562, IMG submission 203688) | Tropical soil microbial communities from Luquillo Experimental Forest, Puerto Rico - GRE.SIPMG.066b5f18 | ecosystem: Environmental > Terrestrial > Soil > Tropical forest > Bulk soil...
TAGCCGCACCTGGTCTGGCAGAACGGCACATGCACATAGATGCCGAACGGACGGCCCGCCAGGCCCTGCGCCGCACCGTCGGGCAGGCTCCCGTCGCGGGGCGCCGGCTCACCGGCGGGAGGCGCGCCGGGCACGGCTCTCCCCTCGCGCTGGCCGTGCTGGCCCGGGGGGGCGACCCCCCGGAACCCCCCGCTGGCTCAAGGCCCCCGTTCCTTCGTCACGGGGCCTTGGCCGTGCTGGCCCGGGGGGGCGACCCCCCGGAACCCCCCGCGGGCGCGACCACCCGGCGGGGCGGGCCAGGGCATCGCTCATGAGCCTGCGGCGGCCCGCTCGAGCACGCCGGGTGCGATCTCGTCCCAGGCCAGGCCCCGCCCCTCGACCCGCAGCAGCCGCGACATCAGTTCGGCGTCGCCGTAGTACGCGCTCATCGACTCCGCGATCGTGACCCGCTCATCCGGGCGGGACAGCACCTCGACCGGGTCCCCGGCGGCGACCGTACCCTCGCGCAGCACGCGCAGGTATGCCCCGGGCCGGCGTGCGCTGGCGAACCGCTTCACCCAGTGCCGCTCGTCCATCCAGCCCGCGAACACCACGCAGGGGATCCGTGGCCCGGTGACCTGGACCATGGCCGTGCCCAGCTGCCAGATCTCCCCGATCAGCGCGCCGGTGACGTCGACGCCCGCGGTGGTGATGTTCTCGCCGAACATGCCGCTGGTGACCTCGCGGCCAAGCTGCTCGACCCACCAGTCCAGGTCCTCCCTGGCGTAGGCGTACACGGCCTGCTCGGGGCCGCCGTGGGCGGGCTTGTCCACCTGCTCGTCGCCGCCAAGGCCGAGCCTGCCCACCACGACCTGCCCGGCCACCGGGCGCTTGTCGATCGCGGTGCGGCCCAGCTTGCCGACCCAGTCCGCGTCCTTGCCACGGCCGGCGTTCACCGAGATCACGCGCGCGTTTGTCACGCTTCCCGACGCTAGCGCAGCGGCCAGACCAGGTCGAACCATAAATCTTCGCGCCCACGCGGCCAGCGGCAGCCCGAGGCCCGGCGGAAGAAGCCTGCTAGAGCAGGTCTGGGCGCGGACGAGCCCGATTATGCTGGACGGCACCGAGGGAAGCTCCGGGGGTTTGGAGGGACCTATGGCGGTCGGGCATGGCTATCCGGTTCCCGGCGGCGGGCGCGGCCAGATGCGCGCCGCCGACGCGGACCGCGATCGCGCGGTGAACTATCTCACCACCGCCTACACCGAGGGCCGGCTGGCCAAGGACGAGTACGACGCCCGTCTGGAGACCGCCCTGTCCGCGCGCACCTACGCCGACCTGGACCAGGTCGTGACCGACCTGCCGGGCGCGCGGGTCGGCCCGGTTCCCCGGCGAGGCCCCACTCCCTCCAACGGGCTGGCGATCGCCAGCCTGGCCTGCGGGGTGGCGCAGTTCGCGTTCGGGCCGCTGCCGACCATCCCGGCCATCGTGCTCGGCCACATGGCCAGGCACCAGATCAAGCGGACCGGGGAGCAGGGTGCGGGGATGGCGCTGGCGGGCCTGCTGCTGGGCTGGGCGGCGGTCGTCCTGGGCGTTCTTGCCATCGTCGCGGGCATCGCGGTGTTCGCAGCGACGAGCGGCGGCGCGGCGGGCATGGTCCAGCACGCACACCTGCTGCCCGTGTTCAATCCTCCGCCGCAGCCACCGCCGGCGCCCTAGCGCTGCTTGTCCGGCTGGGTGGACAGCGCGGCGATGAAGGCCTCCTGCGGCACCTCGACCCGGCCGACCACCTTCATCCGGCGCTTGCCCTCCTTCTGCTTCTCCAGCAGCTTGCGCTTACGGGTGATGTCGCCGCCGTAGCACTTGGCCAGCACGTCCTTGCGCAGCGCCCGGATGTTCTCCCTGGCGATGATCTTGGACCCGATGGCCGCCTGGATCGGCACCTCGAACTGCTGGCGCGGGATCAGTTCGCGCAGCTTCGAGGTCATCGCGATCCCGTAGTCGCGCGCCTTGTCCGAGTGCACGATCTGGCTGAACGCGTCCACCGGCTGGCCCTGGAGCAGGATGTCCACCTTGACCAGGCTGGCCTCCTGCTCGCCCGCGGGCTCGTAGTCGAGCGAGGCGTAGCCGCGGGTCCGCGACTTGAGCTGGTCGAAGAAGTCGAAGATGATCTCAGCGAGCGGCATCGTGTAGCGGATCTCGACCCGGTCCTCGGACAGGTACTCCATGCCGCCGAGCATGCCCCGCCGGCTTTGGCACAGCTCCATGATCGCGCCGATGTAGTCGGCGGGCGCCAGCACCGTGGCCCTGACCACGGGCTCGAAGATCTGCGCCACCTTCCCCTCGGGGAACTCACTGGGGTTGGTGACGATCACTTCGCCGCCGCCCTCCAGGACGACCCGGTAGACGACGTTCGGCGCGGTGGAGATGAGCGACAGGTCGAACTCCCGCTCCAGCCGTTCCCGCACGATCTCCATGTGCAGCAGGCCGAGGAACCCGCACCGGAAGCCGAAGCCCAGCGCCAGGCTCGTCTCCGGCTCGTACACCAGCGCGGCGTCGTTCAGCCTGAGCTTGTCCAGCGCATCGCGCAGGTCCGGGTAGTCGTCCCCGTCCAGCGGGTACAGGCCGGAGAACACCATCGGCTTGGGATGGGCGTAGCCCGCCAGCGGCTCGGCCGCCTGCCGGGCGGCGCTGGTCACCGTGTCGCCGACCCGGGCCTGGCGGACGTTCTTGACCCCGGTGATCAGGTAGCCGACCTCGCCCGCGGCCAGGCCGCCGGCCGCGATCGGCTCCGGCGAGATGACACCGACCTCCAGCGTGTCGTGCGCGGCGCCGGTGGACATCATCAGGCTCCGCTCGCGCCGGGACAGCTTGCCGTCCACCACCCGGACGTAGGTGACCACGCCACGGTAGGTGTCGTAGACCGAGTCGAAGATCAGCGCGCGGGCCGGGGCATCCGGGTCGCCGCTGGGCGGCGGCACCTGTGCGACGACGGCGTTGAGCAGGTCCGTCACACCGGTGCCGGTCTTGGCCGAAACCTGCATGACGTCACCGGGGTCGCAGCCGATCACCCGGGCCAGTTCCTCGGCGTACCTGGCCGGCTGGGCGGCGGGCAGGTCGATCTTGTTCAGCACCGGGATGATGTGCAGGTCGGCGTCCAGGGCCAGGTAGAGGTTGGCCAGCGTCTGGGCTTCGATGCCCTGCGCGGCGTCGACGAGCAGGATCGCCCCCTCACACGCGGCCAGCGAGCGGGACACCTCGTAGGAGAAGTCCACGTGGCCAGGTGTGTCGATGAGGTTCAGCACGTACTGGCGGCCGCCGGGGCCGGTCCAGGGCAGCCGGACGGCCTGGCTCTTGATCGTGATGCCGCGCTCGCGCTCGATGTCCATCCGGTCGAGGTATTGGGCGCGCATCTCCCGCTCGCCGACGACGCCGGTGAGCTGCAGCATCCGGTCCGCCAGGGTGGACTTCCCATGATCGATGTGCGCGATGATGCAGAAGTTCCTGATGACGTCCATGGGCGTATGCCCGATGGCAGGTGTGGCCCCGGCCGGGGACGCAGGGCGTCGGCCGGTCGGCAGGGCCTGCTCAGGCACGGAGGACACAGGAAATCCCAAGGTCGAGTAAGGGCATGCCCCAAAGTTCCGCGGGGCACGCCCTTTTAGGCTGCAGCGTCCATGGTCGCATGCCGCGGGGACTGGCAGGGCCGGAGCCCCGCGGCGGGCCGTTCGCGGCCGTACTGCCCGCGGAGGTGCTGCCCGCAGGGGTAACGCCTGCAGGCAGGCTGCCCGCAGGTGTGCCGCGGCGCGGCCCCGGGCACGCTGTCTGGCGTCAGCTCTTGCTCAGTTCGGCGCAGCGCGTAGCCATCGCGGACTTGCGGTTCGCTGCCTGGTTCTTGTGGATGACGCCCTTGCTCGCGGCCTTGTCCAGGCTCTGCGATGCCGTGCGCATGGCCACGGTCGCCGCGTCCACGTCGCCGGCGTCGGCAGCCTCGCGGAACTTGCGCACCGCGGTCTTCAGCGATGACTTGACGGCCTTGTTGCGCTGCCGTGCCTTCTCGTTCTGCTTGTTGCGCTTGATCTGGGACTTGATATTTGCCACGCGGAAGCCTCGCTCAGGTTCTGGTCTCATCGGGTGGGGCGCGGGCGGATTTCGCACCCGCGGCAGCCCCACACGATCCAGTGCTGCAAACAACGTGGGGCGCAACACTCCGACGAGGCAGGATATCCCAACCTGCGGCCCGCGCTCAAACCAGCGCTTGACAGCGGCTGGTGCGGGTGGCTCAGCGGCTGGTACGGGCGGCCACGATCGTGCGGACGGCCACCTCCAGGGCATAACCCGGGTTCGCGCCCTCGCCCTTCACCAGCGCGTCGGCCTCCGCGACGGCCGTGAGCGCCCGGGTGATCCCGTCCGGCGTCCAGCCCCGCAGTTGCCTGCGCACCTTGTCGATCCGCCAGGGCGGGGCGCCAAGCTCGGCGGCGAGCGCCGCGGCAGGCTGGGATCGTGACGCGGCGCCGACCCGCCCGATGAGGCGGACCCCCTGGGCCAGGGCGCTGGTGATCAGGACCGGTGACACCCCGACGGCCAGGGCCCAGCGCAGGTACTCCAGCGCCTCGGCGAGGCGGCCTTCCACCGCCCGGTCGGCCACCGCGAACCCTGAGGCCTCCGCCCGCCCCCGGTAGTACCTGGCCACCGTGGTCTGGTCGATCAGGCCGGTGGTGTCGGCGGCGAGCTGGGCGCACGCGGAGGCGATCTCGCGCAGGTCCGAGCCGAGCGCGTCGATGAGTGCCCGCAGGCCGCCGTCGTCGATCCTGCGGCCTTCGGCGCGGAACTCCTCGCGGATGAACCCCATCCGGTCGCCGATCCGGGTGATCTTGGGGTACTGGGCGACCTGGGCGCCGCTGCCGGTCAGCTTGGTCAGCAGCGCCTTGCCCTTCGCGCCGCCCGCGTGCGTGATCACCAGGGTCAGGTCGGGGGGCGGGTCGGCGGCCAGCGCCGCGAGTTCCTCGGCCACCTCCTTGCCCGCGTCCTGGGCGTCGCGGATGACCACGACCGGCACGGCGTCGAACAGCGAGGGCGCGGTGATCGAGGCCAGCTCGCCGGGCGCGAGTGAGCCCGCGGAAACCTCACGCACCCCGGCTGCCCCGTCATCGGCCGCAGCGGCGGTCAGGCGGGCAACGGCCCGCTCCACGAGCAGTTCCTCGTCCCCGGTGACCACGCTGATGCGCGCGCCCCCGTTCGCGGGCGCGGCGGCACCCCTGGCTTCACGCACGGGCATGCCAGCAGCATCCCATGAAGCCGGGGGGAAGGTTCTAGGTCACGCCAGGACGGGCTCGCCGCCGCGCCAGACGCGCAGCGGGCGCAGGCCGTACGACCAGGCGAACGCACCCTCGTGGTCGGCGTCCCAGGCGACGATGTCGGCGTACCTGCCGGGGGCCATCGTGCCGAGTTCCGGGCTGCGCAGCGCCTGGGCACCGCCCAGGGTGGCCGCGCGCAGCGCCTCGGCCACGCTCATGCCGAAGTGGGTGATCGCCAGGGAGACCACCAGCGACATGTTCGTGATGCCGTTGACGCCGGGCGAGTGGTCGGAGCCCAGCGCGACCGCCACGCCCTTGTCGAGCAGCGAACGGACCGGCGGCACCTTGCCGACCTGCAGCGCCGTGCCCGGGCAGAGCACCGCGGCGACGCCCGCCGTGGCCAGGACGATCACGTCCTCCTCGCAGGCCTCGTGCAGCAGGTCCGCGGACGCGCAGCCGAGTTCCGCGGCCAGCGTGGCCGCACCGGTGCGGGACTGCCCGCAGGCGTGCAGCCGGGGCAGCAGGCCGGCCGCGCGGCCCGCGCCGAGCACCCAGCGCGCCTCGCGCTCGGTGAACCGGCCCTCCTCGCAGTACACGTCCACGCTGTCGGCTCCGGCCGCGGCCGCATCCGCGCACCAGGAACCCACCGCGTCCACGTAGTCATGCCGACGGCCGAAGAACTCCGGCGGCACCGCGTGGGCGGCAAGGAAGGTCACGTGCACCCGGGGCATCCCCGGCTCGTTCTCCAGCGACCGGAGCATCCGCACGTCGGCGAGTTCCCCGTCGCGGGTGAGGTGGTAGCCGGTCTTCGCCTCGATGGTCGTGGTGCCCGACAGGAGCCACTCACGCAGCCGGTTCCGCACCCCATGGCACAGGGTCCAGGGGTCGGTCCCGCGGGTCACCGTGACGGTCGAGGCCATGCCGCCGCCGGCCGCGGCGATCTCGTTGGGCGAGGACCCGCCGGTGCGCATCGCGATCTCGGCCCAGCGGTTGCCCGCGTAGACCGGGTGCGTGTGCGCGTCGATCAGCCCGGGGGTCACCAAGCCGCCGTTGAGGTTCTGCACGTCGTCCACATCGACGATGTCGTCGATGACTCCCGGCAGGCTCCGTGGCAGCTCCGAGGCCGGGCCGACCCAGGCGATCTGGTCGCCATGGGTGAGGATCGCCGCGTTGCACCACACTTCCGAGCCGGTCCACAACCGGCCGATGTTGGTCAGCAGGCGCACGTTCGCGTTCACCATGGCGCATGCTCCCACGCAGATACACCCCAGGTGCGGGCCCCCTGCGTCGTCAAGCGGTCACCTGCCATGGCTCGTGCCGTGTGGTGGAGCATCACCGCATACACCCGGGAATGCGAATCACAAGTGAAGCCGCCCGAGTGCTTGGGGAAGATGCGGCAACCAACAATATCGGTTCAGTTACGGTATTGCACCAGAGGGTGCATGTACAGGCCGAACCGGGAAGTAGGCCGGCCAGATTCATGGCCGTTCGCAGAGGTGGTAGCCGCCAGGCGCCTTCCGCACGCACCTGCCCGCCGCCGCTTGCCCGGGGCAACACGACCATAGCAGGCGACATTTACGCAGGCGGCGACGTTTGCATAAACTCAGGCGGGTCAGGACGGCTCGCCGCCGGGCCGGAATTCGGCCGCCGGAACAACCTTGGTGCCATTTGGCGCCCCGTTGCTCGCGCCGGCCAGCTGGGCGGCCAGATCCGGGGGGACCCGCGCGGTGAGCTGAGTGCCGCCCTCGCAGTGCGCGACCGCCAGGACCTCACCCTCCTGGTGCGCGCGCGCCACCAGGTCGCTGCGGCCGTAGGGCACCAGCGCGCTGACCTCGGCGTCGCGCCCGGGCAGCGCGGCCTCGATGGCGGCGAGCAGGTCGTCAAGGCCCTGCCCGGTCCTGGCCGATACCACCACGGCGCCGCGTTCGGCCAGGCGCAGGCCCTTGACCTCGATCGGGTCGGCCTCGTCGGCCTTGTTCACCACGACGAGCTCGGGCACCTTGCTCGCACCGATCTGGCCGAGTACCTCGCGGACCGCGCTGATCTGGGACCGCGGGTCGGCGTCGCTGCCGTCCACGACGTGCAGGATCAGGTCGGCGTCGGCGACCTCCTCCAGCGTGGACCGGAACGCCTCGACCAGCTGGTGCGGCAGGTGGCGGACGAACCCGACGGTGTCGGTCAGGGTGAACCACCGGCCCGCCGGGGTGCGGGCCCGCCGCACGGCCGGGTCGAGGGTGGCGAACAGCGAATCGTCGACGAGCACGCCGGCCCCGGTCAGCGCGTTCAGCAGTGTCGACTTCCCGGCGTTGGTGTACCCGGCGATGGCGACAGAGGGGACGTTCCTGCGCCGCCGCCTGCGGCGCTGCACCTCGCGGCCCGCGGATATCCCGGCGATCTCGCGGCGCAGCTTGGCGGCCCGCGACCGGATCCGGCGCCGGTCCGTCTCGATCTTGGTCTCGCCGGGCCCGCGGCCTCCGATCCCGCCACCGGCCGCCACCCGGCCGCCTGCCTGCCTGGTCAGCGACTCGCCCCAGCCACGCAGCCGGGGCAGCAGGTATTCCAGCTGTGCCAGCTCCACCTGGGCCTTGCCGGCCTTGGTGCGCGCGTGCTGGGCGAAGATGTCGAGGATGAGCGCGGTCCGGTCCACGACCTTGACCCGCACCACGCCCTCCAGGCTGCGCAGCTGGCCCGGGGTGAGCTCGCCGTCACAGATCACCGTGTCCGCGCCGGTCTCGATCACCACGTCGGCCAGTTCGCGCGCCTTGCCCGCGCCGATGTAGGTCGCCGGGTCGGGCTTGCCCCGGCGCTGCACAAGCCCGGCGAGGACCACCGAACCGGCGGTCTCGGCCAGCCGGGACAGTTCGCGCAGCGAATTCTCGGCGCTGGCCAGCGTGCCCTCGGTCCAGACGCCGACAAGGACGACCCGCTCCAGCCGCAGCGCCCGGTACTCGACCTCGGTGACGTCGGCGAGCTCGGTGGACAGGCCGGCGACCCGGCGCAGGGCATGCCGGTCGGCGAGATCCAGGTCACCGGCCGCGGGCGGGGCGTCGACGGCTCCCAGGCTGATCTCGCTGGCGAAGTCGCTGTCAACCTCGGGTGAAGAACTCATCGCTGCCTTGGGTCGGTCTCCGCCCGGCGCGCCAGGGCCTGCTGGACAGGCACAAGCACCTCCGGGCCTGGTTGGTCAATGCTGCCATGCCGGCGTATCCAGGTCATTCCAATAACGTCTGGGGGGCGCTGCTTGTGCCCCAGTTACCGGCGGGTAAGTTTTTGGGCACGCTGGCTTTGACCGCTATCGCGGCTGCGGGCTAGCGTCAATTTCACATTCCCGGCCGAGAAGGGGTGCGAGATGGCGGCTGGCAACGGCATCGAGATCATTGGCCCGCCCGGGGACCGGTTCGAGGAAATCCTCACCCCCGATGCGCTGAACCTGGTCGCCATGCTCCAGCGTGACTTCGGCGCCAGGCGGGCGGAGCTGCTGGCCGCGCGCGCGGTCCGCCAGCGGGAGCTACTGGCCGGCGGCACGCTGGACTTCCTGCCCGAGACCAGGCACATCAGGGAGGACCCGCTGTGGCGGGTGGCCTCGCCCGCCGCCGGCCTGGTGGACCGCCGGGTGGAGATCACCGGGCCGACCGAACAGAAGATGACCATCAACGCGCTCAACTCGGGCGCGAACGTGTGGCTGGCCGATTTCGAGGACGCCAACACCCCGCTCTGGGAGAACATGATCACCGGCCAGCTCAACCTGTGCGACGCGCTGGACCGCACGATCGACTTCACCAGCGATGAAGGCAAGGACTACCGGCTGCGGCCCGACGACGAGCTGGCCACGATCGTGGTCCGCCCGCGCGGCTGGCACCTCGACGAGAAGCACGTGCTGGTGGACGGCCAGCGGGTCGCCGGCGGCCTGTTCGACTTCGCGCTGTACTTCTTCCACTGCGCGCAGCGCCAGCTCGGCAAGGGCAAGGGCCCCTACTTCTACCTGCCCAAGATGGAGAGCCACCTGGAGGCGCGGCTCTGGAACGACGTCTTCGGCGTGGCCCAGGCCGCCCTCGGCCTGCCGCGCGGCACCATCAGGGCGACCGTGCTGATCGAGACGATCCCGGCCGCCTTCGAGATGGAGGAGATCCTCTACGAGCTGCGCGACCACAGTTCCGGCCTGAACGCGGGCCGGTGGGACTACCTGTTCAGCATCATCAAGAAGTTCCGCTCCCGTGGCCGCGAGTTCGTGCTGCCCGAGCGGAACGCGGTCACGATGACGGCGCCGTTCATGCGCGGCTACACCGAGCTGCTGGTGAAGACCTGCCACGGCCGCGGCGCGCACGCCATGGGCGGGATGGCCGCGTTCATCCCGAGCCGGCGCGACCCCGAGGTGAACGCGACCGCGCTCGCCAAGGTGCGCGACGACAAGACCCGCGAGTCGGGGGACGGTTTCGACGGCTCCTGGGTGGCGCACCCCGACCTGGTCCCGCTGTGCAAGGAGGTCTTCGACGCGGCCCTGGGCACGCGGCCCAACCAGCTCGACAGGCTGCGCGAGGACGTCAGCGTGACCGCGCCGGACCTGCTCGCGGTCGCCAAGACCAGCGGCCCGATCACCGAGGGCGGCCTGCGCAACAACGTCAGCGTGGCGCTGCAGTACCTGGCCAACTGGCTCGGCGGGAACGGGGCGGTGGCGATCTTCAACCTCATGGAGGACGCGGCTACCGCGGAGATCTCCCGCTCCCAGATCTGGCAGTGGGTGCACAACGACATCACCCTCGACGACGGCCCGCAGGTGACCCGCGAACTGGTGGAGCAGATCATCGGCGAGGAGCTGGGGAAGATCTCCGCCGCGCTCGGCAGCGGGTTCGACGACGCTCGTTACCAGCAGGCGGCCGAGCTGTTCACCGAGGTGGCGCTGGCCGACGACTACGCCGAGTTCCTCACGCTGCCCGCCTACGAGCGCATGCCCTGACGGCCCGCGTGGCCCGCCGCGGCCTCGTCCCGGCCCGCCGTCGGCGCGCCGGGGCATTGCAGGCAGCCCGCTGCGGGGGCACCCTGGAGGGAACCGCACCGCGCCCCGAGGGGAGACGATGATCAAGCAGCTCATCCCCCGGATGACCGAGATCTGCGGGCCCGACGGCGTGATCACCGACCCCGCGGAGCTTCGCACCTACGAGTGCGACGGCCTGACCTCGCACCGGGTCACCCCGGCACTTGTCGTCCTGCCCAGGACCGCGGAGGAGGTCGCAGCGGTCGTCGCCGAATGCGCCGCGGCGAAGGTGCCCTTCGTGGCCAGGGGCTCCGGCACCGGCCTGTCCGGCGGGGCGCTGCCGCACGCCGAGGGCGTGCTGATCGTGACCTCGAAGATGCGCCGGATCATCGCGATCGACCCGGCCAGCCAGCGGGCGATCGTCGAGCCAGGCTGCACCAACCTGTCGGTGAGCGAGGCGGCGCGGCCGTTCGGTTACTTCTACGCCCCGGATCCCTCCAGCCAGGTGATCTGCTCGGTCGGCGGGAACGTGGCGGAGAACTCCGGCGGGGCGCACTGCCTCAAGCACGGGTTTACCGTGCACCACATCACCGGGCTGGAGATCGTCACCCCGAGCGGCGAGCTGACCTGGCTCGGCGACGGCACCGGGGCGGCCCCCGGCTACGACCTGCTCGGCGCGTTCACCGGCTCGGAGGGCACGCTGGGCATCGTCACCAAGATCGTGGTCAAGCTGACGAAGATCCCGCAGCTGGTCAAGTGCCTGCTGGCCGCGTTCGAGACCACCGGCGCCGGCGGGAACGCGGTGTCGGCGATCATCGGGGCCGGCATCGTTCCCGCCGCGATCGAGATGATGGACGCGCTGGCGATCGAGGCCGCCGAGGCCGCCGTGAGCTGCCGCTACCCTGAAGGCGCGGGCGCGGTGCTGATCGTGGAACTCGACGGCCCGCAGTGCGAGGTGGAGCGCGAGTCCGCCGCGGTGCGCACGCTGTGCGAGCAGGCGGGTGCGACCGAGATCAGGGAGGCGGACGACCCGGCCGAGCGGGCGGCGATCTGGGTGGGCCGCAGGTCCGCGTTCGCAGCGGTCGGCAGGATCGCGCCGGCCTACATCGTCCAGGACGGCGTGGTGCCGCGCAGCGCCCTCGGCCCGGTGCTCGACAAGATCGCTGAACTGTCCGCGGAGTCGGGCATCCGGGTGGCCAACGTGTTCCACGCCGGCGACGGGAACCTGCACCCACTGGTGCTCTACGACGACGACACGCCCGGCGCCACCGAGGCGGCCGAGACCCTCTCCGGCGCGATCCTGGACCTGTGCATCACGCACGGCGGGTCGATCACCGGCGAGCACGGCGTGGGGGTGGACAAGTCCCGGTACATGACCAAGATGTTCGGCGTGGACGACCTGGACACGATGCAACTGCTGCGCTGCGCATTCGACCCGGCCGGCCTGTGTAACCCGGGCAAGGTGTTCCCCACGCCCCGGCTGTGCGGGGAGGTTCCCGGGGCGCGCCGTGCTCCGCATCCGCTAGTGGCCTCGGGGCAGGTGGATCAATTTTGAGCAGCAATACGCCACCCCACGCTCTGCTGGCTATGACCCCGCCACCCCACGCTCTGCTGGCTATGAC
>Ga0318562_10001150_pt1 | contig 11865 bp, 14 predicted proteins | sample GRESIP066b5f18_FD_203688 | JGI IMG/M metagenome (GOLD analysis project Ga0318562, IMG submission 203688) | Tropical soil microbial communities from Luquillo Experimental Forest, Puerto Rico - GRE.SIPMG.066b5f18 | ecosystem: Environmental > Terrestrial > Soil > Tropical forest > Bulk soil...
ATTGTGGGCGAGCGGGTGTACGAGGTGATGGAGAGGGGCGCCGAGCAGGTGGGTGCGTTCTCGCACGGCTATACGTACTCGGGCCACACGCTGGGGGTGGCGGCGGCCAACGCGGTGCTGGACATTGTGGAGCGCGAGGACCTGCCGGCGCGGGCGGCCACGACGGGTGCGTACTTCCAGGAGCTGCTGCACAAGACGTTCGACGGTCTCGCGATCGTGGGAGAGGTGCGCGGCGTGGGGATGATGGCGGCGGTGGAGTTCGTGGCCGATCCGAAGGCCAAGAGGCGCTTCGAGCCGGCACTGAAGGTGGGCGCGCGCGTCGCGCAGGCCGCGCGCGAGCGGGGCTTGATCGTGCGGGCGATGCCGCACTCGGAGAGCATCGGCATCTCGCCGCCGCTGGTGATGAGCGTGAAGGAAGTCGACGAGATGGTGGGCATCCTGGCGGATGCCACGCGCCTGGTGATGAACCAGCTCTGAGGGCAGCGGCGCCCGCGTCAACGTGCCGAATAAAAGGAGAGCAGAGATGGATATGCAAAAGCTGAAGGAAGACTTGGAGCGCGATGGCTTCTGCCTCGTTCCCGATGTGCTGACTCCCGAGCAGACGGCCGCCGTGCGCACTCGCGTGCTGGAGCAGGCGGAAGCGGAGCGGGCGCTCGGATGGGCACGCATGGACAGCGGGCCCCAGCAATTGAAGCGCGTGATGGAGGATCAGGCCGGACTGCTGCGCGAGGACGTTGCCGAAAGCAGCAGGCAGGGCGTGAATCAGCGCATCAGCTTCCTGGTCAACAAGGGAAAGGTGTTCGGCGAGCTGGTGACCAATCCGGTCGCGCTCGAACTGGTCGAACACGTGCTCGGTCAGCATTTCCTGCTGAGCCAGATCAGCGCCAACATCGCGATGAAGGGCGCGGCGCTGGATGGATTGCACCGCGATCAATGGTGGTGCCCGATGCCTTATCAGGAGGGAGACGCGTACGTTAAGGCAGGGGATCGCACGCGCAACACCGCCACCCCCGACTCCGCGCCCAAGGGGGTCAACATTCCGCCGGTGGCGTGCAACATGCTCTGGATGTTGACGGACTTCAGCGAGGAAACCGGCGGTACGCGGCTGGTGCCGGGCTCGCACAAGTTGCCCGCCAACGCCGACAGCTCGGTGCCGCACACGGTGCCTTCGATACCCGCGACCGGGAAGGCCGGCAGTGCACTCTTCTTCGACGGCCGGCTCTGGCACGCGACGGGGCAGAACCTCACGGACGAACCCCGCATCGCCATCTTGGCCTACTACTGCAGTGCGCAGTTCCGGCAGCTGGAGAACCCTTTCATCGGCATGGACCCGGCGGTTCTGGACCAGGCATCGGACCGGCTGCTCGACATTCTGGGCTTTACCACTTGGTTCAACTACGGCTCGGCCGACCACCTGTCGTCGCGCAAGCGCCTGCAGCAGCACGAGCCATGGATCACCGAGATGCGGATCAAGAAAGCATGAATCCGTTCGGCAGGGTTGAGGCCAGGCGAAAGCTCGGGCCGTCCGCCATCGGCTCGAAGCGGTCAGCGGAACGCGATGCATCGCCCGCGGCCCTCGACCCCATCCGCGCCGACGACGCGGTCCGAGACCGTCTGTGTGGAAAGCGATGAACCCGCCTTCGAGGGTGATCGATCCAACTTTTGATTCGTGAGGAAATCCGCATGTCCGCGTTGCCGCTGTCTGGCATCAAAGTTCTTGACCTCACCCGCGTTCTGGCGGGCCCACTGTCCGCGCAGATGCTCGGCGATCTGGGCGCCGACGTGATCAAAATCGAGCGGCCCGAGCGGGGCGATGACGCTCGGGCCTTCGGTCCGCCCTATCTGAAGGACCCGAACGGGGTGGAGAACAACAACAACTCGTTCTATCTCTGTGCCAACCGCAACAAGCGTTCGGTCACCGTCAACGTCGCGACGGCCGAGGGGCAGGCGATCATCCGCGAACTCGCCAAGGACTGCGATGTGTTCATGGAGAACTACAAGGTCGGCGACCTGAAGCGCTACGGTCTCGACTACCAAGCCGTCAGCGAGATCAATCCGGGCGTGATCTATTGCTCTGTCACGGGCTTCGGCCAGACCGGCCCCTACGCGCCGCGCGCGGGCTACGACGCCCTGTTCCAGGCGATGGGTGGCCTGATGAGCGTGACGGGGCACATGGATGGCGAGCCCGGCGCGGGGCCGATGAAGGTCGGGCCGTCGATCGTGGACTACATGACCGGCATGAACACCTCCATCGGCATCCTCGCGGCGCTTTATCACCGCAAGGCTCAAGGTGGAAAGGGCCAGCACATCGACATCTGCTTGCTTGACACGGTCATCGCCTCGCTGTCGCACTACGCGCAGATCTATCTGGTGAGCGGCAAGACGCCGCCGCGGCGTGGCACTTGGGGCAACGGCGGCATGCCGGCGGGTGTGTTCCGGTGCTCCGACGGTGAGTTGATGCTGGTTGTCGGCAACGACGCCCAATTCGCGCGCACTTGCGCTGTGCTGGGCGAACCCGAGCTTGCCGCCGATCCGAGGTTCATCAAGAACAACGACCGCGTCGTGCATGGCATGGAGATCATGGCGATCTTCGCTCGCCTGTTCCTGAAGAACACTGTCCAGCACTGGCTCCTGGCACTGGAACAGGCGGGCGTGCCCTGCGGCCCCGTGAACAACTTCAACCAGGTCTTCGCCGACCCTCAGGTGTGCTCTCGCGGCATGGAAGTCAAGGTCGAGCATCCCTTCGAACCGACCTTGTCCCTGATCCGCAACGCGCTGACGTTCTCGGAGACGCCGATCAAGGAGTACCGTTATCCTCCGCGCCTCGGCGAACACACGCGGCAGGTGCTCTCCGAGAAGCTCGGCTACGACGAGGCGAAGATTGGGGCGCTCGGCCAGGCCGGCGTCATCTGAGGTCTTCGAAGAGAAGCGTTCCGGAACTCACCTTCCCCACAGCGATTTCAAGATCATGGCGAACCCGGATATCGGCGTGCTGGAGAAAGCGGGGCGCTTGCATCTCTTTCGCCACCGGCGCGGCTATCAGTCCGGCGTCCACTGGCTGGAGCACGGCAACCTGAGCCCCGAGCCCGGCTCGCACGACGTCTGCAGGTCGACATGACCTTGCACACGCGGAGCATCCAAGGCAGCGGCGGTCACTTCATCGGCGCTTCCCATCACGTGGTGGTCACGCTCACCGGGATGGAGATCCGAAAGATGCCGCACACACCCTGCATCGTGCAGGCGCAGGCGGTGCCAAGGAGCAAGAGATGAGCAAGGGTGAATGCATCGCCAAGCCGAAACCGCCCTGCCACGGCGCGCCTGTCGGAGTCCTCATGCTCGAACGCGCCGACGACGGCTTCGATCGGCCCTTCGTCCCGGGCAGCGTCGGTAACGCCAGCACCTGGAGCGTCCCGGTGCGTTTCAAGACTATTCGCGGCGTCAATTTTCGGCAGATCATCGGCCCCTCGGCGGCCTCGGCCGAGGCCGCCGTGATCGAGGCGGCGGCGGATCTTGCGAGCGAAGGCGCGCGGCTCATCACGGCCCATTGCGGCTTCATGATGCGCTACCAGCAGGCCGTGGGCGCCGCAGTCGATGCGCAGGTGCTGCTGTCGAGCCTGCTGCTCGGCCCCATTCTGGAACGCACGCTCCCGCGCGGGAAGTCGCTCGGCATCGTCACCGCGAAAGCCTCTGCGCTGACGCCCGACATCCTGGGCGCGTCGGGGTTGACGAGCGATATGGGCCGCGTGGTCGTCGCCGGGCTGGAAGATGCGCCCGTGTTCGCGCGAAGCTTCTTGACCGCCTCCGGCGACTTCGAGTACGACGCGGTCGAAGCGGAAGCCGTGGATGCGGCGGTCGCGATGATCGCCGAGCGTCCCGATATCGGCATGCTGCTTCTGGAGTGTTCCGAGCTGCCGCCTTTCGCCTCGGCGGTGCAGCGCGCCACCGGCCTGCCGGTCTACGACCACACCTCGATGGTCGAATTCTTCGCCCAGGGCTTGATGCGCAAGCCTTTCACGGGACTCGGCTGAGGCTTCGCCGCACGCCAAGCGTGGCGCCACAGGTTCATTCGCCAGGAAGTGAGCAGAGAGAGAACATGGACGAACCGATTCTCGATCCGGCGCGGCCGATCATCGACCCGCATCACCACCTCTGGGATTTGCGGCGGCAGACGCAGGCCAACATGCCGTTCGCCGATGAACTCCACAAGCCGTTGTACCTGCTGAGCGAGTTGCTCGATGACGTGAACAGCGGGCACGACATCCGCGCCACGGTGCACGTCGAAGCGGACTCCATGTACCGCGCTCGCGGCCCGGCGGAATTGGCGTCGGTCGGCGAGACCGAATTCGCCAATGGCATCGCTGCCATGGGTGCGAGCGGCATCTATGGCGAGTGCCGGCCCTGCGCCGGCATCATCGGCTATGCCGATCTCCGATTGGGCGCGCATGCCTCGAAAGTTCTCGAAGCCCACCTTGCGGCCGCCGCCGATCGGTTTCGCGGCATTCGGCAATGTGCCGCGCACGATACGGATCCGGCGATCCGTCCCTATTCGTCGCGCATTCCGCAGCAGCTGTACCTCGACGCGCGCTTTCGCGAAGGCTTCAGCCTCTTGGCGCCGTTCGGGCTGGTCTTCGACGCCTGGCTGCTCGAGCCTCAACTGGCCGATCTGATCGATCTTGCACGGGCCTTCCCGGATACGCACATCTGCCTCGATCACGTAGGCACGCCGCTGGGCATCGGCGCTCATGCCGGCCGGCGTGAACAACGCTTCGATCTCTGGCGCTCCAACATCCGCTCGCTTGCCCGTTGCGAGAACGTGACCGTGAAGCTTGGCGGCCTTGGCATGCACTACTGCGGCTTTCCGTCCCTGCGCATGCAGACGCGGGCCACGTCCGAACAGCTGGCTGCCGAATGGCGGCCGTACATCGAGACATGTATCGAGGTCTTCACACCCTCGCGCGCGATGTTCGAGAGCAATTTCCCGGTCGATGCCATCACCTGCAGCTACTCGACCTTGTGGAACGCCTTCAAGCGGCTCGCACAACCTTACTCCGAAGCCGAAAAGCACGACCTTTTCTTTGGCACAGCCCAGCGCTTCTATCGGCTGCAGCTCGACTGAGTGCGCCGCATCCACCACCCGCCTCGGGGCCGCCCGGCCATTCGCAGAAATCCGGCGTGAGTCGACTGAACATCAATGCATTCGGGCGTGAAGTCGGTCATAGCATTGCAAATGTCACGAAATCCGATGGAGTTCCACGCATGACGGTCCCCAAAGCCCCCCAAATCTTTCCGCGGTCGGAGTACTTGCGCAGAATTGACGCCGTGAAGGCGGAGATGGCCAAGCAAGGCGTCGACGCGCTCGTCGTCAACAACATCCGCAACATCACTTATCTCACCGGATACACCGCCAAGTCGGCCTACGTGCCCCAAGGCGTGATCATCTCGGCCCGCCAGGCGGAGCCGGCCTTCATCCTGCGGCAATGCGATTGGCCGGCGGCCCTGCACCAGGCCTGGATGAGCCGTGACAACATCATCATGTACCCGGAGAGTCTCATCGGCGTTGATGGCAAGGACGGCTACGACGCCGTGATCGATCACGTCATCGATCTCGGTCTCGCAGGCCAAAACGTGGGTCTGGAGTTCAACGACCTCATGGTCAGCCAGATGGAGAAATTCAAGCGCCGCCTGCCCGAGGCGAAGCTCGTCGACTGTGCCAAGCTGGTGGCGTGGGTGCGCGGCGTCAAGTCGGATCTTGAGATCGCACTGATGCGTGAAGCTGGTGCGATCGCCGACGCGGCGGTCCTGCGCGCGGCCGAAGTGATCCGTCCCGGGGTGCGCGAAGCAGACGTGGCGGCGGAGATCTACAAGACTGTCGTGAAGGGTGCAAACGGCAAGGTCGGGACCGACGTGGTCAACCTGTTCCTCTGCTCTTCGCCGCGCACCGGGACCTGTCACATCCGCTGGACCGAGGACACGATCAAGCAGGGCTCGCAGATCAATCTAGAGCTCGGCGCCGTGCGCCATGCCTACGTGAGCGCCATCATGCGCACCTATAGCGTCGGCGAGCCCTCCGACCGGCTGCGGCGGATCCACGACGGAGAAGTCGCGGGCCTGGAGGCGGCGCTCGCCGCGGCGAAGCCAGGGGCCACGTGCCATGACGTGGCCAAGGCTTTCAACACCACGCTCGCCAAGTATGGCTTCAAGAAGGAAACCCGATGCGGCTACGCCATCGGCATCGAATGGCTGGAGCCTACGGCGAGCCTGCAGGAAGGCGACATGACTGTGCTCAAACCCAACATGACCTTTCACCTGATGCTCGGCAACTGGGTCGACGAAGATTTCGGCTACTCCATCAGCGAAACCTTCAGGGTCACCGAGACCGGCTCGGAGACGCTGACGAATGCGCCGCGCAAGCTGTTCCAGATCAACTGAGTCGACGGAGTTTCCATCATGACCATCCCCAAGGCACCTCAGGTCTTCCCGCGTTCTGAGTACCTGCGACGCATGGCCGCCGTGAAGGCGGAAATGGCCAAGCAGGGCGTCGAAACGCTCGTCGTCATCAACATCAAGAACATCACTTACCTCACGGGCTACACAGCCAAGTCGGCCTACGTGCCGCAGGGTGTGGTCGTGTCCGCGAGCCGGGAGGAGCCGGCCTTCATCCTGCGCCAGTGCGACTGGCCCGCGGCCCTGCATCAGGCCTGGATGAGCAGAGACAACATCATCATGTACCCGGAGTCCCTCGTCGGTGTTACCGGCAAGGACGGCTTCGACGCGGTGATTGACTACCTGAATGACCTCGGCGTGGCCAATCGGCAGGCGGGCCTGGAGCTCAACGACCTGAACGTCAACCAGATGGCGAAATTCAAAGCTCGTGCACTGGGTGCGCGGCGTCAAGTCCGATCTCGAGATCGAATTGATGCGCGAGGCCGCGGCAATTGCCGACGCGGCGGTGCAACGTACCGCCGAAATCATGCGCGTCGGCGTGCGGGAGGCCGACGTGGCCGCTGAGATCTATGAGATTCTGGCACGCGGCGTCAACGGCAAGCCAGGTACCGACATGACCAACAGTGTGTTCTTCTGCGCTTCGCCGCGCACGGGTACCTGTCATTTGCGCTGGAGCGAGGACGTCTTCCGTGAAGGCTCGCAGCTCAACCTCGAACTCGGCGGCATCCGGCATGCCTACGTGTCAGCCATCATGCGCACCTACATCCTCGGCAAGGCTCCGGACCGTCTGCGGCGCATCCACGACGCCGAAGTCGACGGCATGGAAGCGGCGCTCGCCGCCGTCAAGCCCGGACGCACCTGCCACGACGTGGCCAAGGCCTTCTACGACACCTTGGGCAAGCATGGCTTCAAGAAGGACACGCGCTGCGGCTACGGCATCGGCATCGAATGGCTGGAACCGACGGCGAGCCTGCAGCTCGGCGACACGACGGTGCTCAAGCCGAACATGACCTTCCATCTGATGCTGGGCAACTGGGTCGACGAGGATTTCGGCTACGTCATCAGCGACACCTTCCGCGTCACCGAGGGCGGCTCCGAGGTGCTGGGCAAGACGCCCCGCACGCTGTTCGAGATCCCGGTCTGAACATCTCGCCTCCCTACACGGGGAGCCGCACGCGCGATGCCCCCGTTCCATGAAAAAGGGATCCATGCATATGCGCGCGAGCTCCGCAAGCCGCCCCCGCTGCCCCATGCCGGCCGGCCGCGTCAACGATCCTGCCGATTGGCGCGGACCGGACATTCAGAGCAGCGCTGACTGGATCCATCAGCTCGACGCCGCGGACCTCGGCGACCTCGACACCGCTCTGGCGCGGGCGGAACGCAAGGGCATCGAGCTGGCGTGCATCACGAAGGACCGCTTTCCGCTTCCGCACCTGTCGACCAAGCTCGACGTGATCCGGCGCGACCTGATCGAGGGACGCGGCTTCGTACTGCTGCGCGGCCTGCCACTGGAGCGCTATTCGCGTCAGCAGGCCACGACAATCTACTGGGGCATCGGACGACATCTGGGCACGCCTGTTCCAACCAACAATTCGGCCCACCTGATCAGCCACGTGGTCGACCTCGGTCGCACCTTCGCGAATCCGACTGACGAGGCGACCTATTCGAACGACACGTTCCAATACCACACCGACGAATGCGATTTCGTGGGTCTGCTGTGCCTTCATCCCTCGAAGTCGGGCGGTGCCAGTACGCTCGCCAGCGCCGTGGCGATCCACAATGCGATCCAGGCCGAGCGGCCCGATCTGCTGCGCGTGCTCTATGAGCCCTTCTACATCGATCGGCGCGGCGCCGTGCCCGAGGGCGCGAAGGGCTACCAGATGCCCGTCTTCACCTGGCACGCGGGCCGCTTGATCGTCTGGCTGCAGCCCGGCCGCACGGCTTCGGCACAGCGCTTCGATGAGGTGCCCAGGCTCACGCCTTTGCAGCTGGAGGCACAGAAGCTCGTGCAAACGCTCGCCGATGATCCCCGCTTCCGGCTGGACATGACCTTCGGGACGGGCGACATGCAGTTCCTGAACAACCACGTCCTCGTGCATTCGCGCACGGCGACGAAGATTGGCCCGAGCCGGAGCGTCGCCGCCATCTGCTGCGATTGATGCTGGTGGCCCCGGATGTCCGCGAACTCTCGCCGTGGCACACGGCCCCCACCGCACGCACGCCGGCGCATCGAGGCGGCATCTACTTGAAGGGCAAGGAACCGACCATCGCGCTGGAGCCTTGACCTCAAGCGCGCACGGCCGAGCGCGAACCTGGCCGCTACAGCACCCTGCGCGATCTAACGCTCCTGCTAGATCTGCGGCAGCCGCTCCCACCACGCTCCCTCGAACTTTCCTTGCAGGAACATGATGAACACATTCACCTTGCGCGGCACGAGCCGGGGCGAGGGCAGCAGGGCGTGGATGTCCAGAGGTGGCAGAGTGTGGCCCTCGAGCACTTCTGTGATCCCGCCGGCCGCGAGCGAAGCCGCCGCGAGGTATTTGGGCAGCATCGCGATGCCCAAGCCTGCGTGTGCGGCGGCCAGCAGCACGGAAATGTTGTTCGATCGCAGTTTGCCCACGACCGGGACGCTCACGGTCTCACCTCGCGGCGTGAGGACGCGCCATACGTCGATGCCCTGCATGCGGCTGTAGATAAGCATTTGATGGCCGCTCAGGTCCTCTGGCCGCTTCGGTGTGCCGTGGGCGCGCAAATATGCGCCCGACGCCACCATCAGCCATGGGGTCGAACCGATGTAGCGCGCTCCGAGTGATGAATCGGAAAGCTTGCCCAGGCGCAGCGCAATGTCGAGCCCCTCGGCCACGGGATCGGAGTAGCGATCGTCCAGGTTCAGATCGACCTGCAGGTGAGGGTGCTGGGCCATGAACTCCAGCGCCAGAGGCACCACGACACGCCGTCCGAAGGTCACGGAACTGCCGATGCGCAGCAGCCCCTGGGTCCGGCTGTCACCCCGATTGACCACGCTCTCGGCTTCCTCGGCCTCGCGAAGCGTGCTCTTGCACTTGTCGTAGTACAGCAAGCCGGTCTCAGTGAGGCTTACGCCGCGCGTGTTGCGGTTGAGCAGCCGCACGCCGAGCCGTGACTCGATCGCAGCCACCCGCCTGGTGATGGTGGGCTGCGTGGTCGCCATCTGCGCGGCGGCTTTCGAGAAACTCCCGGCTTCCACCACCCGCACGAACACCTCCATCGCCAGCAGCCTGTCCATCACTTCACCCATACAAGAACTGCATCGATCTTATGTGTCGACGCTGGATTCCACAAACGCATTGGCCTACCTAGAGTTCAAGCCCACCAATGCAAAAAGGAAGCAACATGGCCTTGAACTCGGCGCCACCCGAGGGCGCTTTTCGCGTGCCGAATCCCGGCGACGGATGCGCCTTCGTGGAAGCAGGAATCTTTGATGGGCGCAAGCGCCGTCTCTTGTGTGCCCGCAGCAGCCACAGTCTCATGCACGAGATTCCGAAGAACCTGCGGGCCGGCCAAGCCGCCGGCGTTGGCGCAGCAATGGCAATGGCAGTGGCAGCGGCGCAAGGCGTCGTACCGCAGCATATGCATGTCCACGACGCGAAGCGCGAACTCACTCGCCAGGGTGTGATGCCGCGTGCGGCTGCCGCGCGGCCGCCCACCGAGGCGGCGGCGTCGGGGCCGTTGGGGCGAATCGTCGCTTGAGAAGGAATGGGAATGACCATGAACCACTTCGATGTCTTGGCGATCGAGGAGGCGAGCTTCGGCGCGCGAGTGACCGGCCTGAAGCTTGCAGCGCTCACGAACGAAGCCTTCGATGCGCTCTATCAGACCTGGCTGAAGTACGCGCTGCTGATCTTCCCGGATCAGCATCTCACGCGCGAGGAGCAGGTCTCCTTCGCACGCCGCTTCGGTCGACTCGAATCCGAGATGGACCTGATCACCAACCTCGACGAGCACGGCAAAGTCCGGCAAGACGACGACACTGACGACACGGTCAAGCTACTCAAGGGCAACCTGGATTGGCATTGCGATTCCACCTACAAGACCGTCCAGGCCAAAGGTGCAGTGTTCAGCGCTTGCGTCGTGCCGAAGCAAGGTGGGGGAACGGCGTTCGCCGACATGCGCGCGGCATACGATGCGCTCGACGCGGCGACCAAGACGCTCATCGCTCCGCTTAGAGCCTACCACTCGATCCACTACAGCCAGGGGCGTCTGGGCTTCGAACTGAAGGAGGGCGAATACGCCGCCTACGGTCGATCCGAGGTCGGCGAACCGTTGCGGCCACTCGTGAAGGTCCATCCCGAGACCGGTCGCAAATGTCTCATGATCGGCCGCCACGCGCATGCGATTCCGGGCATGAGCGAGATTGACTCGGAAGGCCTACTGCAGCGCCTCGCCGACTTCGCCATCCAGCCACCGCGCGTCTACGAGCACGTGTGGCAACCGGGGGATGTGGTGGCCTGGGACAACCGCGCACTGATGCACTGCGCACGCCCCTGGGATATGCGCGAGCCACGCGTCATGCTTAATTCGCGCATCGCAGGCGATGCGGCCACCGAGTCATCGATCGCGTGAGTGTGCGGCGCGGCCGTGGTTCCCGGGCTTCAGCCCATCGCCTGGCTGACCAGCGCCCATCCGCCCGACGCGCGGCCGCGCTCGAGCGCGGCGCCGCGCGCCATCTCGATCGCGATGCCCGGCTGCGCCGCCAGACCACATTTCTCCAGCCATGCCGAAAGGCCGGCGTGAGCGTCCGTGTCAATGCGCAAAAATCCGCCTGGATGACGTACGAGCCAGTGAGACACGAGCGCTCGCGCGCTTGCCTCGTCCGGCGCCACCAGCGGACCGATCAGAATGCCTCGACCAAAGGGCCGCAGTACCGAGAAGCCCGCGGTCTCGCCTGAACGTTCCAGGACGACGGCCTCGTGCTCCTGGAGGAGCTACCGGATCACCGCACTGCGCGGCATGCCGGCTGCACGTGCATCCAGTGTGGAGAGAAGCTCCGCATCATCGTGGCCTGCGCGTCGCAGGAGTTCGGCAGGCCGTGAACTCATCATGGCCGCCGGGCCTACGACCCCTTGATGCGACCGGATCTCGCCGGTGACGCGAAAGCCGAACAGCTCATAGAGAGCACGGCTCTGTAGCGTCGCATGGAGGAGGAGGGTGCGGTCCTCCATGCCCGACAGCACGGCGTTCATGAGCCGGCGGCCGATTCCCTTTCCCTGCAGAGGAGGCGCGACGATCACCATCCCGACGGCGGCATGCCTTTCGCCCCAACGCCAGCGCATCGCGGTGCCCATCAGTTCGCCTTCACGACAAGCGGCTACGCCCTCGCCGTGCGTGAGGCCGAAGCGCCAGTCCGCGAGGCGATGCGGCCAGCCGACGATCTTCTTCAGG
>Ga0318562_10001151_pt1 | contig 11859 bp, 9 predicted proteins | sample GRESIP066b5f18_FD_203688 | JGI IMG/M metagenome (GOLD analysis project Ga0318562, IMG submission 203688) | Tropical soil microbial communities from Luquillo Experimental Forest, Puerto Rico - GRE.SIPMG.066b5f18 | ecosystem: Environmental > Terrestrial > Soil > Tropical forest > Bulk soil...
GTCATGGAGAGGACGCGCAACATCGCGGCAGCGCGGGTTCGATCCTCGATGGATCATTTCTGGCGCTGATCAATGAGCAGACGGTGCGCACTACGATCATCGCGGGCCGTCCGGATATCGGCGAGCCGGACTGGCGCAATCACATTCCCGGCCGCCCGATGACCGACGACGAAATTACCAACGTGAGTGCGTGGCTGATTGCGCAGCGGCCCGCTTCGCCGGGCCAGCCTTACCCGAATACGCAGGCGGCCTCGGAGAAGCCTGGCGAAGAGCAGCCAAAGGCCACCGCCGGCAACCGGCCCCCGAAGGCCAACGCAAAACCTTGAGCGAAGGAATGCTTATGGACGAAAAAGAGCAGCGCCTCGAACAGGAGCGAGTTTCCCGGCGCACATTCATGATGAACGTGGGCATCGCGCTGAATGCGCTGGTGACGCTGGCGCTGGCCACGCCCGTGGTGGCGTATGTGCTCGGTCCGGTGCTGCGCCGCAAGGAGTATCGCTCCTGGGTGTCGCTGGGCAATGCGAACGAGTTCAAGCCGGGTGAAACCACTCTCGTGACATACGTCAATCCGTTTACGGATCCTGGCGATGGCGATACAGCCAAGATCCCGGCGTACGTGCGGTGTTCCGAGCCGGGCAACTACACCGTGTTTGCCATAAATTGCGCGCACCTGGGATGCCCGGTGCGCTGGTTCTCCGAATCGCAACTGTTCATGTGCCCGTGTCACGGAGGCGTTTACTACGCGGATGGCAGCCGCGCCTCTGGCCCGCCGGAGCGCGGCCTGTTTACGTACGAAACCAGGGTCGAAAACGGAAACCTGATGATCAACGCGGGCCAGTTGCCCACGCTGAAGAACCGCGCCGGCGCAACGCCGTGCCCCGGCGCTTCTGAACCCAAAGCTCCTGCGCTCGTCACAAGGATCGAGACATGCCCCAGTACCGACAGCCGTGGTACAAGCACCTCTACGATTGGCTAGAGCGGCGCCTGCAACTCGAAGGCCCTGTCAAGGATGCCGTGCTGCACCCGGTGCCAAAAAGCACCACAAGCTGGTGGTACGTCTTCGGCAGCGCGAGCCTGGTGCTGCTCATCCTGCAGGTGGTCACGGGTGTTCTGCTGGCGCTGGTATATGCTCCGTCGGCCGCGAACGCGTGGAACTCGCTCCAGGTCCTCAACCACGACTTGCCCCTCGGCTGGTTTCTGCGCGCCATGCACGGATGGGGCTCGAACTTCATGGTGGCCATCGTGCTTATCCACATGGCACAGGTGTTCCTATTCGGCGCCTACAAGTTCCCCCGCGAGTTCACGTGGATCCTGGGCGTATTCATGCTGCTGATGACGCTGGGCATGGCGTTCACGGGGCAGGTTCTGCGCTTCGATCAGGATGCCTACTGGGGACTGGGCATCGGCGCGTCCATCATTGGCCGCGTCCCACTTATTGGGGGCCAACTCGTGCACATGATGCTGGGCGGCCCCATCATCAATGGAGCCACGCTCACGCGTTTCTTCGCGCTGCACGTATTTATTATTCCCGGAACGCTGCTGGCATTCACCGCGCTGCACGTGTGGATGGTGTTGAAACTCGGCATCAACGAGTGGCCCATGCCCGGCCGCATCGTGCGCCGCGAAACCTACATCCAGGAATATAACGAGCTTGCCCACAAAGACGGCCTTCCGTTCGTGCCGGGCGCGGTGTGGAAGGACCTGGTCTTCTCCGCGGCGGTGATTTTCGCGGTGGCGTTCTGCGCGGCCATGTTCGGCCCTTATGGTCCGAAGGGCGTACCCGATCCCACCATTATCAACACCGTTCCCAAGCCCGACTTCTTCTTCCTATGGATCTACACGGTTCTGTCTTACCTGCCGCCAGACATGGAGACTCCGTTCATCCTCATTGCGCCCGTTGTGGGCGTGGTGATCCTGATCGCGCTGCCGCTGGTTGCGGGCGTGGGCGAGAAGAGCTGGTGGCGGCGGCCGGTCGCGGTGTCTTCCGTGATGTTCATCGCGATCTGCTGGGGCGTGTTTACGCACCTGGGAACGTACACGCCGTGGAGCCCCAACATGAATGCGTGGAGCGGTGCTCCTGTGCCCGCGCAGTATCTTGAGCGGCACACACCGCTCGAGCGCCAGGGCGCGAACGTCTTCCAGGAAAAGCAATGCCGCAATTGTCACGCCCTCGGAGGCCTGGGAGGGCAGCGCGGGCCGGCGCTGGACGATGTAGCCACGCGCCTGACCGAAGATCAGCTCATCCGCCAGGTGCTGCTGGGCGGCGGCAACATGCCGGCGTATGGCAGCGCGCTATCACCCGCGGAAACGACAGCGCTGGTGCGATTCCTGAATACCTTGCACCCACACTATCAACCGGTGGCGAATGATGCATCGCGCCAGGTGGTCGGGCAGGGAGGAGTGCCGCCGGACTCGACTGTGCAGCGCGGCGGCGGCCAGACGGCGGTTCACTAACCCCGGCCGGGTGACATTTCGGATATGCACGCCATAGGCTTCACGCTCCTCGATTCCGACTCGCCGCCCGCGAACTTCTGGACCGCGTGGTCGTTTCCGGTGCTTCCGTTCATCGTGCTGGCGGCAATGCTCGTGCTGTATCTCGCCGGCTGGAATGCGGCCCGCAGAACACGGCCAAGCCAATTACCGCCCTGGCGGGCTGCTTGTTTCATCGCCGGGATCGTCTCGCTCTGGATCGCGATTGCCTCGCCCATTGACGCGCTCGACGATTACCTCCTTTCCGCGCACATGATTCAACACTTCATCCTCATGTCAATCGCGCCGCCGCTCATCGTGCTCGGCGCGCCCACTGTGCCGCTGCTGCGTGGAGTGCCACGGGTGGCGCGTGTGAGCTTGCGCCCGCTGTTCCGCGCTCGATGGGTGCATCGTGTATCCAGATTTGTATTGCATCCGGTCTCGGCGTGGCTGCTGATGAACATCGCCTACCTGGGATGGCACGTCCCCGCTGCTTTCGAATTTACGTTTCGCTCCGAGGCGATCCACCAGTTCGAGCACGCATGTTTCTTTCTCACATCGGTTGCGTTCTGGTGGGTGGTGCTGGCACCGTGGCCCGCGCGACGGGTATGGCCGCGCTGGGCCGTCATTCCCTACCTGCTGAGCGCCGATGCGCTCAACACGATTCTTTCGGCGGCGCTGACTTTTGCCGGCCGCGTACTCTATCCCACGTACACGCAGGCCGAACGCGTTACCTGGCTCACTCCGCTGCAGGACCAGGTGGCGGCGGGCGCCGAAATGTGGGTGCTGAATTCGGTGGTGTTTCTTGTGCCCGCGGCCGCGCTCACATTTCGGCTTCTCGCGCCGCGTTCGCTTCGCGCAATTCCTGCGGAGTCATCCGTCAGTTCGAGAGTTCTTTGAGGTTCGCCGGTTCGGGAAAGGCCATGCACGCGGCGAATTCGTCCTGAAAACCATGGTCCGCGGCGAGACTGATATGCCGGATCTCGGGAAGGAGCGGCGGTGTCTGCTGCATCAGCAGCATCTTGGCGCCGCGAAGGGCCGTATTGCCCGCGCCTCGGATGATGTGTTTCGGTGCGGCCAGCAGGCCGATGGCGATCGCACTGTCGATCTGGATGTAATTGCCGAAGGCGCCCGCGAGATAAATGCTTTTCAACTGATCGACGGCAGCCCCCACTTCGCGCAACACCAATTTGAATCCGGCTGCAATGGCGCCTTTGGCCAACTGCAGTTCGCGCACATCGGACTGGTACACAACCACCGGCTCAGCGATAGGGAAGACTTTGGCCTTGTCGGCGATGCGTCCGGAGGGGAGAACCACACCAGTGCGCAATCCCGCGGCGACGGCATCGACCAGCCCGCTTCCGCAGATGCCGCGCGGCGGCGCGTTGCCAATGATGGTGGCGTGCAGGCTTCCATCGGAAAAGGAGACATGCGACACCGCGCCGGTGACCGCCCGCATGCCCATGCGAATCGCGCCCGCTTCAAAGGCGGGCCCGGCCGCAGTGGAAGCGCACACAATGCCGTGGCGATTGCCGATGGCGATCTCGCCGTTGGTGCCGAGATCGAAGAGTGCAACCAGGTCGTCGGATTGCGCCATTCCCACGGCAATGATTCCGGCGAGGATGTCGGCCCCGACGAATCCTCCGATGCACGGAGCAAATCTGACCGCGCAATCTTCGGGCAACTCCCATCCCAGTTCACGCGGCCCGAAGCGCTGCTCATCGAGATGGGTCGAAACAAAGGGCACATGCGAGAGAGGCTCAATATCCAGCCCGCAAAACAGGTGATGCATTACCGTGTTGCCGGCCAGGACTACCTCGGCGATTTCGCGCTCTCGACCGGCGGCCAGCCGCGCTACCACACCGTTCAATGCGGCGCGAATCGGCGTGGTCAGGTCGGCTCCTTCCAGCGCGGCGCGGATGCGGCTCATCACATCCGAACCCCATGACGACTGTGGGTTGAGCATGGTCTTCAACGCGAGCACTTCGCCCGACGCCATGTCGATCATCTGCGCGGCGATGGTCGTGGTGCCCAGGTCAATGGCGATCCCGAGGCCATGTTTGCCTGCACCAGCTAGTGGCGACACATCCGAAAGAACATCCATGCGCCATTGGCCGCACTCGATGGCCAGCGGCCCGCCGGCACGCGCGTGGCATGCCAGTCGCCAACCATCCACGAGCTCCTGCGGAGAGAGATGCCGGAAATCGGCATCGGTAATCGGAAGCCATCCTGAAAGCGCGCGCACGCTGCAGCCGCCGCAGATGCCCTCGCCGCCGCATGGGAATTCGACGCCGTACTCCGCAAGGAACGGCTGCAGGAGAGCATCGCGTGGCGCGTCGATCTCAACCGCCAGCGGTTCGAGGCGGACTCGTACCATTTCGGCGTTCATGACGTGGTTACGACGTCGTCGCTTAAGGCGGCGCGTACGGTCGCTCCCGGCGGGACCAGAAGGAATTTCTCAGGATCCCAATCGCCGGCCATCATACGCTCGAGAAGCGCCAACGAACCGCGGACCTCCTCGAATGCCCATGCTTCGCGTTCCGCTTCGGCGCGGGCCAGGCTGCGGCAATCGTCGTCAGAAGGCACACCGGTGGAGATGTACGTCAGGCCGGAGTAGTGGCGGCGGTATGCGGTGAACTGTTCAAAGAGATAACTGCCATTTTCTTCGCCGTACTGCGCGATCAGTTCTTCGCGCGTGCGCCGCTCGCCCAGCGTTTGTTTCATGGCGGTCATGGCCGGCTGGAGCGACTGGTCTGGCGACTGGAACTCGATCCAGCCGGGGGAGCGGTAGTACACGCCCGGGTGCCCTTCGAAATATGCCTGGTAGTTGCGATGGCCGCCCATCAGGATGCCGATGCAGTCGTGCGCGCGGGGCAGGACGAGCGGTGTCGATCGGGCGCAGAGGCCTTCGGTGCCGCGACCGCACAGCCCGTACCCGAGCAATATGGCATGATAGCCGCCAGCGTCGGAAGCATCGATACGGGCCTGCAGATGCGAGTGCATCCCGGCCCCCAGGTCGTGCAGGCCCATGGTCAGGACTTCGATTTCGACCGAGTGCGGAGAGCGCGGGGCCACGAATTCGACCTCGCGGCTCATTACCTGGCACACGATGGCTTTCAGACGCATTTTTCCGTTATCTGCCGTAAGTCCCGTCCGATCTGTCAGGCAGCGGGAAGAAGGCTCTTCACCAGGCTGACTGCGCCGCTGGCGTTTTCGCTATAGCCATCCGCGCCGATTTCGCGGGCATACTCCGTCGTCACCGGCGCCCCGCCGATGAGCACTTTCACGCGGTCGCGCAGGCCGGCGCTCTTGAGCGCATCGATGGTGGTCCGCATGGCCGGCATGGTTACGGTCAGCAGCGCCGACATGCACACCACTTGCGGCTTGTTCTCTTCCACGGCGGACACGAATTTCTCCGGCGGAACATCAGCTCCCAGGTCGATCACCTCGAAGCCGCCGCCCTCGAGCATGGAAGCCACGATGTTCTTGCCGATGTCGTGCAGGTCGCCTTTGACGGTCCCGATCACGACGCGCGCAGAGAACTTCTGCCCTGAGGCAATCATGAGGGGCCGCAGCAACTCCATGGCGTTCTTCATGGCGCGCCCGGCCAGAAGCAACTCCGGAACGAAGTATTCCTCGGCCTCGAAGAGCCGGCCCACTTCGTCCATGGCTGGGACCATGGACTCGGAGATCAGCTCCATAGGGGGAGTGCTCGCGTCGAGGGCCGCCTGGGTGGCGGCGCGGGCTTTTTTAGCGTCGCCATTCACAACTGCGTCGTAAAGATCCTGGTTTTGCGGCATCGTTCACCTTTAGGTTGCGCCCGCCTGCAACGAGACCGCGAAGAGCACGCCGGTCCCGCCTTACCATTTGCGAACGCCCCGGATTGTAGGGACTTTATGCGAATGAGGATACTCCGGCAACGCAGAGACCGTCGAGGGCGGAGCGCACTTTTGTTCAGCCGGTGAAGGCGGTGCGGCTTGCGCCGATTCGGAGCGGTCGGCTAACATTCGTGCAGATTTCCTGGATCCGCACCCATGAACAGCCGCGAGCGCATTCTTGCCCTCATTGACGGCCAGCCGGTCGATCGTGTTCCCCTCATGCCCATCACCATGATGTTCGCCGCCGACCAGATTGGCGCGGAATATCTGGATTACGTAACCGATTACCGGGTGCTGGCAGAGGCGCAGTTGCGCACCGCCGAGCGGTTCGGGATCGATTTCGTTTCCTGCATATCCGACCCGACGCGCGAGTGCGCCGACCTGGGCGCAAAGATCCGGTTCTTCGAAGACCAGCCTCCGGCATTTGTCGAGAGAGATGCGTTGCTGGCCGACAAGTCCGTACTGGCGAAGTTGAAGGTGCCGGATCCCCTGGGCGGCGGCCGCATGCACGACCGGGTGAAGGCCGCGGCGCTGTTGAAGGAAAAGACAGGGGCCGACCTGATCGTCGAAGGCTGGATCGAAGGTCCGTGCTGCATGGCGGCGAACCTGCGGGGCATCAACACGCTGATGCTCGATTTTTACGACGATCCCGCCTTCGTTGAGGACCTGCTGGCGTTCGGCACTGAAGTGGTGATAGCCTTCGCCGGCGCGCAGAGCGAGGCCGGCGTGGACCTGATGGGAGTGGGCGACGCGCCGGCTTCGCTCATCGGGCGCCCGCTGTTTGAGAAGGTCATTGCTCCCTGGCACGCGAAGATCGTTGAAGCTCTCCGCGCGATGGGCCTGAAGACGCGGTCGCACATCTGCGGGAACGCCTCGAAGATCAGCGAGGCGCGCGCCCGGCTCGGGTACGACATCGTGGATATCGATTCGCAGGTGTCCGCGGAACTCGCGCGGCAGAAGATGGGGCCGGAAACCATCATCCTGGGCAATGTGCCCACGGTCGCGGTCATGGAGAAAGGCACGCCGGAGGACGTCCGGCAGGCAGCCGAGGCGTGTCGTAGGGCGCTGGGCGAGCGGTTTATTCTATCGGCCGGATGCGAGGTGCCGCGGACGACGCCGATGGCGAACATGGAAGCGCTGTGCCGGTTCCCGCGCCAGCAGTGAAGGGTTTCCTGCTATGGCCCTGCGCTGCGATGAGATGATGAAAGGCGAATTGGTCTTCCCCCTATGCAAAAGCAATGCAGCCGCAGGGATGCTCTCAAGGCAGTTGCCGCCGCCGGAACGGTAGCTATATTCGAGCGCGCCGGCGCTGACGCTCCCGACTCACCGCTCGCCATCAGGTCCACCCCGGTAGAGGTGAGTATCAGCGCGATCAGCGCGCGCACGGTTCGCGTTTCCATCCAGGCAGTTCGCGACGGCAGAACAGAAGCGATCGGGTTCGATGGCGCACTTGTCGAACGGGACTGGGGTCGTGAGCTCGCGGGCCTTCGGGAGCTGCCCGCGTCGCGCACCCTCAGGTCGGGCAGTCTGGTCGTTACCGTTTCCCCCCATCCGCTCAGCATTCGCGTCGAAGCAGAGAAGGGGCGGGCTGTCCAGGAACTTCGCGTGGATGAGACCTCGGGCGAACTGTCGTTCGCGATTGGCGGTGGCCCGATTCTCGGACTGGGGCAGGGCGGGCCGCAGTTCGACCGCCGGGGCCACGTGGACGCGATGGTGAGCGGGCAGGGAGGGTATCAGCTCGGCACTCACGGCGCGCGGGTTCCCATCCAGTTTCTGGTCAGCACTGAGGGTTGGGGCATGTTTGTGCATGCGCCAGTGGGAGCGTTCGATCTGACCGGCGATCGGGGACGGCTGCGGGCATTCAAGCAGGATGCGGCGCTTCCCATCGACGTGTTTGTGACCGTGGGCGATCGGCCCGCCGACTTTCTGGCCGAATACGCGAAGATCACCGGCTTCCCGGAAATGCCGCCACTCTGGTCATTCGGGTACCAGCAGTCGCATCGCACGCTGGATGCCCCGACGGAGATCATGGCCGAGGCGCGAACGTTCCGGGAGAAGAAGCTGCCGTGCGACGCGATGATCTATCTCGGCACCGGCTTCTGCCCTAACGGCTGGAACACCGATAACGGCGAATTCACGTGGAATGCGCGCGCGTTTCCCGATCCGGCAAAGGCCATCCGGCAATTGCACGACGACCACTTCAAAGTGGCTCTGCACGTTGTGCTCGAAGGGCACCGGTTGACCGGCACGGTGAAAGGTGCGTGCAACGCGGCTCCGCTGCCGTCCGGGAGAACCCAGGATAAGCAGTGGCCGCCGGATCGCAAGGTCAGCTGTTATTGGCCGTTTCACAAGCCCCTGATGGATCTCGGGGTCGATGGCTGGTGGCCGGATCAGGGCGACGACCTGGACCCGCCGTCGCGGCTGGCGCGCATTCGCATGTATTTCGAAGGCCAGCAAATGGAGCGGCCCAACCGGCGGGTCTACGCGCTCCATCGCAACGGCTACGCGGGTATGCAGCGGTACGCGGCGTTTCTGTGGTCGGGCGATGTTTTGTCGCGATGGGAGACGCTGAAGACGCATGTGCCGGTGGCCGTCAATACGGGATTGAGTGGGATTCCATGGTGGGGAACGGATATCGGCGGGTTCATCCCCACCGAGGAGTACACGGGCGAGCTCTACGCGCGCTGGTTCCAGTTTTCGGCGTTTTGCCCGCTGTTCCGCTCGCATGGGCGCGACTGGAAACTGCACCGGCCATGGGGGTGGAGTACGGGTGAGATCGGCTATCCGGAAACGCCGGGATACCATCCGAACGATGCCGAGTTGCATAACCCGGCGATCGAGCCGGTGTGCCGGAAGTATCTGGAGTTGCGATACAGGTTGATGCCCTACATCTATTCGGCGGCAAGGGAGACGTGCGAGACAGGGCTGCCGATGATCCGCGCCCTATGGCTGCATTATCCCGACGATCCGAAGGCTGTGGCGCGCGGGGATGAGTACCTGTTCGGGCGCGATCTGCTGGTGGCGCCGGTGGTGGAGAAGGGAGCGGCAAGCCGCTCGCTGTATCTGCCGCGCGGAAACTGGTACGACTTCTGGACGCACGAGAGGCACGAGGGCGCCCGCGAGATCGAGCGCACCGTCGACCTGGAAACCATGCCGCTGTATGTGCGGGCGGGAACGGTGCTTCCCACGGGGCCGGTGCGGCAATACACGTCGGAGCCGAGTGATGAGCCGCTGACGCTCACGGTGTTTCCCGGGGCTGATGCGGAATGCTTCTTGTACGAGGACGACGGCGAGAGCTTTGATTTTCGCAAAGGGCAATTCATGCACATCGAGATGCGCTGGGACGATGCGGCGCGCAGGCTTGGGCTGCGGCTGGCGGCCAGCGCGCGGATGCTTCGGTCGCCGATTGTCTTCGATGCCAGGATGATTGGTTCCAGTGAAGGAAAGAGGATCGAGTTCAGAGGCAGTCCGGTTGCGGTTTCATTGTGATTTAAATCACTCCAATGCGGCTCCAGAGTGAAATGGGGGAGGGGTTTTGCCGGATTCCTCGCCGAAGCTACAGAAACGAATCAGGATGCGAACAAAAAAAGCGGGTTGAAACCGCGTTTTTTGGTCTCGAAACCGCGTTTTTCGAGCATTTGTGCAACAGCTTGCAGGCTGCGCATTCCGCGGCGTTGCTCTCCTGGTTGACCTTTGCTGTTCACGTTAATTGTGGCAAATCTGCATGAAATAATGCGCAAAAATTTTTAGGGGAAGGTTTCGCGCCGCGAGCGGCAGGGGGACTGGCTTTATAGGGATGGTTTCGCAGTTACAGGTGCGCTGCCAGCCGGGCGAGGATGGCCTCTTCTGTTTCGGCCTTGGGTTCGCGCAGGGTCAGCACCGGGCAGCGGGCGTGAGCCAGGACCTTGTAGATGGTCCGCTCGCGGGTCAGGTTCTGGAATACATTGCGCTGCGTGGCGCCGAGAACGATGAGACAGGCGTTGCGGTCGGCGGCTTCGGCCAGTATTTCGATGGCGGGATGGCCGTGGACGACGTGCGGCTCGATGGGGATGGCGCAGCCGCAGCCGGTCTCCCCGGCGATGATGCGCAGCTCGCGCATAGCGATCGAGTCGGCGCCGGTGGGAAGATTATCGCGCTCCATTTCGTCCTTGTGCGGGAGGACGTGCAGCAGGACAACCGGGCGGTTCATGGCGGAACCGATTTTGCAGGCAAGCGCTGCGCTCGGGCGGGAGGCCTCTCGAAGTGTGGTGGCGTGGAGCACAATACCTTGCATTGCGTCGACGTCCGCCGGGAGATGAGCCTCGGGTCCCACGGTAATGACCGGGATATGGGCCGAGCGCAGCACTTGTTCTGCAACGGAACCGAGCAAGAGCTTGCTTACCTTGCCGCGGCTCCGGGTCCCGAGAAGAATGCGATCCGCGTGGAACTGGCGGGCCGTGGAAAGCACCTGCTGCGCCGCGTTCCCCTCGCGCACCAGCGCTTCGCAGGGAATCTTCCGGGTGCGCGCCACCGCGACCCAGGCTTGCAACATGCTTCCGGCGGTCTCCACCGCCCCCGCGGGATCGTAGTATGGCATACCGACCGCATCGACGGCCATCGACTCGCCGGTTGCCAGAACGTGCAAGAGCAGCAAATGTGCGCCCGTCGCTTCCGCCTGCTGGACGGCAAACGGCATCAGCCGTTCCGTGTCGCTCAGGTCAGTGGCGACAAGGATCACGGCGGGATGTGTCCAGCGTTCCGTGATCGGATCTGGCATCGGATGCTCCTCGCAACACGATAGGGTGCCACCAAAGCAGAGGTCAAGATGTGCTTAAGCGCACCTGGACATGTGATTTGACTCACAACTCGGCATAATGCTCGCTTGCCGTTCTTCCGAGGCCCAGGGTCCAACGCACGACGTTTCTTTCTCCGATTCCTGGCTCTTGATCAGCTCAAGGCTTGCTCGTGACAACGAACGTAACAGCGTTGGAGTCGCCGCCACCGGGAGTCGGATTGTTGACCACGATTGAGTAGCTTCCGGCTGTCGTAAGGTCACCTGCATAAAACTGCATGCGTAGCTGGGTTGGGTTGACGTATTCCGTATAGCGAGAGCTGCCGTTTATGGTTGCGTATGTGTAAAAGCCAAAATTGGTTCCATTGACGGTTACCATTTGTTGAGGTGAACCGGCCGCCAGAGTGCTCGGCGCAAGCGAGGTTATCGTTGGGACTGCAAACGTCGAACTAACGGTAGTCCTTGCGCTCCGCGAGGGGTCCTGGGTAGAAACGGCCGTAATCGTCGCAGTTCCACCCGTCGATGGAGTAAATACGCCGGCCGAAGTGATGGCGCCGCGCGTTGCCGACCAGGCTACCGAGTGGCTGTACGTCCCTGTTCCGTTCACGGTAGCAACACACTGACTTGTTTGCGCCGTCGTAACCGATGCGGGCGTGCATGCTGCTGTGACCGAGGTGATCGGTGAAGCTGCCGGAGTCGTGGGCTGATAGCGCCACAAATCATTCAGAAACTCGGCAGAAG
>Ga0318562_10001152_pt1 | contig 11844 bp, 9 predicted proteins | sample GRESIP066b5f18_FD_203688 | JGI IMG/M metagenome (GOLD analysis project Ga0318562, IMG submission 203688) | Tropical soil microbial communities from Luquillo Experimental Forest, Puerto Rico - GRE.SIPMG.066b5f18 | ecosystem: Environmental > Terrestrial > Soil > Tropical forest > Bulk soil...
GAACTGATCGAGGGCGGTCTTGACCGCGCGGTCCCGATCGTCGGCCTTGGTGACGTCGGCGGAGAGTGCGATGATCGGGTTCGCCTTGGGTGAGCGGGCAACTGTCTCCTGCAAAGGGGCGGGCCGCCGGCCGACGATGAAAGTCCGGGTACCAGCCTCGGCGAGTGCCAGTGCAATGGCTCGGCCGATACCGGTGCCGGCGCCGGTCACGAGTGCGACTCGTTCGGCCATGTGGTCACATCCTCCAGCAGTCCAAGGGCTTGGCGACGTCCCTGGGACGGACCGCTTCGGCAGTTGCAGACGGGAATAGCGACGGGGCGGCTTTCCGCCACCCCGTCGCAGGCGCGCCTATTTCGGGCAGGCGTCCACGTAGAGGGCCTTCTTCACCTCCGGCGAATTGAGGTTGTCGCGCGTCGCGACGACCATTGGCGGATAGGCGACCTTCTCGAGCTTGGACGCATCGACCTCGCCGCGGAGGATCTGGGTGACCAGCTTCACCGAGTTGTAGCCTTCGAGGTAGGGCGACTGGACGACCAGCCCGTCGTAGACGCCCGCCTTCAGGTCGCGGACCTGCTGCGGGTCGGCATCATAGGCGATGATCTTTACCTTGCCACCGAGGTTGGCGCCGATCACGGCCGATGAGGTGCCGACCGCCGCGTTCGAGTGCGTGGTGTAGATGCCCTTTAAGTCGGGATGGGCCTGAAGCGCGGCGGCGACGACCTCGGCCGCCTTGTTCTGGTCCGACCCCGGATACTCAATCGGCAGCACATTGATCTTCGGGTATTTCTCCTTGAGGACCTTGAGGAATCCATCGGCGCGCTGCTGGTTTGCAACGATGCCCGGGTTGAGGGCGACGATGAGCACTGTCCCCTCGCCGCCGATTGACTTTGCCATCGCTTCGGCGGCTAGGCCGCCGGCGGTGAGATTGTCGGTGCGCATGTTCTGTACATCGACGGGCTTGTTCAAGCTGCCGTCGACCGTCACCACCGGGATCTTCTTGTTCTTCACCAGATCATCGACGATGCTGATCAGCGCGTCCGGATCGTTTGGCGCGAGTACCATGCCCTTCGGGCTACGTTCGATCGCCGCCTGCAGTATCGGCATTTGCAGGTTGATGTCCCATTGCGGGGCGCCCTGCCAGTTCAGGTCGACGCCGAGCTCCTTGGCCGCGTCGCGTGCGCCGCATTCCATGGTCGTGTAGAAGGGGATGCCGACCATGCCGGCGACGAACTCGATCTTCTCACCAGCGGCAAGGGCTGATCCCGATGCGAGAATGGTAGAAACCCCGAGAGCGAGCGCGAGGTACTTCAGCTCTTTAGTCATTGCGATACTTCTCCCTTTTTCGTTGCACTCATCAGACAACCGACGGCTCCGAAGTTTTTTGCCGGCCGACGCTATGCGCTGAGGCGCTCCCGCCTCCGCTGATCGACATAGACGGCGGCGATCAGAATCGCCCCGACAACGATGAGCTGGTAGAACGACGGGACGCCGAGAATGACGAGGCCGGTCCCGAGGACTACCGGGATAAGCGAAGCGACCATCGAACCGGCGATCGTGGCGCGGCCGCCGAACAGGCTCGTCCCTCCGATGACCACCGCCGCGATGGCGGCAAGCGCCGTCGTCTGGTGGCCGCCAATATTGGTGGTGGCGAAACGAGTGAGATCGAGGACGGCGGCGACGCCGGAGAGGGCTCCCATCAGTATGAATAGTGCCACTACGTGGCGCGACCAGCGGATGCCCGCACGCTCGGCGGCTTCGCGCGAGGAGCCGATAGCAAGCGTATGCAGCCCGAAACGCGTCGAACGCAGCGTGTATGCGAGGGCGCCGGAGATGATGAGGACGACGATCACCGCGTAGGGGATAACGCCGAAAAGCTTCTGGATGCCGAAGCTCGTCTGCAGGACGCGCGGCACATATGGGACGTTCACCCCGTTGCTGACGACGTATGCGAGACCGGTCCCGATGCCCATTGTGCCGAGGGTCACAATGAATGAATTGATCCGTAGCCGGGTGATTAGGAGACCGTTGATAGCGCCGAACAGCGTCCCCGCGAGCACCCCCGCGATTGTTCCGCCGACGATACCGAGCGCAAGGTCCGGGTAGTCGCCGGCGCGGACCTGATCGTTGGTGCCCGACAGGCTGACAAGTACTTTCGCCGCAAACACCGACGACAGGACCACGTTTGATCCGATGGAAAGGTCAAGCTCGCCTGCCGCCAGCACCAGCGTGATGCCGACGGCGAGAAGCATCGTGACGGCCACGTTGAGCGTGATCGTGCTGAGATTGCTGACGCGGAAGAAGGCGCCATTGGGCGACAGGACGCCGAAGATAACGATGAGGACGAGGACGATAACTCCCATGCCCACCGGGGTCGAGCGGGCGGCGGCGGCAAGACGGCGGGGCGCGGCAGGCGGGCGCGCCAGGGCAGTTTGCGCAACGCCGTCGGTCATGCCGCTTCCCCTTTGGCGCGGCCGCCGAGCATCAGGGTAACGACGTCGGTCAAGGTCAGATCGCCCGCCGGCGTATTGGAGACGGTTCGTCCCTGGCGCATGACGGCGATACGATGGGCGAGGCTCAGCATCTTCGGGATGTCGTGGGAGATCACCACGACACCGAGCCCGCGCGCCGCGGCGGAGCGGATCGACTCGTAGACGATATCGGTCTGCTTTGTGCCGAGCGCGGCCGTTGGCTCGTCCATGAGGATGGCGCTCGTTGCCCACATCACCGCGCGGGCGACAGCGATCGCCTGGCGCTGGCCGCCGGAGAGCTCGCGCACAGAGCGGTCGACGCTGGTCAGCGTCGTGATGCCTGCGGACTTGATTGCCTCCCACGCAGCATGGCGCATCCTGCGACGGTCGAGCACCGCCGGCCAGTCGCCGAACGGGCTGCGCCGGAGGGGCTCGCGACCGAGGAACATGTTCTCCGCCACCGACAGGTCGGGTGCGAGCGCGAGGTCCTGGTAGACCGTCTCGACACCGAGCTCCTGCGCATGGCGAATGGACGTGACGGTGGTGGTTTCTCCCGAGAAGGACAGGGTACCGCCATCGGGCGCAAGCGCGCCGCAAATCACCTTGGTGAGCGTAGACTTGCCGGCGCCGTTGTCGCCAACGAGGGCAAGCACCTCGCCTGGGCGGACCTGCAGGTTAGCGCCCGACAGGGCTTGGACGTGCCCAAACCGCTTGGCGATATCGACGGCTTCGATGACGAAACCCGACTTCGGCGCGATTTGCGCGGTTGCTACGCTCGCCACTCGCCGACCCGCACCCGGTTCATGACACGAAATATTAGTTTCACCCTGTGACGGGGATCGTCAAGGGGACTCGGCGTCTGCTCTGCAAGCATTCACGCGACTGCCTTTGCTCCGACTACCGCATCGGCTGCTTCACCGCGCAGCGAACGGGCGATCTCACTCGTCGCCGAGATGAGGCCGGCGCAGATCGCCTGGCGCGCGCTCTCGTCGTAGCGGGAGATGGGAGCCGACAGGCTAATCGCGGCGATAGCCACATTGCGGCCGTCACGGATGGGCGCAGCAATGCAGTACGAGCCCTCCTCGTTCTCGCCGATCTCGATCGCATAGCCTGTCGTCCAGATGATCTCGAGCTGCTCGGCGAGCTTGCCACGATCGGTGATTGTATTCGGCGTTATCTGGGGCAGCTCGTCCACGAGCAGGAGAGCGCGCCGCTCGGGCGGGCTGAACGCCAGGAAGACCTTACCGAGGGACGTGCTGTGGAGCGGGTCGGTTGCCCCGATGCTCGACTGCATCCGGAGGGACCGCTCGCTTTCAAGGACGTCGAGGTAGAAGACCTCACCGCCCGAGAGGACACCGAGATTGATGGTCTCATTGAAACGCTGGCGGAGCCGCTTCATGTGCGGCTTGCAGACCTGTTTCAGCATTTCGTACGGTCCGCTGGCGTGCGACAGGCGCCAAAGGCCGAGACCAGGTCGATAACGGTCGGCTTCGCCGTCATGCTCGAGCAGGCCGATGGTCGTAAGCGTCTTCAGGTAGCGGAACACGGTCGTCTTCGGCAGCCCGGCCCCCCGCACAAGCTGATTGAGTGTCACCGGCTCCGGCGCCTCGCAAACTAGTTGCAGGACTTGCATCGCCTTCAGGACAGGCTGGACGAGGTAGCGATCGTCCAGTGCGCCTTCCGGTTCCATGGCGACCATAGTGTTCCTCCTGAAGGAACGTGCTTTTCTTGACATGAAACGGTGACGGTGCTGAATCATGCCAGCCATTCCATTGCGGGACAAGTGGGCCGTGACTCTCAGCTTCCAGCGTTCGGCCGATCGCATCCGTCAAGCATCGCAATTCCTGGCCGGTGGCGTGAGCAGCAATTTCCGTCTCGGCATCTCGCCGACGCCGCTGGTCTTCGATCACGCCGACGGGCCCTTCCTCTTCGACATCGATGGCAATCGCTTGATCGACTACTACCTCGGCATGGGGCCGATGATCCTCGGCCATCGGCCGGAGGCAGTGGCCGAAGCGGTCTGCAGGCAGATCGAGCGCGGCATCCTGTTCGGCGGGCAGAGCGAGGTCGAGTTCGAGGCGGCCGAGCTGGTCTGCGGGCTCCTTCCTTCCGCCGAGCGCGTGCGTTTCAGTTCGTCCGGCACTGAGGCCGTTCAAGCGGCGCTCCGCCTTGCGCGCGCCGTCACCGGACGCGGCACGATCCTGAAGTTCGAGGGCCACTATCACGGCTGGCTCGACAATGTCCTGTGGAGCGTCGCGCCGCCGCCAGATCGGATGGGCGCCGAGAAAGCGCCGGTGCCGCAACCCGGCACCGCCGGACAAGACGAGAAGGCCGGCGAGCGCATCGAGGTCCTGTCGTGGAATCGACTCGACGTGATCGAGGAGCGGGTGGGGCGAGGCGACGTCGCAGCCGTGATCATGGAACCGGCGATGTGCAATACCGGCGCAATATTTCCGGCGCCCGGCTATCTCGAAGGCGTCCGCGAGGTCTGCCGGCGGACCGACACGGTCCTAATCTTCGACGAGGTGATCACCGGCTTTCGCGTCGGCCCGGGCGGCGCGCAGAAGAGGCTCGGCGTGACGCCCGATCTCACCATCTTCGGCAAAGCCGTGGCGAATGGTTTTCCCGTCGCTGGTCTCGCCGGGACAGCCGCCCTCATGGATGAATTCGCCACGGGCAGGAAAGTGATGCACGGCGGCACCTACAATTCGCAATCGATCGCGATGGCGGCGACGGTGGCGACACTAAAGACACTGAAGACGCCGGGCACATACCAAACGCTCGAGCGGCAGGGCAAACGGCTGATGGACGGCATCGCTGCCGCGCTCCGCAGTGCAGAGGTCAGGGCGACAGTTACCGGCTTCCCCGAGATTTTCCATGTCGGGTTCGGGCTGGAGCGGCCGCCGCGCAACTACCGCGACATCATCGCGTCCGACCGTGCGGGCTACATACGGCTGACGACTGCTCTCCTTCAGCGCGGCGTTCGGATCCTCGAGCGCGGCGCATGGTTTGTCTCGACGACGCACAACGACGACGTGATCGACGAGACGCTCGACGGACTCCGTGGAACGCTCGCCAGCCTCTGACGGGTCCGACGGCCGACGGGCAGGGGAGGTATTAACCGATGCGGATCGCCATCGGCTCGCTCATGCAAGAGAGCAACAGCTTTTCTCCGCTGCCGACCACCGTCGCGACCTTTGAGAGCTACTATGTTTATCGTGGCGATGAGATCCTGACGCGTTACGGTGACGCGCGTACGGAGGTACCGGGATTTCTCGCCGTCCTGAAGGAGGCCGGCGCGGAGCCGGTGCCGCTCCTTGCCGCCTATGCCGCGGCGAGCGGCACGGTGACTCGCGCCGCGTTCGACGCGCTTGTCGGCGAAATGGAGGAGCGGCTCCGTGCGGGCGGTCAAGTGGATGGCCTGCTCCTCGCTTTGCACGGCGCGCTCGTCGTCGAAGACCAGCCAGACGGCGATGGCGAGATCATCGAGCGGATGCGCCGGATCCTGCCGACCGGTGTGCCCGTCGGCGTCAGTCTCGACCTCCACGGCCATCTGACGCCGCTGATGCTGCAGCCGGACGTCTTCCACATTGGGTACCGCGAGTACCCACACATCGACATGTATGAGACCGGCGAGCGGACGGCGCGCCTGCTCGTCGACGTCATCGCCGGACGTCGGCAGATGCCGGCGATGGCGCTCGCCAAGCGACCGCTCCTGGTCAGCCCCGTGTGCACGCGGACGACCGACGGACCGTTCCGTCCGATCGTCCTGGAGGCGCGCCGGATGGAGAAAACGGGGGAGGTCATTCATGCGGCGCTTTTTCCAGTGCAGCCGTGGCTCGACGTACCTGACCTCGGTTTCGCCGTCCTTGTCTGCGCCGAGGATCAGGAGCGCGCGACCCGTGCCGCGGAGGGGCTGGCCGACATGATGTGGCGGCACCGTGCCGATTTCTTCCCTGAGCTGACCCCCCTCGAAGAGGTGATCCGGATCGGTCTTTCCTCGGCCGGCATGACGCTCGTGAGCGATGCCGGCGACGCGCCGACTGGTGGCTCCGCTGCTGACAGCCCGGCGGTGCTCGCCGCGCTCCTTGCCGGGGGCGCCGACCGGTCGGAGCGCCCTTCCTACCTGACCCTCTGCGATCCGGCGGCCGTCAACACCGCAGCCGACGCTGGTGTCGGCAATACCGTCAGCATGTCCGTGGGTCACGCTTTTTCTCGTACCGATGGGGCGCCGGTGCGGATCACCGGTACTGTGCTCCATCTCTCTGATGGCCGCTACAAGATGACCGACGGCGGGCCGAGCGGCCTCGAGCTCTCGATGGGGCCGACCGCCGTGATCGCCATCGGCGGCATCCGCCTCCTCCTGCGCAGCCAACCGTCAATGGAATGGGACAAGGCCATGTATGTCTCGCAGGGCCTGCCGCTGGAAGACGCGGCCCTCGTCTTCGTCAAGTCGCCCTCTCATTTTCGCCAGAGCTTCGGCCCGGCCGCGGCCCGCATTCTCGTCGCCAACACGCCCGGGCCGACTGCACCTGACATGCGCCGCATCCCCTTCACCAAGGCGACGCGGCCGCTTTACCCTCTCGACCCGCTCTGACATCGCTCGCAGCGAAAGGCGCCTGCATGAAGCTCTCCATGGTCGTCACGCCGCCGACGGAGACGCGTCTCCGCGCGCTGAAGCAGCTCGGAGGCGATTATGCCGTCCACTACGACATGCACGACCTGCCGGACGACCTCGATGCGCTCTCCGCCATCCGCGGCGTCTATGAAAAGGCCGGGCTGCCCTGGAAGGTCTCCGAGTCGGGACCAGCGATCGACCAGATCGTGCTCGGCAAGAAGGGCGCGGCGGCCCAGACGGAGCGCTACAAGCGGATCATCGGCCACCTCGGCAAGCTCGGCGTCGAGGTGATCGCCTACAATTTCATGCCGCAGGTGAGCGAGGACGCCATGGTTGTCCGGACTACCTTCGAGGCCAAGGCACGCGGCGGGGCGCGGACTAGCGGATTTCGCTTGGCCGATGTCGGGCCGCGCACGATGCCGCATGGCGAGACGCCAATTCCGCGCGAGCGGATGTGGGAGAACCTCGAGCGCTTTCTCCGAGCGGTGATTCCGGTGGCGGAGGCGGTTGGCGTGCGGCTTGCCATGCACCCCGACGATCCGCCGCTCTCGCCGCTCTGCGGGCTCGAGCGGATCATGGACAGGCAGGCAAGCTTCGACCGTTTGCTTGCCATCTCGCCGAGTCCGGCCAATGCGCTGACCTTCTGCGTCGGCTGCTTTGCCGAGATGGGTGCCGAGATCGTCGACCTCATCGAGCGCTACCGGGATCGCATACCCTATGTCCATGTCCGCGATATCTCCGGCGCGGTGTCAGATTTCATCGAGACTTTTCCGGACGAGGGGCAGACCGATCTCGTTGCCGTGTTTCGCAAACTCCACGAGATCGGCTTCGACGGCTTTCTGCGGAGCGACCATGCGCCGCTGCTCGCCACTGACGAAAACGATGCGCCGGACGGCTACGCCATGCAGGGGCACATCTTCGCGATCGGCTATCTGCGCGGTCTCGACCGCGCCTCGGGCCGGACCGGGGCGACACGGTGACGAGCGGACCGACGGGCAAGAGTTTCGACTACATTGTCGTCGGCGGCGGCAGCGCCGGATGCGTCGCGGCTGCGCGCCTCGTCTCGGACTTCGGCGCCCGGGTGCTCGTCCTCGAAGCCGGCGCCGACTACGGCGCCTGGATTCTCCGAATTCCCGCCGGCTTCGCCAAGATGCTCGACGGCTCGCGGTATCTCACGCAGCATTGGACTGTGCCGCAGGAGCAGCTTGGCGGCCGCGTTCAGCTCATTCCGCAGGGCAACGTGCTCGGCGGCGGCAGCAGCATCAATGCGCAGGGCTATATGCGCGGCCGCGCCGCCGACTACGATGCCTGGGGAGAAATCGCGAAGACCGACCTCTGGTCTTGGGAGAAGATCCTTCCCCATTTTACCGGGATGGAGCTGAACGAGAGGTTCAACAACCGGTTCCACGGCATCCGCGGCCCCCTCAAGGTCTCGTACCCTGCCTTCACCTGCGAAATGAGCCATTTGTATGTGAAGACGGTGCAGGCACTCGGCTCGCCCTTTAACCCGGACTTTAACGCGGGCAATCCGGGCGGCGTCGGCTATATCCAGGTGACGGCGGCGAACGGTCGCCGTTGCAGCGCGGTCGATGCCTTCATCGCCCCGCTTGCCGGCCGCGAGGAGCTTCAGATCGACACCGGCGCCCGGGTGCGGCGCATCCTCGTCGAGAATGCCCGCGCGGTCGGCGTGGAATACGAACAGAGTGGGCAGACCTTTTCGGCGCACGTCGATGGCGAGGTGCTGCTCGCCGCAGGTGCGCTCGTCTCCCCGCAAATTCTTATGCTGTCGGGCATCGGCCCGGCGGACGACCTGCGCCAGCTCGGCATCTCAGTAAAGGCCGACCTGCCCGGCGTCGGGCGGAACCTGCAGGACCATGCCGGGGCCCCGGTATCCGCATCGGCGGTGGGTGCGCTTGGCTATTTCAGGCAGGACAGCGGCATCCGCATGATCCTGAACGGCCTCCAATACGTCCTCTTCGGCACCGGGCGAGTCGCCACCAATGGCGTCGAGGCTTGCTCCTATCATGTGCCGGAGGACGGCACCGGCGATCCGGTCGTGCAGATCTGGTGCGTGCCGAAGACGAGCTATATCGACAAGGATGTGCGCGGGGTGCCGGACATTGACGGGGTCACGCTCCATGCCGTCCTCCTCAGGCCGCGCTCGATCGGCTGGGTACGGCTGCGCTCCCCCGATCCCGACGCGCTACCGCTCGTCAATCCGAACTACCTCGGCCATCCGGACGACGTCAGGCACCTGCGCGAAGGGCTGCGTGTAGCGCGACAGATCATGGCCGAGGCACCGCTCCGCGACATCGTGCGCGAGGAGATTCTGCCGGGCTCGGCCGCGACCAGCGACACCGCGCTCGACGACCATCTGAGGCGAACCGTAAAGACTGACTATCATCCTGTCGGCACGTGCCGCATGGGCAGTGACGACGATGTGAATGCGGTCGTCAGCCCGGACCTTCGCGTCCGCGGCATCGAGCGGCTGCGCGTCGTCGACGCCTCGGTCATGCCGAAGCTGGTCTCGGCCAATACCAATGCCCCGACGATGGCCCTCGCCGACCGGGCCGTGTCCTTGATGCGTGGGGAACGTGCAGCCGCGCCGCGTCGGACCTAACGCGGTCGGTCAAAAAGAATTCAAAAACGGACCCGTCGGCTTGCGAAGAGTGCTGCTCTGGCGCGCCCATCGCTCACTTCGACACTCAGCTCCCCTCCTGGCCACGTTCTCCGGCTCGATCCTAAGTGCTCACTGGGGCACCCATGTCATGCCCCAACACCCGTGGCCAAAGGCCCCTCACACGCCTTGCAAAGTTCTGCAAGCGCTTGCATAGTCAAGACGTGGAGGATCGAGCTTAGCGGACGAGCGCGATCCGTTTGCTAATCGCCCGGCGATACGTCCGGAAAGGCTGCGCAGGGGCATTCTCGCAATAGCATAGCGACCTCGCCGATAGAGCGGGGCGGAGCAGCGGGACGGAGGAAATGGCGGACCAGGGCGTCGGGGCCATGGCCGGCAGTGAAGCGGGCAAACCTCGCCCGTTTCATCGTCGAGCTCGCGACGCCGGACATCAGCTACATCCTGAGGTCCGCAGGATGCGATGTCATCCGTTTCAACCGCGCGCATTCCGGCTCGGCGCTCAATACCCACAGAGCTTTGATCTCGCGAACTGTTCTGACGGCGTCCGGGTCCCACATAAGGCGCTCGCCGTGATCGCAAAACCGCACGCGAGCTCGGAACCGAGGTTGGGCACCTCCATGGCCGCTAGAGACCGCGGTCCGGGCGATCCCGGCAAATCGAGGGCCAGGGCCGATCCTACTCATCCGTCCCGTCCGTAACCGGGACTTTCTCGAGGGAGCGAAGAACCATGAGTGACAGATTCCTTCCCAACAACGTGCATCGCCGAGGCTTCATCAAAGGCGCCGCCATGGCGGCTGTGATGAGCACGATGCCGGGCCTCAGAGCTCTCGCCGCTGGCAAAAAGAAGATCGGGGTAGCCCAGCCGGACCGGACCGCCGATTTCTATCACGGCTTCATTAACTCGGTTCACCAGGAAGCCGACAAGCTCGGCTACGAGATCCTTGAGAGTTTTTCGGGCCGTGCCCCTGAAGCCCAGATGCAAGAGGTCAACGCGTGGATCTCGGCTGGGCTTGACGCGCTCGTATTGCTGCCGACCGATCCCAATGCGTTGGCGCCACTCGTCGCACGCTGCAAGAAGCTGGGGATTGTCTTCATCGGCTATGCCAATGTCGTGCAGGGAGCCGACGGCTACATCAAGTGGGACGACCCGACGGCCGGGACCGGGACCGGCGAACTGATTGTCAAGCACATAAAGGACAAGCTCGGCGGCAAGGCAGAGGTCGCGCTCCTTACGCTACCGAACCTCCAGGCAACACGGGAGCGCATCGGGTTTACGCGTGCCGCCATTGAGAAAGCACTGCCGGAAACCGTGTTCTACGACGTGCAGGCGGTGCTCGCGCCCGATGCCCTGAAGGCGACACAATCGCTTCTGCAGGCGCATCCCAACATCAAGGTCATCGTCTGCTGCGCCGATGATGGCGCGCTCGGCGCCCGCGCCGCCTACCAGAACAGCGGGCTGTCGCCCGACAACGTGTTCCTCTGCGGCTGGGACGGCTCGAAGCAGAACCTCAACCTGATCAAGGCGAAGGACAAGTTCATCCAGTGTAGCGCGGCGCTCGACATCGCCCTTGTCGGCCGCACTGTCGTCGACGTACCCGATGCGGTCTTCAAGAAGTCGGGCAACACCGAAGTCAGCATCCCTTACGTTCTGGTCACGCCGCAAACCGACACTGCTGTCATCGACAACCTTCTCAAGGTCTACGAGTTCTGACGATTGCAGACTCGATGCGGACGGCCGTCACGCCGCCCGCATCTGGCGAGCGTTCCGGCGGTCCTGCATGGCAATTCTCAGCCCAGTACTCGGTTGGATGCAGAAGCGAGGGCTGTTCTTCGCCCTCGTCATTCTTATCGTCTTCTTCTGGGCGTCGAGCGACCGGTTCATGACCGCGAGCAACATCACGGTGATCCTGCAGCAGGTTGCCGTCGACGGCCTGGTCGCGATCCCGGGCGCCATGCTGATCCTCAGCGGCTATGTCGACCTGTCCGTTGGTTCGGTGGCGGTCCTCTCCGCCGTCGTCTTCGGCGAGGCAATGGCGGGGCACTTCGGTCTCGTACCATCTCTCGTCCTGGGAATTGCTACCGGTACGGCCTGGGGCGTGTTTAACGGCTGGCTCATCGCC
>Ga0318562_10001153_pt1 | contig 11842 bp, 9 predicted proteins | sample GRESIP066b5f18_FD_203688 | JGI IMG/M metagenome (GOLD analysis project Ga0318562, IMG submission 203688) | Tropical soil microbial communities from Luquillo Experimental Forest, Puerto Rico - GRE.SIPMG.066b5f18 | ecosystem: Environmental > Terrestrial > Soil > Tropical forest > Bulk soil...
CTAGCAGTCCACCGCAGTCGCCGGCCCGTGCATGCAGTGATCAGGAGCTCTTCACGAAGAAATGCCTTGAAACGAATGGAAGGTCCTTGTAGGGATGAAGGCGCACATCGCCGTGGACGCCGACAGTGGCCTGGTGCACACCGTCACCACCACGGCGGCCAACGAAGCAGACGTCGAGCAGATCGCCGACCTGCTGCACGGCAAGGAGAAGCACGTCTGGGCCGACTCCGGCTACCGCGGCGCGCAGACTCGCGTGGAGCGCGAAGACCTGCAGTGGCACATTGCCGCCAAGCCGAGCGACATTGCGAAGCTGCCCGAGGGGCGTCGGAAGCAATGGCTGCAGAGGCAAGAGCGAAGCAAGGCCAGCGTGCGCGCGAAGGTCGAGCACCCGTTCCGAGTCATCAAGCGCCAGTTCGGGCTCATGAAGGTGCGGTTCCGCGGGCTGGCCAAGAACACGGCGCACGTGGTCACGCTGTTCGCGCTGTCGAACCTGTGGATGGCGCGAAGGCGATTGCTGGCGATGGATGCGGCAGTGCGTCCGCGAACGGCATGAGACGAGTGACGAGCCCCGGAAGCGGCTCGAAACCCGAGGATGTGTCGGCATTGCAGTCGCCTACGCGAGCCGATAGGTCAGACGCGCTCGAGTTCGCACGTTGTTCAGATGGTATGGGCGCCTCCCTCTCGACCGACGATGCACGCTGCGGTGGATCCTCCGATGACGGCATCGATGTGCCAGAGTGGTGATGCGCTCAACCACTGACCGGAGGATCCGTCATGGAGCTTAACGTCATTGCGATCGACATCGCCAAGCAGATCTTCCAGCTGCATGGGTCGAACCCGACACCGGGGCCATCGAACGACTGAAGCTCAAGCGCGCGCAGGTGCTGCCGTGGTTGGCCAACCGGGAGCGATCGCTGGTGGTGATGGAGGCCTGTGGGGGCGCTCACGAGTGGGGCCGCGAGCTGCTGACTCTCGGCCACGACGTGCGCCTGCTGCCGCCTAAGATGGTCCGGCCGTTCGTGCGTCGGAACAAGACCGACGCTGCGGATGCGCAGGCGATCTGGACGGCGAGCCGCCAGCCCGGCATGCGGTTCGTTCCGGTCAAGAGCGAGGCTCAGCAAGTCGTGCTGGCGCTGCATCGCCTGCGCGCTCAGCTCATGAAGATGCGCATCATGCAGACCAACGAGCTGCGGAGACTGCTCTACGAGTTCGGCATCGTGCTGTCGGAAGGCCACCGGGCACTGCTGAAGGAGTTGCCCGCCGCACTGCGAGAGGCGCCTTCCCTAAGCAAATTCGTCGTCGAGGCCGGTTCAAGCGGCCTGCCTGGCCTCGTCGACAGCCGGCGCGACGCCGTCCGTGAACTTGTCGTAGAAGATGCTCGGAAGCGGCATGCCCCGCTCCACCAGATTGGCGATGCCTGCATCGATCATTGGCGGAGGGCCGCACAGGTAGGCCTCGCCAGCGGGCACATCGAGCGCCCGCTCCGGGATGAAGTCGGTCACGAGGCCGCGCGCACCCGTCCAGCCGCTAGCCGCTGGCTCCTGCGAGAGCACAGGGACGAACTCGAACGGTTCGAGCGACGAACCCGCGATGTTCCTGATCTGTTCTGTGGCGTACAGGTCCGCCTGCGTGCGCGCACCGAACAGCAGGGTGCACGGACGGCGAACGCGGCGCATGCGCATGTCTTCGAGAACGCTGAGCAGCGGCGCCAGTCCGCTACCTCCGGCGATGCAGACCATCGGGGCCGCGCCGGGCCGCAGGTAGAAGGCACCGTGCGGGGCTTCCATCTGCAGCGATTTGCCCGTCAGGGCACCGGCAAACAGCGCCTCGGTGAACTCGCCGCCCGGCACCTTGCGCACGAAGAAGGCCAACGTCCTCTTCCCGCTGCGCACAGGCGCATCGGCAAACGAATAGTTTCGGCCGCGCGGCATGCCGGGCGCCTTGAAGGTCGCGTACTGACCGGCGACGAACTTCACGGGGCGGTCGACCTCGACCGTCATCTTCACGATGTCGTGCGTCAGCGCTTCGGTGCCGACAATGCGTGCCGCAAAGGACTGCGGCGCCGTGAGGTCGGCAGAGGGCGGCGCAATCTCCACGACGGTTTTCGCCTGGCGCGGCACCGATTGGCAGGCGAGGATGTAGCCCGCCTCGAGCTCTGCCTTCGACAAGGTGTAGCCGAAGTCGCTCGCCGCCTCTACCTGCCCGTCGAGCAGCCGCGTCTTGCACGACCCGCAGGTGCCGACCGTGCAGTTGTGCGGGTAGGCCACGCCTTGCGCCAGGGCGGCCTCCAGCAGGGTCTGCCCGGAGGCGACTTCAATGGACACCCCGAGCGGACGGATCTCCGCCAGCTTCGGGCCACCACCGCCGAACATCGACTTGAGGAAGCTGCGCATCGCGTCCCCTGCTTCGCGCTCAGGCACGGATTGCAGTCGTGGCCTGAGCCGACGCGGCGGGCCCGAACCAGTCTTCCCATCCCGCCTGCTTGTTCTGCTCGGCGGCGAGCCGGCGCTCGTCGGCGTTCGCGTACTGCGTGTCCCACTGCTTCAGCGCCGGCTTGATGATCGACCTGAACCAGATTTGCGGCACCAGCGCGGTCAGGAAGCACACGAACATGCTGGGCAAGCGGACGGAGTCCCGATGCGGTACCAGGGCGTAGTACGACAGGTAGGAGTTCAGGTGGTGATCGGCGTGGTTGGTGATCTCGAAGCCGAGCAGGCGCGACAGCGGGCCGAAGTGATTCCAAACGTGCCGCTTCTCGATCGGCGATCCGGGTACGCGGACCTGGCCGTAGTGCTGGAAGTAGTTGAAGGTCTCGACCCAGAAACGCGCGATGACCATCGCGGCCAGCGCCGCCCCGACGGCGCCCCAGCCGCCGATCCCGTAGAGCAACGACTGGAAGAGGAACTGCGCCAGCATGGCTCGCCACAGCGCGTGCCGGATCGACCAGCGGCCGTAGCCCTTCTTCACCAGCGCATCGGAGATGAACTGCTGCGCCTGGATCGTCGAATGAAACACCGCCCGGGGCGCGAAGCCATACAGCGTCTCGCCGCGCCTGGCGGTGTCGCTGTCTGCCGCGGTACCCACGTCGATGTGGTGACCGACGACGTGGGCTTCCATGCGCGTGGCATCGAGAAAGCAGACCTGCGCATAGCGGCCGACCGTCTTGCCGATCTTTCCGCGAGCGTGATAGAGCTCGTGCGCCGAAGCCACCAACGGCACCACCGACATCCATGCCGTGCCGATGATCGCGCCGGCAATCTGCGCCGTCGTGAGCTCATGGTGCGCAAGCGACCAGGCCATGGCCATGTAGAGCGCCGGGCCCAGCAGCGTTGACAGCCACACGGGCACGAACGCAAGCGCTCTGCTCTTCATCCGGCGCGGGCGGAGATCGAGTGGCAGAAGGCTGTCGAGAATCGTCATCACCGGGAACCAGGCGATGGCGATCCACACGTAGTCGCCGCCCATGACGAGGCCCCACAGGCTGATCACCTGCGTCAGCGGCGGAAGGTAGTACTTCAGGTAGTCGACCATGACACGGCTCCGAGAGGTAAGGGATTCAGAACACGACGACGGGCTTGACGACCGACCCTTCCGTCGCCGCCGCAAAGGCATCGTTGATTCGCTCGAATGGAAACTGCTTGATCAGGCGATCGATCGGCAGCTTCCCGTCCCGGTACAACTCGACCAGCGTCGGGAGGAAGGCCTGCGGATCGGCGTCGCCCTCGATCACGCACTTCACGCCCAGGCCGCGCATGTACAAGTCCATGATGCTCATGGGCATCGGCGCTTCAGGCGGCGGAATGCCGATCAAGGCCAGCATGCCGTTCGGGAACAGCACGTCGACCGCAGTCTTCATCACGGTCGGAATGCCCGACGTGTCCAGCGCATAGTCAAGGCCGCCGCCACCCGCCTCGCGCAGCGCGCCCACCAGGTCGTCCGGGCCCTTTGGGTCCAACGCATGCGTTGCGCCCAGCTCCAGCGCCAATGCACGGCGCGCGGCGTTCGGTTCGACCACGACGACCGGACCGGCCCCGACGACCTTGGCGGCCATCACGGCGCTGAGGCCGACGGCGCCGCACCCGAAGATGGCCAGCGATCGCCCGGCCCTCACCCGCAGGGAATTCATCACGGCACCGGCGCCCGTCTGCACACCGCAGCCCAGCGGCGCCAGCGAGGCCAGTGGCAGGGACTTGTCCACTTTGACGGTGTTGACCGCGCGCGCGATGGCCAGCGTCGCGAAAGAGGACTGACCGAAGAACTGGCCGTGCACTTTCTCGCCGAGACGGCTCAACGGCGAGCTGCCGTCTTTCAGGCGCATGCCGCCGAAGTTGAGGCCGAGGAACTGATGGCAGTAGGCCGGCTCATGGCTCCTGCAGTTGGCACACGTTCCGCAGGAATTGAACGAGAGCAGCACGTGATCGCCGGGTGCGAGACCAGTGATGTCGGAGCCGACGGCCTCGACGACCCCAGCCCCCTCGTGCCCGAGCACGATGGGCATCGGGACCGGAAAGCCGTTGAGGCAGACGACGTCGGTGTGGCAGATACCGGTGGCCGCCATGCGCACCAGCACCTCGTCCGCGCGCGGGACCGCGACGTCGATGTCTTCCAGCGTCAAGGGCGCCTGCTGCACACGCGCGACCGCGGCGCGTGCCTTGCGCGCGGCCGGCGTCCACTGCAGGGCCAGTCCCTCCTCGAGTGTGGCGCTCATGGGAATCCTCGGTGGGGTTTGGGATCAGTCCATTGGACCGATCCCGCCCCGACCGCGGACCCACCGAAAGTACGGTAGTGAACCGAACTAACCCTAGTGCGTGATGAGCTGCAGCGTCCGCGCGCGGGCGAGCGCCGCGGATCGACTGCGAACCCCGAGCTTCACGTAGAGGTTGTGCAGGTGCCACTTGACGGTGGGCACCGACAGGCACAGCCGATCTGCGACCTGCTCGTTGCTAAGGCCTTCCTCGAGCAGGACGAGCAGCTGGATCTCCCGAGAAGTGGGCACCCCGGCCAGCGCAGCGACCTCACCCTGCGCCGTCGCTCGCTCGCCCCGCGCTCCAGCCTCCGGCAGCAAGCGATCAAGCAACGACAGTTCCGACGCGCGCGTCAGGCCGAAGTCCTTCGGGCTGCCCTCGGACAGCAACTTGCCCACCAGCACATGCCTCATCCTAAACGGCTGGATCAATTTGCCCGGTGCGGCGATCACCACGGCCATCGCGAAGCTTCGAATGGCCATGCGCTCCTGTCCGAGCCGCTGATGCGCGTCTGCGGCCAGCAGCAACAGCTCGATGCGATCGCGGTGCCGCTCCTGCAGCCGGGCCGCCTTCATCAGCGGTTCGATCTGGTTCAGCACGTAGACACAGGCTCCGCGCGCCAGATGCAGCTCGAGCTGCGCCAGCATCCAGTCACATCGAGTGCGCATCGGAGCAGACCCCGTGGCGCCGTGCGTCTCGTCATTCAATCCGCCGCGATCGCCGACCGCAATGGCGTCGCTCGATCGACCCAGCTGGATCAAGCGCCGCGCCTTGCTCGCTGCCAGCAGCAGTCGGCCACGCGACGGATAGCTGTGTGCCACCCGATCGAGCAGTTTGCTCGATACGACGTCGTCCTCGGCGTCGCTCCAGAAGGCGACGGAAGCGGTCAGGCCCTGTTCGAGCGACGCCAGGATGCCGTGATGCATCGCCCTGCGCAGGCCGCGTGCGGCCAGCTCGCGGGCTGCATCGACCCTCCCCAGATCCAGCAGCGCCCTCGCATGCACGAAGTCCAGGGTGACGACGACGCTCGCATCGGCACCGATCACCCGGACGACCCGGCCGCGCGCCTCGACGAGGATCTCGTCGGCCGCGTCGGGCCGGGCCTGCCCGATCTCAACGCAGGCCTGCAGGATCGCGACCCATGCCAGCCCGTAGGCACTGTCCGAGCGGTCGATGATGGCGCGGGCCTGCTCCATCCGGGCGCGCGCGGCAGCGACCGCTCCACGGTCGATCTCGGCGATACCGATGATCGAGGTGACCGCGGCCATCGTCAACGGGTCGGCCACCCATCCTTGCGACAGCCAGGCCTCCGCCTGCTGACAGGCCGCCTCGAGCCTGTCCAGCCAGACGTTGACGAGCATGCGCAGGAACGCCAAGCGCAACTGCGCACCGCCGTCGATGGCCTCGAACGACGCATCAGTGGCCGCGCGCCGGTCGAAGTCGTCCAGCGCCTTGCGCGCACGTTCGTACTGCAACGAGTCGCACAAGGCCCAAACGAACCAGGCATGAACCTCGGGCGACGGCATGACGCCTGCTTCCAACAGCCGGTCGACCCACTGGATCAGCGTCGACATCTGACCATGGTCGCCGACGATCACGCGCGCGATCCGATCGAGGAGCTGCTGTGCCAGCTCGGTCGATTGCGCGTCCAACGCAATACCAATCGCCGCCACGTCGTCCCCATGGGCGACGTGCCAGCGTGCCGCGCGACAGAGCACTTCGCGGCGCCGCATTGCATCGATGCGCTCCGTCGCCTCCGCCAGCAGGAAGTCGCGCAGCAACGTATGAAAGCGGAACCAGCGGCGACTGCGATCGAGCGGAAAGATGAGCACGTTGCGCGTGACCAGCTGCTCGAGCCATCGGGACGCCTCGGCACGGCCGGTCATCTCGGCGGCGAGATCGGCGCTGAACTCCCTGACCAGCGCGATCTCCATCATGAACTGCACGAGCTCCGGATCGAACCCGATCAGCACCCTGCGCGTCAGCACGCGCGCGATGTCGCTGTGATCGCCGCCGAATCGTTGCAGCACCTGGTCGATGCTGCCGGCACCCGAGGCCATCACCACCTGGAGCAGGCGCACGGCCGCGGGCCAGCCCTCGGTGTGAAGGACGATGCGGTCCAGATCCTCCTGGCCGGTCGGCGCGATGCCTGCCCGCTCGAACAGCCTGGCCGTACTGATGCGGTCGAAGCTCAAGTGCTCCGCACGCAGTTCGAGCGCACCGACCTCGAGCTTGGCACGCACGGTGTCCACCGGAATCTCCCGCGTGCTGGACAGGACGAGCCGCAGGCCCGGCTTCGTGCCGAATACCAGGCGCTCCAGAAACATCGTCAACGCGGAGTCCTGGCAGAAGCCGAGGTTGTCGATGAAGAGCGCGACCGGCCCTCGCAGGCAGGCGAGTCGCTGAAGCACGCCGTCGGCCGACGCACCGCGGTCTGGAAACGGTGGGACCGGCCCCGCCCCCTCGAGGGGTATGGGCTTGCCCGAGTGGTGGGTCGCTCCGCGAATGCGATAGAGCAGCGACGACAGATCCGTGTCACGCTCGTCAAGTGAAACCCAGAGGCAAGTCTGGCGGCGCTCCAGGAACTCCGCGTGCAGCCGACTGAGCAGCACCGTCTTGCCATAACCCGGCGGCGCGCAGGCCGATACGAGCTTCGGCGTCGGGTCGGCGTGCAGCGAGAGCGCGATGGCACGCGTAGTCACGGTCTCGAACTCGAAGCGCGGCGGGCCGGCCTGGGCATCGGAGGCGAGACCGGACCGTGCAGCGGCATCGGACGGGCTGCGCTGCAACCGTGAAGCAGGGGGCACGGGAGAAGTCTGCCGGAAGATCGTACGCTACTGCATCATCTTGCGAACAGAGGAGCCACCCGTACTTTCCCGTAACGGTGTCTCGACCTCGGAACCTGTTGCACGAGCGACCTGTTGCACTAGCGTAACGTCAACACGTGTCCTGATCGGGGTAGGTCCGGGAGGTCGATCTCGAGTTCCAACACCGAAGGGCATCCGCGCCGCTCGCTGACCGGCTCGGCGGCCACCGCGTCGCCGTCCGTGCGATCCGCGAATACTTGGTACGAATACTTATCGTATGCTATAGTACGACTATGCGCTTACCCTGAAAACGATGGAACTCGCCCGCCCGGAGCCACCGCCCGCGGCCCACGCAGGAGGTCACGGGTCTGTGCTGCTGCTGCACGGCCTGGGCGGCACATGGGAAGCCTGGCGCCATGTGGTGCCGGCCCTGCCCGGTCACCACGGCGGAACTCTTGCGGAGGCGCCGGGCCACGTGTCGGTCGCGGCGCCTGCCGATGAAGACATCGCCGGCCTGGGCTCGCGGGGCGTCACGCAGGCTCACATCGCAGGCAACTCGCTCGGCGAGAGGTTCGCGCTTGAACTGGCCCGACGCGGATTCGCGCGCTCGGTGGTGGCGCTGTCGGGCTTGATGCTCTTGTCCCTGGCCTGCGGCATGAGCCATGCGGCGCCCGCCGAACCCGCCGACCGATTTGCTCCGGAAGTGAACACCCTGGCAAGCCGCTTCTACCCGGAACTCGAAGCGATCTACAAGGACATCCACGCCCACCCCGAGCTCGGTTTCGAGGAAGTGCGGACCGCAGCGCGACTCGCGGCCGACATGCGCGCCCTCGGCTTCATGGTGACGGAAAAGGTCGGCAAGACCGGGGTGGTTGCGATCCTGCGCAACGGCGCAGGGCCGACGGTGCTGGTGCGGACCGAACTCGATGCGCTGCCCATGGAAGAAAAGACCGGGCTGCCGTACGCGAGCACAGCCAAGGCGATCTCCAACGGCCGCGAAACCTTCGTCGCCCACAGTTGCGGGCACGATGTCCACATGGCGAGCTGGGTCGGCACCGCGCGCACTCTGGTGGCAATGAAGGACAAATGGCAGGGCACGCTGATGTTCATCGCCCAGCCCGCGGAGGAACTGGTGGGCGGCGCCAAGGCCATGCTCGACGACGGCCTTTTCAAGCGTTTCCCCAAGCCCGATTTCGCCTTCGCGCTGCACAGCGCACCGATGGCGTACGGCACCGTCGGCTACAACGTCGGTGCGATGACCTCCAACTCAGATGGCCTCGAGATCACCTTCAAGGGGCGCGGCGGCCATGGCTCGGCGCCGGACAAGACCATCGACCCGATCACCATCGCCGCGCACTTCATCAACGACGTGCAGACCGTCGTCAGCCGGGAGAAGGACCCGCAGGAATTCGGTGTCTTGACGATCGGTGCGGTCCAGGCGGGCACGGTCGGCAACATCATTCCCGACAGCGCCGTCGTGCGTGGCACCATCCGCTCCTACAGCCCGGCGGTGCGCGAGAAGCTTCTGAGCGGCGTGCGCCGCACGGCCAATGCGGCGGCGATGATGGCGGGTGCCCCACCACCCGACGTGTCCCTGACCGAAGGCGGTCTCGCGGTGGTCAACGCAGAGGCGGTGGTGACCCGCACCGTGGAGGTGTTCAATAGCGCATTCGGCCCGAACAACGTGATCCGTGTTCCGCCGAGCACGGCCAGCGAGGACTTCTCGGCCTTCGTCAACGAGGGCGTGCCGTCGATGTTCTTCCTGGTCGGCGTGTATGACCCGAAGCAGGTGGCCGAGGCTGGGAAACCGGGCGGCAAGCCCTTGCCGTTCAACCACTCGCCGCTCTACGCACCGGTCCCCGAACCGACGATCAAGACCGGGGTCAAGGCGATGTCGCTGGCAGTGCTGAATGTGATGGGCGCGCGCTAGGGCTCCACGCCTGAGTTTTCGACGCCCGCGCGATGGCGCCGCTTGTCGACGCCGACGGATCGAACAAGCAAGGGATCGCGACTACCGAGTGCCGTCCGGCCGGGCCGAGCGCACACCGGCCGCTTTTTTGTCTATCCTCGATCCGTATCACGCATCATCGTCTGCGACATCACACCTGTCGGGATCGCGAACGGGACCCGAGCCTCAAACGCCTTTGGATCCGCCGCCGACGCACGTACCGCGCGTCACGACTTGCACGGTCGCGCAGGTGGCAGGCGTCAAGCCGGCATACATTGCGATGCCGGGGGCACAGCATCAAGAAATCGGCTCGACGCGATGCGCGCTGGCACCTAGGCAAAAGGAGCAAGCGTGCCGTTCAGTCAATCCAATCGTTGAAACGGTTCTCGCGATTCCACGACGATTCGCGATGGCGCGGCAGCATGCACTTTTGCACCGGCACCCGTATGCGCCAGAGCAAGCCCTCGCCGAGAAGATTGCATGACGCCGGTGACGCCGACCTCGGGCAGCGCGTCGTCGAATACGACGACGGCGCAGAGCGGGACCGCTCACCCAACTGAAGCCCGCCTGCCACTACGACCGAAGTGCCATGCTCAGGGCGGAGTGCAGGTGAAGTTCACGCCGCTATTCATGTCGCCTGTCCCGTTGTAGCGGGCATAGGTCGGATAGGGGCACAAAGGGCGCGACAAGGCGGCGACACCGGTCGCGTCGACACGGCTTGCCGAGAGGTTGCTCGGTGCGGTGCCCCTGGTGACCCAGGCATCAAGGGCCGGAAGCATTGCATCCGTCCTGTCCGCGCCCGTGCCACCGCCGCAATGCAGTACACCCGGCGCCAAGTACATGCGGACGAAACCGTCTGCCGCAGCTTGACCGCCGACCGCCGCAACGACGTTGTCGTAGTAGTCGATAGTGCCTTGCGCGGGCACTGCCGGGTCGGAGGCACCATTCCACAGCATCAGCTTGCCTCCCGTCGACTTGAAGGGCACCATGTTCCGATCGGTGACATCGATCAGGTCGGCGCGAGCCTGGACGAAGGGTGCGTTGGCCTTGAAGTCATAGTCATAAGACTTCCTGATCAGCAAGATGATTCAGCCCTGCGAGGAGGTGGCTCATCCCATGAGCCAGGGGCCTGAGAGGATGGACGCGCTGTCATAGGAGGTGCGCCATGGCCATGAACAGGGTTCAGTACCAGTCGGGGCTGCCGATGCTCGAATTCTTCGAGAACTACGGGACTCCTGAGCAATGTGAGGATCTCGTCAGGGCTTGGCGCTGGCCGCAGGGATTCGTCTGCCCCCGTTGCTCGCAGACCTGGCACAGCGAGTTCCGCCGCGCCCATCGTCTGTACTTCCAGTGCAGCGCCTGCCGCTACCAGTGCAGCCTGGTCAGCGGAACCGTGCTCGAGTCCAGCAAGCTGGCGTTGCCCAAGTGGTTCCTCGCGATGCACCTGATCACGCAGGCCAAGAACAGCGTCTCCGCGCTCGAACTCATGCGGCACCTGGGCGTGTCGTACCCCACGGCCTGGCTGGTCAAGCACAAGCTGATGGAGGTAATGCGGCTGCGCGAGGACGGCCGTCAGCTCACCGGGCGCGTGGAGATCGACGACGCCTACCTCGGCGGCGAGCTGTCCGGCGGCAAGGCCGGTCGCGGCTCGCCCAACAAGGTCGAGTTCGTCGCCGCCGTGCAAACCACCGAGTCTGGCGATGCGGTGCTCATGTGCCTGTCCAAGCGCCCGTTCACCAAGGAGTCCATCAAGAGCTTTGCCGAGCAGTCGCTGGCCGCACCGGCCACGCTGGTCTCCGATGGCCTGGGCTGTTTCACCGCCGTCCAAGGCATGGGCATCCTGCATGAACAGCACCTCACCGGTGGTGGCCCCGCGAGTGCCAAGCACCCGTCGTTCCTGGCCGTCAACACGATCCTGGGCAACCTCAAGACGGCCTTGGCCGGCACATACCACGCCTTCGACTTCGAGAAGTACGCCCATCGATACCTCGCTCAGGTCCAGTACCTGTTCAACCGTCGATACGACCTGCGCGCCATCCTCACGCGCCTGGCAAGGGTCGCCTGTCAGACCAGGCCGTGTCCGCTTTCCGCCATTCGTGCGGCTGAATCATCTTGCTGATCAGGTAAGACTTACACCACTTCCTGGGACATCAACTCGCGGTCGACTCGTAGAACTGATCGCGCTTCGCCGACCGCCACGTCTTCGTGTTCGGCGGCACGACCGGCATCAACTTCGGCATCGCCGATGCCTTCGCGCGCCGGCACGCCAAGGTCACGGTGGCGAGCCGCAAGGCCGAGAACGTGAACGCGGCGCTGGCGCAGCTCGCTCGCCATGGCACGCC
>Ga0318562_10001154_pt1 | contig 11840 bp, 8 predicted proteins | sample GRESIP066b5f18_FD_203688 | JGI IMG/M metagenome (GOLD analysis project Ga0318562, IMG submission 203688) | Tropical soil microbial communities from Luquillo Experimental Forest, Puerto Rico - GRE.SIPMG.066b5f18 | ecosystem: Environmental > Terrestrial > Soil > Tropical forest > Bulk soil...
ACCCATATCGTCCTCACGCCGGAGACGCGCGGCCGCTCGCTCGACTGAGCGCCGCGGCGAGCGTGAGCCGTCCACAAGCCAAGGGGAACCAAGTGATGCGCGTCGTCCACCATCCGGATCAGGCCTCGCATGATCCGGAAGAGGTCTTTCGCACCGGAAAATTCATCGAGCAGCCCGACCGCGCCGAGCGCTACCGGATCTTTCTCGACATCGTCCGGCAGGAGCGCCACGAGATCATCGAAGCGCCGCTCGACCGCCCCGACGCGATCGCCGCCATCCATGACCCCGGCTACGTCGCCTTCCTCGAGACCGTGCATGCGCGCTGGGCGGCGAACCCCGATTACGGCCCTGTGGTGATCCCGAATGTGCATCCGACTCATCGCATGCACCGCAAGCCGACCGAGCTCTTGGGCGAGCTCGGCTGGTATTCGAACTCGACCTCCTTGCCCGATCACCGAGGGCACCTGGAAGGCCGTGTTCGCCAGCGCGCAGGTTGCGGTGCACGGCGCTGCGCTTCTTGCAGCCGATCCCAGCGAGCGCATCTACGCGATGTGCCGCCCGCCGGGCCACCACGCCTATCCGGACCTGATGACCGGCGTGTGCTATCTCAACAATGCGGCGATCGCGGCGCATGAGCTGACGCGCCGCTACGGCAAGGTCGCGATTATCGACACCGATGTGCATCACTGCAACGGCACGCAATTCATCTTCTGGGAGCGCAAAGACGTGCTTGTCGCGTCGATCCATGTCGATCCGCGTCTCTCGGCGCCCTATTACGCGGGCCATGCCGACGAGATCGGCGAGGGCGAGGGCAAGGGCCTCAACTTCAACCAGCCTCTGCCATGGGCGACGCGAGATCTGGCCTGGATCGCGGCGATCGAGGCCGCGATCGGCCGCATCCGCGATTTCGCGCCGGGCGCCCTCGTCGTCTCGCTCGGCTTCGATGCCGGCGAGCATGATCCGGTCGCGACTTTCAAGGTCACCGAGAGCGGTTTTGGCGAGGCCGGGCGCAGGCTCGCAGCGCTCGGGCTTCCGACCCTGCTGGTGCAGGAAGGCGGCTATCTCAGCCCTTCGCTCGGCCATTATCTGCGCGCCTTCCTGCGCGCCTTCGAGGGGAAGCAAGCGTGAGGCTTCGATCACCCGGCTCGGTCGTCCTGTGCGCACTGCAGCACGAAGTGATGCAGTGCAGACACGGGACCCATACCCTTCGACGGATTGCGCCCGGCGGATGGGTCCCGGATCTGCGACGCAACACTGGCGTGTTGCATCGCGTCCGGGACGACCCCGACTGGCACGGCTCGAACCTCGCAGGAGCGTGATGATCTCTCTGCGAGTCATCGCCGCGCGATCGGCTATTGTTTCGACCTCATGAGACCAGGCTCTCTGCACGGAAGGGACCGAGATGAATAGTCTTCCACCCCTGAAAACCGGACACGCGCGCAGCATCGAGGGCATAATTACGCCGATTGAGGGCGCGGAGATTCCCTTCGGGCTGATCGAGGGTGAGAAGGAAGGGCCCTGCCTCCTCGTGACAGCAGGTGTGCACGGCTCGGAATATTGCTCGATCGAGACGGCGCTGCGCCTGATGCGGCGCGAGCCGAAGGGGCTTTCCGGCACGATCCTGGTGCTGCCGATCCTCAACGTCCAGGCCTTCCGCAAGCGCAGCATCTACGTGATGCCGGAGGACGGGAAGAACCTCAATCGCATGTTCCCCGGCACTCCGGATGGCAGCTTCAGCCAGCGCCTCGCGCATTGGCTCGTCTCGAGCATCTATCCCAAGGCCGATGCCTATCTCGATCTGCATGGCGGCGATCTCAGCGAAGCGCTCGCGCCCTTCTCGCTGTTCCCGAAGGACAGCGAGGCCTCGAAGGCGCTCGCGATCGCCTTCGGCCTCCCGGTCGCGGTGGCGGCCGGAGGCGAAGGCTACACGATCAACGCTGCCGGCCGCATCGGCGTGCCGAGCATCATCGCCGAGGTCGGCGGCAACGGGCTCTGGGACGAGGCCGGGGTCGACGAGATGACAGCCGGCATCGAGCGCGTGCTCGCACATCTCGGCATGATCGCCGCGGATCAGGCGCAGGCGGCGCGCGAGCGGCCGCGCATCGTCAGCATGTGGGTGCCGACGGCCGGCGTCGCGGGCCTCTGGTATCCGGCCCGCAACCTCGCCGAGCCCGTCGCCAAGGGTGAGGTGCTGGGCGAGATCCGCAATGTCTTCGGCAAGCCGCTCGAGACGGTGCGCTCGAAGGAGGACGGCTTCATGCTCTACCGGCTGAGCAGTCTCGCCGTGAATGCGGGCGAGGCGCTGCTCGGCGTCGGCACACAGATCCCGGGGGCCTGATCCGGCAGGCACCGTGCGGCGCTACCCTCACTCGGCGAAGCCGCGCTTCCTCAACAACGCCTTGGAGTCCGGATCGCGCCCGCGGAAGGCCCGATAGGCCTCAGCCGGATCACGCCGGTTGCCGGCCGCATAGACGAAATCGCGCAGGCGCTTTGCGGTCTTGCCGTCGAAGACGTCGTGGGCCTCCTCGAAAGCGTCGAAGGCGTCGGCATCGAGCACCTCGGACCAAAGATAGCTGTAATAGGCCGACGAATAACCGTCGCCCGAGAAGACGTGCTGGAAATGCGGAGGACGGTGGCGCATCACCATGGCGCCCGGCATGCCGATCTCATCGAGCAGCGCCGTCTCGAAGGCTTGCGGGTCGAGCTTGCCCTCCTGCTTCGCGAGATGCATCCGGATATCGACGAGCGCCGAGGAGACGAACTCGACCGTCGCGAAGCCCTGGTTGAAGTTGCGGCTCGCGAGCAGGCGCTCGAGCAAGGCTTGCGGCATCGGCTCACCCGTGCGGTAATGCGTCGCGAAGCGTTTCAGCACCTCAGGAGCCTCGAGCCAATGCTCGTAGAGCTGCGAGGGGAACTCGACGAAATCGCGCACCACATTGGTGCCCGACACAAGCGGATAGGTCACGTCCGAGAGGAGACCGTGCAGCCCGTGGCCGAATTCGTGGAACAGGGTGCGCGCATCGTCGAAGGACAGGAGCGCCGGGTTGTCACCATCGGCCTTCTGGAAATTCATGACGTTGACGATGATCGGGCGCGTCTCGCCGCCGAGCTTCTCCTGATTGCGATAGGAGCTCATCCAGGCGCCGCTGCGCTTCGAGGGGCGGGCGAAATAATCGCCGAGGAAGAGGCCGACATGGCTTCCTGCCGCATCCGTAACCTCGAAGACCCGCACATCCGGATGATAGGTCCGAACGTCATGGCGCTCGCTGAAGCTGAGGCCGAAGAGGCGATGCGCCGTGTCGAAGGCGGCCTCGATCACGCGCTCGAGCTGCAGATAAGGCTTAAGCTCGCTCTCATCGAGGTCGAACTCGGCCTTGCGACGCTTCTCCGCGTAGAAGCGCCAATCCCAGGCCTCGATCTCGAAATTGCCGCCCTCGGCGCCGACCATCTGCTGTAGCACCTCGCGCTCGCTGTGCGCCGTGGCGCGGGCCGGCTCCCAGACCGAGGTGAGCAGAGAGATCGCGGCTTGCGGCGTCTTCGCCATCGAGTCGGCGAGGCGGTAATGCGCGAAGCTTTCATAGCCGAGGAGCGCCGCGCTCTCGGCGCGCAGCGCCATCGTCTCGGTGATGATGGCACGGTTGTCGGTCTCGCCCGCCTCGCCGCGCGCGATCCAGGCCTTGAAGGCCTTCTCGCGCAGGTCGCGCCGCGTCGAGAATTGCAGGAACGGCTCGATCAGCGAGCGTGACAAGGTCACCGCATATTTGGCCTTCAAGCCGCGATCCGCGGCGGTCCTCGCCGCGGCATCGCGCAAGAAGCCGGGCAGGCCCGCGAGATCGTCCTCGCTTTCGAGCGGCAGGACGAAGTTGCGCTCATCGGCGAGCACGTTCTGGCCGAATGTGGTGCCGAGGCTCGCGAGCCGCTCGGCGATCGCCGCAAGCCGCGTCTTGACGGCTTCCGGCTTGCCGGCCCCTGCGCGCTGGAAGGCGAGGCGGTAGCGTTCGAGCACGCGCGCCTGCTCCGGCGTCAGGTCGAGCGCGTCGCGGCGGCTCCAGAGCGCGTCGATGCGCCGGAACAGCCCATCATCGAGATAGATGCGGGTGCGGTGACGCGCGAGCAGCGGCGCGAACTCGCGCTGGATCGCCTCGAGCGCCTCGTTGGTGTCGGCGCCCGCGAGGTTGAAGAACACGGCCGAGACCTGGCGCAGTTTCTTGCCGCTGAGCTCGAGCGCGTCGATGGTGTTGGAAAAGTTCGGCTCCTCGCCGTTTTCCGCGATCTTCCGCACCTCGGCCTCATGGACCGCAAGCCCTTCGTCAAAGGCCGGGCGGAAATGCTCAGGCCGGATCGCCGCGAAGGGCGGTGCCCCGAAAGGCGTCGACCAATCGGCGAGAAGCGGGTTTTGCTGCGCGGTATCTTGCGGCATATCGGGTCACTCTTCCTGGCGGATGCTCCGGTTCGGCACGCCTTATAGCAGAGCCCGGCGCGGGCTTCGCCAGCGAGGCGGCGGGCAGGGTTGCGCCTGACGCGCCTTGCACAACCGTCCAGCAATGCCGATCTCGTGAAGGAACCCGCCGCCTGCCCGGAGAGATGACGCGTGCCTTTATTATCCGTTCTCGACCTTGCCCCGGTGCCGGCCGGCCTCACGCCCGGCGATGCCTTACGACGCACGCTCGATCTCGCCCAACACGCGGAAGAATGGGGTTTTCGCCGCTACTGGCTCGCGGAGCACCACAATATGGTCGGCATCGCGAGCGCGGCGACCTCCGTGGTGATCGGCTATGTAGCCGGCGGCACCAAGAGCATCAGGGTGGGTGCCGGCGGCATCATGCTGCCGAACCACGCGCCGATCGTCATCGCCGAGCAGTTCGGCACGCTCGAATCCCTCTATCCTGGGCGCATCGATCTCGGGCTCGGGCGGGCGCCCGGCACGGACCAGCGCACCTTGCGGGCCCTGCGGCGAAACCCCGAGAGCGCCGACCACTTCCCCCAGGACGTGCTCGAGCTCCAGGCGCTGCTCGGCCCGCTGCAGGAGGGGCAGGTGGTGCAGGCCGTGCCCGGCACCGGGCTGAAGGTGCCGCTCTGGATCCTCGGCTCGAGCCTCTTCGGATCACAGCTCGCCGCGATGCTCGGCCTGCCTTATGCGTTCGCGTCGCATTTTGCGCCCGACCAGCTTCTCGATGCGCTGGCGATCTATCGGGAAAGGTTCGAGCCGTCCGAGCAGCTCGCGAAGCCTTATGCGATGATCGGCGTCAATGTGATTGCGGCCGATACCGACGCCGAGGCGCGCCGCCTGTTCACCTCGGCCCAGCAGAGCTTCACCAATATCTTCCGCGGCACGCGCGGCCGCCTGCAGCCGCCGATCGACGATATCGAGACCTATTGGTCGCCCGTCGAGAAGGCGCAGGCTTCGCGCATGCTCGCCTGCTCGGTGGTCGGCTCGCGCGACACCGTCCGCCAAGGCCTCGGGCGCCTGCTCGCGGAGACGAAGGCCGACGAGCTGATGGTCGCGTCAGCGATCTATGATCACGCGGCGCGGTTGCGCTCGTACGAGATCCTGGCCGAGGTCGGGGCGGAGATGGGGCGTGACGAGGCAGGCGCGGCGCAGCCGCTCGTCGCCGGGAGCTGAGCGGCCAACCCCTCCTGGACCGCCGGCCCCCCGGCCGGCCCTTCCTACCCCACGGCTATGCTCCGGTGATGTTTGAAGAGCCGGCCGGAGGCCGGCGGTCCGAATTTATGCCTCTGCGTATTTGCCGGCGAGATAGGCGAGGTAAGGGCCCGCCTCGAGCGGGCGCCCGGTCGCTCGGCGCAGGAGCTCGTCGCGCCCGAAGCGCTTGCCGTGCCGCCAGACATGCTCCTTGAGCCAGGCGCGCAGCGGCGTGGTGTCGCCGCGCTCCAGCGCCTCGGCGACGCCTTCGCCCTCGCGCCTGGCGGTCGCGAAGAGCTGCGCCGCCATGACATTGCCGAGCGTGTAGGTGCAAAACGACCCCATGGCGCCTGACGACCAATGGATATCCTGCAGGCAACCATTCAGGTCATTCGGCACCTCGACCCCGAGATAGCGCCGCATCGCCTCGTTCCAGGCGCCCGGAATATCCTCGACCTTGATGTCGCCTTTGAGCAAAGCGGCCTCGAACTCGACGCGCAGCATGATGTGGAAATCATAGGTGAGCTCGTCGGCCTCGGTGCGGATGAGCCCGGTCGACACCGTGTTCACGGCCTTGTGGAAGGCATCGGCGTCGATGTCGTCGAGCCCGCCCAGCGCGTTCTTCACCGCCGCGAAATGGGCCTGCCAGAACGGCCGGCTGCGCCCGACATGGTTCTCCTGCAGACGCGACTGCGACTCATGCGTTCCGAGGCTCGCCCCGCCGCCGGCATAAAGGCCGATGAGGTTGGTGGCGAGCGCCGTGCGCGTATAGGCGGGATCGACATTCTGCTCGTAGAGCCCGTGGCCGGTCTCGTGCATGGCGCCGAACAGCGAATTGGCGAAGCTCTTCTCGCCGAGCCGCATGGTGATGCGTACATCCTCGCGCGTGAAGGAGATGGCGAAGGGGTGGACCGTCTTGTCGAGACGACCATGCTCGTAGTCATAGCCAAGCGTCTCGGACAGGAGCCTGCCCGCCGCATGCACCTTCGCCTCGCCGAAGGGCGTGTCCAGGAATTCGGTGCGCGGCCGCGCACGGCCGAGCGCCTGATCGAGCACCGGCTTGATACCGCTCGCGAGCTCGGCGAAGAGCGCTTTGAGGTCCGAGAGCCGCGTCCCCGGCTCATAGAGCCCGATCAGCGCATCGTAAGGATGCTCCGTCCAGCCGACCGCATCCGCATAGTCGCGGGCGGCCTGAACGATCTCGGCGAGAACCGGCGCGAAGCCGCGGAAATCATTCTCGGCGCGCGCCTTGAACCAGATCTGCGTGCCGACGCCGTTCAGCCTCGCCTTGCGCTCGATCAGTTCGGCCGGGACGCGCTCATGCAGGGCGATTGCCTTCTTGACGCTCGCGACCGCACGACGCCAGGGATCGTCCTGCGGCGCGCTCTCGACCTCGCGCCGCGCCGTGTCCAGCGCGCGCCTCGTTTCGGCCGACATCAGCATGTCGCGCGCGAGGCCCGCGAGCGTCGCGAGCTGGCCCGCCCGCGTCGCAGCCCCGCCCTTCGGCAGCATGGTGCGGCTGTCCCAGACCAGTACCGAGGAGGCGCATAGCACGTCGTTGATGCGACCGATGGCGGCGTTCAGGGCGGAGACAGTCATGGAGTTTTCCGGATCGATGGAGGCGATGGCTGGGATCGAGATGACGGTTCCGAGCAAGGTCCGAAACTGATCAATTCTTAGGCAGCAGGGGCGCAGCCCACTATCACAAAGTCGTAGGCCCCAGAACTGCCCCTCGACCTCGACCCGCGGGTGGTGGACACTCGGACAAAAATGCGCATTATGTCGCCCCGAACTCGTATGGAAGCGCGCAAGCGCCCCACGAGCCGCAGCCGAAAACGGCGCGGATCGAGACTATGAGACGACTGGGGAAGAGGCCGGAGGACATCATGAAGCTGACGCGTCGTGCCTTCTCGAGCGCGCTGACCGCAACCCTTGCCGGCCCCGCGCTGATCGGGCGGGCCGGCGCCCAAGGCGCGACGATCAAGATCGGCATGTGCGCGCCGGTGACGGGTCCTGCAGCCGAGTCGGGCCGCTACGCGCAGATCGGCGCCAAGATCGCGCTCGACGCCGTCAACAAAGCAGGCGGCGTGCTCGGCAAGCAGGTCGAGCTCATCATCGAGGACGATCAGACGACCAATCCCGGCATTGTGCTCGCCTTCTCGAAGCTCGCCGCCCAGAACGACATCGTCGCCTTCCTCGGCTCGATCCGGTCGACGCAGGTACACGCCATGTCGCCGGACGTGCTGAAGCTCGCAAAGCCCGTGATGATCGGCGGCACCGATCCGGCGCTGACCCATATGGGTAACCCTTGGCTCTTCCGCTTCCGCCCAAACGATTCCTATTCGGGCCGGGTGCTCGCCGATTACGGCGTCAACACGCTCGGCAAGAAGAACTGGGCCATCGTGCATTCGACCGACGCGTTCGGCACGGCCGGCGGCAAGGCGCTCGCCGATGCGCTGGGCAAGATCGGCGCGAATGTGGCGCTCGATCAGGGCTATGCCAATCAGAGCCAGGACTTCACGCCGGTCGTGCTCGCCATCAAGCAATCGGGCGCCGACATCCTCGGCTCCTATATTACTTTCGAGAATGATCTCGGCATCTTCGCGCGCCAGCTCCGCCAGCTCGGCGTCAACATCCCTTATGTGGGCTCGCCCTCGATCGTGAACATCACGGCGCTCAAGCTCGCGGGACCTGCGCTCTTCGGCACCTTCGGCGTGGCCGATTATGCGGAGGATTCGAGCGATGCCTCGAAGGCCTTCGGCAAGCTCTATCGCGACATTGCCAAGATCGCGCCCGACAACCAGTCGGCCTGGACCTACGATGCAGTGAACATCCTGTGTGCGGCGATCAACAAAGCGGGCAAAACCGATCCCGGCGCTATCCGCGAGGCGATCCTCGCCACCAAGGGTTTCCCGGGCGCGGAAGGCGAATACAATTTCGACGCCAATGGCGACGGGCTGCACGGCTACAACGTCGTCAGGAACGAGAAGGGCAACGTTGTCTTCGACAAGCATATCGAGCAGGCCGATTGAGACCGTCGCCTGGCCCATCGGGGGCTGAGCCCTGATGGATCTCGCGCTTCAGCTCCTCTTCACCGGGATCGGCATCGGGGCCGTTTATGCGCTCGTCGCGCTCGGCTTCGTGTTGATCTTCCGCGCCACCAATGTGGTGAACTTCGCGCAAGGCGAGTTCTCGATGGTCGCCGCCTTCATGATGGTGGTGTTCGCGGTCGATCTCGACTGGCCCTACTGGCTCTCCTTCATCGTGTCGCTGATCGGCATGGCGATCCTCGGCGCGGTGTTCAATCTTGGCGTCTATTATCCGCTGCGCAACCGCAGCTTCCTGCCCGTGATCATCGCGACGATCGGCGCCTCGATCTTCCTTGCGAACACGGTGCTCGCCCTATACGGGCCGCAGCCGCAAGTGCTGCAGGGCTGGTTCGACACGCCGGGCATCCAGCTGGGCCCGGTCTATCTCGACAGCCAATATCTCCTGATCATCGCGGTAACGATCGTGCTCGTCGTCTTCCAGTACTGGTTCTTCGAGCACACGCTGATCGGCAAGAAGCTGCAGGCGACCTCGCAGGATAAGGAGATGGCCTCGCTCCTCGGCATCCCGGTCTCGATGATGATCATGCTGACCTTCGTCTATTCGGCGCTGCTCGGCGGCATCGCCGGCATCCTCGTCGCGCCGATCCTGTTCGTCTCGATCCAGATGGGCGCGACCATCGCGCTCAAGGCTTTCGCGGCAACGATCATCGGCGGCTTTGGCGACGTCGCGGGCGCCATCATCGGCGGCCTCGCGCTCGGGGTGATCGAGACTTTCGGGGCGGCCTATGTGTCGGTGCCCTATAAGGACGGCTTCGCGTTCCTGGTGCTCGTCGCCTTCCTGGTCTTCCGCCCGCAAGGCATCTTCGGCGAGCGCGTCGCGGAGAAGGCATGAGCGCGGCGACCGAGACCGGAAAGCCGATGCTGCCGGCCGCCTTGCCGGGCCAGCTCGGCTACCTCGCGCTCGCCGCCGTCACGGTCGCGGCCGCGCTCGTCCTGCCTTTCGACGACTACATCATGCACATCCTCGTCCAGACAGCGACCTATGCGATCGCCGTCTTCGGACTGAGCGTGGTGCTGGGATTGTGCGGCCAGATCAATCTCGCCCAGGCCGCCTTTTTCGGCTTCGGGGCCTATGCGGTCGGCCTCGGCGCCGGCGACTGGCATTTGAGCTTCTGGCTGTCGCTCGCGCTCGGCGCCGCGATCACACTCGTCATGGGGGCGCTGCTTGGCATGTCGACCTTGCGGCTCGGCGGCCATTACCTCGCCATGGTGACCATCAGCTTCCAGCAGATAGTGACGCTGATCATGATCAACTGGGTCTCGGTGACCCATGGGCCGGACGGCGTCGGCAACATACCAAGGCCCGATCTCTTTGCCTCGGCTCATGGCTTTCTCGCCTTTTGCGTCGCCGCGCTCGCGTTCGTCGGCTTTCTCGTCTGGCGCCTCCCGGAAACGAAGCTCGGCCGCTCGATGCGCGCCGTGCGCGACAACGAGCTCGCGGCCTCGGTCGCGGGCATCGACGTCTATCGCACCAAGGTCGCTGCCTTCGCGCTCTGCGCGCTGCTCGGCGGCATCGGTGGGGGCCTGTTCGCGGGCGGCTTCTCCTATGTCAGCCCGGATCAGTTCTCCTTCGCCGAATCGATCGTCTTCCTCACCATGGCGCTCCTCGGCGGCGTCGCCTCGCCTATCGGCGCGCTGATCGGCACCGGCCTCCTGATCGTGCTGCCCGAGACCCTGCGCTTCCTCAAGAGCGTGCCCGGCCTCTATCTCGCGATCTATGGCCTCGCCGTGATCCTCATCATCCGCTTCATGCCGGACGGCATCTGGGGCTTCTTCCAGGCAAGGCTGCGGCGCTGGTTTCCGGCGAGGCCATACGCCACCGCCGCCCGCGATCTCGTGCTCGCGCCCGCCAAGGGAGAGAGTGAAGCCGTGCTCGAGGTCGAGGGGCTGTCGAAACATTTCGGCGGCCTCAAGGCGGTCGATGGCGTCTCGCTCTCGGTGCGGCGCGGCGGGGTGCACGCGCTCATCGGGCCGAACGGCTCGGGCAAGACAACGACCCTCAACGTGCTCTCGGGCATCTACACGCCGACCGCAGGCAAGATCGCGCTCGACGGCCTCGACATCACGCTCTATCCCCCGCATGCGCGCACGGCAGCGGGGCTCGGTCGCACCTTCCAGAATATCCGCCTGTTCCGTTCGATGACGGCGCTCGAGAATGTCGTGATCGGAGCCGAGCATCCGGGCAATGCGGTCACCGACGCGGCCTCGCTCGTCGATCGGGCTCGCTCGGCGCTCGCCTTCGTCGGCCTCGAGCCGCGCGCTCTCAACGAGGTGACGAGCTTCTCCTACGGGCATCAGCGGCTGATCGAGATCGCACGCGCGCTCGCCGGTAACCCGACTCTCCTGCTTCTCGACGAGCCGGCGGCCGGACTGAACTCGACCGAGAAGGTCGAGTTGCGCGACCTTCTCAGGCGCATCGCGGCGAAAGGCCTCACCATCCTGATCATCGACCACGATATGACGCTCGTCAGCGACGTCGCCGAGCACATCACCGTTTTGAATTTCGGCCGCCGCATCGCCGACGGCGTGGCGGCCGAGGTGCTGCGCGACCCAGACGTCATCGCCGCCTATCTCGGAAGCGAGCCCGATGTCCCTCATCGCGCTTGAGGATCTCACCGTCCGCTACGGCGAGATCGAGGCCGTGCACGGCGTCTCGCTCAGCGTCGAGCCGGGCGAGGTCGTGACGCTGCTCGGCGCCAATGGCGCCGGCAAGTCGACGACGCTCAGAGCGATCTCCGGCCTCGCGAAGCCCGCAGCGGGCGATATCCGCTTCGATGGCCGTTCCATCGCGGGGCTTGGCCCCGAGGCGATCGTCAAGCTCGGCATCGCCCATGTGCCCGAAGGCAGGCGCGTCTTCCCGGGCCTCACGACGCGCGAGAACATCATGCTCGGCGCCTCCAATCGCGGCCGTATCGGCAAACGCAACCTGATCGCCGAATCGGACGAGATGTTCGATCTCTTTGCCGATATCCGCCCCTTCGCGGACGCGCTCGGCTGGACCTTGTCGGGCGGCCAGCAGCAGATGGTCGCCGTGGCGCGCGGCCTGATGGCGAAGCCGCGCCTGTTGCTGCTCGACGAGCCGTCGCTCG
>Ga0318562_10001155_pt1 | contig 11837 bp, 11 predicted proteins | sample GRESIP066b5f18_FD_203688 | JGI IMG/M metagenome (GOLD analysis project Ga0318562, IMG submission 203688) | Tropical soil microbial communities from Luquillo Experimental Forest, Puerto Rico - GRE.SIPMG.066b5f18 | ecosystem: Environmental > Terrestrial > Soil > Tropical forest > Bulk soil...
CTGGCGTTACCATGCTGTTGGTTCAACCATCAGGCGAAGGGTGTACCGCATTGCGGCGGTAGACGCCTCTCGCGCGGAATCCATGCCAACGCACAAGCCGAAAACAACCGACGACGCGCCCATTGCTGCCACGCCGTCTTTCCAACCCGTGCGCGCGGCCCGCGCCTTCGAAGAGATCACGACACAGATTCGTTCCGAACTCGCCGGGGGCAGGCTCAAGGTCGGCAGCCGCCTGCCGGCCGAAAGGGCGCTGGCCGTGCAGTTCGGCGTCTCGCGAAACACCTTGCGGGAAGCCCTGCGATCGCTCGAACACGCGGGTCTCGTACGCTTGCAGAAGGGCGCCGCCGGAGGCGCCTTCATCAGCGAGGGCTCCGGCAGTGCGATTGTCAACAGCATGCTGGATCTCTATCACATGGGCTCCGTCAAGCCCGAGCAGCTGACCGAGGCGCGCATCTGGATCGAATCGGTGATCGTGCGGGAAGCGTGCAAGCGCGCCACGCAGCAGGACATCGAAGATCTTCAGCAAAACATCGCCGATGCTGCGCAGGCCTCGGCCGACGGTGACTTCCAGCGCCGCGCCGAGATCAATCTCGACTTCCATCGCATCCTCGCGAGGATGACCGGCAACCCGATCATGATGATCATGATGGACAGCCTGCTCAAGGTCTTGGGTCAATTCATCCAGAGCATCGGCGAATACGAGAACACCTTCGTGCAACCATCGCGCAAGCGGTTCATCAAGCATCTGCAGGACAGGGACGCCGAAGCAGCGGTCGCTGAAATGGAAGCCAACCTCAAGCGTCTGCAGAAGGGCTATCTCTCGCGCACTGACGAAGCACCGGCGCCGCCGCCAGCCAGGCGCCGCAGCGCCGCCGGCAGGCGCTGACCGCTCAACCCCCGCCGTGCTGTTTCGCGAGTTTGTCCGGCACGCACAAACTCGCCCCGCAACTACAGGAATTTCGGGTCAGCGGTCCAGCCAGGTCACCGCCGACGACAGCTCCGCACGACGTGTTCGGAAGCTGTTGGCCGGATGCGCCGCATCTGCGAAGCCGAACGAAATTCCGCAAACGATGCGGCGGTCCGCAGCCAGACCCAGGCAGTCGCGCACACGCTGCGGTCGAGAGGCCAGCGCGGCTTGCGGAATGGTGGCCACGCCAAGGCTTGTGGCGGCCAAGATGAAATTGGCCACATAACCGCCGCAATCCACAGCGCCATAGGTGGAGAGCGCTTCATCGCAACTGATGATTGCAACGTGCGGGGCCCCGAACAGGCGCAGGTTTTCGCGTGCCTGCCGCGCCGAGGCTTCACGATCGCCGCGTGCGATGCCGACGGCGTCGTACAACGCGAGCCCGCACTCCCGGCGGCGCTCCTGATAGACGCCCCGGTATTCTCGAGGCCATTCGAAATCGGGGCCGGGCTCGCCAGGCCGGACCGGTGCCAGCATCGCCTCGCGAAAGCGCTCGGTCGCCGCACCGCTGGTGATCGTCACGTGCCAGGGCTGCGCATTGCACCAGGAGGCCGTCCGCTGCGCCAACGCGACGATGCGATGAATGACCTCCTCCGGTACCGGGTCGCCCCGAAAGCCCCGGCAGCTATGGCGCTGTGACATCAGCACTTCAATCGTGGTATCGAACGACATGTGGTTTGCTTCCACGGAAACGGCTCCCTCAGGCAGCGCGCCAGGCTTGCAGGACATCGTCAACAGCCACGGCGCGGGATGGCGCGGGCCCCTGGATGGTGGCCGGCGTGCGCGAGAAGCGCGGTGCGGGGGCCGTGTGTGGCACGCCCTCTACGTCGACAAAGGCCCCGCGCGAACGCAGGTGCGGGTGAGAGGCCGCCTCGCTGAGGGGGAGAACCGGCGCGAAGCAGGCATCCGTCCCTTCCAGCATCTCGCACCACTGCGCGCGCGTGCGGGTGCGGAAGCATGCCGCCATCGCTTGGCGCAATGCTTTCCAGCGGGAACGGTCGTGTTGCGCATCGTGCAGCTCGGGCGGTAGCCCAACCTTTTCGCACAGCATCGCGAAGAACTTCGGCTCGATCGGGCCAACCGAAACATGACCGCCATCGGCCGTCTCGTAAACGCTGTAGAAAGGGGCACCGCCATCGAGCAGATTTGAGCCGCGCCGTTCCGTGTGGGTGCCCCGAAGGCTCTGCATCTGAAAAAGCGTCATGAGCGAGACCGCCCCGTCGCAGATCGCAGCATCGACCACCTGCCCCTTGCCACTGCTTCGGGCCTCAAGAACGGCAGCCAGAATGCCGACCACGAGGTAGAGGCTCCCGCCACCGTAGTCGCCCACCAGGTTCAGCGGCGGCACCGGCACACGGCCCTCTTCCCCGATCGCCGCCAGCGCGCCGGCGATCGAGATGTAGTTGATGTCGTGTCCCGCCGCATGGGCCAAGGGGCCTTGCTGACCCCAGCCGGTCATACGCCCGTAGACCAGGCGCGGATTGCGTTCAGCGACCACTTCGGGGCCCAGCCCAAGGCGCTCCATCACGCCCGGCCGCAGGCCCTCGACCAACGCATCGGCATCAGCGAGCAGTTCCAGAGCCTGATCTACGTCTCCCTTCCTCTTCAGGTCCAGCAGCACGGTGCGGCGGCCCCGACCGACGATGTCGAGCCGGTCCCCCAGACGCGCGTCAGGCCGATCGATCCGGACGACCTCTGCTCCGAGATCAGACAGGAGCATGCACGCGAAAGGACCGGGCCCGATGCTCGCGAATTCGACAACCCTCAAGCCTGCGAGAGGGCCCGTGGGGGCTGAGTGTGCTTCATGCGCCAAGGGGATTTCCTTTCAGTCTTTTCCTGGCTTCAGCGGGCGAGGTAACCAGATAGTCCGCCCAGAAATGCCGCTACCAGCAGCAGCTTGACAACGGTGAAGCCAAGGTGGGTCCGCACGCTGACGGTCCACAGCGGCAAACCCGAAAATCTGCTGGCGGTCAGGCTCATCACGGAGAAGGGTGTCACGATGACAGCGAGCGCCAGGCCCGAGAGGACCGCCAGCAGATGGGCTGCAGGCGGCAGTCCCATCGAAGCCGCGGGAAACGCAGTGGCGACCAGAATGCCGGCGAGCAAGGGATGGACTGAAGCGCTGGACATGAGCACGACACTCGTCGGTAGAAGCAGGCAGGCCAGCACAGGGTATGGCGATACCGCGCTCGCAATGGGACCCGTCCATGTCGCGGGAATGGCGCTTGCGATCATCGTACCGGCGCAGCCGGAAGCGAGCAGCAGCGTCACCTCGGTCACGAGCGTGCGCAATCCGTCGACATCGGCGAGCATTCGCCGCGCCACCTCTGTCGGCTGCCGCCGGTGCGCGCCCTCTTTCATGTTCAGAATCCATGCGACCAGCGGTGCGAGCGCGATGATGCATGCAGCCACCGGCAGATGAGTGAGCCCGCTGAGGAACACGACACACAAGAGGAAGCCCAGCATGCCCATGAGCAAGGGCGACGCCTTGCGCAACACCGCCCATCGATTCTCACCCTCCGAGGCAACATCGTTGGATTGGCGCCGCCCCGACAGCCGATGGACGGCAACGCCGAGGACGAGGCTTGCCAGGGAGAGGAGCAAGGCGAAGGGAAGCACCGTCGCCCACGCCAGGCCCGGACTCACGGCCAACAGGATGCTGACGTTGCTGAACATGGGGCTCCAGAGATTGGCCGCCGCATAGCCCCGCGAGATCGCTCCGAAGCAGTCCACTCGCTCCTCATGGCTTGTGATCGGCAGCTCGGAGGCAGCCTCCATCATCATCGCGACACCGGCAAAGCCGAGCAGGCCGCCAAATAACTGGGCAGCCACGGTCACAGTACCGAATCGTTGCTGCGCAGGCACGCTCAGCAATGCCGAGATCACCTGGCGCAGCAGGGGCACGCGCTGGGCCGCCCGCGAGAGCAGCGCCACCGAGAGCAGCAGCGAGGCAATGAGCCCCCCGATGCGGATTCCACGTTCCAGGGCCGCCGCGGGCGCATGCGCGATCGGCAGCAGCGCGATCGTGATCGCAAGCAACACAAGCGAGGTGCGGCGGATGCCGGCCGGGACGGTCTTCCATTCCAGTACGATGAACACGGCCGCCGAAGCCGCGATCGGCCAGACCATGCCCAGCGATGGCTCCGCGATGTCGAGCAAGGTGCAGATGACAATCGCCAACTGTGAGAGCGCGACCAACGATCGACGGTGCATCAGCAGGCGCCTCCACGAAGACGTTCGACGATTTTCATGGGTTGACTAGGCATGAGCGAGGTCACGGGAAGGAGCGGCGCAGCGCCGCTCCGCTGTGCATTCAAAGCAGGTCCATCTGCTTCGCGAGAATGTTGCGCTGGATCTCGTTCGTACCGCCGCCGATGGGTCCAACACGCGAGTCGCGGAAGAACATCTGCATGTCGTATTCCATCGAGTAGCCGGCGCCGCCCATGATCTGCATGCCGATGTCCGCGCACTTGAAGTTGTTCTCGGTCGCGACGATCTTCGCGATCGAGGCTTCGCTGACAGCAGCCTGTCCGGCATCGAGCACATCCGCCGTCCGATAGACCATCTGGCGGGCGGTCTCGGACAGGATCAGCATGTCGGCCAGCTTGTGCTGGATCACCTGAAAGTCGGCAATCGGCCTGCCGAATTGAATGCGCTCCTTGGCGTAATCGCGCGCGTACTCGGTGATCTTGAAGCAGTGGCCCGCCGAGATCGCGGAAAGTCCCAGGCGCTCCAGGCCCAGGCAGCTCATGATATTCTTCCATGCGCGCCCTTCCCCGCCGAACAGGTTGCTCGCCGGCACCCGCACGTTGTCGAAGAAGATCTCGTTGGCGTGGGAGGTGCGGCGACCCAGCATCTGCAAGGGGCGGATGGTCACACCGGGCGCCTTGGCGTCCACGAGCAGGGTGCTGATACCCTGATGGCGGCTACCCTCGCGGTCGGTACGCGTGATGACTACCAGGTAATCGGCCACGTGGGCACAGGTGATCCACACCTTGTTGCCATTGAGAACGTATTCATCGCCCTGACGTTCGGCGAATGTCTTGATGCCCGCAACGTCCGAGCCCGTCCCCGGTTCGGACATCCCGAGCGCTAGCTTCGCCTTGCCGGCGATGATCCGGGGCACCAGTTCCTTCTTGAGTTCGGGCGTCCCGAACTTGGCGATGTGCATGCCCGCATAGATGGCGGACGTGGTGATGGCCTGGGCGATGCCGGTGTAGTAGTAGCCCAGCGTCTCCAGGAACACAGCGATATCGCGGTAGGAACCACCCATGCCGCCCAGCTCCTCCGGGTAGAAGAGTCCGATGTAACCGGCGTCGGCGAGCGCCTCGTAGGCCTCGATCGGAAACTCGCGGGCTTCGTCCATCTTGCGGATCTTTTCCCACGGCAGATGCCGGCCGAGCAGGTCCAGGACGCCCTCGCGCATCATGCGCTGGTCTTCGGTGAGTCCCACGGTGTTGATCAATGACATTTCGTTCTCCTGTCTACTTTCGATGAATGCGGCGACCCATGGCAACCGCGGTTGATGTCTCTCATGCACAAGGTCGCGCCGCGAACAGAGGTCCGTCACGGAACTGAAGCACCACCATCTCCACTGGTTGCCCCACTTTCAAAGGTATGTCATCGCGCTCCACGACGCGGCAAGCGAGCCGGATTCCGCCATCGAGATCCACGATGCCGCAGGCATAAGGCGCCTCCGCGACGAACACGGCGGGCGCGGCATGGATGCGCGTCCACGAGTACAAGGTGCCTCTCGTCCCGAGCTCGGTCCACTCGACATCGGTGGACCAGCAGTGGGGGCACACAGGCTTGGGTGGAAAGGTCTGACGGTGGCAGCGCGTGCATCGCGTCGTCCGCCAGCGCCCTTGTCCGAGTTCGGACCAGAAGGCCTTCGTGAATTCGGATTCGCGAGGCGGATAGGCCCGGTCCGAGTCCAGGGAGAGTTTCTCGAGGGTCATGCCTTGGCCTCCAGAACGTGAACGAGGGCGGCGTTGTAGTTGCCGAGTTCGCCTGTCGCGAGGCCTAGACAAGCGTTGGACACCTGGCGCTCGCCCGCGCGCCCGCGCAATTGCTCGGCGAGCTCGACATAGTTGTAGAGAGAGGTGACATAAGCCGGATGACCCCGGGAGGTGAGGCCGCCGGACGTGGAGATCGGGATACGACCACCGAGCCGGGTCTCGCCTTCGAGGGCTGCGCGGGCGCCCTGGCCACGCGACACCAAGCCCACCGCCTCGCTCACCAGGACCTCGACGATGGTGCACGGCGCATAGAGCTCGGCCACATCGATGTCCATTGCGGTGATGCGAGCCTGTTCATAGGCCGTGGCGGCTGCGCGGCGAGCCGACTCGAACGCAATCATGTCGTTGGGCACGTCGCTGATCTGGTGCGAACCATCGTGGAAGAACCCCCGCCCACGCACCAGCGCATAGGGTCGGCCAAGCGTACGCGCGACCTCCTCGCTCGCCAGAACCAGGCAGGCCGCGCCGTCGCCGCGCGGCGGCACGTCATAGAGACCCAGCGGCTCCACGATGGGCCGCTGGGAAATGACCTCTTCCAGCGTAATGGGCTTGCGGTACTGAGCCAGCGGATTGAGAGAGGCGTGGTGCCGATTCTTGACGGCCACCGAGCCCAACTGCTCGCGCGTGGCGCCATGCTCGTGCATGTAGCGGGTGGCGTCCATCGCGTACCAGGCAATCGGCGTAAAGCCGGCGGATGTATGGAAGTCCACATCGCCGGTGGTACGCATGCTGCTCATCATGTGCTCGGCTGCTGACACCGCACTTTCCATGTTGATGCCCAGCGCGAGCGCGACATCGGCTCTTCCAAGCAGGATTTCGTCGCAGGCCTTGTCAAAGGCCAATGCCGCCGTCATCCCATTGCCCATCACTTCCATCACGCTGCCTCGACAGGCCAGGCGCAGCTGCCCCATCAGGAAGGTATGGAAGTACTTCTGCCGCGTGTAGGGTCGGGGCAGCGTGAACACCAGGCTTTGGATGTCTTCCTTGCTCACGCCGGCGTCGCGAACTGCCTCGCTCACGAGCCGGGTCATGATCTCGTGCTCCAGCACCTGCAAGGCCTCTTCGTCAGCGGTCTGGTGGCGGCCGATCGGTATCGCGCTGGTGCCGATCAGGGCAACGCGGCGAGTCATGTCGTCGCCTTTTCTGTGACGGCTGCACCGGCACCTGTGGGGGCCTCACCGAATGCTCCCGCGGCACGAAGCTCACTGATATGACTCTCCTCGTATTGGAGAACTTCACGGAGCACAGCCTGAGTATCCGCACCCACAGCCGGTGCAGCCGTTGGCATCACGGCCGGGGTTCGCGACATCCGGATAGGCGTGCCGATGTTGGGTATCCAACCCTTTATCGGATGCGGTATACGGGTGACGATGCCCCGCGAGCGCACCTCATCCGAAGCCAAGGCTTCGCCTAGCGTCTTGACCTGTCCATGCGGTACGTTTGCCGCTCGCAGGCGGGGCGCCCAGTGACTCCACGGCCGCTTGGCGAAGGCCTCGTTCATGACCTCGAACAGGTGTTCGCGATTCTTCAGGCGATTCGCACGCTGCGACAGGACAGGGTCGTTTGCCATGTCCGCGCGATCCAGCACCTGCTCGAACAGCCGCTGGTAGATCTTGTCGTTGCCGCAGTTGATGTAGAACGGCTTGTCCTGGCTCATGAAGACACCCGAGGGGCAGGTGTCGGGACTGGTATTGCCGTTGCGCTGTGGTTCGTACCCGGTGGTCAAGTGCTGCATGGCGCCGAAACCCGTCATGACCACCGCCGTGTCAAGCAGCGCCACTTCAATTCGCTGGCCCTTTCCATCGCGCTGGCGTGCGATCAGCGCCAGCAAGATGGCGTTGGTAACAGTCATCGCGGTCGCAACATCCATCACCGCCGCGCCAGTTCGAACGCCCTGACGATCGGAATAGCCGTTCATCGAGATGAACCCGCTTTCCGCTTGCGCGATCGGGTCGAAGCCCAGGCGGTCTGCGTATGGGCCTTCGCGTCCGTAGGCCGAGGCGGAGCAGTAGATCAGGCGCGGGTTCAGTTTGGCGCAGGTTTCGTAGTCCAAGCCGAAGCGCTCCATCACGCCGGACGAAAAGTTCTCTACCAGTACATCCGCCTGGGCGATCAGGTCCTTTGCCACCGCCAGGCCCGCCTCTGACTTCATGTCTAAGGCGAGGCTCTTCTTATTGCGGTTGGTCCAAAGGAAAGCGCCCCCCTGCGCCAGGATCTCGGGATCGACGGTCGGGTAGTGGCGGAAATCGTCTCCACGCCCCGGCGCCTCGATCTTGATGACATCAGCGCCAAAGTCGGCCAGCGTCATCGTGGCGAGCGGCCCGGCCACAAAGTGGGTGAAGTCTGCGATACGCAGACCTTGAAGTGCCGGAGCGGCACTTGCAGGTGCAGCCTGATGGACAGGCAGGTCGTTGATGCGCTTCTGATCGAACAATTGATGTCTCCAATGGTTCTACCATTCTAAACAAAAAACGCTTCCAGGCACAAGTCCGTCGAGCACCCCAAGCCAAATTGACTCGTCGAGAATCTTCACTATACAATGAATGGATCAACCATTGCTCTTTCGGTTCCGCCTTCATTCAATCCAGGAGACTTTGCAACCATGACCCGCAGAACTAGCGCATTGACCATTGCCTTGACATGCCTCTTTGTCAATGCTGCCTCGGCGCAGGAGGCATTCCCGACTCGCCCCATCACCATCGTCGTGCCCTATGCGGCGGGGGGAACCAGCGACGGGCAGGTGCGCATGTTCCAAGATGCCTTGAGCAAGGAGCTGGGGCAGACCATCGTGGTGGACAACAAGCCTGGAGCCTCTGGTGCCATTGCTGCCTTGCAGGTCGCACGAGCCAAACCTGACGGCTACACCCTCCTGTACCCCAACAACGGCGTCCTGACGGCACCTCTGCTCAATGAGAAGACGGGCTTCGACCCATTCAAGGACTTCAAACCGATCAGCCTGACTGCCGCGGTGCCGATGGTGCTGGTCGCGAACAAGTCGGTGCCTGCCACTGATGCGAAATCGTTCTTCGAATACGCGCGCAAGCAACCCAACGGCGTGATGTATGCGTCTGCAGGTACGGCCTCCTATGGCCACCTGTCGACGGTGCGGCTGGCGCAACTTGCCGGCTTTAAAGCTGAGCACGTGCCCTACAAAGGCGAGGCCCCATCGACGCTGGCGGTTCGCACCGGCGAAGTGCAGATGCTGCTGACCACACCCTCGTCGTCGATGCTGGGGCAAGTGCAGCAAGGCAATCTCAAGCTGCTAGGCGTTGCCACCGCCGAGGCCTCGCCGGTTGTGCCCGGCGTGCCGACCCTAAACAAGACCGTCCCGGGCTTCGTCGCCGAAGCGTGGTTCGGCCTGTTGGCCCCCGCCGGGACTCCCGACAGCGTGATCAACAAGATCAATGCAGCGCTCAAGAAGGTCATGGCCGACGACGCCATCAAGTCCAAGCTCCTCGGAACAGGCGCCGTCGCCAGGACCTCCACGCCGGACGAATTCAGCAAGCTCATGCGAACCGAATACGGCCAGCTGCGCGAGGTCATCACCAAGTTCGACATCAAAGCTGAGTAAAGATCGTGACCAAGGGGAAGTCTGAGTACGACGTGCTCGTAGTGGGTTCAGGCGCTGCGGGTCTTGCTGCGGCGATCACGGCCCGCAAGCGCGGTCTGGAAGTGGCAGTACTGGAGAAAGAGCCGGTGTTCGGCGGCACGACGGCCCTGTCGGGTGGTGTGCTGTGGATTCCGCTCAATCACCATGGGCGCAAGCAGAACCCGGCTGACTCGGTCGAACAGGTGCGCACCTTCATGCGGGCGGAAACGGGCGCCTTCTACGACGAAGCAGCGGTGTCGGCCTTCATCGAGAACGGCCCCAAGATGGTGGATTTCTTTGAGCGAGAGACCTCGATGAAGTTCATTCCCACGCTGTATCCGGACTACCACCCCACCGCTTCCGGCGGCGTCGACATCGGACGCTCTATCCTCGCCGAGCCTTACGACATCCGCGGCTTGGGTCAGGACATGGAGCGGCTGAAGCCACCGCTGAAGACCATCACCTTCATCGGGATGATGTTCAACTCGTCCAACGCGGACCTCAAGCACTTCTTCCGTGCGACCAAGTCACTCACGTCCTTCCTCTACGTGGCCCGGCGGCTGGCCAACCACGTCAAGGAGCTGCTGCTATATCGCAGGGCAGTGCAGGTCACCAGTGGCAACGCGCTGGCAGCGCGGCTGGCCAAGTCGGCTCTGGACCTGGGCATTCCGATTCTGACCAGCACGCCGGTGCAGCAGTTGCTTCTGGACGACGATCGCGTCTCGGGCGTGCTTGCGTCTGGGCCCAACGGCGAGCAGCGCCTGTACGCACGCCATGGCGTGGTGCTGGCCTGCGGCGGCTTCCCGCACGACCTCAAGCGCATCGCGCAGGCCTTCCCCCACGTGCGCCGAGGCCACGAGCACCTGTCGCCCACGCCGAAGGGCAACACCGGCGACGGCTGCAACATGGCCGAGCAGGTCGGCGGTGTTGTGGACATCCGCTTCAAGGAGCCCGCAGCCTGGATGCCTGTGACCCGAGTCGACTTCGGCGGCGGTGAGATCGGCGTGTTTCCCCACCTGTTGGACCGCTACAAGCCTGGCATCGTCGGCGTGCTGGCGAACGGCAGACGCTTCACCAACGAGTCGAACTCCTATCACGACGTCGGCGCGGCACTGCATCGCGCCTGCGAGGGCATGCAGGAGACGGCCATGTGGCTCATCTGCGACAAGACCGCGCTAGCCAAGTACGGCCTGGGCTATGTGAAGCCCGCGCCAATGCCGGTCGGCCGTTTCGTCCGCAACGGATACCTCCTCAAAGGCAACACGTTGGCCGAACTCGCCCGCAATGCCGGCATCAATCCGGCCGGCCTGGAGCAAACCGTACGCGAATACAACAAGGACGCGGTGCGCGGAGCAGACCCGGCGTTCGGCCGCGGCAGCACCAGCTTCAACCGCTACCTGGCGGACCCCGACCAAAAACCCAATCCCTGTGTCGCCCCCATCACCCAGGGGCCGTTCTATGCGGTCAAGGTCCTCATGGGTGACCTGGGCACCTTCGACGGGCTGCGCACCAGTGTGGTGGGCGAGGTGCTGCGGCGCGACAGCACGCCCATTGCCGGGTTGTACGCGGTGGGCAACGACCGGGCCAGTGTCATGGGCGGCAACTATCCCGGCGCCGGCATCACGCACGGGCCGAACATGACATTCGGCTACGTCACGGCCAACCACATCGCCGACCAGGTGGCGACGCGCAACGAAGCACGGCGGGCGGTGGCGGCATGAATGGACGATTGACGCCCGCCGCAAAGCCGCTGGTGGACCACCGGGTCTACACCATTGCGCTGCGCAAGATGCCTGAGTTCCTGGAGGTGTTCAACCGTCTGGCAATGCCGATGCTGCTGCAGACGCTGGGCCACCCTCTCGGCTTCTGGACCAGTCTCGTGGGTCCGCAGAACCAGTTCGTGCACCTCTGGGGCTATGACGATCTAGCCGACTACGAGCGTCGCAGCCTTGCTCGCGACAACCATCCCGACTTTCCTGGCTACCTGCAGGCCTCCGCACACCTCATCACTGCCCAGGAAACTCGACTCATCCGCCTCGCCCCGATGCCTGCGGCGACCATTCAAGGAGCATCCTCATGAGCTATCACTCAGGCTACCAGCCACGCGGAATGTACTTCGAAGACTTCGAGATCGGCCGAAGCATCGTCACCTCGCGCCGTACAGTGACGCTGACCGACATCGTCAACTTCGCATGTCTTTCAGGGGACCACAACGCGCCGCACATCGACCACCAGTTCTGCAAGACTCAGTCCTATGGAGAAC
>Ga0318562_10001156_pt1 | contig 11834 bp, 14 predicted proteins | sample GRESIP066b5f18_FD_203688 | JGI IMG/M metagenome (GOLD analysis project Ga0318562, IMG submission 203688) | Tropical soil microbial communities from Luquillo Experimental Forest, Puerto Rico - GRE.SIPMG.066b5f18 | ecosystem: Environmental > Terrestrial > Soil > Tropical forest > Bulk soil...
TTGTGTGGGGGTGGACCTGGCCGATCTGCGGTTAGCGCAAATGCTAGCGCGTTTGGCGGCCCCGCCAATGGCAAAGCCGGGGATAAAGGGGGCACTTCGGAGGTAAGCCGGAGGGTGCCGCCGGTTTTGCGCAGCTTCGTTATGCGGCTGCATGGTCAGGCTTCGTGGCGCAGCCGTGATCCTGCCACGACTTGCCTTCCGGACCGCGGATTGCGCATAAGCGGCGGCCATGACGAGTGCGGCCTCTATCCCTGTTCGCGCGCTTCTTCTCGGGGAGCGCCTGGAGACGCGCGGCCTCGAGCGACAGGACGCGATCTCGACCGCGCCACTGACGCTTCGCCTCGGCGAGAGCCGGATTGCGGTGCTGTTCCGCTATGGGGTCGCGGTGTTCGCCGGCATGTCCGCGATCGAGGAGGACGAGGTCGTGCGCTCGCTCGGCCCGAGGATCAGCGACCCTCTCAAGACGCCGGAGAGCGATTCAGTCAGGGTTGCCATCAACCCGGCAGGCGACGACAATGTCGGCTCCTCCGGCATCACGCTGAAGGATGCCTCGCCCGAACGCCTGCAGATCGTCGCCAATGTGCTGTCGAAGAGCATCATGCTCGCCCATTACGAAGCCAAGATTGCGAGCGCCTTCGATCGGATCGAGCCCCTGGCGTCGAGGCTCAAGCGCCAGGGCCGCTCGGGCTCGCAGGCGCGCGACCTCCTGCGCCAGATCGGCGACGTGCTGCTGACGCAGCACCGCATGGTCGGGCGCGTCGAGATCGAGGAGAAGCCCGACGTTCTGTGGGACCATCCCGAGCTCGAGCGTCTCTATGCCCGGCTCGAGGACGAATATGAGCTTGTCGAGCGCAGCCGCGCCATGGAGCGCAAGCTCGCCCTCGTCAACGAGACGGTCGGCATGCTGATCGATCTGGTCCAGGATCAGCGCGGACTGCGCCTCGAATGGTATATCATCGGGCTGATCAGCATCGAGATCCTGCTCAGCCTCTATCAGATCATCGGGCGCAGCCTGCACTAGGGGCGCAGCCTGCACTAGGACTGGCGCTCGGTAATTGCGGCACGGCCTAGCCGCGGCCGAGCTCGAGCCTCTGCAGGAAGGTCTCCACGCTCTCGGGCATCTGCCCGAAGCCCGCGATAACCTGGCGCGGCTCGCACCCGTGCAGCGCCTCGTCGCAGCGCTGCGAGAAGGCGATGGCGCCGCGCCCATCCTTGGCGAAGGCGCGCGCGCAGCTGACGGCAGCGATCGCCGTTAGCTTCTCCTCGCAGACACAAGCAACGACCCCGCCTTCCGCAGACTGCGCCAAGCGCACCACGAAATAATGCGTGATCTCCATAGATCACATGTGGCGTGGCGCTCGCGCTTTACAAACCCCCATCGCGAAATGCGTTGCGCAATGCGGCCTTCATGCAGCAGAGCCTTCGCGCCATGGCGCCTCGGACTACCTCGGAATGCCAACGCCGGCCGGTCCGGCCTCTGCTAGGATGGGCATAGCCACGGCGAAGTCTGCCCCCCAAACCCAGCCGTGGTTAGGACCCCGCCGGGACCCGTCTCGAGCGGGGTCCGCTCATTAGATGAGGGCTCCCTAATTGGTGGTGGAATGCGGAGCCGAGCGGCTCTCGCCGCGATGGCTCGGGCTGCCGAGTACGAGGATCGCGACCAGGAAGCCACCGATCGCCAGGACGAGCAGGACGCCCGCTGCGATCAGCGTCCATCGCTTCCAATTTTCCCCGCTCATGACCGACATCTCCCTGGCCCACGTACTCATGAACGGCGCCGCGATGAAGTTCAAGCCGCTGCCGCCTCCCTCCTCGCGCGGTGCGAGGCGGCTGAAAGAGTCGCCGGGGAAGCGCACAAACCTCGCTTATCGGCCAATCGCTGACGCGCAGAGCCTTTTGCTCGAGACTCGCATCTTCTCCCGCGCATCGCGTCGCGCATCGCGGGAGAAGAAAGAGGGAACGAAGGGGGGGTCGGCGGCGTTCTCCTTGATAAGGCTGGCCGAAGGGCCGGCCCGCGCATGCTGGGCTCCGCAGGGGCCGCATTCCGACAAGAAGCGGGGGCGCATGCGACGCTATGGAGGAGTGTCATGAACACGCCATGGAAACACGTGGTCGCCGCCGGGTTGGCGACCTTGACCCTCGCAGGCGCCCTGACCGTCGACAGCACTGCCGCCTTCGCGAGGTGGCACCACTACGGCTACTATCACCCCTATTACGGCTACCACCACTACTATTATCACCGGCACTACGGCTATGGGCCTGCCCCCATATTCGGTGCGCTGATCGGTGGCATCGCGGCCGGCGCCCTCGCTGCCCCGTATTACCATCACTACTATTATTATGGGCCAGGCCCTTATTATTATGGCCCGGGTCCCTATTATTACGGCTGGTAATAGAGCCTTCCCTCTCCAGCAAGCGGGAGAAGCAAAAGGGGCGCTCAGCCGAAGATCGCGTCACCTTGCGAGTCGATGATCTGCTTGGCCTTCGAGACGGCGAACTCGATCGCGTCGTCGCGCGAGTGATGCGTGTCGGCTCGGATGAAGCGGTGCTCCTTGCGGCCTTCGGGGAGATCCTTCTCGATGATACCGGCCGTCTGATAATGGCCGTTCGACCGGAATGGGGCTGGCCGGATACGATATCCCTTATAGTCGACGGGCGGCCCCTCGGGCTCGGCCGCTTCGCCCCGACCTTCCCCGCCGGCGAGCCGAGACAGTGCGGCTTTCAGTTTCGCAAACATCGGTCGTCAGGCTCCCAATCCTCGGGCCGGCCTCGTAGCGGCCTCGGGCGCCACGATTATCGCGCTTGCCGGGGCGGGTGTCGACTGGGGCTTGCGCCACCCCCCTTCCCTGCCGCTTCGCGCCTGTGACGCAGCGAGCGACCCATCTCCCATCTGACCGGGGCGACGCCATGCGAAAAGTGATCGACGCCGAATGCGACCTGCCACCCGACGAGAACGGTAGGCCGCGCAAATTCGAGACGACGACCTTGGCGCCGGGCTACGGCGACCCCAAAAGCATGGACCCGCCTCCCGGATACGGCTTTGCCAATTACGAGAGGATTTTTCGCGCCCGCGTTCAACAGGCGCGCGGAGCGGAAGCAACCGGCGAGGAGCCGAGCGGCATGTCGCTCGACGCCTTCGTGCAGCGCCTGGACGAAGCCGGCGTCGAGACGGGGGAGGCCAAATGAGGAGCTGGCGCGCGTCATCAACGCGTATACCGGCCGTTTCGTCGGCATGGCCTCGATCAGCCCCTTCGACGGCATGCGCGGCGTGCGCGAATTCGAGCGCGTCATCCGCGAGCTCGGCCTATCGCCGCGCTCTTCAACATGGTTCCGGCTAGCGACCGCCACTTCTACCCGCTCTACGCTGCGTCGAGCTCGACGTGCCTGTGCGCATCTATTGCGTCGATGAACTATGCCAATGACCGCCCCTATGATCTCGGCCATCCGAGACATATCGACCAGGTGGCGGTGGATTTCCCGGAATTGCGGATCTGCGCGGGCCTGAGCGGCTGGCCCTGGGTCGGTGACATGGTCGGCCTGTTGCGGCGCCATCCGAACCTCTATTGCGACACCGCCGCCAATCATCCGCGCTATTTCGCGCAAGAAGGCTCCGGCTGGGAGCAATTTGTGCAGTTCGGCAACACGCTGCTCCACGACAAGATCATGGTCGGCATCTCGCAGGGCAGCGTCGGCCCCCCTTCCGCCGAGTCGATCGCGCTCTATGAGAAGCTGCCGCTCAAGGAGGGCGTCATCGAGAAATGGCTCTACGCCAATGCCTGCCGCTTCTGCCGGCTGGGCTGACGTCTAGCCTTCGGCGCTTTCGCCCTCGACGATCCGGCCGTCGCGGATCACCACGTTGAGCAAAGCCTCGCCTCTGGCGAAGCGGTCGAGATTAGCCGCGATGAAGCGCCAGCGGCGCTCGATGAGCTCATGCGTCCAGGCGGATGCGTGCGGGGTCATGATGACAGTGTCGAGCGTATGGAACGGGAAGCGCGACGGGCGCACCTCCGGCTCCTCCGGTGAGGGATAGGCATACCAGACGTCGAGCGCGGCACCGGCGATCACACCGTCCTTGAGCGCCACGAAGAGCGCTTCCTCGTCGATAATCGCGGCGCGCGCCACATTGATGAGGAAGGCGCCGCGCTTCATCAAAGCGAGGCGCCGTGCATCGACCATGCCGCGCGTCGCAGGGGTCAGCGGACAGGCGACGAGCACGACATCGCATTGCGGCAAGAGCGCATCGAGCCCGTCGAGGGTGGCGAGCCGATCGACATTCTCGGGCGCGGCGCGCGGCCGGCGCGTCACGCCGAGGACGCGCATGCCGAAGGCCTTGGCGCGCCGCGCCACCTCGCTGCCGATCCGGCCATGGCCGATGATGCCGAGCGTGCGGCCGCCGAGCTCGCCATGCATATGGCCTAGCCTCGCGACGCCGCCGCGCCAATCACCGCCCCGAAAGCGCCGGTCGAGATCGGCGATGCCGATGACCCATTGCAGCATCGCGGCAAGCACATATTCGGCAATGGCGACCTCGTGCTCATGCACATTGCACACGAGGCAGCCCTTCGGCAGTGCCGCAGGGTCGATGCGGTCGAAGCCAGCGGTCGGCGTCTGGATGAGCGCGAGCTTCAGGCCTTGCGGCATGGCATCGCTGAAGCGCGAATGCACGAGAGCATCGGCTCTGGCGAGCTCCTCGTCGCGGCGCGAGGTGGGCTCGGTCTCGAGCGCGGTCGCGACCTCCCATTCGGTCGTGAGCAGGCCGCGCAGCCGCTCGGCGTGATTGGCCGAATAGGCGTTGAGCAGCAGGACGTGCCGCACCGTCGTCAGCTTACGCGGCGGCGAGCAAAGAGACCCGGCCGAGCGCGCCTCATGTGATCACGGCGCGCGCATCGACGGCGACGACGCCCTCCCCTTGCGGCTTGACGATGAGCGGATTGATGTCGAGCTCGGTGAGGCGACCGCCAGGTCCAGTTGCGAGCCCGGCCGCGAGCTCGCTGAGCTTGATCAGCGTCTCGACGACCGCCGCGACATCGAGCGCCAGTCTGCCGCGAAACCCTTCGAGCAACGGAAAGACGCGCAAACGACGCAGCATGGCGAGCGCCGTCTCGGGCGCGAGCGGTGCCGGCGCGACCTCGACATCGCCGAAGAGCTCGACCAGCACGCCGCCCGAGCCCACCATGACGGCCGGCCCGAATTGCGGATCATGCTTGACGCCGAGGATCAGCTCGACTCCGCCCTCGACCATCTCGGCGACGATGCATCCGTGAGCCGCGGGATCGAGCGCCAGGAGCTTCGCCTGCACCTCCGCGAATGCAGCCTCGACGGCCGCGCCATCACGAAGCCCAAGCCGCACGAGGCCGGCATCGCTCTTGTGCACGATCCGGTCGCTCACGCCCTTGAGCACGACGGGAAAACCGATCTCACCCGCAGCCGCCGCGGCATCGGCGCGCGAATGCACCAGGCGCTCGCGCGTCACCCTGATCCCGGCCGCGACCAGCAAGGCCTTGGCTTGCGGCTCGGTGAGATAGCCCGGCTCGGGGCGCCTGCCGGGGAAAGGGCGCATCGCCGGCCTTGCGGGCGCCGGATCGAAGGGTCGGTATCGCACATAGGCGTCGAGCAGGCGCATCGCATCGTCGATGCGATCGCAATAAGGGATGCCCTTCTTGCGGATGATGGTGCGTACCCCTTTCGCCACCGATCCAGGCGTCAGCGCAAAGAGGGCGGGCTTGTCGGAGACCAGCAGGCCGTCGGCGATCCCGGTGACCGAGGCCTCGTAATTCGGGATGGTCGTCAGCGGCACGAAGACGACGCCGACATCGGCATCGGCCGCGACCGCCGCGGCGATCGGCGCCGCGATCGCCTTCGCCTCCCCCGCATCCTGGCGCCTCGCTCCCATATCGACCGGGTTGGCGAGATGGTCCGACAGCAAGGCCGCCGACAAAGCCTGGCGGGTCGCCTCATTGAAGCGCGCGAGCCGCAGCCCGGCATCGGCCATTCGGTCGGCGACGATCCCGTTCATGCCGCCGGATGACGATACGATGCCGAGGCCGTCCGAACGCGCCGGGCCATAGCGCAGCAGGAAATTTGCCAGGAGCACCATGACGTCCGGATCATCGACCAGGATCGCGCCGGCCTCGCGGCTCGCCGCGGCGAAGACCGGATAGGCGCCGGCGAGGCTCGCCGTGTGCGAGCGCGCCGCGGCCTCGCCTTGCGCGCTGCGCCCGATCTTGAGGACGAGCACCGGCTTGCCCGCCATGCGGGCTCGCCGCGACAGCTCGAGATAGCGACGAGCGTCGCGCAGCCCCTCGATATGCAGGCAGATCGCGCGCGTGTCGTCATCGCCGATCATATGTTCAAAGAAGTCGCAGACCTCAAGATCCGCCTGATTGCCGACCGAGACGATCTGGCTGAAGCCGATGCCCTGGTCATGTGCCCGGTTGAAGACGGAGAGCATCAAGGCGCCGCTCTGCGAGATGAGGCCGATATGGCCGCGATGGATAGTCTCGACATCGAGCACTCGCGCGGAGGTCAGCGCCATGCCGTTGCGGAAATTGATGAGGCCGAGGCAGTTCGGGCCGACAAGCCGCATGCCGGAGCGTTGGGCGATCGCCTCGATCTCCCGCTGCGCGTCCTCGCCCGCTTCGCCGGCTTCAGCGAAGCCCGCCGTGATGATGACGCAGCCGCCCACGCCGGCCTCCTCGCATTCGCGCAGGGTCTGCGGCACGGAAGCCGCCGGCACCGCGATGACCGCGACATCGACCCTCGGAGCCTCTCCGATGCGGGCATGGCATTTGCGCCCATGCACCGTCTCGCGGCGCGGATTGATGGGCACGATCTCGCCGCCAAAGCCGTGGAGCGCAACGTAGTGCATGATGCGCCCGCCCCATTTGCCGCGATCATCCGAGGCGCCGAACACCGCGACGCAGCGCGGCTCGAAGATCTCGGCGACGGTGAGGCGCGGCGCGGCTGTCACCGGCATGGTCGACTTGTCCATCAGCGTCCCTTGAACACGGGCTTGCGCTTCTCCATCATGGCGCGGATGCCTTCCTTGGCGTCCTCCGAGCCGTGGATCACGCCGTGATAGCGCTCGGCGAGCAGCATCGCCCGATCGGGGGTCTCGCGATACTGGGCGCGCACCGTCTCTTTGATCGCCTTCACCGGCAAGGGCGCAGCTCCAGCGAGCTTGTGCGCGAGGCGAGACACCTCGGCATCGAAGGTGTCATCCGGGAAGACCCGGGTCACGAGGCCCCAATCATAGGCCTCCTGCGCCGTGATATCGTCGCCAAGGAGCGACACGTCGAGCGTGCGATTGCGGCCGATATAGTGGACGAGCCTCGCATTCCCGAGGCCCCAGCTCGGCGCGAGGCCGAGATACACGTCCCCCGCCCGGAACCTCGCCGATTGCGCCGCGAGCCGGATATCGCACGGCCAGGCGATCGCCGTGCCGCCGCCGATGCACCAGCCGCGCACCGCCGAGATCACGGGCTTCGGATGCTCCTCGATCAGCTCGATCATGCGCATGCCGACCTCGCGCGAAATCTTTGCGCTCGATGGGTTTGCTTCGTCCGGCGTCTTGAGATCGGCGCCGGCGCAGAAAGCGCGCGTGCCGGCAGCGCCGATCAGGATGCAGCGCGTCTCCTCGCGCTCCTTCGCCGCCTCGAGGGCGGCGACCAGCGCCTGCAGCAGCTCCAAGGTCATGAGGTTGAGGGGCGGACGGTTGAGCGTCAGCCGCGTGACGCCGCCATCGTGATCGATCAACAAGTCGCTCATCGCGATCTCACCTTCCCGGATGCTGTTCGATGCTGGTGAACAATGCTGGCTTTCCCGAATTCGCTCTCTCAGCGGGCTGCGAGGCGCCTGAAGCCGCCCATCAGGTTGAGGGCGAGCACGAGCGCGAGCGAGATCATCACCACGAGCGCCGACACTGCCGCGACCGTCGGATCGATCCGGTCGGACATGTAGTTGTAGATGCGCACTGGAAGCGTCTGCAAGCTCGGCCCCGACATGAATATGGTTGTGGTCACTTCCGAAAAAGATAGCAGGAACGAGAAGAGGAAGGCGGTGACGAGGCCGTGGGCGCAAAGCGGCAAGGTGACGTGCCAGAGCGTACCGGCGCGGCTGCGGCCAAGCATCATCGCGGCCCATTCGAGCTCTTCCGGCACGGAGCCGAGCGTCGCGACGAGCGAACGGATCGCGAAAGGGATCACCAGGATCACATGCGCGAGCACCAGGCCGACGAGGCGGTTGTAGAGGCCGAGCTGATTGATGAATTGCAGCATGGCAATGCCGAACACGACCGCCGGCACGAGGAGCGGCGCGGTGAAGACAGCCATCAGTGCCTCCCTTCCGCGTGGCCGAAAGCGCACGAGGCCATAGGCGGCAAGGAAGGTTGCGGCGATCGTGATCAGTGACGCGATTGCCGCGAGCTCGGCGCTGAGAAAGAAGGCATCGACGAAGCCCGGATAGGAGAGCGCCTCGCGATACCAGCGCAGTGAGAAATCGCCGAGCGGAAGCACGAAGGAAGCGGTCGGCGTGAAGGACATCCAGACGACGAGCAGGACGGGTGCAAGCACGGCGACCAGCATCACGATATTGACGGCGAGCATCACGACGGCGAGACCTCGGGCTTGCCGCCTCGTGAGCTGAGGCCGATCACGGCGAGCTTCTGCCCGACGAAGACGAGCGCAAGCGTGAAGCCCAGCAAGGCGACGGCGAGCGCCCCGCCGAAGGGCCAATCGAGCGAGACGAGGTCGACCTGATAGGCGAGCATCGAGGCGACCTGGTTGCGCACGCCCCCGAGCAGCATCGGAATCGCGAAGGCCGTCATGTTCATGATGAAATTGATGACGAGGCCGACGATGAGCGCGGGCAAGGTGAGCGGCAGCACGATGCGGCGGAAGACGCCGGCAGGCGTCGCACCCAACGTGCCCGCGGCCCAGGAGAGCGCGGGGTCGAGCGCCGAGATCGCGGTCCAGAGCGGCAGGAGCACGAACATGAAATGCCCCGGCACCAGCGCCAGCACAACGCCGGTCTCGGTCAGGAGCAGGCGCAGCGGCTGCTCGATGAGGCCAATCGCGCGCAGCGCCGTGTTGATGACACCATTGCTGCGCAAAAGCAGCGTCCAGCCGAGCGCCTTCACCACCGTGTTGACGAGCCAGGGGCTGACATAGGCGAGGATCATCCAGGATTGGGCCCGCGGCGACAGACGCGCGATGAACAGCGCGACCGGATATGCGGCAACCGCGCTGATCGCGGTCACGGCCGCGCTGATGCGCAGCGTGCGCAGCAGGATTTCTCCATAGAGCGGATCAGCGAGGCGCCGGTAATTGGTGAGTGTCCAGTGCTCGGCATCGAGGCCTTGCGGCGTGTTCGGATGGAAGCTGTTCACCAGCACATGCAGGAGCGGCCAGGCGAAGCCTGCCGCCATGACGAGGATGAGGGGCGCGATGAAGGGCCAATGCGGCCGCAGGCGAAGCCGCGACGCTGACGCGCCAGCGGAGCTGATATTTGCCGCATCAACGGCCATCGGTCACCACCCCATCGGCAGCGTCCCAGCCAACCATGACCTTGTCGCCGGCGGCGAGCTTCGCGCCGGAGCCCGCAGGCAGCGCCGCGAGCAGCCGCAAAGGGCCTATGCGCAAGCGGCATTCGCTGCTCGCGCCGAGAAAGACGACGTCCTCGACCTCGGCGCCATAGCGGTTCGCCGTCTCGCCTTCTTCGACGCCGAGCCGCAGCGCCTGCGGCCGCAGGATAAGCGTGAGATCGGATCCGGGTGGGCCGGCTCGCGTCAGCGCGGGCAGCCGCACCGAGAATTGCCCTGCGAGCAAAGCTCGCGCCCCTCCCGCATCGCCCTCGACCTGCGTGAGCGGCAGCTCGTTGATCGGGCCGACGAAATTCGCGACGAATCGGTTCGCCGGACGGTGATAGATCTCCTCAGCGCTGCCGATCTGCACGATCCGCCCCTCCTGCATCACGCCGATGCGGTCGGACATGGTGAAGGCCTCGCTGATGTCGTGCGTCACCAGCACCGTGGTGATGGCGAGCCGGCGCTGCAGGTCGCGGATCTCGACTCGCATCTCGTCGCGCAGGCGCTGATCGAGATTGCTCAGCGGCTCGTCGAGCAAGAGGAGGTCTGGGCGTACCGCGAGCGCGCGTGCGAGCGCGACGCGCTGCTGCTGGCCGCCCGACATCTCGCAGGGGTAACGCTGCAACAAATGCTCGAGCCGCACAAGCGCCAGCGCCTCGGCGACGCGGCTGCGGATCTCGTCCTTGGGCAGGCGACGGCTTCTGAGCCCGAAGGCGACATTGTCGAAGGCGCAAAGATGCGGGAAGAGCGCGTAGCTCTGAAACACCATCGCCATGTTGCGGCGGTGCATCGGCACCTGCGTAATGTCGCGCCCGCCGAGGGCGACCTTGCCTGCATCGCTCGCATAGATGCCGGCGATGACGCGGAGCAACGTCGTCTTTCCGCATCCGGAAGGGCCGAGCAGAGCGAAAAACGAGGCTTGCGGCACCGAGAGATCGACGCCTGAGAGCGCCCGGACCGAACCGAAAGCTTTCCTGACGCCAGCGACCTCGAGAGACATGCGTGCTTCCGGCGGCGAGGTTCTACGGCGCTACCTCGACACCTCACGCTGGAACCGGTCGATCCAGCCCTGGCGCTCCTTCAGCACCGTGAAGTAGTCGATCTCGACGAGCTTCGCGAGCTTGTCCTTGCTCGGCAGCTTTGCGGCCGCGGCCTCCGAGACCTTGACCTCCTTGTTGGTCACCGTCTGGCCATAGGTCTCGGCTCGGTAGCTTAGCACCTCGGGGCTGATCCACCAATTGACGAAGGCGCGGGCGCCAACGAGGTTCGGGCCGCCCTTCATGATGCCCATCGCGGTCGGGCTCATATAGGTCGGCTCCGGGATCACATAGGCGACCGGAAGGTTGCGGCGGATCATGTCGAGGGCGCCGGAGACGCCGTGGAAGGCGAGCGCTGCCGTGCCGTCCTCGAGGAATTGCGACATCTTGGCGAAAGTGTCGCTCCAATCGACGACGCCCGGCCCGATCGCCTTCATGGCCGCAAAGCCCGGCTCGATATTCGTCTCGTCACCTCCATGGGCGCGCGCCTCGATGATCAGCGCATAGAGCCCATAGGCCGATGTACCAGGCGGGATCAGGAGCTGGCCTTGCAGCTCGGGGCGCTCGAGATCGGTCCATTTCGCCGGCAGCGCCCAGCCCCTCTTGGCGAAGGTCTCCTTGTTGTAGATCAGGCAGAACAGATCGCCATAAGGCTCGACGCCGAGCACCTGCCGGTCCTTGCCGCTCCTGATGAGGGCCGGCTCATAGAGCTTCGCCGAGTTTGGCACCGTCGCCTCGTCGATGGGCACATAGAGATCCTGGTCGACGCCGGCGAGCCACGGCAGGAGGTCCGACTGCACCACATCGACCTGCGGCTTCGCCTTCTGGGCGATCGCAGTCGCCATGATCTCGGTCCCGGTCGCCTTCGGGACGAGCACCACGCGATAGCCGGTCGAATCGGCGAATTTCTGAGCCCAGTTGTCGCGCTCCAGCATCTGCTGGATCGTGCCGCCCCAGGTCAAGAGATAGACCGTCTTGTCGTCGCTCGCCCTGACATGAGGGGCAAAGACGCTGGTCGCGGCACCGGCGAGGAAGAGGCCGGCTGACCGGCGTGTGATCGAGAAGCGTCCGCGCACTCTCATCGTGCTCATGGCCCACCGCCCCGTCGAGTGCCCCCCTCGATCTCAGTTTGCTCAGGGAAGCACGGTCGCGACGTTGCCGCAATGGCTAAAGGCGTGCCGGCGTTGTGCAAGGGCTGGCGAGCAAGCCACAAG
>Ga0318562_10001158_pt1 | contig 11833 bp, 8 predicted proteins | sample GRESIP066b5f18_FD_203688 | JGI IMG/M metagenome (GOLD analysis project Ga0318562, IMG submission 203688) | Tropical soil microbial communities from Luquillo Experimental Forest, Puerto Rico - GRE.SIPMG.066b5f18 | ecosystem: Environmental > Terrestrial > Soil > Tropical forest > Bulk soil...
CTGCGCGCGCTCGCGACGCGCGTGCTCTTCAGCGGCACGCGCGCGAGCGGTGTGCAGTACGAGCGTGCGGGCGGACAGCATGAGGTACGTGCACGGCGCATCACCGGCCGCAGATAGGCGCTCGCGGTCGAGACCCGCACGCCGTTGTGGATCGTGACCTGCCAGAATCCCGCACCCTCGGGCTGCGCGCCGTTGAAATCCTTCGTCTGCGGGATATCGAGTGCGCCGCAGGCGGAGAGAAAGGTGTGGCACAGCGGGTGCACCCTTGCCGAGACATCGCTCACGTACATCGGACCGCCGGCGCCGTGGTACTCGGAGGCGCCCCAGCAGTGGTCCTCGAGCTTGATGAAATAAGGCAGCACCTCTTTCCACGACCACCCGGGATTGCCGGCCGCCTGCCAGTCATCGAAGTCCCCGGGCTGCCCGCGCACGTACACCATCGCGTTAATCGAGCCCGACCCGCCGAGGACCTTGCCGCGCGGCCAGTGAGCGCGCCGGTTATCCAGTGCCGGGTCCGGCTCTGCCTCGTATATCCAGTTGTAACGCGGATCGTTAAAGGTTCGACCGTAGCCGACCGGCACCTGGATCCATGGCGAACGGTCGGAGCCGCCAGCTTCGAGCAGCAGCACCCGGTGGGTGCCGCTCGCGGTCAGCCGGTTTGCGAGCACGCAGCCGGCGGTGCCGCCACCCACGATGATGTAGTCATACTCGTTCATCTGGTGTATGAATCGGCCTGATGAAGCTCACCAATCTCCGCACCTTCGTGGTCGGCAATCCCCAGCCCGGCGTTGGCGGACGTTATTTCATATTCGTCAAGCTCACCACCGACCACAACGTGCACGGGGTGGGGGAGGCCTATTGCCTGCCGTTCCACCCGAAAGTGGTGACCGGGATGCTCGAGGATATCTTCGAGCGTTACTTTCGCGAGCAGGATCCGCACGACATCGAGATGCTCTGGCGGCGCGTCTACTCCGCAGGCTATACCCAGCACCCGGACCTCTCGCTGATGGCGGTGCTGTCGGCGCTGGAGATGGCCTGCTGGGACATCATCGGCAAGGAAGCCGGGCAACCGGTCTACAAGCTCCTCGGCGGGCGCGTGCACGAGCGGCTGCGCTCCTACACCTATATCTATGCGCGGCCCGGCGACAAGACCGATGTCTACCAGGACCCCGATCTCTCCGCCGAGCGTGCCGTTGAGTACGTCAAGCAAGGCTTCACGGCGATCAAGTTCGACCCCGCAGGTCCTTACTCCGCTTTCGACGGGCGGCAGCTCTCGCTGGAGGCGCTCGCCCTCTGCGAGCGTTTCGTGCGCCAGCTGCGCGAGGCGGTCGGTACCAAGGCGGATCTGCTCTTTGGCACGCACGGGCAGATGACCGCGGCCGGAGCGATCCGCCTTGCACGGCGGCTTGAGCCCTATGATCCGCTGTGGTTCGAGGAGCCGGTGCCGCCCGATGCCCCCGAGGAGATGGCGAAGGTCGCACGTGCGACCTCCATCCCGATCGCCACCGGCGAGCGGCTCGCCACCAAGTACGACTTTGCTCGCCTGTTGCGTGCGCGCGCGGCAGCGATCCTGCAAATGAATCTCGGACGGGTGGGGGGTATTCTCGAGGCGAAAAAGATCGCCGCGCTCGCGGAGGTCGACCATGTGCAGCTCGCACCGCACCTTTATTGCGGACCGGTGGTCGGCGCGGCCAACATCCAGCTCGCGACCTGCAGCCCGAACTTCCTCATCCTCGAGGGCATTGAGCGCTGGCAGGGTTTCCATGCGCAGGTACTCGTGAAGCCCATCCGCTGGGAAGCAGGCTACGTCATACCACCGACCGAGCCTGGTCTCGGAGTCGAGCTCAACGAAGCGGTCATTGCGCAGCACCCCTACCACGGTGACCGGCTGCACCTCGAGATGGCGGCAAAGCCCGCCGGCTAGTGCGTGAGCCGCAAGCGCGGCGCACCCGCGGTCCTTCACGAGTACGCCGTCCAGATCGTCTTCAGGTCGCAGTACTTGTCGATGGCGTGCGGGGAGCGGTCGCGCCCGAAGCCCGAGAGCTTGAACCCGCCGAAGGGCGTGGCCATGGTGGAGCGGTCGAACGAGTTCACCCACACCGTGCCGCCGCGCAGCGCGCTCGAGAGGCGATGCGCCACGTTCATATCCTGCGTCCATACCGCGGCCGCAAGTCCGTAAGGTGAATCGTTCGCAAGCCGCAACGCTTCGGCCTCATCGCGAAAGCTCATGACGGAAAGCACCGGGCCGAAGATCTCTTCCCGTGCCACCTTCATGTCCGGGCGCACGTTATCGAGCACAGTCGCCTCGACATAGAATCCGCCGGTGTCCTTGAGCGCCTGCCGGCCGCCGAGCGTGACTCGCGCGCCGTCCGCCACGCCACCGTCGATGTAACCGAGCACACGCTGCATGTGCCCTTTGTCGATGAGGGCGCCCATCTGGGTGTCGGGCTCGAGCGGATGACCGAGCGTGATGGTCGAGGCAACGCGCCGGATCGCTTCCAGCAGCGGCTCGCGGGCCTTCTCGTGCACGATCAGCCGGGAACCGGCGTGACAGGTCTGGCCGCTGTTGTAATAGATTCCCCAGGCGATACCTGATGCGGCGGCTTCGAGATCCGCATCGGCGAACACTACCTGCGGGGTCTTGCCACCGCATTCCAGCGCCACTCGCTTGAGATTGGACTCCGCCGCATAGCGCAGCATGAGCCGACCAACCTCGGTGGAGCCGGTGAAAGTGATTAGGTCAACGTCCGGGTGCAGTGCGAGCGCCTGGCCGGCTTCCTCGCCGAAGCCTGGCACAACGTTGAAGGTCCCCGGCGGAATGCCGGCCTCGAGGGCGAGCTGCGCCAGGCGGATGGCCGAGAGCGGGGACTGCTCGGCGGGCTTGAGCACCACGGAGTTGCCGGTGAGGAGCGCGGGCCCCACCTTCCAGCAGCTGATGATGAGAGGGTAGTTCCAGGGAACGATGGCGCCCACCACCCCCAGCGGCTCGCGACGGATGAGCGCCACATCGTCCGGACCCGTTGGGGCGATCTCGTCATAGAGCTTGTCGGCGAACTCGGCGTAGTACTCGATGCAGTCGGCGCAGTTGGCGACATCTACGCCCACCGAATTGGCAATGGGTTTCCCCACATCCCGCGTCTCGAGGAGTGCGAGGTGGTCGACATCCGCGCGAATCGCCTCGGCGAATCTCCGCAAGGCCCGTTTGCGCTCCCGCGGCTCGAGGCGACGCCATGGACCGCTCTCGAAGCTCTGGCGGGCGGCGGCGACGGCCCGATCGATGTCTTCCGGGCTACCACGTGTCACCGCGCAGATGGTGCGGCCATCGATCGGGCTCAGGTCATCGAATACCCGACCGTCGGCGGCCTCGACCGCGCGGCCGCCGATGATGGCGCGGCCTTCGGGCCTGAAACTTCCGGACAAACGCTCCCAGGTGCTGCGATCGCGCCGGGCGACAGGGGTGCTCATGGCTATGAAGCTTCCACGCTTGGTTGGTCTACCGCCGCCTAGAAATTGAATAGCGTCATCGAAAAGAGGCATCGGGAGCGCGAGGGCCCTGATTAGAATGTAGCGCGGCCTCTACTGCAGTTACAGCATTTTTCAAGCCGGCGGAGATCCTCATGGCAGCATCCAGGACCAAATCCAAAGCAAAAAAGGCGCGCACAGGAGTGCGCACCACCGGGCAGACTCAGCGGCGAAGCGTGTCCGCCCCGCGGAGCAACGGTGCATCCCGCGACCTCCTGGCCCGTCTCAAAGCGGGAGCGGTGATCTGCGCCGAAGGGTACGTGTTCGAGCTCGAGCGCCGGGGCTACCTGCAGGCCGGATCCTTCGTCCCGGAGGTGCTGTTCGAGCACCCGGAGGTGGTCGAGCAGCTCCACATTGACTTCGTCCACGCAGGCTCGGATGTCACGCAGGCGCTCACCTATTACGTGCACCGCGAGAAGCTGCGAGTCATCGGGCGAGAAAAGGATCTCGTGCCGATGAACCGCGCCGCGCTCGGCATCGCCAAGCGCGTCGCACGGCGCACCGGCACGCTGTTCGCGGGTGATCTGTGCAACACGAACATCTATGACCCGGCAGACAGCAAGGCCGTGAAGGAGGTCGAACGGATTTTCGATGAGCAGGTCGGCTGGGCGGTCGAGGCCGGAGTCGACTACTTCGTGGCCGAGACACTCGGCTGGGTAGGCGAGGCGTTGATTGCGCTGCAGGCGATTCGCCGCCACTCGAAGGTGCCCGCGGTAATCACCTTCGCCATGCACCGCGAAGAGTTCACGCGCGAGGGGCTCACCCCGGCGCAAGCCTGCCAGCGGCTCGAAGCGGCCGGCGCCGACGTGGTGGGTCTCAATTGCCATCGCGGCCCGAGCACCATGCTGCCGCTGCTCAAGCAGATCCGTGCCGCCGTCAAATGCCATGTCGCCGGACTCCCGGTACCTTATCGCACCAACGCGGCGCAACCCTCGTTCATGGCGCTCAGGGATCCCTGTTGTGGTGACCGGATGGCGTTCCCCGACGGCCTGGACCCCTTCATGGCCACGCGCTCGGAGATCTTCGATTTCGGCCGCGAGGCTTTCGCGGCCGACATTCGCTATCTCGGTGTCTGCTGTGGCGCCGGTCCTCATCACATCCGCGCGCTCGCCGAGAGTCTCGGCCGCCGTCCACCGGCGAGCCGCTACAGCAAGGACATGTCCAAGCACGCCTTCTTCGGCACCGACAAGATGATCCGCAAGATCCAGACCGACTATCGCGACAAGGCCTGAGCGCGGTGTGAGGTATTCCGCGCTCGCACTCCTGCGCGGCGCGCTCGCCGCGCATCGCAACTGGACGCCGGCGTGGCGCTCGCCGGAAGCGAAGTCGGCCTACGACATCATCATCGTCGGCGGCGGCGGCCACGGACTCGCGGCGGCTTATTACCTCGCCAGGAATCACGGCATCACGAATGTCGCGGTGCTCGAGCGCGGCTGGCTCGGCGGCGGCAACACCGGGCGCAACACCACCGTGGTGCGCTCGAACTATCTCTACCCCGAGAGCGCGCGGCTCTATGACTTCTCGCTGCGGCTCTACGAAGCTCTCTCGCGTGAGCTCAATTTCAACCTGATGTTGAGTCAGCGCGGGCACGTGATGCTGGCTCACAGTCGTCACGACCTGGAGTCGCTCACGCGCTGGGCGAATGCCATGCACATGCACGGCATAGAGGCCGAGCTGCTGACACGTGAGCAGGTCGGCGAGCTGATTCCGGCGCTCGATATGTCGGCGGCTGCCCGCTACCCGGTGCTCGGCGGATTCATGCAGCGCCGCGGGGGCACCGCGCGCCACGACGCCGTCGCGTGGGGCTATGCGCGGGCGGCAGATGCCCTCGGCGTCGACATCATCCAGGGCTGCGAGGTGACCGGGTTCCTCAAGGGTCCCGGTGGGCGGGTTACCGGTGTGCAGACCCAACACGGGCAAATCGCGGCGGGGCGGGTCGGCATCGCGGCCGCGGGACACAGCTCGGTGCTCGCGAGCCTTGCCGGCTTCCGTCTGCCGGTGACGAGTTACGCGCTGCAGGCGATGGTCACCGAGCCGCTGAAGCCGCGGCTCGACAAGGTGGTGATCTCGCCCGCCACCGGCGCCTATGTCAGCCAGTCGGACAAGGGCGAGATGGTGATCGGCGGCAGCCTCGACCTGTTCGCCTCTTATGCCCAGCGGGGGAGCTTTGCGGTGCTGCAGAGTGTCGTGGCGGCGACGCTGGCGATCTTTCCCTCATTCAGCCGCCTGCGCCTCATGCGGCAGTGGTCCGGCATCGTCGATGTGGTGCACGACTCGAGCCCGATCATCGGCCCGACGCCCGTGCCCGAGCTCTATATCAATTGCGGCTGGGGTACCGGCGGTTTCAAGGCTATTCCTGCTGGGGGCTGGACACTGGCACACGTGCTCGCCACCGGCCGCAATCACGAGCTCGCGGAGCCCTTCCAGCTCGAGCGCTTCACTACCGGCCGGCTGATCGATGAGGCGGCGGCCTCGGGCATCGCCCACTGATAAGAGAGGACGAGCGGCGCCGAAAATGATGCAGCTTCCTTGCCCCTGGTGCGGCCTGCGCGATGAGAACGAATTCGTCTGCGGTGGCACGACCCACATCAGCCGGCCGGAGCTCGCGGCGAGCGATGCTGCCTGGGGCGAGTACCTCTTCTTCCGCGACAATCCCAGAGGAGTTCATCTCGAGCGCTGGCGTCACGCTTACGGCTGCGGCGTTTGGTTCAACATCGCGAGGCACACCCTGACCCACGAGGTGTTGGCCGTGTACGCAATCACCGAGCCGCCGCCTGCGGCCGCGCAGGATCGCACCTCGTGAGCCACCGCCTCACGGCACCCGCCGGAGCGTGGATCGACCGCTCGCGTCCACTCACTTTCGAGTTCAACGGCCGGGCTTACCGCGGCTACCACGGCGATACGCTCGCATCGGCACTCCTTGCCAATGACGTGCGCCTCCTCGGCCGCAGCTTCAAGCTTCACCGCCCGCGTGGAGTCTGGTCCTGCGGAGTTGAGGAGCCGAATGCCATCGTGGACGTAGGAGGAGGGCCGCGCCGCACTCCGAATGTCCGTGCGACTTTGCTTCCCCTGTCGGAGGGACTCAGCGCTGCAAGCGTCAATTGCTGGCCGGGCGTGGGTTTTGATGTGGGTGCGATCACCGGTGCATTCTCGGCGTTGCTCCCGGCGGGCTTCTACTACAAGACCTTCAAGTGGCCGAGCTGGCGGCTGTTCGAACCCGCAATCCGCCGTATGGCGGGATTGGGAACTGCCCCCACCGAGCCCGACCCCGATCATTACGAGGAAGTGGCGACCGAGGCCGAGGTACTGGTGGTCGGCGGGGGCACTGCGGGGCTCGCCGCCGCTGTCGCAGCGGCGCGCGCCGGCGCACAAACATTGCTGCTCGCACGCAGTACGCACCTCGGCGGCGCACTCGGCTGGCGCGCGGATCCGGAGGTCTCGAGACTCGAGGCCGCGGCGCGCGCGGCGGGCGCGCGCATCCTCACGCGCACGGTCGCCTTCGGCGTCTATGATCACAACCTCGTGTGCGCTCTGGAGACCCTGAGCGCTACGGGCCGGCAAGACCTGCCCGCCTGCGTGCTGCGCGAGCGGCTGTGGAAGATCCGCGCGCGCACAGTGATCGCAGCCACGGGCGCGTTCGAGCGCCCGATGCTCTTTGGCGATAATGAGCGCCCCGGTGTCATGCTGTCGGGTGCGGCCTTGAAGTACGCCCTCGCGTACGGCGTCGCCTGTGGGCAGCGCGCCGTGATCGCGGCCGCAAGCGATGCTGCCTATGGTGTCGCTGCCGCGCTGCGTGCGAGCGGAACTGAGATCGTGGCGATCATCGACCGACGCACGGACTCCCCCGCGGCGGAGGAAGTAGGCGCGGTCCCGGTCATGCACGGTACTGCCATTACCCGAGTCCTGGGCCGGCGCTCCGTGCGGGGCTGCCACGTGCAGAGGGTCGCCGCCGGCTCCGCTGCGACCCCGCGCGGTGAGAGACTCGACTGTGACCTTATCCTCAATGCCGGAGGCTTCGCGCCTGCCGTACATCTGCATTCGCAGGCCGGTGGCCGCCTGCGCTGGCTCGCAGGTGAGGCGATGTTCGTCCCCGACGGCACAGCGCCGGGGCTGGTGAGCGTCGGCGCCTGCGCTGGGGTCTTCAGTCAAGAGGTCGCGCGTGCCCACGCGGCCGCAGTGGGTGAAGCGGTGGCGCGCGGGCAGGCGTTCCCTGAAACGCCAGCAGGCGGCAGCGGCAACGCACAGGTGTTCGCGCCTCTCGCCGGTGTGCGCGGCAAGCAGTTCGTCGACCTGCAGAATGATGTCGCGACGGCGGACATCGAGCTCGCAGCGCGCGAGAACTACCGCTCGGTCGAGCACCTCAAGCGCTACACCACGACCGGCATGGGAACCGACCAGGGCAAGACCAGCAACATCAACGCGCTGCTATTGATGGGGGAGTACACCGGCCGCACGCCGCCGCAGGTGGGAACCACCCGTTTTCGGCCGCCCTTCGTTCCGGTCACACTCGGTGCCATCGCGGGTCGGCGTGCCGGCGGACTCTACCGGCCACTGAAGGAGCTGCCGGCGCAGGTATGGCACGGCGAGCGCGGTGCGCTCTTCGAAACCTACGGCGACTGGCGGCGACCCGCGGCGTATCCACAACCCGGCGAGTCGATCGATGCTGCGGCGCTGCGCGAAGCCGCCGCGGTCCGCGAGCGCGCGGGGCTCTTCGATGGCTCGCCGCTCGGGAAGCTCGAGATCCATGGTCCCGACGCCGCGCAGTTCCTCGACTTGATGTACGTCGGAACGATGTCGACCCTCGCCGTCGGCCAGGCGCGTTACGGAGTGCTGCTGAATGAGCATGGCACACTCGTCGATGATGGCATCGTGGCGCGTCTCGGTGAGCAGCATTTCTGGGTGAACACCAGCACTGCGGGAGCTGAGCGCACCGCTGCGGCTTTCGAGGAGTGGCTCCAGTGCGAGTTCATCAAGCTGAAGGTCCTCGTGACGCCGGTCACCTCACGCTGGGCGAACGTCACGGTCGCAGGTCCGCGCGCCTGGCAGTGGCTCGAGAGCATTGGGCTCGACCGCAGCCTCGCACCTGGCAACATGCGACACATGACGATGCGCGTGGGCACGCTCGATGGGGTGCCGCTGCGCGTACTGCGCGCGAGCTACAGCGGAGAGCTCGGCTACGAGATGAACCTTCCGGCGGATCACGCGCCGCGCTTGTTTGCACGGCTCTGGGAGCGTGCGGGTGAGATCGGCGCGGTGCTCTATGGCATCGAGGCGCTCCAGGTGCTGCGCATCGAGAAGGGCTATCTGCACATCGGCACCGACACCGACGGCACGACGCTCCCCGCGGATGTCGGCATGGCGCGCGGCATCGAACGCAAGACCGCTGCTTTCGTCGGACGGCGCTCACTTTCCCGTCCCACGGCGCTCGATCCGCAACGGCTGCAGCTGGTCGGGCTCCGGCCGGTCGATGGCCGAACGTTCCTGCACGTGGGCGCCCACATTGCCCCTCACGCACCCCCGGCAGAGATCGATGGGCGAGTCACCTCGAGCTGCCTGAGCCCTGCACTGCGCGAGCCGATTGCGCTCGCCTTGCTTACCCGCGGCTCGCAGCGCATCGGGGAGCGCGTGAAGGTGTATCACCTCGGCACGGAGATCCAGGCGCAGGTGGTGAAGACTCCCTTTGTCGATCCCGAAGGCAGGCGCGTGCATGGCTGAGCCGGTGTTGAGCGAACGCATCGTGAGCGCCGACCTCGTGGCCTGCATCGAGCCGACGATGCCGGTCGCGACGCTGCGCTACTTCGAGCGGACGGGTGCCTTTGCCGACTCCGTGCGCGCAGCCACCGGTGCACCGCTTCCCGAGCCGCTCGCTGCGTGCGAAGTCGCCGAGGCGCAACTCATCCTCGCCTGGCGGAGTCCGACGGAAACTCTGTGCGTGACGCGTAGCGCTGCACGCCTCGCGGAACTCACTGAGCGGCTCGCCTCGGCCGCGGATGGCTACGTGGTCGATCTGAGTGGAGGAACGATCATCCTGCGGCTGACCGGGCTGCGCATCGCGGATCTCCTGTGCCGTCTCGGTGGCACCGCGTCGGTACCGGCCCCCGGTGAAGCGCGCCGCAGTCGCCTCGCGGATGTGCCGGTGCTCGCGCTCAGCCTCCGCCCCGGCGAGACGCTGCTCGCCGTGGACCGTGCCTACCTGCCGCACCTGCTCACGTGGATCCGCGAGACTCTGCTCGACTTCGAGGCTACGTGAGGCGCGGTCTGACGACCGAGCGAACGGCCGCGTTACCGGGCCCCGTGAAGCGCACGGGCAAGCGCCTGCTGCCAGCCAGCGATGAGCGCCGCACGCTGTGCGCGGTTCATCGCGGGCTCGAACACCGCAACGGTGCTCCAATGAGCGGACAAGGACCCGAGGTCCGGCCACACTCCGGTGGCGAGACCCGCGAGGAACGCGGCGCCGAGCGCCGTGGTCTCGAGCTCCGCCGGCCGCTCGACGCGCGCCTGCAGGATGTCCGCGAGGAATTGGCAGAACCAGTCGTTCGCCGCCATGCCGCCATCGATGCGGATCGCATCGAGCCGCTGCGCCCCATCGCGCTGCATGGCCTCCGTGAGATCGAGTGTCTGGTAGGCGACGGACTCGAGGGCTGCGCGCGCCAGGTGTGCGCCGGAAGTATCAAGCGTGAGCCCGCAGAGCAGCGCCCGGGCATTCGGCTCCCAGTGCGGGGCGCCGAGGCCGACGAAGGCCGGCACGAGGTAGACGCCATGATCATAGGGCAGACGCGCCGCGAGAGCCGCGGTCTCCGATGCGCTCTCGATGACCTTCAGTCCATCGCGCAGCCACTTCACAGCCGCCCCGGCGACGAAGATCGAGCCCTCGAGGGCATACGCCATGCGGCCGCCGATGCGGAACGCCGGCGTCGTGAGCAGGCGGTTGGCGGAGGTGACCGCGACCTCACCGGTGTTGAGGAGCAGGAAGCAGCCGGTACCGTAGGTGGATTTGGCCATCCCAGGTTGGAAACAGGCCTGACCGATCAGCGCCGCCTGCTGGTCACCGGCGATGCCGGCAATCGGCAACGCGCGACCGAAGAGCGAGGGGAGGGTGGTGCCATACACCTCGCTGCTGTCCCGGACCTCAGGCAGCAGTGCGCGCGGCACACGCAGGAGGCGCAGCAGCTCCTCGTCCCAGCCCTGGGCATGGATGTCATAGAGCAGGGTGCGCGAGGCGTTGGTGACATCGGTGGCGTGCACACGGCCGCCCGTCAGCCGCCACAGGAGAAAAGTATCGATGGTGCCGAAGGCGAGCTGGCCGCGCTCTGCACGCGCCCGGGCACCCAGCACGTGATCGAGTATCCAGGCGATCTTGGTAGCGGAGAAATAGGGGTCGAGGAGGAGTCCTGTCCTGCGCCGCACGAGCGCTTCCGCGCCCTCTGCCCGGAGCCGCGCGCATTCCGCCGCTGTGCGCCGGTCCTGCCAGACGATTGCAGGGTGGATGGGGGTGCCACTGGCACGCTCCCACACGACCACTGTCTCGCGCTGATTGGTGATGCCGAGCGCAGCAACCCCGGCGGCACCGCCCGGGCACCGGCCGATCACCTCGCGCACCGTGGCCTCGGTGTCGCGCCAGATCTCCTCCGGGTCATGCTCCACGCGGCCCGAGTCGCCGTAGTGCTGCGTCAGCGCCCGCCGGGCGATAGCAGCCGCACGCGCGGAGGGCTCGAAGGCAATGCAACGCGTCGAGGTGGTGCCCTGGTCGATGGCGAGAACGTGCTGCGGCTGACTCATGAATCCCGCTCCGTCGGGAGTTTCCGCGAGGCTGCCCCAAGCAATCAAGGCCGCACTTGGGCTCGATGGGCACTGCAGCTTTTGCGCAACACGATGCGGACGTGCGCCGTCGTGGTGACGGTGCAACTCGCATAGGCGACCTCCGCGGGTTGCAGTGCATTCCACCGCGCGCACCGGCGATGCAATCCGTTTTTAAGATGGGGCCATTCCATTTCTCGACTTTGATGGCCACTCGAGGTGTGAAAAACTAGGCCTTGAGCGAACTGTCCTTCCTCGATACGAGCGCCGAGCAGCGCGGGCTCGCCGGGGCGTGGATGTCGCTCGGATGGCGCCTTTATTCAAGCGCCATGACGGTAGCGTGGTATAAAAGATCCAGGGGAGGCCCCCCTGCGCAGACCGCTGCGTAAGTGGGGAAATCACAACCAGCACTCGGGGAGCGTGCGATGAAGCGGAATACCAAGATCTCTGCGGCCGTGGCGGCCATTCTCGGCGCACCGGCGACGACCATCGTCATCGCTGCGCCGGCTGAGAC
>Ga0318562_10001159_pt1 | contig 11833 bp, 10 predicted proteins | sample GRESIP066b5f18_FD_203688 | JGI IMG/M metagenome (GOLD analysis project Ga0318562, IMG submission 203688) | Tropical soil microbial communities from Luquillo Experimental Forest, Puerto Rico - GRE.SIPMG.066b5f18 | ecosystem: Environmental > Terrestrial > Soil > Tropical forest > Bulk soil...
CTGCCGTCAAAGAGCTGACCACGCATGACCTGTCCGACATTCCCGGCAAGGAGGTTTTGGTGATCAGCGTGGAGTACCCGCCGGGTGCCGTGGACCCGGTGCACCGCCATGACGCGCATGCCTTTGTCTATGTGCTGGAGGGAAGTATCGTGATGGGCATCAAGGGCGGCAAGGAGGTCACGCTCACCCGCGGCCAGACCTTCTACGAAGGGCCGAACGACATCCATACCGTTGGCCGCAACGCGAGCAACAGCAAGCCGGCAAAGTTCATAGTCACGATGATCAAATCGAAGAACGCCCAGTTCTTCATCCCGGTGCAGGAGGGCCGCTGATCTGTGGAAGTGATGCGCGGCGCCGATGGCGACAAGGTGCAGGAGCGAGCTGCCGAGGTCCATGCGGTCGCGCGTGACCAGGATCGACCCGCCTCCGCGGCGGAATGTCCGGACGCGCGCGTGCAAGCTCCGAAGGCACGCCGATGGGCAGGCGCTTCGGCATGACCGGCAGGCCGGCCCGGCCGAGGCGCGCGTCCAGCTCGCGCGGACCTTTACCGAGCAGCAGCGCCAGAGCGCTCATCAAGCCATCGCGCTGTAGGCTCAATTGATACAGCCGCGCTTCGATGCCTGCGACGTCGGCGCGTGCAGGGGCGGCCTCGAAGCGCGTCGCCACGCCTTGGCGTTGGCGGCTTTCAGCCCTGCGCAAGAGGTCCTGCGCGATCTGACGGTTCTCTTCGAAAATGCCCAGTTGTGACTGCAGGCCGCGAAGCAGCAGATAGGTTCGCGCGATCTCGCCCGCCACGGAGACCTGGACCGCACCCATGCCATAGACGCTGGCGTCGAGCCGCGCCTCCGCGGCTTTCCTCGACGCGCGCCACGGCGCCCTGTAGATCCAGATTGGACTGCACGGCTTCCGCCTGCAATGGACTCAGCGCCGAGTCGCCCAGTAAGGTCCACCACTCGGACGGAGGCGCTTGCTCGACGAGGGTCGCATCCGCGGCCAGAGCGTCCGCTCTGGAGCGCAACGCGGCGTCCAGCGTGGGCGCGCCTAGCGGTGCCTGCTGGGGTGATGTGATGCATCCGACAAGCAACAGGGTCGCTGCCATCGCGGGCATCCAGTGCGCGGGACGCGGAGAGGACATGGGCAGTTCTCGGCAAGAGTGACTCTGTGGCTGCGCAGTCGTATGCAGGACGGTGGGTACCATCCCTACACAGTTCCGGGTGGCCATGGTTGCTGGGGGCGAGCCTCCTCCGCGGCAGATCGCTGCAGTGCGCCGCCGTGTTGATCCATCGGAACCAACGAACCAGCACGGCCGATCACGGAGGCGCTCCAGTCTGTTGACGGGCGCTCAATATTCCCAGTTGATCGGTAGCCAGCGAAAGACGTCGCCGGCATCCGCCACCCGGCCGACGGACGGAAATGACAGGTGAGCGGCCACCAGCGGCTCGCGGCTTTCCGCCAGCTCCCGCAAAAGACGGATGCGGACGCGGACCGCCTCCTCGGGGTCGTGGTCGAATGCGTTGTGCCAGTCCGGGCGGTCAAAATGATCCGGGAACACGGCGTCGCCAAGGAACGTCAGCCGGTCGCCGCCGGACACCAGGCGGACCACGCTGTGCCCGGGAGTGTGACCGCCGGTGCAACGGACGACCACTCCCGGCGCCACCTCGCACTCCGCCTCGAACAGCCTCAACTGGCCGCGATAGTCGTCCAGGAACCGCTTGGCGGTCGCGCCAATCACGTCCGACACTCCGCCAAAAGTGTTGCGGGAGAAGTCGGGTGATTCCCAGAACGCGAGTTCGGCGGCCGCCACATGGATCGGCACGTCCGGGGGGAGCCGGTTCTTGAGCCTGTCGGTGAGCAACCCGCCGACGTGGTCCATGTGCATGTGGGTCAGCACCACATCGGTCACTGATGCAGGATCGATGCCGGCGGCCTCCAGTCGCAAGGCCAGCTGCCCAGCGCGGAATTCCGGGAACGCATCTCCTATCCCGGCGTCGATGAGTACGGTCTGGCCGCCGCTACGCACCACGACCACGTTCAGTGGCCACGTGTACACGTCCGGCGGCAGGAGCCTTTCATCCAGCCAGGCCGACAGGTCTGCCGGGACAGCATTGGTGGCCAGAGTCGCGGCTGGAAGCGGGAGTACCCCATCGCTAATCACAAGTACGTCAATTTCGCCGACCCGCAGCGCGTAACGGGACGGAACCAGCTCGTCGCTCATCTGGCTAACGGGGCGCAAGGTGTCATCTACGGAAAACATCAATTAATCTCCTAAGGACGGGCTTGATGGCCCGGCCAATCAGTTAAAGCCCCGCCCAACACCCAAGGTGTGCCGGGCACGAATCACGGCAGCAAGGCCGTGTGTTCCATCGTAGATAGCAACAGCACAGGCGGTAGGCGTGCCAGCGGAAGCACAGTGGTGCCTGCGGCGCACCAAACCGCACCGTGAAGGAGGACTGAGCCAACGCCGCAGGGACTAGGGCTCAAGCACGTTCCCAGCTCGCGAGGTCGGCAGTCTGTGCGCATGGGGGCGGTTCGCGAACCGCTCTCATGCGATTGCGCATTGGCGATGGCGTCCCGCACTGCGGATGAGGTACAACCTACGACTCGTGACTCACAGGCGCTCGAGCAATTCGATCGACTCTCCGCAATGGGCACTCTTCCGCCGAATGTGGGATGCCCGTTTATCGACTGTTAGAGCAGGCTATGACTTTATTCCGGGTCCTGGATGCCGGTTACGGCGACCCGAACAGCACATCGAACCTGCAGCAGCTATTCCTTCCGTCGCGCTTGTCCTCCCCGAAGTGCGCGCGCCTTACCCGAGCCTGCGGGCTCGACAACCCAGAACGGGCATCCGGCAGCCGAGCCCCAGTATTAGTCGGCGGAGTGGCGGAAGGCGTGGCGGCGCACCTGCAGACACATTGATGCCCCGCAGGAAACATGGCGGTCCCACTCGCGGGCCTACCGCCAGCAAGGGGTGAGTCCTAGCATTTGAACCGTATCGCGATGAGCGCGATCCGGTGCCTCAGCCGACTTGGGGCCGGGCCTTCGGAGCCCGAGGGATCCACCATGAACACTGGCAGTTGTGCCTTTCTGGCTGCGGCGATGTCGGCCATCGTGAACGCCGCCATGGTCGTCGCTGATCGCGCATTCGGCGCTGCGATCGGCTACGCTGGTCAAGAACGCGAGACAGAAGGGCTACAAGGGACTGCCGCACGGAATGTGTTCGACGCATCCAGACCTGATCAACCCGGACCTGCTCGCCTTCATCAGCCGTCAGGGCCGTGTGGCGGTCCCAGGGGAACACCATGACTGGACTGACCACGCTCGGCATCATTCACACCGCCATCAGTCTCGTCGCGGTAGGCGCCGCCATTGGCGCGTTGGCGTACTATCGCGAAATTCGCGCGTCACAGCTTTCGGGGCGCATCTACATCTGGGCCACAGTGCTCACCTGCCTGACGGGCTTCGGCATATTTCAGCGCGGCGGCTTCGGCAAACCGCATGCGCTGGGGTGCTCACGCTAGCCGTGCTTGGCATCGCCGCGCTGGGGGGCCGCGGCTCGGTCTTTGGGCGGGCATCACGCTACGTGGAGACCATCGCGTATTTCCACGACAGTTTTCTTCCACGTTATCCCAGGGCTTACCGAGACTTTCACGCGACTGCATGTCGGCGTCGCACCGGTGTTCGGAGGGCAAGACGATCCGGTCCTGCAGATGGTGGTCGCCGTGTTCTTCATGCTGCTCGCTAGGCGTCGAGCCACTGCGCGACGTTGCGCACGTATTGCCGCGCCGAACGAAGGGCTTCCGGGAATCGCGCCATACCGGAGCCGGCGGGCTCGATCACGAAGGACGGGCATCCCGCGGCCGGATCCCAGTTGTAGTCGGCGAAGTGATGGAAGGTCGATTGCGCGATGACGCGTCCGCCCTTGTCCGAGCGCTCGAAAGCGACCGCGATGTTGAAGCGCCGGCCGGTGGCCGAGCTCCTGCCCTCCATGATCACGCGGCTACTGGGATCGTCCGGCGGGGCACTCACGGCGCCTTCGTGCGGATGGGCCGGGAGGTACTGGATGACGCCGCTGGCCGAGTGCGTGTCGCGCATGACCGGATGGATGCTCCCCACCGACCACACCCGCTGGAAGTCTCCATTGGCCCCCGAGTAGTAGTTGGGCCAGGAGATGCCGAGGCTGTGCGGGTTGTCGACGCATTGCCGGCTTTGATCGGACTCGCAGTTGCGACTGTGGAAGTGATGCGCGGCGCCGATGTCGACAAGGTGCAGGAGCGAGCTGCCGAGGTCCATGTGGTCGCGCGTGACCAGGAGCGACCCGCCGCCGCGGCGGAACCGGGTGATACCCGCGCAATCGTCCGCCGTGAGGCCGTCCCCGTTGTCGACGCCCAGGAGCCAGAGCTGGTCGACATCCGATCGATCGAGCGTCGACAGCACCGGATCCGGTGCGCCGCGGCGACTGCGATTGCGAGCCGTCACGCGGAACAGCGGCCGGCCATGCGTCCCGCAGTCCGCGCAGCAACCCACTGAGGAGACTGAAGCGCGAAACGCTCCAGTCATCCGGTATATCTTCAATGGTGGTCTGGAGCAGCAGGTGAAGCATGGCTGGGTCGCGTGCGGTTCATCCTCGTTCAGGCCGTGCCGCTCAGGAAGGCGAGCAGGTCCGCGTTGATCTTATCCAGCATCGTGGCGGTGAGGCCATGCGGGGCACCGGGGTAGTAGATCTCCTTCGCGCCCTTGACCAGCTTCGCGGCCTTTTTTGCCGAGTCGTGCACCGGCACGATCTGGTCGTCCTCGCCGTGCATGAAGAGCGTGGGCACGTCGATCCGCTTCAGGTCTTCGGTGAAGTCGGTCTCGGAGAAGGCCTTGACGCACTCGTAGGCGTTCTTCTGCCCGCATTGCATGCTCCAGAGCCAGAACTGGTCGAGGATGCCCTGCGAGACCTTCGCGCCTGTCCGGTTGGCGCCGTAGAAGGCGATCGCGAGGTCCTTGTAAAACTGCGAGCGATCGGCCGCCACGCCGGCGCGGATGCCGTCGAAGACCTCCATGGACAGGCCCTCTGGGTTCGATGCCGACTTCACCATCACTGGCGGGACGGCACCGATGAGGATCGCTTTGGCCACACGCTTCGTGCCGTGCCGGCCGATGTAGCGGGCAACTTCGCCTCCACCGGTAGAGTGCCCGACCATGGCGACCTTCTTCAGATCCAGCGCCTCGAACAGCTCGGCCAGGTCGTCGGCGTAGCCGTTCATGTCGTTGTTCAAGGAAGACTGCGTGGACCGTCCATGGCCGCGACGGTCATGTGCGATGACGCGGAAACCATTGCGCGCGAGGAAGTGCATCTGGCCATCCCACGCGTCGGCGTTGAGCGGCCAGCCGTGCGAGAAAGTGACAATTGGGCCATCGCCCCAGTCCTTGTAGTAGATCTGCGTGCCGTCCCTGGTGGTGATGGTGCTGCTGGTCATGCGGGAGCTCCTGCTGTTTGGGGATGTGCGTGAGATCGGGGCGGCGCTCGCCGTGCCGTCGGCAAAGCTGGCCAGTGCGCCGGTGGCGAGAGCGGCGCTGCCGGCGAGAAGGCGGCGGCGTGCGGGAACATGTGCGTAGTTCATCAGAGTCCTCGGGGTTTGAAAGTGACGAAATCATGGTAGGTTCGTGCCCCCGCGCCTGGTAGGTCCGACGAAGGACGCACCCTGTTGTTCGGCGGGCACCAATGCCGCACGGCAGCGCAGCGACTAGGCGGCCTGCAACTCAAGACCGGTCGCGCACTGAAGATCGGCGGCCCGGATCTTCTCGACCATGAAGTCGATGAAGGTGCGCATGCGCGTGGGCAAATGCTGCCGGCTCAGGTAGCAGATGTAGTGGCCGCGATCGTCGGGCGCGTACTGCTCTAGGCAGGGCACGAGCGCGCCGCGGCGCAGCGCGTCGCAGAACATGTAGCCTGGCAGTTGGGCGATGCCCTGGCCGTCGAGTACCGCTTGCAGCACCAGGTCCGCGTCGTTGTAGGTGAGCCTCGCCTGCGGGAGAAACTTGCGAAGCTCGCCTTTGACCTTGAACTCCCACTCCGAGACCGGCCTTGAGGCGTGCCGGAAGTTGATGCACTGATGCTGCGTCAAGGCCTCGACAGTCGTGGGCAGTCCATGGGCCTGCCGATAGGCCGGCGATGCGCAGACCAGCATCTGCATGGGGATGACCTGCCTGGCGATGATCTGGGCGTCCTCTACGCGCCCGTTGCGAAACTCGATGTCCACGCGGTCCGCGATGAAGTCGGTCGGCCTGTTGCTCAGGGACAGGTCGATCGTGACCTCCGGATAGGCGCCCTGGAATTCGTTCAGGAGCGGCGCCACTACCCTGCGGCCGAAGCAGGTCGCCGCGCTGATGCGCAGGTGGCCGCGCGGTGGCCCCGCGCGCATGTCTTTCATTTCCTCCACTGCCTGCACGATCCGGTCCACGCCGGTGTGACAACTAGCGTAGAAGATTTCGCCCTCGCGCGTCAGTGTCGTGCTGCGCGTGGTCCGCAGGAACAGTCGCACATTGAGCTGGTCCTCCAGTCGCTGCACGCTGCGGCTCACTGCCGAACGGCCGATGCCGAGCCGGTCCGCTGCACGCGCGAAGCTGCCTTCGGCCACCACGGCGATGAAGGCGACCACGCCCGCGTAGGTTGTGGCGAAGCTGGATGCGAGTGGGTCGGTGTGCGCCGTCTGCGGCGCGATCGGGGAAGGAGACAGGACGGACATTGACATGACGCGCACTCTGCGCGCACAGGCCAACGAAGGCCAGTTAATGCCTGTCAAGGTTTGTTATCGGCTCAGGGGCAGGTGAGCTGGATGCGCAGGGCGCGGGCTTCGTCGAGCTCCGGACTATCGCTGCCGGCCGCGGCGGCGCGTTCGCAGATTTCCGCCAGCCGGCTGGCGACCCGATCCCGCTCGCCCAGGCGTTGTCCCAGCCTGGCGAGGCTAGTGACCGCGCGCAGTTCCCAACTGAGCGCGCCCTGCTGCAGGGCGAGATCGATGGCGCGCAGGTAGAAGTCCCCGGCCACGGGGAGCCTGCCGCGCTGCTCCTCACGCCAGCCGGCAGCGCGCCAGGCCTCGGCCGCGCACCACAGACCTTCGCCTTTTTCGACCCGGGCGATGACCTCGTCGTCGAGCCAGTCGACACAGAGGGTCAGGAGCATTTCCTTGTGCGGTGCGTCGTAGCCTGCGAGCTGCTCGCGGACCTGGCGGACATGAAGTTGCGGATCCGGTGCGAGGCGCAGTTGCAGGCCCTGGTCGAACCACTCGGCATAGCGATACCAGCCCTCCAGGCCCTTGCGCCGGGCCTCCTCCATCATCCGCGGAATCCACTTGCGTGCGAGTTCCAGTTCACCGCTCCACAGCGCCACAGCGCAGCTCCCGTACAGGGCAGCACAAAGCGAAACGGAATTGCCACTCTCCTCCGCGCGCGAGACGGCGTCGCTGGCCGCTCCGAGCGCCTTCACGGTCTCCCCTTGCAGCCACAGAGTCTTGCATAGCACGGCCTTGGCGGCGACAACGTCTTCGGGGCCAACCACCGCGGTGACGGCTGTCCGGCCGAAGGGGCCGGAAAGGCCCAGTGCCGCTTCGCTGTGCTGCCTCGATAGCGCGAAGTTGCCACCAAAGTGGTTCGCCATCGCACTGACGCGATGCGAGAGGATGCGTGCCGGCGGGTCGTCCCAGGATTGCACGACCGCTTCAAGGACCTCGCTGTTGTGCAGGGCCGCCAAATATTCGCCGCGGAACATGTCGTGCGTGCAGCGAGCCCAGCGCGCGTGCAGTTCCGGAATCCGCATCTTCACAGTCAGCGCTCCGGCCAGCGCGCGATCACAGGCCTCGTCGCTTTCGGCGCTGGGCGCGCCGGTGCTCAGCAGCGCGCTCACCAGGGCGGTGTTCAGCCAGGTGGCGGTCTCGATGTCCGGCTCCGGCTGCTCGTTGACCAGCGCGAGCGTGGCCCGGACCCAGTCGCGATATTCAGCGACTTGTGACACCTGGAACCACAGCAGCGCTGAAGCGGTGATCAGCGACGTGGCGAACTTCGTGTCGACCTGTTCCGTCAGGCACACCTCGATTGCAAGGCGCACGTCGTCCAGCCGGAAGGCGTACCTGTCAAACCACGCCTGCTCGCCCAGTTCCTGCAGCTGCGTGCGGGCCGTCTTCATCAGTTCGAGCATGAGCGCGCCATGCCGCCGGATCATGTCCGGGCGTTCATCGCTCGCCGCGAGCAGCGCGGCTGCATAGCTACGGGTCGTGATGAGGAGCCGGTATGGTGCGATGGCGTCGTTGTTGTCGAACGAGACCAGTGATTTGTTCGCGAGGGAGATCAGCGCATCGAAGGCCAGTTCCGCATCCATGTCTCCCTGCGCCATGCTGAGCGCGGACTCCACGTCGAAGCGGCCGCGGAAGACGGAAAGCCGCCTGAACAGCTTCAGCTCCTCGGGGGTCAGCAGTGCCGCGCTCCATTCCAGGGTGGCGGCGAGCGTGGTGTGGCGTGCCAGCAGGGCCCGCTTGTCAATGGAGTAGAGCCGCATGTGGTCGTTCAGCCGCAGCGCCAGGTCGCCGATGGGCTGAACGCCCAGGCGCGCTGCCACCAGTTCGATAGCCAGGGGAATGCCATCGATCTGTCGCGTGATCATTGCCAGGGCCGCGCCGTCCGATTCGCCGAAGGCGCGCGAACCCGCGGCAGCGGCTCGTTCGACGAGGAGCTCGACGGCAGGCGCGCGCATGGCCTCGGAGAAGCCCACGTCGTCGGCATCCGGAACGGCGAGAGGCGCAGCACATGTTCGCCTTGCACCCGGATGGCTTCCCGACTCGTCGCGAGGATGCGCAACTGCGGCAGCTCGGACAGCAGTCTGGACACCAGCGGCGCAACGGTGTCCACCACATGCTCGCAGTTGTCGATGAGCAAGAGCGCATCCAGGCCGGCGAGCCGCCGCACCACCGCCTGCATGGCGTCGCCCATGTCGGTGGTCCCGCTCAGCGCACGGGCCAGGGTGCTCAGCACACGATCGCCCGACGCCAGCGGCGACAGGTCGACAAAGGCGATCCGCGAAGTCTTCTCTTGTTCGAAGCACTCCGCTGCTCGGATCGCTACGCTGGTCTTGCCGATGCCGCCGGTGCCGACGACAGTCACAAGCCGGCTGATTTCGAGCGCCCCGTGGATGCGCTCCACGTCGGCTTGGCGCCCGATCAGTCGGGTGAGGCGCACCGGCAGTTGCGTGAAGGTCGCATCGGACGACATCAACTTGTCCGCGAGGCCGGAGGACGTCGCTTCGCGACGGACCCGCCCGTTGAAGCGATAGCCTCGCAGCGGAATGTTGGAGATCCACTCCTTGCACTCCTGCCCGCCCTCCGGTTCGCCCAGCGCCTTGCGAAGCGTGGACATGTGAACGCGCACGCTTGCTTCCTCGACGACGACGCCAGTCCAGACCGTGGCCAGCAATTCCTCCTTGCTGACGACCTCGCCGGCGCGCTTGATCAGTTGCAGGAGAAGCTCGAAGGACCGGGAGCCCAGGCGCACGGCCTCGCCGTTGCGCTCGATGCGCCGCTGCGCCTCCCACACGACGAACGAGCCGAAGCGCCAACGGGGGTCGGCCGCCTCTTGTGTGGGTTCGACATGCACTGGCTGCGATGGCTCCATGGGTCGATGATCCGCGCGAAGGCCTCTCAGTCTAGCGGAGGACCCTGTGCGGCGTAGGGCCATTGGTGCGCATCGGTCAACGCCATGCGTGATCGCAGATGACTTCTGCGTGAGCGGGTGAGTCCCTACGATTTCTGCATGAATGTATCAATCTGGGCAGCAGGAAGCGCTGGCTGTCATCACACACGAACTCAGGCAGCCGCTCCTGGTCCTGCAGCTGCAGGCGGTGTTGCTCGCGCACTGCGCCAGGGCGGGTCAAACCCAGGCGCTCCTGTCCGATCTCGTGGAGCCGACTTGGCGTGAAGCCGAATGCGACCTTCACCAATCCGCCGGGGACACCCGGGGTTTGGTTCGTCCATGAAAACTGGCTTTCGTCCGAAGGCCTGGACAGCCACATGAAAACCACGCACCTGCAGGCCTTCCTGGAAATGGTGCCGGCCCTCGTGGACGGCGTCATCGAATTGCAGCGCTTCACGATGACTTCCATCCCTGCGGCGCCGCGCGTCTGACCGGAGGAATCACCATGTCTTTCTCAGGAAAAAACATCATCGTTACCGGCGCTTCGGGCGACCTTGGAACCGCAATCGTCCGGCGCCTCATTTCTCAGCGCGCCAGCGTGTTCGGAGTGGCAGCCAGCGAAGCCGAACTGCCGCGCCTCGTCGCTGCGGGGGCTTCGGGTCCTGGCGTATTGCACGCTTTCGTCGCCGACGTGGCCGATGCCGGGCAGGTCCGATCCTACGCGGCCCGCGCGGTCGAACTCCTGGGTCAGATCGATGGCTTCGTCAACGCTCCCGGTGTTCGGGTGCCTTTGCATCCGATCGTGGATTTCCCCGAAGATCAATTCGACCACGTGATGGCCGTGAATGTCCGCGGCGTGTTCCTCGGGCTCAAGTACGTGCTGCCGAACATGCGCGAGGGCGGGTCGGTGGTCAACATGTCCAGTGCGCTGGGCCTGGTGGGTGCCGCGGGTGTCAGTGCCTACGTGACATCCAAGCACGCGATCATCGGTTTGACCAAATTGGCGGCGCTGGAGCAAGGCGCACGCAGGGTGAGAGTCAACGCCTGTTGTCCTGGACCCATCGCGGGTCGGATGACCTTCAAGCTTGCAGAGCAGCTGTTCGCGGGTACCGACAAGAGCTTCGCAGAGACGGTGCCGCTCGGCCGCCACGGCACGCCGGAAGACGTGGCCGGCCTCGTCTCCTATCTGCTGTCCGACGACTCGAGCTATGCCACCGGCACTGCGCACTCGGTCGATGGCGGCTTCACGGCCGCATAGAGATTTTTCAAAGGCAAATTTCATGACCAAGTTGAATGCCCCTTCCGTCTCTCCCCTGGACGTCTATGAAGGCGTCGGGGACCTTCCTTTGTATTCGACCAGTGTCACCGTCTCCGGCGGGGAGGCGCGACATGCGCGTGCGTACGGCCGCGCGCTTTCGGACGACGGCGAACTCGACGTGCAGTTGCGCTTGCCAAGGCCGCTAGGCGGCACCGGCGGCGGCACGAATCCGGAACAGCTTTTTGCTGCAGGCTACGGCGCGTGCTTCCATGGTGCGATGTCGCTGGTGGCGGCGAAACGAAGGATGAAGCTGCCCCCCGATATCGAGATCAGGGTCGAGGTCACCTTCGGTCGCGATCCGGAGGATGGCTTGTTCCTCCTGACTGCGGAGCTGGAGGTCAGCCTGCCGACTCTCGACGCCGCGGAGGCCAGCGCACTGATCGAGGAAACCGAAAGGATCTGTCCCTACGCAAAGATGGCGCGCCAGGGAATCCAGTCCTCGATCAAGTGCGTCGTGTCGTCCGATTCACTAGCATCCACATGAGCCACATTGCAAGCAGCGCACCTCAACATGTCGCCGCGAAGGGAGAAGGAGCACCTCGCTCTCGCGAGCGACTACCGCGCGTTCGGCGGTGTGGCGCCTAGCGCCGAGATCGCCACGCGGCGTCCGCTCGAAGGCATCTCCCGCCTGGCCCGCAGCATCGTCTCGCGCGAAGTGATCAGCTACGAATTTCGCGGCGATCACTGGCTGCCGCGCTTCCAGTTCGAGGGCTCCGACCTCGTGGTCGCCGATGCGACGGGCATCCTGATCGCGGAGCTCAGTGTCACGCTGGACGAGTGGGAATTGGCGCGATGGTTCGTCGCGCCCAACGCATGGCTACACCACCGCACGCCGCTGCAGACAATGCA
>Ga0318562_10001163_pt1 | contig 11822 bp, 8 predicted proteins | sample GRESIP066b5f18_FD_203688 | JGI IMG/M metagenome (GOLD analysis project Ga0318562, IMG submission 203688) | Tropical soil microbial communities from Luquillo Experimental Forest, Puerto Rico - GRE.SIPMG.066b5f18 | ecosystem: Environmental > Terrestrial > Soil > Tropical forest > Bulk soil...
TAGCGGTTCAGTTCTGACCGGTTATATCGGGCTGTTGCAGAATCGGCGGCCGTGTCCGGGTGTGTCGCCTGGGCTGGTAGGTGATGCTTTGGGATGATTTTGCTATGGCGAAGGGGTATCGGTGTGGCGGGATCAGCCGTTCTTGCTGCCGCCGGACATGCGGGAGTGGCTGCCAGCCGATCATCCGGTGTGGCTGGTGATCCGGGCGGTAGATCATCTGGATACCTCGGCGTTGCATGCCGGGCGGCGGACTGGGGGTGCGGGGGCGGCCGGGTATGACCCGGACATGCTGGTCACGGTGCTGGTGTGGGCGTATGCGAACGGGGTGACCAGCTCGCGGCGGATCGAGGCGGCGTGCCTGGCCGATGTGTGCTTCCGGGTGATCTGCGCGGGCAGCGTCCCCGATCATGTGACGATCGCCCGGTTCCGGGCCGCCTTCCCCGCAGCGGCGCAAGCCTTGTTCGGCGAGGTGCTGGTGCTGTGCGCGAGGCTGGGGATGAGCCGGCTGGGCACGGTGGCGCTGGATGGCATGAAGATCGCCGCTAACGCGTCGGTGGCTGCCAACCGCACCGAGGAGGGGCTGCGGAAGCTGGCCGCGCGGCGGGCGGCTGAGCACGCGACGGCCGACGCGGCCGAGGATGAGCTGTTCGGCGAGGGCCGGCGCGGTGATGAGCTGCCGTCCGGTGCGGCGGACCCGGGTAGCCGCGATGAGCGGATCCGCAAGGCCCTGGCCGAGCTGGAGGCTGAGCGCGAGGCTGCGCGGGCGGCGCGCGAGCAGCAGGCGCGGAAATACCTGGCCGCGGAGGGCCGGGCGCGCGGGATGCCGCCGCAGCAGGTGGCGGTGGCCGCGGCCCGGGCCCGGCTCGAACGCGCCCGCGCGGCCCGGGCCGCGCAGCTCGCGCAACTGCAAGCCCGCGCGGCCGGGCCGGTGATGCCGGGCAGCCGCCGGGACCGGCCCAAAGCCGGGATCGAGGACTACTGCCTGGTCAAGGCCGCCCGCGAGGCCCTGGCCAAGGCCGCGCAGGCCGGGCGCACGGCCGCGGGGAACCAAGACAACCGCAAGGGCCCGGGCCCGGTGCGCAACACCACCGACGTTGACTCGCGGCTGATGCCGGTACGCGGCGGCGGGTTCATCCAGGGCTACAACGCCCAGAACCTGGCCAGCGAAGACGGGCTGATCATCGCCACCGAGCTCACCTGCGACACCACCGACACCGGGTGGTTCGAGCCGATGCTCGCCAAAGCCCAGGACGCCGCCGCGCTGATCACCGCGCACCAGCCCGCCCCGGCCGCGGCCACCGCTGCCCAGGCCAGCGGGATCGGCCTGCTGCTCGCCGACGCCGGCTACCTGTCCGAACACAACCTCACCATCGCCGGCCCGGACCGGCTGATCGCCACCGGCAAGCACCGCGACCTGGAGAAAACCGCCCGCCACGCCGCCGCCCGCCACGACACCACCAGCCAAGACACCGCCCGGGCGCCCATCGCCGCGATGGCCGCCCGGCTGGCCACCGAAGAAGGCATCACCGCCTACCGCCAGCGCGGCCACATCGCCGAGACCCCCCACGGCCAGATCAAGCACAACATGGGCATCCGGCGCCTGGCCACGCGGGGCAAGCCCAAAGCCGCCGCCGAATGGACCTTCACCTGCGCCGTGCACAACCTGATCAAGGCCATCACCACCGGGCACCTCACCCACCAGGCCCTGACCGCCCTGACCAGCTGAACCCCAGCCCGCGCCACCACGCCCAGCACCCCTACCATCGCATGTGTCCTGGCTGCGGCGATCAATTCCGACACAGCCCGTGGCGGCGGACAAAACCGAACTGGTAAAGCCGGCCACTCGCCGCCAGGCGCTGCGCCGCCGCGAGGCCTTCCTGTGGATATCACCGAGGTAGTTGTCCACAGAGGCGAGATCACGCTTCCCGAACCGCGGGGCAGCGGGAGCACATCCCGAGGGCGAGCGCTGGCGGGACGTACGGCGCGACAACGCGAGCGCCGCGAACGGGCTGGTCACCCTCCGCTACTCCTACGCCGACGTCATGGAGCGTCCGTGCCAAGTGGCTGACGAGATCGCCCGCACACTCAGCGGCCGTGGATACTCCGGCGGCATGCGGCGGTGCGGCCCCTCGTGCGCGCGGGGTGAACCGGCTGCGCGAGCTGACGTGGTCGGCGGAACCGCCCGGTCTGCGGTTAGCCTGGCTCGGCGGGTGCGCGGTTGGCCAGGGGCAGCCGCACGCTGCGCGGCGCCATGGGCCACGATGGGATCATGCGACTGAGAATCTTCACCGAGCCACAGCAGGGCGCGGACTATACGACACTGCTCCGGGTGGCCCGGGCCACCGAGGACCTCGGCTTCGACGCCTTCTTCCGGTCCGACCACTACCTGAAGATCGGCGGCTCCAACGGCCTGCCAGGCCCCACCGACGCCTGGACGACGCTGGCCGGCCTGGCCCGCGAGACTTCGCGAATCCGGCTCGGCACCCTGGTGAGCTCGGCCACGTTCCGCTACCCGGGCCCGCTGGCGATCATCGTGGCGCAGGTTGACCAGATGAGCGGGGGCCGGGTCGAGCTGGGGCTCGGCGCGGGCTGGTATGAGGCCGAGCACGCGGCCTACGGCATCCCGTTCCCGGACGTGGGCGAGCGCTTCGACCGGTACGAGGAGCAGCTCGAGGTGATCACCGGCTTGTGGGACGTCCCGGACGGCGGCATGTTCTCGTTCAGCGGCACGTACTACACGGTGGCCGACTCCCCGGCGCTGCCCAAGCCGGTGCAGCGGCCGAGGCCCCCGGTGATCGTCGGGGGGAGCGGGCCGCGCCGGACGCCGCGCCTGGCCGCGCGGTTCGCCGACGAGTACAACGTGCCGTTCGGCAGCGTGGACGACACCGCGGCCGCGTTCGGCCGGGTCCGCGAGGCGTGCGCCGCCGCGGGGCGGCACGAGACGTCGATGATCTACTCGGCCGCGCAGACGGTGGCCGTCGGCCGGACGCCGGCCGAACTGGACCGGCGCGCCGCGGCGATCGGCCGGAAGGCAGACGAGCTGGCCGAGCACGGGATCGCGGGCCTCCCGGACGACGTGGTCAAGAAGATCAGGAAGTTCGCGGAGATCGGGGCCGAGCACCTCTACCTGCAGGTACTCGACCTGCACGACCTTGATCACCTCGAGCTGATCGCCACTGAGGTGCTATCCCAGGTCTGAGCGCGCCCGGCAGTCCCGCGCCCTGGCCGCCGGCTCAGCGGAGGCGCAGAGGCTACGATCAGCCTCCAGTCAGCAGGCCATGCCACGCTTCCGGGACGCCGAACGCAACGCGTCAGGCGCAGTCGCCGGGGATCGGCCGGTACTCTCAGCCGCCCCGGGCCCAGGGGTCGTAATCCACCTCGAGCGGTTCCTGCGGCGGCCGCTCGGCCTTGGCCACGTTGCGCAGGTTGAGCCGGATCCGGGTCCAGGTCGAGGATCGCCCGCGCATCGAGTCCACCAGGACGTCGGCCGGCTCGAGCCGGGACCAGGCCTCCGGGTGACGTTGCTTCCACCGGTCCAGGCCCGCCATGGCCTCGGACCGGGTGGCCGCCCTGGCTACCTCGATGAGCGGCATGGATGAGCGGCGACGGCCGGCCGGAGAAGGCCGGGAGGACCCGGCGGGCGGGGCAGGCCGGGGTGACGCGGCCGGGGGTGACGCGGCCGGGGCGCGGCGCTTGGACGGCTGCACCCTGGGCTGCTCGCCCGCCTGCTTGACGAAGTGCGGCGGCCACGGGGCGTCGGGCAGGCCGGCCGCCTCGTCCCGGGCGGCCAGTTCGAGCAGCGGCCCGAGCGAGCCGGCCGCGGCGTCGATGCCGGCCCCGACGTCGCCCAGCCGCGCAAAGCGCTCGGGCACCGTGTCGATGGTGAACACTTCCGGCCGGCAGTCCGGAACCTCGTCCCAGGTCAGTGGCGTCGACACCCGGGCGTCCGGGGTGGGCCTGACCGAGTACGCCGAGGCGATCGTGCGGTCCTTGGCGTTCTGGTTGTAGTCGACGAACACGCCATGGCGCTCCTCCTTCCACCACCGTGAGGTCGCGTCCTGCGGCGCCCGCCGCTCGACCTCCCGCGCTAGCGCCACCGCGGCCCGGCGCACCTCGGAGAACGTCCAGCGCGGCTCGATCCGGGTGTAGATGTGCATCCCGCGTGAGCCCGACGTCTTCGGCCACCCGGTTAGCCCGAAGTCCGCGAGCACCTCCCGGGCGACCAGGGCCACGCGGATGATCTGGGCCCAGTCCACCCCCGGCACCGGGTCGAGGTCCACCCGGAGCTCATCGGGATGATCGAGGTCGTCGGCGCGCACCGGGTGCGGGTTGAGGTCGATGCAGCCGAGGTTGGCCACCCAGACCAGCCCGGCCGCGTCCTGGACCACGACCTCCTCGGCGGTCCGCCCGGACGGGAAGCTCAGCTCGACCGTCTCGATCCAGTCCGGCCGCGAGGACGGCGCCCGCTTCTGGAAGAACGGCTCGCCCTCCGCGCCGTTGACGTAGCGCTTCAGCACCATCGGGCGCCGGGCCGCGCCGCGCAGCGCGCCGTCGGCCACGCTCAGGTAGTACTGGACCACGTCCAGCTTGGTGTGCCCGGTCTGCGGAAAGTAGACCTTGTCCGGGTGACTGACCGGCACGCTGTGCCCGGCGACCTCGAGGATCTGTTTGCGATCGGGCATGCCGTCACGATAACCGGCCCGCTACGCGGCGCCCGGGGCCGGCGCGCCCGGCCCGTGCGCCAGGCCGCTGGCCTGCGCGGCGAGCAGCCGCACCGCCACCGCGCCCAGGGCGGCGAGCGGCTGCGTGACGCCGATCCGCTGCAGCAGGCCGGCCGCGGCCGGGGAGGTCCCGGCCAGGAACACCGCCAGCACCGCGAGCGTGGCCAGGCCGCCGGCGGCCAGCGGGACACTCAGGGCGCTCCAGCCCGGGTCACCGCGGAACCGGCGGGCCAGCAGCAGCGGGACCGCCACCAGCGCGAGGTAGATCGGGATGCTCACCAGGTCGTGCGCGTGGTTGTGCCAGGACTCCCCGGCCGGCGCGGTCAGCAGCATCCGGTCCCGGCGCAGCAGCCCGGCGGCGATCGTGAGTACCCCGGTCACCTGGATCAGCCGCGGCCCCGGCCCGGCCCGCCCGGCGCCGCCCAGCTCGGAGCGCAGGGCCGAGCCGAACGCGACCGAGCAGCCGCCCAGCACGACGAAGCCTGTGATCATGATCCAGGGATCACGGGCGTCGGGTGCGGCCAGCCCGCTGATCTGCACCTCGGCCGCACCGTGGCCGGCCTGCAACAGCGAGGCCGCGGCCCAGGCCGCGGTGAAGGCGACCGGCCCGGCCACGCCCGCAGCCGCGCCGAGCCTGAGCCCGGTGGCCGGGAACGGACGGGCGCGCCATCGGGGCAGCGTTCGCAGGTGCACTCGCGGGTATCTCCTCAGCTTCAGTATGAGCCCCGCACGCGGGCGGCAGGCCGGCCAGGCCGCCCCGCAGATTCCGTCAACCCGCAGCCGCGCCGTGCCGAAGCACGGCCGCGGCCTCAGCCGTCCGGGACCCGGACCGCCCGCGCCCAGTCCGGGGCCTCGGGCGGGTCGTCGCCGAGCAGGCCGACCACCACCCGCATGCCCCGCGGCGGCTCGTCCGGCCACGGCGTGAACCCGTCGGTGAGCACCACGGCGATGGCGGGCCTGGGCCGCAGCGAGCTCGCCGCCGCGATGCCCGCTCCCATGTCGGTCCCGCCGCCGCCGACCAGCTCGACCTGGCGGGCGGAGCTGACCCGGCGCACCGGCCCGACGGCGGTGTCACAGGCGAGCACCCGCAGCTGGCGGGCCAGCCCGACGGCGCGCAGCAGCCCCTCCACCTCGGCCAGGGCCATGGCCAGCAGGTCGTCGGACATGCTGCCGGAGGTATCGCAGACGACCGCGATGTCGGGAACGGGCCGGCGCAGCGCGGGCAGGACCACGTCGCCGGCCACCGACGCCCGCCGGGACGGCCGGCGGTAGGAGTAGTCGACGGCCCCCGCGGCGTCCGCGACCGCGCGGCGTAGCTCGGCGGCCAGCGCCTTGCGCCAGTCGACGGCCGGCTCGAGCAGATCGCCGGCCCAGCGCAGTAGGCCCGCGGGCACGTTGCCCGCCTCCCGGCCGTGCCGCAGGCAGTCCTGCGCCACCTGCCGGGCCAGCAGCCGCGCCTGCCAGGGGGGCAGCCCCGCTGGGCCCCCAGAATCCCAGGGCCGCCGGAGTCCGTCGGCGCCGCTGCCGCAATCCAGCCGGCCGCCGTCGGGCTCTTCGGGATTCCCGGACGGCACGTCTGGCGGCCGGGGCGCCGCGAAGTACTGCTCGGCCAGCCGGCCCGGCTCCGCGCCCAGGTGCGCGGGCAGGACCGGGCTGCCTGGCAGCTCGAGCCCGGCGGGCACGAGGTCGTCGTTGATCTCGGCGTCACAGCAGCGCACCCAGAGCCGGGCGGTGTCCGGGACCACCCCGGCGGAGGCGGCTCGTTCCGCGTGCGCGCGCAGCAGGTGGCACACGTGATGCACCAGCACGCTGCCGAGCTGCGCCGGGGTCCACTGCGCGGTGAGCGCCGGGTCGGCGTGCAGCCGCCAGCTGTCGTCCACGGCCACGGTGCCGATGTCGTGGACCGCGATCACCTGCGCCCCGAACAGCCCGCTGGCCAGGTAGGGGAACCGGGTCGCGGCCCAGAGCCGGCCCGCAGCCAGCCCGGGCACCCCGGTCATGCCGCCCGCCGCCGTCCCGGCGGTGCCCGGTGCCGCGCCGCCGCTCGTGGTCATCCGCCCAGCAGCCCGGCGTCCCGCAGCACCGGCGCGAACAGCTTGACCTCGGCGGGCGGCGGGGTGCCGTCGGGCCGGCACCGGGCCAGCGTCCTGGCCGCGACCGCGGCCACGTCGGGCGCGTCGGCCGCGGCCTGGCCGAGGACCTGCCAGCCCGCCACCCAGCGCTGCGGGGTCGGGTCGGCGGCTACCACCGCGGCCACCGCGGCCACGGCCGCGTAGGCGCGGTCGCCGCGCTTCGGCAGCACGAACGAGCCGGGGTCGGCCAGGACGGCCTCCGGGTCGGGCAGGTCCATCTCCACCAGCCAGGCCAGGAACTCCACGCCCGCGCCCTCGCCCACGCAGCCGCGCACTAGCGCCGAACGCGTCTCCTCACCCGCCCCGGCCGCGTCGACGGCGGCCAGCAGGCGGGCGGCCATGTCCCAGGTACGCGGGCTGGGCCAGCCCCGCCCCGCCGAGGCCGCGTCCGCTGGAGGCGCGCAGGCCAGGGCGGGCCGCACGTGCAGGAACGCGGCCACCAGGCCGCGGGCCAGCCCGATGCCGGCCTCCCAGCGGTCCGGCAGGGCGGGCACGGTCGGCGCGGCCCAGCCCCCGGCCAGGCCGTCGGCGACGGCCCCGGGGTCGATTTCCCAGGCCAGGTGGCACAGCCGGTTGGCCAGCGGCGCCGACAGGTCCCAGCCGTCGGCGGCCTGCTCCGGCGGGTTGGCCGCCGCGACCACGGCCACGTCGGCGGGCAGGGCCAGGTCGCCGACGACGCGTTCCAGGACGACGCGCAGCAGCGCGGCCTGCACCGCCGGAGGCGCGGTGGACAGCTCGTCGAGGAACAGCAGGCCCCGGCCGGCCTCGGCCAGCCGCCGGGCCCAGCCCGGCGGAGCGAACCGCACCCCATCGCCCACCACCACCGGCAGCCCGGCGAAGTCGGACGGCTCGCGGATCGAGGCGATCACGGTCTCGCAGGGCCAGCCCATCTTCTCGGCCATGGCCCGGATCGTGGACGTCTTGCCGGTGCCGGGAGCGCCCCACAGCAGCACGGGAACCCGCGCCGCCACGGCCACGCCGAGCGCCGCCACCGCGGCGTCATGCTGCTGTGCGCCCGCCGTGCGCCGCCCGACTGCTTTCATCTTTGTCCCGCTCGCCTCCGGGGCGCCCTGAGCGCCCTATTTGCCTCGCTCGTCATGGCCCCGCGCCCCTTTGGATCACGGTCCAGCTGCCGCCCTCGGCGCGTACTTTGAGTATCACCGGATCCGCGCCGGGCTCGGGCACGGCGAGCACGGTCGCGTCGGGCCAGGCCGCCGCCGTGACCGCGACGACCAGGTGCCCGGCGGTGATGGCCAGCCCGGCCGCCCAGACCGACGCAAGCCAGCCGGCGGGCAGCGCGGCCGACAGCCTGCGCTCGCGGCTGGTGCCGGACACGGCTAGTCGTCCCCAGCCCGCACCTTCGTGCAGCGAGACGTCGGCCCGTCCGGGGTCGACGCCCAGCCACGCCTGCGCCGCGGGAGCCAGGCGCCCGGCCAGCGCGGCGACCAGGGCGGGCCGGGCCGCGTCGCGCTCGCCCGCGCGGCTGCCGCCGTCGGCCCAGGCCGCGGCCACCGTGGCGGACAGCCGCAGCTGGAACCCGGGGCCGAGCGCGAGGAGGGAGAACAGTTCCCCGCGGCGCGCGGCCGCGCGCTGCATCTCGTCACGGATCTGCTGCCGCCCCGCCATCGAGGACAGCATGGGGCCGGTGCGCACCGAGGACAAGCGGCCGGTCACCGGGCGCATCGGGCCGGTGCGCACCGAGGACACGCGGCCGGCACGCGCGAACGACACGGCTCCGGTGCCCGCGTAAGGGGAGCCGCCCGCCGCCAGCTGCCGCCGCGCGGCGGCCGTCGCCCGCATGGCGGCCCGGCGGCGCATGACCATCGTCGGATCGAAGGCCCTCAGCAGCGCGCCGTAGACGGCCATGCCCCCCGGAAGCCGCTGCGCCCAGGGCGCGACCGCGTGCACCGGGAAGGGGCTCGCGGTCAGCGGGGCGTACGCCAACCAGCCGCCCTGGCTGTACCCGGCCACACTCTGCGGCGTGACCGTCAGTTCGTCGGCGGCCGAGCGCGGCCCGACCGCCAGGACCTCGAGGTCGTCGCGGCGGGCGGCCCACCACCCGACCAGGTCCACGCACTCGGACCGGTCGCCGCCCAACGCCGCGAGCACGAGTTCCCCCTCGGCGTCGGGATGGTCAGTGGCGGTGAGCCGGCCCTCCGCCCAGAGCAGCCGGTGGGTCTGCTCACCGCAGGAGACCTCGGCCTGCGCGGGCGGCAGCAGCGCCCACCACGGCGGGGCCGGCGGCCCGGTCCTGGCCGTGCTCACCGCGGTTCCTGCCAGTCCAGCGGTACCGTGACCGTCGCCTGGCCGGACCCGCCGGCCACCGTAATCTCCAGCGAGGTGGCTCGCGGATGCAGCGGCGGGACCAGGGTCAGCTGCAGGCGCCCGTCGTCGTCGTCGCTGCACCAGTCGGCGCTCTTCTGCGTGGCGATGTGCCAACGGCCCTGGTCGTCGCGGGCGGACCAGCACCACGGTTCGACCGTCGCGTCCGCCACCGATGGCTGGGTGTGCGGCCAGCCCCAGACCATCACGTGCAGTTCGGCTCGTGTCGCGTCCGAGCGCAGTCCCGCGAGGACGAATCTCGTGCCGTCAAGCTCCGGCAGCACCGCGGCGGCCGGAGTCACGCCACGCGGGCCGTCCATGCGGTCACGATTGTCCAGCACGCCGGACCACGCGGCGGGCAACCGGCCCGGCGGCGCGGCGGCCCGCAGCGCAGGCGGGACATCCAGGCCGAGCCGCCCGGCCAGGGTGAGGAGGCAGCCCACGGCATCGCGCGCGGGTTCCAGCGCGCCGACGGCCTCCAGCGCGGTCACGATGTCCGCGACGGCGGACAGGTCGGGCCCGGGCAGGCTTTCCTCGCCGGTCATCGACCAGCGCAGCAGGTTCACGGCGGTGGCGTCGATCATGCGCTCGGCCTGGCTGCCCGCGAGGACCGGGCCGGGTAGCGGCTCGCTCCCGTCTCCGGGGCGGGCGATATCCACCCGGATGGGGGGCGAGCCCGGGCTCAGGGCCAGATCCAGCCACCGGGCTCCGGTCGGCGGGGCCGGCGAGATGCGCAGGAGGCCGCTCCAGCGCCCATCGTCGTCACTCATCCCGCACTCCGCGTAAACCTCGTAGCTGTTCCCGCGGTCGTCGCTGACGCTCGGGCCGTCCGGGCCGTCGAAGACCGACCAAGGATCCCGGTGCTGTGGTTCGTCACGCTGGTCGACCAGCCGGCCCGCCGCGGTGATGACGGTCCCGCTTGGCCCGATCACCAGGGTCAGCAGGCGGATGTCGGCCAGGTCGCTGTCCGTTCCGGCCGGGACCGCGGCCCCGAGCGGCGCGGCGACGTAGGGTCCGGCCGCGGCCCGGGCCGACTGCGGATGGCGCATGGCCTGCAGGCGCATGACGAGCGAGTGGTCGTTGATCCGTGACCGGGCGGCCAGGGCGGTCTCCAGGCCATCCACGATCGAGTCCGCGGTGCCGCGACTGATCGCGCCCGCCTGATCGAGTGCGTGAGCTATCCTCCTGAGCCGGCGCACGCCTTCGTAGGGCGACTCGTCGGCCGCGGGTTCCCCGGGCCGGCGCACGGCGTCGGCCCGGGTGCCGCTCAGCGTGGCGTCCGCCCAGTAGTCCCGCCCGCGCCGTCGCCGGAGCCGGTACGCCGCGGAGCGCGGCAGCGTCTGCAGCCGGTAGCCGGCCTGCCAGGCCAGCGGGTGCAGCCTGCGGGCTGCCTGGTCCGCGGCTGGCAGCACCGCGCCGATCACCTGCCCTGCCAGCGGCTGCAGGGTCCGGGCCGCCTGCTCGGTCAGGGGCTGCAGGGTCCGCACGGCGTTTCCCGCCAGCGGCGGCAGCGTCCGCCCGGCGCTGTCGGCCAGGGGCTGCAGCGCCTGCGTCGCATTCTCGGCCAGCGGCTGCAGCGCCTGCGCGGCTTGACCGGCCAGCGGCAGCAGGATGCCCGCGGCGAGCCGGCCCGGCGGCAGGACCCACCGCGCCGCGCCGCGCAGCGGCGCGGGCATCCCGAGCTCGCCGGGGTCGGGACGGGGCAGGGCCTGCACCCGCCGCAGTTCGGCCTCGACGCGCAACCGCAGGTAGGTCTCGGCCCGGGCGTGGTCCGGCGGGCCTGGTGCGGCCGGCCCGGAAGGCTCGGCCGGTCCCTGATCCCCATCCTGTCCTGGCGTCACCTGATCCTCCGGCGGTCGGATCCCCCCGTACCGACACGATATGTCTCGCTGGCGACTGGTACATACCGGATATCGGCGCCCCCGTGGCACCGCACCGGCGGCTCGGTGACCAGCTGCTCAGGCCAGGAGGTCGTCGGCCGCGGCCGCGAAGATCCGGGTGTGCGCGTCCACGTCGGCCTCGGTGGTGGCCGGCGCCATCAGGGCCATGTTGTGGAACGGCGTCAGCAGCACGCCCCGGTTGACCGTGTACAGGTGCAGGTACTCGTCAAGCTGCGGGTCAGCGGCCGCCTCGGACTCGCCGCCGGTGCGCGGCGGCCGCGGGCAGAACCGGTACTCCGCGCGGGCGCCGAGCTGGACGATGTTCCAGGGCAGGGCCCGGGTCTGGATGACATCCCGCACCCCGGCCGTGTACCGGCCGGCCTGCGCGATCATCACGGCGAACGCGTCCTCGGTGAGGACCTGCTCCAGCGTGGCGCGCATCGCGGCCACCGACAGGGCGTTGCCCGCCAGGGTCCCGCCCACGCCGCCGACATCGACGATGTCCGCCGTCTCGTCGTTGAGGATCTGCTCGGCCAGCCCTGCGGACAGGCCGTACGCGCCGGCCGGGATCCCGCCCGCGATCGACTTGCCGATGGTCACGATGTCCGGGTCCAGGTTCCAGGCGCGGGTGCACCCGCCCGGGCCCGCACTGAACGTGTGCGTCTCATCGTTGATCAGCAGGCTGCCGGCGCGCCGGGTCAGCTCGCGGACCCCCTCCAGGTAGCCGGGCTCGGGCAGCACGATCCCGATGTTGGTCAGCGCGGGCT
>Ga0318562_10001164_pt1 | contig 11820 bp, 10 predicted proteins | sample GRESIP066b5f18_FD_203688 | JGI IMG/M metagenome (GOLD analysis project Ga0318562, IMG submission 203688) | Tropical soil microbial communities from Luquillo Experimental Forest, Puerto Rico - GRE.SIPMG.066b5f18 | ecosystem: Environmental > Terrestrial > Soil > Tropical forest > Bulk soil...
CGCAAGGGGCGAGAGGGGATCTGTCGTCGCCCGACCCCCGCCCACGCGTGTACGGCCTGTTCTCAGCGACTTGGTGGGTCGCTTCCGCCGCTGGATGGCGGAAAGGCATCAGCGCGGGTCGCCCGATGGCCCGCGCCCGGACCGGGAGATCGATCATGAAGGCTCTGGCAGCGCTGGGAGTGGTGGCCCTGGTCGTGGCGTTCGCGGCCGCCTGCGGTGACAGCGGCGGGTCGAGCAACAACAACAACAACGGGGGCACGACCAACGACGGGGGAAACAACAACTCCGGGAACGACGCGGGGAGCGGCTTAGGCTACCTGATCGGGGGCAGCATCCTCACCGCCGGCGCGAACGGGCTGGTCCTCGCCACGCAAGGCGAGCCCAATGCACAGATTGGCGTCCAGAGCTACACGCCCGCCTGGAGCTTCACCAACCGCGTTCCGACGGGCACCGCCTACCACGTGACCATCGTCAGCCAGCCGGTCACTCCGCAGTGTGGCGGGATCTGCACCTGCGCAGTGCTCGATGGCGGGGTGGGCGTGGTCGGGACGACAGACGTGAGCAACATCCTCATCGGCTGCGCGATCATGCTTCCCTGAGGTGGGGCCCTCCGGGCGATCGAGCCGCTAGGCGTCGCTCGGGCCGGCGGAGTGGACCTTCCGGGAGAGTTGCAGGAGCTCCTCGGAGCGCTTCGCGGGCGTTCCAGCCCTGGGGGCGCTGCAACGCGTCCTTCAGCCCCACGTTTTAGCCTTGTCCGGAGCCGGGCGGGGGCAACTGCGCGGGTGGCTGATCCCGGTGACCCCGGAGCCGGGTGACCGCCTCGTGCAGGGTCCACAGCCATCGCCCCTTGGTCAGCCAGGAAATCCCGAAGAGCACCAGTGCCAGGCTCTCGGGCACGAAGATCGGCGCACCGCACAGACCGGCCGCGATCACCCAGATCAGCGAACCGAGGATTCCCACCCCGCAGGCCCGGTAGACCCGGTTCCGCCGCCGCTTGTCGGAGGACATGCTGTCCGGAGGCTCGTTGGTGAGCGGGAAGAGAAAGAGCGAGTAGACGACGAAGCAGCTGAAGAGCACCCCCGCCGAGGCGTAGTGCACCGCCTTCATCCATCCGGACCACCACGGAGGCGCGGTCAGCGGTGGAAGGGCGGCAGTCGGGAAGAGCGCCACGCCCAGGGCGGCGAGGCTTGCCAGCTTGCCGGTCAGGAGATCCCAGTGCCGCGACGGATTGTCGTAGCCGCGGTAGGTGAAGAGGAATGCCCCGATGGCCCAGAGGACCCCGGTGAAAACGGCGACCGAACCCGAGTAGTAGTACTCGCTGATCGAATCGAGTGGAGCCCAGCCCGGAGAGCCCTCGGTCGACCGGAGGCCGGCGACTCCGTAGACGAGTAGAGGGAGGAACACCCCGAGGTAGCCGAGCGCCTGGCGGAGCAGGTGGCTCGAGAGATCGTCCGCGCGCTGCGGTGCGAAGAGAGGACCGTCCGGCTGCTTTCCTTCTCCTTGCTCCTTCGTCTGTTCCACCTTCCCCCCTTTCGCGCATCCGCGATTCTACTCTGCGCTGCGCGACGGCAGTCATCAGTTCCCATCCCCGGTCTGCCGCCGACGCCGAGTGAGTCGTTTGGCCCGGTCTGTTCTTCCCTGGACTGGCTCCTGTCGCAGGCTTCGCGAGCTGCTCTGCGCTGGGTCATCGTGCCAGGCCCTTTTGACGGAGGAACGCCAGATGCCAGCCAAGGGCAACGCGACCGCCACGTACATGGAGAAGGCCAACCCCCCGCTCAAGGACTACTACCCGGTGTGGGTGGACAACCTGGCCGAGGACGCCACGGTGGAGGGCTCGCTGCTCGATGGCGCGGTGCAGGGTGCGAAGGCCGTCCGGACGATCGTGGTCACCATACGCTCGGTCTATGACCAGCAGGAGCACAAGTACGCCGGCCCCTGCGGCGAGCGCGGGTTCCTCGAGGACTACGTCGCGCAGGTCCGCGGCCAGCCGATCGGCTGTGTGGTCCTGGTCACCCGCAACGCCGCCGGCCAGACCCAGCGCGTCGTGGCGAATTACCGGCCGCGGAGCTCGCTGCTCCTCCTGTCACGCCTGGTGCGCGAGAAGCTCGCCGGGACGCCGTACGCGGAGCAGTTTGCTGCCGCCGAATGAAGCTTCAACGCGGAGGCTCCGACCATGTCCCCCAGAAGTCCGGAACAGAAGGCGAAGCTCAAGCAGCGAGTGGTCCACGAGCTGGAGGAATACCTCGCGGTCACCGTCTTCCTCCTCTTCTTCTTCGGCTCGATCGTCACCTATCGCCGACTGATCCTCGCCGAATACGACATCGCCTACTTCGAGTACGGCTGGGCGCTGCTCAAGGCGCTCATTCTCGGGAAGGTGATCCTCATCGGCGAGCTACTCCATCTCGGGGACCGGTTCCGCGATCGACCGCTGCTGCTGTCAATTCTCTGGAAGACGCTGGCCTTCGCCCTGCTCATCGCGGCGTTCGGGATCCTCGAACACGCGGTGTCAGCGCTCGTCCACCATCGACCCCTGGCGTCGGAGTTCCAGTTCACCGGGCCGGAGAAGTACGAGCTGTTCGCCCGCATCCAGCTCGAAGCCGTCGGCCTCGTGCCTCTGGTCGCTTTCCTGGAGCTAGGACGGGTCCTGGGAGAGGGGAAGCTCCACACGCTCCTCTTCCGGGGTCCGGCAGCGGCTCAGCGCGTCGACGCGAAAACGTAACCGTCATCGATCGGCTCGAGGCCCAGCTCTCTCTTGCAGCAGAGAGGCGCGGCGAGGCCTCGATGTCCTGCTCCCGTGACTTCGCTGGCACCGGGCGCTGCTACGGACGCTCGGCCCTCGCTCGACGATCGAGCCTGCGGCTTCCGCCTTGGAGGTCAGCATGCAGCATCCCGTCCGCCAGCTGCTCTCGCTCACCGCATTTCTGGCTCTGGCTGTCACCCCGGCAGTCGCGCACGAGAGTCAGCACCTCGACATCGACCATGTCGTTCTGATCAGCGTCGACGGCCTTCATGCGATCGACGTCCAGAACTACATCGAGTCGCATCCCCACTCGGCGTTGGCACGGCTGTCGAGTCAGGGAGTCACCTACAGCAATGCATCGACGTCGAGCCCCTCGGACTCGTTCCCCGGAGTGCTCGCACTCGTGACCGGAGGCTCTCCGGTCTCGCACCAGGTGTTCTACGACGTGAGCTACGACCGAAATCTGTTCGACCCCTCGAACACGAGCTGCAGCGGCGCTCCGGGGACGATTCCCACGTTCGACGAGACGATCGATCTCATCGACGCCAGCGGCAACGATCTGAACGTGATCGACCCGACGAAGCTCCCCAACCGGCTCACCGCCGATGGACGGTGCGTCCGGGTCTTTCCGCACGACTTCATTCGCAGCAACACCCTCTTCGAGGTCATCAAGCAGCACGGACGCCGGACGGCCTGGGCGGACAAGCACCCGGCTTACGATCTCGTGAACGGGCCTTCGGGAAAGGGTGTCGACGATCTCTACACCCCGGAGATCACCAATCCGGTCGGCTTTGACGCCACGGTGAGCGTGGTCTGCACCGTCGAGAATGACGACCTCAAGGTGAACGCGGTGGTGAACGAGATCCACGGCAAGGATCACGCGGGTAACCCGGTCGGGCGGCGTCCGGCGATCCTGGGGATGAACTTCCAGGCGGTGAGCGTGGGTCAGAAGGTCGCGCACGACGCGGGCGATCCCTCGCGCTGCAATCCCGCGGACACGGCGCGACTCCTCGGCAAGCCGGGGGGATACCTCGACGGGCGTGCCACGCCCACCGAGGTGCTCGCCTATGGCCTGGACAAGACCGACGCCTCCCTGGAGCGGATCCTCGACGCGCTGGAGCAGGAGCGGATCCTCGACAGCACGCTGGTGATCGTGACCGCCAAGCACGGCCAGTCCCCGATCGATCCCGGGAAGACCAACAAGCCGGGCGGGATCGAGAATCTGATCGCTGGGCTGAGCGACGCCAGCAGTCCCCCTGCGCAAGCGATCATCAACGCCCCGGGGATCTCCGAGGATGATGGCGCGCTGATCTGGCTCGCCGATCAGAGCTTGACCCAGGCGGCGACCGACTACCTGAACCGCCACGCGACCGAGCTCTTCATCCAGGAGGTCTTCTCGGGGGACTCGCTCAAGCTACGGTTCGACGATCCCCGGAAGGACGGACGGACCCCGGACCTGATCGTCGTCCCCCTCTACGGGACCATCTACACCGGGTCGAAGAAGAAGAACGCCGAGCACGGTGGCTTCCAGCGCCCCGACACCAACGTCGGCCTGGTCGTTTCCAACCCCCGGTTCCACGGCCGGGTCATCAAGTCTCCGGTGGAGACGTCGCAGGTGGCGCCGACGATACTCCACGCTCTCGGGATCTCTCCGGAGGAGCTGCAGGCCGTTCGGCGCGAGCACACCGAGGCGCTGCCAGGACTGCTCGGAGAAGAGTAGCGACCGAATCGAGGCGCCGGGCCGAACCAGTTCCCATGCAGACTGGTTCGAACCGGCGCCGCTCCACAAGTTGGTAAGGGTCGTGTCAGAATCTCCCCGTCTGGCGCCCTCTCCGGCCGGGAGGGATCAGCACGTGCGCCTCCCAGCCCCGGTCGTTCCTCGGTTTGGTGGTAAAGCTGGGAGACATGGAGGCTGTCCGATGAGCGCATCCGTCGCGAACGTCCCGCTGCTCCGCCTCGCCTGTGCCCTGGCCGTCTGCGCGCTGCCAGCGGCAGCCGCCGCTGCTCCGGCGACGCCTCCAGCGCCGTGCACGCTCCTCACTCCAGCGCAGGTGAGTGGGGTGCTGGGCGGAACGTTCGGTGCCGGTCAGCCGATCGGGACCACCGGCTGCTCGTGGACCGCGGAGAAGCCGCACATGATCGTCACCGTGTCGTTGTGGCCTCCGACCGAGTGGGACCGGATGAAGGCGAGTCCACTTCCCGGCACCCAGATCACTCCGGCGAGCGGCCTGGGAGACGATGCCTTCTACACCACGGTCGCGCAGTACATCGTGCTCTACGTCAAGAAGGGTCAGACCGTGTACCTGTTCAAGGTCTACGGGGTGAAGGACCTGGCGAAGCAGACCAGCGCCGAGAAGACGCTGGCGCAGGACGCGCTGGCCAAGCTCTAGCTCTCGGCGGACCGGACGCGCATCTGTGAGGCCTTCGACTCAGGAGATTCACGCGGACGTTGACCTCGCCCTCGGAGAGGGAGAGCCTGCCCCGCAGTCATGACCTGAGCTGATCGACCTGGCTCGATGAGCTCGGGCCTTCCGGAGAGGGACAGGTGGAAGCGGGGCGCGAGAGCAGTGCTGCAATCCGGACCCCGGACCAGCGGTTACGCGTCTTCGTGAGCTCGACGCTGACCGAGCTCGCCGACGAACGCGCCGCCGTCTCCCGGGCCATCTCCGCACTGCGCCTCACCCCGGTGCTCTTCGAGCTCGGGGCGCAATCGCACCCCCCACGGGAGCTGTACCGGGCCTATCTCGCTCAGTCCGAGATCTTCATCGGTCTGTATTGGCAGCGATACGGCTGGATCGGCCCGGAGATGGAGATCTCCGGACTGGAGGACGAGTTCCGGCTCTCGGTGTCGAAGCCCCGCCTGCTCTATGTCAAGGCGCCAGCGCCCCAGAGGGAGGCGCGACTCACGGCACTGATCGAGGAGCTGCAGACCCAGGGGACGGTCTCCTATCGGTCGTTCCGCACTCCGCAGGAGCTGGGGCGCCTGGTCCGGACTGATCTCGCCGTGCTCCTCAGCGAGCGGTTCGCCGCCGGAGACCCGGGCGCGGCGCGCTCGCCCCCGGCGCCCGTTGGCCCGGCGCGTCTTCCGCGCTCGTTGCCCGCCGCTTCGACGTCACTGATTGGGCGCGAGCGCGACGTCTCGGAGATCTCGAAGCTCCTGGAAACCGACGGAGTGCGGCTGGTCACCCTCACCGGTCCCGGCGGTGTGGGGAAGACCCGGCTGGCGATGGCGGTGGGGGCGGCGCTGGACGGGAAATACCCACAAGGGGTGGTCTTCGTCCCGCTCGCGTCGATTGCTCGGGCCGAGCTCGTGCTTCCACGGATCGCTGCTGCGGTGGGTGCGTCTCTCGAGGGCGGACGCGCTCCAGTGGAGGACGTGGCCGAGCGGCTGGGCGACATGCCGACCTTGCTGGTGCTGGACAACCTCGAGCAGGTGACCGGCGTGGGACCGGAGCTCGACCAGCTTCTCGCCCGCTGCCCAGGGCTCAAGATCCTGGGCACCAGCAGGACGGTCCTCCAGCTGCGCGCCGAGCGTGAGTACAGCGTCGGGGCCCTGACGGTGCCCTCGGTCCAGCGCCGCCCGGGGCTGGAAGAGCTGAGCTCCTCGCCCGCGGTCCAGCTCTTCGTGGATCGGGCCCGGGCAGTGCGCTACGGCTTCGAGCTGACTGCAGACAACGTCGGCGCCGTGGCCGAGATCTGCCGGCGCCTGGATGGTTTGCCGCTTGCCATCGAGCTCGCGGCCGCCCGGGCGCGCCTCCTCGAGCCACAGCAGCTGCTCGGACGGCTCGCCAGCAGCCTGGATGCTCTGGGTCAGGGGCCGGCCGACCTTCCCGAACGACAGCGCACGCTGCGCGCCACGGTGGAGTGGAGCATCGGCCTGCTCGACGAGGCGGAGAGGAAGATGCTGGCCACCCTCTCCGTCTTCGACGAGGGGTGGACGATCGAGGCGGCGGTGCACGTCTCCGGTCTCGCCGAGGACCGAACGCTCGACCTGCTCGATGCCCTCGTTCGTCGCAGCCTGGTCAATATCGACTCGACCAACGCTCTGCCGCGGTTCCGCATGCTCTCCTCCATCCGGGAGCTGGCCGCGGAACGCCTGACCGCCAGCGGCGATCGAGCGGAGGTCGAACGGCGGCATGCAGAGTACTTCGGTGCGCTGGTGGAGAACGCCGACTGGCCGCCTCAGAAGCAGGCCGAGTGGGCCGAGCGGCTGAGAGCCGAGGAGGGGAACCTCGCCATCGCTATCCGCTGGTACCTGAGCCACGATCTCCGGCCGCTGCCTCACATGTTTCGAATCCTCTGGCTGTTCTGGCAGATGCGAGATCGCCTCCCGGACGGCCGAGTGTGGATCCAGGAGCTCCGGAAGCGGGCCGATTCCCTGGACGACCGGGCGCGGGCCGAACTGTCGTTCATCTGCGTCGTGACCGCCCTCGAGGTGGGTGACGACCAGGGCGCGCTGGCCGAGGTCCCCGGGCTGGAACGACTGGACGACCGGATCGACGATCCATCCCTGAAGAGCGCCGCGCAGCTGGCCCTCTCCTGGGCAAGACCGGTCGCCGATGACCTGGAGGGCGCGCTGCAGGCTGCTCTCGCTGCGCACGAAGGGTTCCGCAGTCGGAACGACCCGTTCCTCGGATGGGCCTCGTTCACTGCCGGGCTGCTGGAGCTGGCGCTGGGCCGGCAGGACGCCGCGCGGCTTCACCTCACCGAGGCCAGCGCGCTCGGTGACCAGCTCGGCAACCAGTGGCTGAGCTCGAGCTCGCGGACACAGCTTGCGTCGCTCGCCGTGACCACCGGTGATCTCGACGAAGCGCGGAAACTCGTGCGGCAATCAGTGGAGACGAGGCCGGATGGAGAGCTGAGCACCCAGACCTTGACCTTCTCGCTCGTCGCCCACGCCCGCCTCGTCCTGGCGCGGGGCGACCCTCGGTCGGCGGCGCTGGCCCTCGGTGCTGCCAGCGCGCTCCGGCAGCGGGTCGGGCTCCGGACCTGGCCTTCGATGCGACGGAGCGAGGCCGACCTTCTCGCGGGAGTGAAGGGAAAGCTCGGCCCGGAGATGTTGGAGCAGGTCCTGGCCGAAGGTTCCAGGATCGATCGCGATGCAGCGATCGCTCTCGTCCGCGGCTCCGGCTAGATCCCCCGGCCCTCCGGAAACCATGCGGCCAGAAATCGGGTCAGCGCGTCGAGATCGCTTCCGCCACATCTGAAGGCGATATAGCCGTCGGGACGGACGAGGATCTGGGCGAGGTCGTCGACCCCGAGCAGCGCGAGCGCTCGGCCCTCGTCGACCAGCACCGCGGGGAACGGTTGCCGGACGAGGTGGTGGACCTCGACCAGCCCGGGATGGCGCTCGAGAAGCGATGCGAGGGCGGCGTCATTCCGGGACCGGGGGTCGCCGCAGAGCAGCAGCGACAGATGCGGGCCGATCACTGCACGTTGCAGGGGAATCGGATGGCCATCGAGCGATACCCGAGCGTCGGGAAGCCGGTCGCCCGCTCGCGGCCCACGGCCCAGGAGCGGCGGCGCTTCGGTGCTGAGCGGGCTCCGTCGATACCGGATCCGGAGCTGGGAAATGAAGTCGAACAGCGCCGAGCGCACCGAGGTCGCCCCGAAGAGAAGCGGCAGGAGGCGTGGAACGACGCTCCGCCGCACCCACGAGGCGCCGCGCCCGGCGGACATCAGCCGAACGGCGAGGGAAAAGGCGCGATCGGTGTAGCGGAGCAGCAGGCGACCGATCCTCCATCGCTCGGCCTGGTACGTGTCGAGGAGGCCATCCGCGGCGGTGCCTCGCATCGTCAGGGCGAGCTTCCAGCCGAGATTCCACGCGTCCTGGATCCCGGTGTTCATCCCCTGGCCACCGACCGGGCTGTGGATGTGAGCGGCGTCCCCCGCGACGAAGACCCGCCCACTGCGGTAACGCGCCGCCTGCCGATGATGGAGCCGGAAGCGGCTGAGCCAGCCAGGGTCCCGGACGGTGACCGAACCTTCGCTGGGGCCAGCGACGACCCGTTGCAGCTCGGCGAGCGTCAGCGGGCCGATCGGCGGTTCATCGGAGTTCGAGCCGTTGCCGCGGGAATGCCGATCTCCAGCAGGCATCCCGATGACGCGCCAGGTGCGGGGAGTGCCAAGCGGGAAGAACACCGCCACGCCCCCGCCGCCCACGAACGGGTTGATTGCGTCGGTCTCGAGCGGTCCATCCACCTCCACGTCGCCGAGGACGAAGTCCTGCGGATAGCTGCCCCCCTCGAAGGGGAAGCCCATCTCGCGTCGAACGAGGCTGTGGGCCCCATCGCAACCGACCAGGTAGGCGGCGCGCACCTGCTCCTCTCGACCGTCGGAGTGCCGGAGAACGCAGTCCACGAGCTGATCCCCGGCCTGGAACCGCGCGAGCTCGACCTGGCGCTCGATGGCGACGCCCAAGCTGGAAAGGTGCTCGACCAGGATCCGCTCAGTCTCCGCCTGCGAGATGAAAAGGATGAACGGGTACCGCGTGTCCTCGGCACCGCCCTCGCGGATGTTCACTCTGGCGATCCGACCGCCTCCCAGGTGGATCGCTAGCCGGGTGCCGGTCCTTCCCCGCGCCACGAATGTCTCGGCGAGGCCCAGCGCATCGAGGATCTCCAGGGTGCGAGCCTGCACCACCAGCGCCCGTGATTCGTCGGCGCGGTCGACGGAGCGATCGACGATGCGGAAGGGGACACCGAGCCACTTCAGCTGGGCGGCGAGGGCAAGGCCCGTGGGGCCTGCACCGACGATCAGGCAGGGGGCTGTCTCGGACGGACCCAACGTTCAGCGAGGACCGCTAGCGCAAACCAGCGGCGTTGACGCGGGACGGGGGAATGGGGTGTTTGCCAGGCGTCACAGGCTGGACACGTCAGATCGACTTCACCTCTCCGCCGTCCATCCTGACCGTGGAGCCGGTCATCCACCGCGCGGACGGCGAGACCAGGAAGGCCATCAACTCCGCGATCTCCCGCGGCTCGCCGTAGCGGGCGATGCCCGCCTCCTGGGGGAATCGCGCCGTCGCTTCCTCGACCGTCATGTTGTGGAGCGGCGCCCAGTGCTCCAGATACGATCGCCGCCGGCCGGTCATCACCGGCCCGGGCAGGACGCTGTTGACCTGCACGCCATCGACGATTCCACGATCGGAGAACGCCTTCGCCAGAGCGACGATCGCCGCGTTGATCGTCCCCACGGCTGCGTAGGGCGCCTTGGGGAACAGGGCAGAATTGCCGGACATCAGGACCACCGCACCCTTGGCCGCCTTCAGCGCTGGCCAGGCGGCAAGGGTGAGTCGGCGGGCGCCATGGAGCTTGAGCGCCATGCCGTCTTCCCATTGCTGATCGGTCATCTCGAAGAGGTCGACCTGGGGCACCGCTCCCGCGATGTTGAGGAGCGCATCGATCCGATCGAAGGCCGCCAGGGTTTGAGCAACGACGGGTGGGATCGCGGAAGGCTGTGAGAGGTCGGTCTCGATGACCAGCGCCTTGGCACCGGCAGCTCTGACCGCCTCCGCCGTCTCCTCCAGCTTGGGAAGATCACGCGCCACCAGCACCAGCGCCGAGAAGTCACGCGCCAGGCGGATGGCGGTCGCCTGTCCGATCCCCTGACTCGCCCCGGTCACGATCGCGACTGACTTGGACATGACGTCACCGCGACAGGAACGACCCGATCGCGGCGGCGATCTCCGTGGCGTGGGTCTCCAGGGCGAAATGGCCGGTATCGAGGAACCGCACGACCGCGTTGGGGATGTCGCGCTTGAATGCCTCGGCACCCCGCGGGAGGAAGAAGGGATCGTTTCGGCCCCAGATCGCCAGGAAGGGTGGTTGATGGGTGCGGAAGTAGTCTTGGAAGACCGGATAGAGGGCGACGTTGCTCTTGTAGTCATCCAGAAGGTCGAGCTGGAACTCGGCCATCCCCGGGCGGGCGAGGTAGAAATTGTCGAGCGTGTACCCATCCGGCGAGACCCTCGTCGGATCCGGGACGCCGTGCGTGTATTGGAAGATCGTCGTCTCGGGTTTGAAGAAGGTACGCAGCGCCGCGCGGTTGGCCTCGGACGGGTTCTCCCAGTAGGACCGGATGGGGTTCCAGCCGTCGCTCAGCCCCTCTGCATAGGCGTTGCCGTTCTGAGAGATGATCCCCGTGATCCGGTCGGGATGCTTCACCGCCAGACGTAGGCCGACGGGGGCACCGTAGTCGAACACGTAGATGGCGTATCGATCGAAGCCGACCAGCTCGGTGAAGCGGTCGATCACCTCCGCCATCCGGTCGAAGTTCCGCCCCCGAGAGGGAATCTCGGAGTTGCCGAAGCCCGGCAGATCCGGGGCCACGAGGTGGAACCGATCCCGGAGAAGCGGAATCAAGTCCCGGAACATGTGGCTGGCCGTTGGAAAGCCATGCAGAAGCAGGAGCTTTGGCGCCCCGGGGTTCCTGGCCTCGCGATAGAAGACCTTCAGCCCGTCCACGTCTGCGGTGCGATAGTCGATGGGAATCAAGATGGACCTCCTCGAGTCGGCGTAACCCTGTGGGAACTGCTCGTCTGGTCGAGACTCATGCCGCGCTATCGGCACGAATCGCGGCGATGGCCTCACGAAGAATGTCCACCACGGCCATCGGTGCAGTGACGATGGGGGTGTGATCGACGCGACGAGAGCGCACTCGCGCCCGCATGCGCTCGCTCATGAAGTGCTGGTTCTCCGGAGCGATCATCCGGTCCTGCTCGGCCACCAGGAACCAGGCCGGACGCTCCTTCCACAGCGGGCGGCCCACGGAAACGGTGATGCACGCCGGCGAGATCGGCTTCTGGACTGCCGCCAGCACCTTGAGCTCCTCCTTGGGAGCGTTCTGCGCGAACGCCTCACCGAAGGCAGGGTCGGGCAGGTAGATCCACCCATGAGAGTCAGGGGCGAGCTTGGGGGCCTGAGGGTGCGGGGGGGTGCGGTAGAAGACGTCGGCGACGGTCTCCCCCTCGTCCGGTGCGAGCCCGGCGACGTAGACCAGCGCCCTCACCTTGTCGCTGCGTGTGCTGCCGATGATCGCGCCGCCGTAAGCATGACCGGCAAGGACGACCGGCCCCGGTA
>Ga0318562_10001167_pt1 | contig 11811 bp, 9 predicted proteins | sample GRESIP066b5f18_FD_203688 | JGI IMG/M metagenome (GOLD analysis project Ga0318562, IMG submission 203688) | Tropical soil microbial communities from Luquillo Experimental Forest, Puerto Rico - GRE.SIPMG.066b5f18 | ecosystem: Environmental > Terrestrial > Soil > Tropical forest > Bulk soil...
GCCGGGGGGATCTCCGAGCGGACCGTGACCGCGAGGCGGTCGTGCCCGGCCACCTTGGTCGCGACCTGGACGGCGAGGTTCGTGGCGTCGGCGGGGAGCGACGCGCCCTCCCCGACGAGGGTCACCGAGAGCGAGGACGCCTCGGCGACCTCGACCTCGACGTAGAGCGAGAGCGCGAGCGCCACGGCGTCGAACCCCGGGCCGAGGTTCGCGCTCGACGCCGGCGCCCGTGCGAACACGGCCTCAGCGTAGGCGCTGCCACAGCGACGGACGGGTGAGCGACGCGGTCGTCGCGACCGTCGAGTGCTCCACGTACGCGCCGCTGCGCACGGTGATCGTCGCGACCGGCTCGCCCGCCGGCACGGCGTTCCGCGGCCAGGTCCCCTGGTGCACCGAGGCGGTCGCGGGCGTCGTGGCGAACGTCGGGACCTCGAGCGTGCGGCCCGTCGCGACCGCGACCCCGCCGGATGCCCACCCGAGCGCGCCGACCGTGCCGCCACCGGTTTCCAGCCGCCACGTCCCGAGGTGGTGCGCCACCCCGGACGCGAGCACGAGCGCCGATCGCCCCGCGGCGACCCTGAGCGGGAAGTGCGCCGACGACTGGCCGAGCACGACCGCGACGATCTGCACGGTGTGCCCCGCCGCCTTGGCGTCGAAGGCGAGCACGTCGCACCCGAGGGCCTCGAGGGTCGTCCCGGTCTTGATCCCGACGACCCCGGGCTTGCCGAGGTACGGCTGGAACGTCGTCACCTCCCCGGCCACCGGGAGCACGACCGAGGGCTGGCGGACGATCTGGGCGAACGTCGGGTCGCGCATCAGCACGATCGCGAGGCGCAGGACGTCGAGCGCGCTCGACCGCGAGGCGGGGTCGAGGCCGGAGACGTCCGCGTACTGCGTGGCGTGCAGCCCGAGCGCGGCGGCGGCCTCGTTCATCCGCGCGACCATCTCGGTGTCCGAGCCGACCACGAGGCGCGCGAGCAGCTCGGCGAAGTTGTCGGCGGAGTGCACGAGCAGCCCGTCGAGGAGCTGGCGCTCGGTGAGCGCCTCCCCCGCCACGACCTTGACCGACGAGTCGCCGGCCCGCAGCTCGTGGCGGTACTCGGTGACGTCGCCCGGCTCGACGACGAGGGTCGGACCGGTGGCGTCGGGCGCGAGCGGCATCGCGCGCAGCGTGACGTACGCGGTCATCAGCTTCGTCAGGCTCGCGATCGGCACGGGCACCTGGGGGTTGTGCGCCTCGGCGAACGAGAGCGTCGGGATGGCGACCGCCGACTCCCCCTGGGAGGGGAAGGGCAGCGCGGGGTCCGGCCCGTCGCTCGGCGAGGTCGCGACGGTGAGCGCGAGCGCGGGCGGCTGGGTGCCGAGCGGGACCGCCGCCGCGGCGACCAGCCCGCACCCCATGACGAGGCCGATGCCGACGCCCGCCACGAGGACGGTGCGGTGGGACGGCCCGTGCCGGCCGCGGCGGTGCCGTGCCACGTCAGCGCGTGGTGTCGAGCTCGTCGGGGCGCAGGAGCACCGCCCGGGCCTTCGATCCCTCGGAGGGCCCGACGGTCCCCTCCTGCTCCAGCAGGTCCATCAGCCGGCCCGCGCGCGCGAACCCGACGCGCAGCTTGCGCTGCAGCATCGAGGTCGAGCCGAGCTGGCTGCGCACCACGAGCTCGCGCGCCTGCCGCAGCAGCTCGTCGTCGTCCTCGTCCCCGGTCGGGCCGCGGAGCTCGAGGTGCCCGTCGAGGTCCTGGGCGACGACGGGCTCGGGCAGGCGCCCCTGCCGTCGCCACGACGCCACGACGGCGCGCACCTCGTCCTCGGAGACCCACGGGGACTGGATCCGGCGCGTCACGTTGGAGTTGGCCGTGAGCAGGAGCATGTCGCCCTTGCCGACGAGCCGCTCCGCGCCCTGCTGATCGAGGATGACGCGGCTGTCGGCCAGCGACGAGACGGCGAACGCCATCCGCGAGGGGATGTTCGCCTTGATGACCCCGGTGATGACGTCGACGCTCGGGCGCTGGGTGGCGAGCACGAGGTGGATGCCGACGGCGCGCGCCATCTGGGCGATCCGCACGACGGACTCCTCGACGTCGCGAGCCGCCACCATCATCAGGTCGTTGAGCTCGTCCACGACGACCACGATGAACGGGAGCCGCTCGACCTCGGCCTCGCGGCGCGCCTGCTCCCTCGGCGCGTAGGTGGTGGTCGCGACCAGGTCCGCCACGACCTCGCTCACGGGAGCGGGCCCCGGTCGCACGAGCTCACCGCGCGCGAGGGCCTCGTTGTACCCGGCGAGGTCGCGCACGCCGTGCTCGGCGAGCAGGTCGTAACGGCGCTCCATCTCGCGCACGGCCCAGCTGAGCGCGCCGGCCGCTCTCTTCGGGTCGACGACGACCGGACCCAGCAGGTGGGGCAGGGCGTTGTAGGCGCCGAGCTCGACGCGCTTGGGGTCGACGAGGATGAGTCGCACCTGGTCGGGCGTCGCGCGCATCGCGATCGAGGTCACGAGCGCGTTGATGCACGAGCTCTTCCCCGCGCCGGTCGCGCCGGAGATCAGCACGTGGGGCATCTCGGCGAGGTTCACGAACACGGGCCGACCAGCGATGTCGCGGCCGAGCGCGACGTCGAGCGGGTGGGTCGCCGCCGCGGCCTCCGGCGTGGCGAGCAGGTCCCCCAGGGTGACGAGCGCGCGCCGCTGGTTCGGCACCTCCACCCCGATCGCGGAGCGCCCTGGGATCGGCGCGAGGATGCGCACGTCCGGCGAGGCCATCGCGTAGGCGATGTCCTTCGAGAGCGAGGTGACCCGCGCGACCTTCACCCCGGCTCCGAGCTCGAGCTCGTAGCGGGTGACGGTCGGGCCGACCGTGAACCCCACGAGCTGGGTGTCCACGCCGTGCGCGGCGAGCGCCTCGACGAGCTCACCGCCGAGCGCCTCGGTCCCGCGGTGGTCCGGGCGGACCGCACGGGTCCGTGCGAGGAGCGCGGGGTCCGGCAGCGTCCAGTCCCCGACGTGGACCGGCGTGGCGGGCGGCCGGGTCCTCGCGACCGCGCGCAGCTCGCCGGTCGGCGCGGTCGGCTCGTCGGCAGGATCCTCGGCGACCGGCACGGCGCCGCGGCGCCGTCGGGGCTCGGTGGGCTCGACGAGGTCGTCGTCGAGCCCGTCGTCGAGCCCGTCGTCGAGATCCGCGCCTTCCTCCTCGTCCTCGTCCTCGTCGGTCCCGCGCCGTCGCGCCGCCGGGCCGCGGACGAGCGTGCCGCCGCCCCACCACCGGGCGAGGTGCCGGACGGACGTCTTCGTGCCCGCGACCGTGCCGGTGACGAGCCCGCGGAGCGTGACCCCGGTGAGCAGCACGAGGCCTAGCGCCGCGATGGCGAGCAGCACGACCGCGGCGCCCGCCCCGCCGATCCCCGCGGCGAGCGGCCCGCCGGCCGCCACCCCGGTCCAGCCCCCGGCACCGCGGAGGACCGCGCCCGGCGCGGTCGCGCCCGGCCGCGACGCCGCGAGGTCGCACAGCCCGCAGATCGCGAGCAGGAGCAGTCCGCCACCCACGAGCACCCGGCGCGGCTCTGGCTCGCGCCGCGTGACGAGAGCGACCGCGCCCAGGACGAGCCCGATCGGCACGAGGAACCGTGCCCACCCGATCCCCCACGCGAGCGCCACGTCCTCGCCGTGGCCGACGACCCCGAGGGCGCCGAACCAGCTCGCGAGCGCGGTCAGCGCCCCGAGGGTGGCGAGGCCGACGATCCAGACGTCCCGGCGGTGCCGTGCGAGGAGGCCGACCGGCTCCTCGTCGTCGGGCTCCGCACCGCGTCGGGGCGGGTCCGTGCGCGCGCGCGCAGCGCCGGCGGTGCGCCTCGTGGTCGCCACAGCAGGACAAACCTACCGGCGTGGAGCGACCCCCCCGCGGCACCTGCGTAGGCTCGCGCGCGCATGGCGCCCTCGGAGCACGCGACCCGCCTCGCCGAGCGCCTCGCCGAGCGCCTGGACGGCGTCGTCGCGCTCGAGCTCACCGTGCTCGACACCCGCGACGTCGCGCCGGGCCTCCGCTCGCTGCGCCTGGAGGGCGACCTCGCCGGCTTCGACCCCTGGCCGGGCCAGGACCTCATGGTCTCGGTCCCGCCCGGCGACGCCGCCGCGAGGTGGCGTCGCTACACCGTGCGGCGGCTCGACCGCGCGGCCGGTGCGGTCGAGCTGTGGGTCACCACGACCACCGACGGGCCGGGCGCGACGTGGGCCGCCGCGGCGTCGCCGGGCGACCGCGTCGACGCGGTCGGGCCCCGCGGCAAGATCGCGCTCCGCGCCGACGCGACGGACCACCTCTTCGTCGTCGACGAGGCCGGGCTCGCCGCGTGCTGCTCGATGGCCGAGGCCGTCGAGCCGCCGGCCACGGTGTGGACCGTCACGCTGCTCACGCCGGACCCGACCTGGCTCCCCCACGAGGTCGGCCCCGAGGTCCGGCGCGGGGTCACGCTCCGCCCGCACGTCCTCGACCCCGAGAACGTGGAGTGGGTGGCGAGCGCCCTCGGCCGCACGGTGTCGCGCCTCGAGCGAGCGACCGCCGCCGCGTACGTGTTCGCCGAGCTCTCCATCGTCCGCCGCGCGGCAGCGACGATCGCCGAGCACGGGCTCGACGACGCGCGCGTCGCCGCGAAGCCCTACTGGCGCGACGACCGCCCGAACGAGGCGAACGGCGAGCCGGACCGGACCGACGCGGCGTAGCCGCGCTCAGATCGCGACGACCGCGCAGAGCACGACGGGGCTCCTCCTCGTCGACTGCCCGAGGAACCGGCCCGCGGCGCGTCGCGCCGCGCGGTTGAGCGCGTCGGGGTCCCGCTCCCCCGCCGCGAGCGCGTCCTCGATCGCCTTGGCGACGAGCTCGGCGCACCGCTCGAGGAGCGCGGACTCGGTGTCGGCGTCGAACCACCCGCGGGTGGAGACCGTGGGCCACGCCACGAGCTTGCCGAGCTCGAGGTCGACGCCCGCGGCGATGAGCACGACCCCCTCCTCGGCGAGCATGCGCCGGTCCTCCAAGGGGCGGTCGTCCATGTCCACCGAGTGCCCGTCGACGTAGTGGAACCCGGCCGGCACGCGGCTCCCCCGCTGGAGACCGTCGCCGTCGAGCACCACGGTGTCGCCGTCCTCGCAGAGCAGGACGCGGTCAGGGGAGAGGCCCATGGCGTGCGCGAGCGCAGCGTGGTGGACGAGGTGGCGGTACTCGCCGTGCACGGGGATGAACGCGCGCGGCCTCGTGAGCTCGAAGAGCGTGCGCAGCTCCCCCTGGCGGGCGTGCCCCGAGACGTGCACCGGCTCGTGGGCGGAGTGCAGCACCTCGGCGCCCCGGCGGTGCAGCTCGTCGATGACCCGGCCGACGGTGAACTCGTTCCCCGGGATCGGGTGCGACGAGAGGACGACGGTGTCGTCGGGCCCGATCTCGAGCGCGCGGACGCCGCCGGTCGCGAGCCGCGAGAGCGCAGAGAGCGGCTCACCCTGCGAGCCGGTGCAGAGCACCAGCGCCTCCGACGGCGCGAGCCGCTCCAGCGCCTGGGGCTCGGCGAACGCGGCGGCGTCGGCGTGCAGCACGCCGAGGCGACGGCCGAGCTCGACGTTCTTGACCATCGACCGACCGAGGAGGACCACCTTGCGGTCCTGGGCAACGGCCGCGTCGAGCACCTGCTGGATCCGGTGGAGGTGCGAGGCGAAGCACGCCACGACGAGCCTGCGGTCCGGACGCTCGAGGAAGAGCCGGCGGAGGGCTGGGCCGACGGTCGACTCGGACTCGGTGAACCCGGGCTCCTCGGCGTTGGTCGAGTCGGCGAGCAGGAGCGCCACGCCCTCGTCGCCGAGCGCCGCGAGCCGCGCGAGGTCCGTGCGCCGGCCGTCGATCGGGAGCTGGTCGAGCTTGAAGTCGCCGGAGTGCAGCACCACGCCCTGCGGGGTGTGGAGCGCCAGCGCGAACGCGCTCGGCACCGAGTGCGTCACGGGGATGAACTCCACGTCGCAGGGCCCGATCCGGCGGCGCTCGTCGTCGCCGACCTCGACGAACGTGGTCGAGCCCGCGAGCCCGGCCTCGTCCAGCCGGTGGCGCGCGAACCCGAGCGTCAGCGCGGAGCCGTAGACCGGGACCGGCAGGTCGCCCAGCAGATAGCGCAGCCCGCCCGTGTGGTCCTCGTGGCCGTGGGTGAGCAGGATCGCGTCGACGCGGTCGCGCTGCTCGATCAGCCAGGTGAACTCCGGCAGGATCAGGTCGACGCCGTACATGTCGGGCTCGGGGAACATGAGCCCGACGTCGATCACGAGGAGGCGGCCGTCCACCTCCACGGCGCAGCAGTTCCGCCCGATCTCGCCGAGGCCGCCGAGGAAGGCGACGCGGACCGGCCGGTCAGGCATGGGCCAGCGGGAACCTCGCTGCGAACGTCGCGGCCCGCTCGTCGAGCGCCGCGTCGGCAGGGCCGATCGGGAGCCGGCACTGCCCGACGGCGTGCCCGGCGGCGCGGAGCACGGCCTTGGCGGGCAGCGGGTTGGGCCAGCGCTCCGAGCTCTCGAAACCGAACGAGTCGAGGAGCGCCGCGTGCTCGATGAGCGCGTGGTCGAGGTCGCCCTTCACGAACGACGCCATCGCCGCGGCGAGCTCGGGCCCGCACCAGTGCGACGCCACCGAGATGAGCCCGACCGCCCCGATCGAGAGGAACGGGAGCACCAGCGAGTCGTCGCCGCAGTAGATCTCCAGGGCCGGCGTCGCCGCGGCGAGCCGGGCCGCCCCCGCGAGGTCGCCGGAGGCGTCCTTCACCCCGACGACGTTCGGGTGGGCGCGGGCGATCGCGAGCAGCGTCTCGCCCTCGATCCGCCGTCCGGTGCGGACCGGGATGTCGTAGACGACGACCGGCAGCGGCGTCGCGTCGGCGACCGCGCCCAGGTGCGCGGCGATGCCCGCCTGCGAGGGGCGCGAGTAGTACGGGCAGACCGCGAGCACGCCGGCGACGCCGGTCGCGGCCGCCCGTCGGGTGAGCGCGACGTCGTGGGCGGTGTCGTTCCCGGTGGTGCCCGCGACGACGGGCGCGTCGACGGCGCCCGCGACCGCGGCGAAGAGGTCCAGCTTCTCGGCGTCGGTGAGCACCGGGCCCTCGCCGGTGGTGCCGGCGACGACGAGGCCGTCCGAGCCGTGGGCGACGAGGAACCGGGCGAGCGCCACCGCGCCGTCGAGGAAGAGCGCGCCATTGTCGTCGAATGGCGTGACCATCGCGGTCACCAGCCGGCCGAACCGCGCGTCCCGCACGTCGACGAACCTATCAGCGGCACCCGGCGGCGCCGCGCCGACCTACAGGTCGGTGCGCTGGGCGGGGCTCCCCTCGGCGGCCTGGTCGATCTCGAGCGTCGTGTCGTCGTAGTGCTCGAACGCGATGACGCCCATCTCGGTGAACTTCGCGCGCAGCCACCCGTCGGCCGCGTCGAGCAGCCCGAGCTTCTTGCAGTTCGGCACGATCTTCGAGAAGAGCACCGACGAGAACTCGTTGCGCTGCGGGTCCTGCGCCGCGATGGTCGCGGCCTCCTTCGGCGAGATCCCGAGCCGGTCCCAGACCTCCTGGCCGGCCATGCGGTCGCGCATGCGGACCGCCGCCTCGTACGCGAACTCCTGGCGCTCCCGGATCTCCGGCGCGCTCAGCTGCGCGTAGACCTCCTGGAGGCTGAGGACGCCGAACGCGACGTGCCGGGCCTCGTCGGCCATCACGTAGCGGAGCAGCTTCTTCAGCAGCGGCTCGGGCGTGAGCTGGTGCATGAAGCTGAACGCCGCGAGCGCGAGGCCCTCGACCATCACCTGCATGCCGAGGTAGGTCATGTCCCACCGCGGGTCGGCGATGATGTCGTCGAGGAGCAGCCCCAGGTGCCCGTTCACCTGGTAGTGGCCCGAGCACTTCTCGTTGAGGTACCGGCTGAAGACCTCGACGTGGCGGGCCTCGTCGACGACCTGGGTCGCCGCGTAGTACTTGGCGTCGATCCACGGCACGGTCTCGACGATCTTGGCCGTGCACAGGAGCGCCCCCTGCTCGCCGTGCATGAACTGGCTGAGGGTCCAGTTCTGCTGCTCGACGTTGAACTGGATCCACTCCTTCTCGCCCCAGGTCTCGAGCGAGGTCCCGGTCAGGTCGGGGTTCGCCATGTTGCCCCTGCCGCCCTCCAGGTAGACCTCCCGGGCGATGGCCTCCTGGTCGACCTCGGTCTCCCACGGGAGGTCCGTGCGGCCGTTCCACTGGGCGTTCTTGGCCTTCTCGTAGAGCTTGTCCAGCTTCGGCCGCGCACCCTTGTCGTAATCCCAGGTGAACTCGGCCAGGCAGGCGTCCTCGACGGCGTGGGTCCCCTCGGGCTCCTGGTGGCCGATCAGGGAGTAGATGGCGACGGCGTCGTTGACGTCGTGCCGGCCGATCAGCTCCAGGTTGGAGCGCATCGGGTCAGGGGTGTCGGCGGGTGCGATGGCGGCCTCCTCGGGGTCCGCCACAGTCTGGCAGAGCTAAGACAGTTTCGTCGAGATTGTCTCACCGCTGGTCGCGGCCGCCTCGACCCCCGGGAGGACGAACCGGTCCACCAGCCTGGCCACCTCGGCAGGCTCGAGGAGGTCCACCTCGTCGCTCGGCTGAAGGAGGTACGAGACCGCCACACGGGTCGCGAACTCGGCCGCCCGCTCGGCGGCCGCTGCGTCGAGGAACCTCGCGAGCAGCGGGGCGGCGCGGCTCGAGAGCGTGGCGAGCACCCGGTCGAACCGCTCGAACTCGAGGTGCGTGAGGAGCGTGGCGGGCTCGTCGAACATCAGCCGCTCGACGGCCCGGTGGCCGATCACGAACGCCGCCGCGGCCACGAGGCCGGCGACGAGCGCCCCCCGGAGGTCGTCGGACGCGTCCGACGCCGCCCCGACGGCACCGAGCAGCCGGTCGGTCTGGTCGTCGACCACCGCGGCGAGGATCGTCTCGCGCCCGCCCGGGAACGCCCGGTAGAGGGTGGCGCGCGAGATCCCGGCCGCCGCAGCGATGTCGTCCACCGTCGTGCGCCGGAGCCCGTCGGTCGCGAGGCAGGCGAGCGCGGCGTCGACGACGCGGGCGCGGGTCGCCGTGCTCGCCACTCAGGCCCCCCGGGCCAGGCCGCCGAGCAGCTCGCCGCGCACCAGGTCGCGGACCGAGGCGCGGTCGTCGAGGTCGAACCGACCGGGCGAGGAGATGTAGCTCAGCACCATCCGCGCGAGGAACTCGGCGTAGGCCGCGACCTCGGCTGGGCGCACCGAGTCCGCCGCGATGTACGGCGCGAGGAACTCGGCGATGGCACGGAGCATGGGGCGCCCCGTCCGCACGAGGGTCGGCTCGAGGAGCTCGGGCTGCTCGCGGAGCACGATCTGGAGGACCTCGAGCTCGACCACCGCGCGGTGCGCGACCATGAGCCCCCGCTCCACGACCTCCTCGAGCGTCGTCGCGTCCTCCACGGCCCGGCCGAGGCGCACGAAGAACCGCCGGTACTCGAACGCGACCAGCGCCTCGAGCAGCTGGTCGCGCCCACCGGGGAAGTGGCGGTAGACCGTCGCCCGCGAGCACCCGGCCTCGCGCGCGATCTCCTCGAGCGAGGTGCGGCGCACCCCGTGCGCGCAGATGGCCCGGCTCGTCCCGGTGAGGATCCGCTCGCGCACCTCCTCGCGCGCCGTGCCGGTCGCGCCGCTCACCCGTCGAGCACGTGCTCGAGGCCGACCTGCACCCCGGCAACCCGGTCGAGGCGCCGCAGGGCGAGCAGCAGCCCGTCCATGAAGCTCACCCGGTCGTAGGTGTCGTGGCGCAGCGTGAGCCCCTCGCCGGGGCTGGAGAACGAGACCATCTGGTGGGCGACGAGGCCCGGGAGGCGGACCGCGTGGATCCGGATCCCGCCCGGCCCCTCCGCGCCGCGGGCACCCTCGAGCGTCCAGTGCTCGGTCCGGTCGCTGATCGGGGGGCGACCGGCCGTGGTGCGCGCGGCGGCCACCGCCCGGGCCGTCGCGATCGCGGTCCCCGACGGGGCGTCGCGCTTCGCGTCGTGGTGCAGCTCGATCACCTCGACCGAGTCGAAGTGCGCCGCGGCCTCGGCGGCGAACCGCGCGAGCAGGACGGCCCCGATCGAGAAGTTCGGCACGACGAGCACCCTCGAGCGTGCCGCCCTCGAGCGCAGCGTCGCCAGGTCCTCGTCGGTCAGCCCGCTCGTGCCGATGACGGCGTCCTTGCCGTTCGCCGCGACCCACGCGAGCGTCCGCCGTGCCACGTCGGCGCGGGTCAGGTCGACCACGCACGTCACCGCCGCGGGATCGAGCGCCTCGATCGCCTCGGCCCACACGACCGACGGTGCGTGCAGCGGCTCGCGCGGGGAGACGACGGCGGCGAGCTCGAGGTCCGCCGCGCGCTCGATCGCCGCGGCCGCGAGCGAGCCCATCTTGCCCGTCGCCCCCACGACGCCCACGCGCGTCGCACCCGTCATGGCCGCGACCCTACTGAACCGCCCGTCTCACCCTCGTCGTCCGGTCGCGTCGGCGCGCCACCTCGAGCGCGAGCGTGGACCCGACGAGCGCGACGAGCCCGACGAGCGAGCCGAGCGCGCCCGCGACGAGGTGCGGGGCGTGGTAGGCGAACGTCACCGTCCACACTCCCCTCGGCACCTCGACGGCCTGCACGAGCCCGTCGGGCACGACGTCGACCTCGCGCGACGAGATCGCGTCGCTCGAGGCGAGCGTCGCGGTCCACCCCGGCAGCCACGCCTCGGCGCGCACGAGCCGCGCCGGCGCGACCGCCCGCACCGAGACGACCGCGGTGCCGTCGGTCCCCTGTGCGACGAGGCGCACCGCGTCGCCGGCAGGCGACGGCGCGAGCCACGCCCACGGGCGCACGGCGGTCGCGCGGAAGACGCTGAGCACGCCGGCCACGCCCTCGAACCGCCACGGGGCGGCCGAGAGCGCGACCTGCATGGCGGTGTCGAGGCGCAGCACGGTCCCGTCGGCGAGGGTCGCCTGGGTCCGGGCGAGCCGCACACCGCCCGGCGCGCTGAGCCGGATCGCCGCGGCGCGCGGGCCGCCGGGGAACGACGCGACGAGCGCGCGTCCGTCCGCGGCGAGGACCGCGGGGGGGCGGAGCGCCCGGCCGTCTCGGCCGAGCGCCACGACCGTCGGCACCCCGAGCGCGAGGGTGGCGCCGGGTGGCGGCGAGAGCACGACGCGGGCCACGGGCGAGGTCCCGCCCAGGTACCTCGTCGCCGACGGGCGGCGCGGCACGACGCCGCACGTCGTGGGGCTCGCATCGCGCACCGGTGAGACCGCGAGCGCGGACCGGGTGACCGCGATCGCCGCGAGCCGCAGCGGGGCGAACGCCCCGCGCGCGAGCGCGCACCCGTCGAAGGAGCCGAGCCGCTCGGTGCCCGTCACGGCGACGTACCGCTGCGACTCGAGCGAGCCGTACCCCTGGACGGAGGGGAGGCCGGTGAACACGTCCAGGTTCGCGAGCCCGAGCGGCACCGTCTGGTGGTACCCCTGCACCAGCGGGTCGACGATGGCGGTGCGGCCGGCGCTCCCGAAGAGCGCACGGGCGGCGGCCGGCGAGGGTGCGAACGTGGACGTCCCCGAGATGAGCCCGGTCTGGAAGAAGACGCTGAAGCAGGCGAGCTCGATCAGCGCGACCGCGACGAGCGTGCGACGCGCTCGTCGCCGCAGCGCCACGAGGTACGCGACGGCGATGCCGAGCGAGCCCGCCGCCAGCCAGCGGATCCCGCCGGCGAGGGGCGCGGTGTGCGGCGCGCCCATGAGCGACTGGGTGACGAACCCGGGGCCGACG
>Ga0318562_10001168_pt1 | contig 11806 bp, 12 predicted proteins | sample GRESIP066b5f18_FD_203688 | JGI IMG/M metagenome (GOLD analysis project Ga0318562, IMG submission 203688) | Tropical soil microbial communities from Luquillo Experimental Forest, Puerto Rico - GRE.SIPMG.066b5f18 | ecosystem: Environmental > Terrestrial > Soil > Tropical forest > Bulk soil...
CGGTTGCGGTGGCGCTCGTCATCGCCCTCGGCTCGGGCGGCGGCACCCAGCCGCTGCAGTTCGCGATGGTGGTCTCGGGCACGTCGCTCGCGCCCGACGCGCACGGCAACGCGACGCTGACCAAGACCGAATCCGGCTGGCGGATCGAACTGTCCGCGACCGGGCTGCCGCACCTCGCCAACGGGCGCTACTACCAGGCCTGGCTGAAGAACGCGGCGGGCATCCTGGTCCCGGTGGGCACGTTCAACGACGCCGAGAACGTGACGCTGTGGTCGGGCGCCCCGGTGACCCAGTTCCGCGCCTTCAGCGTCACCGAGCAACTGGCCAACGGCAATCCGGTTTCCTCGGGGCGTCGCGTCCTCGTCGGCGTCGCGCACCCCGTGCATTGAGAACTCCGCGAACCGTTTCGCGCGACAGCCCGTAACCCCGGTTCGAGTACCCAAATCTCGAACCGAAGGAGAACCCCATGGGGATCAATCGGGGGCAACCCCGGCGGGTGCGCATCGCACTCGCAGCAACGGTGGTCGCGCTTGCGACCGCCGGCTCCGCGGCGGCGTTTCAGGCGCTGCCGCCGGGCAGTCAGGTGAACGACGACGTGGCGGCCGGGATCAACCCGGCGCAGAGCGTCAGCGGCGAGGATCCGACCAACGCCGACGTCGTCGGCGGCGCATTGGTCGCGGGCAAGCCGGCCGTGCCGTGGTCGATCTTCCGCCAGCAGGAGGCGTCCGGACACGACCAGATCTTCTCGCGGTCGTTCGCGAACGGCGCTTGGCTCACGCGCGGCAACGGCACGGTCGGCGGACGGTCGAGCGCCAGCCCGACGTTCGCCGGGTCGCTGAACTTCGACCAGGGCCAGGACGGCGAGGCGCCCTCGATCGACTTCGCGGGAGCGGGTCGCACGGTGCCGTGGGCGACCTGGTATGAGAACACACTCGGCAACGGCTTCGGCGCGAACAACATCTTCGCCAGCCGGTTCGACGCGACCCAGAACAAGTGGGTGTTCGCGGGTCAGGGCCGGGGCACCGGCGGCATCGGCACCGTGCCGGTTCCGTCGCTCAACATCCACACCGACCAGAACGCCGAGAACCCCTCGGTGGCCGGCGGCTCAGCGGTCGACCCGACCAAGCCAGGTCCGTGGGTCACCTGGCAGGAGACGGAGAAGACGGCGACGGGAAGCGGGACCAATCAGATCTTCGTGTCCAAGCCCCAGGGCCCGGGCATGCCGAACTGCGACACCACGACCCCGGTGGGCGAGCGCGACGCAACCAACCACATTCCGGCGGTTGGAGGCTTCTGCTTCCAGGACGTCGGTGTGCAGCGCGTCGGTCCCGGCGGGCTGGACCCGAGCCTCAACGTCGATGTCAAGCGTGACGGGATCGAGCCGGACATCGCGTTCGCCGGCGCGAATGACGGCGTGCCGTGGGTGGTCTGGTACGAGCAGAATCCGGGCACGCCCGGCCTGGCCAGCAACGAGCTGGTGTTCGCGGCCAAGGGCGAGGCCGACACCAGCGCCGGCGTGTCCGGTGGCTTTCACTGGCACGTGATCGGCAACACCGGCAACGGGATCCTCGACGCGGCCAACAGCTGCGCGGGCTCTCTCGCCGCCGAGCAGGCCTGCTCCCTGAACCACGACCCGGGCCAGGACGCCGAGGACCCGCAGGTCGCGGGCGGCACGATGAACCCGGCCAACCCGACCGCTCCCTGGGTGACCTGGGACGAGACGGTGGGCGGTGTGCACCAGGTGTTCGTGTCGCGCTTCGTGGCGACGCCGACGCCGCACTTCCAGATCGTCAACGGCGGCGCGCCGATCTCGACGCCCGGCGTCGAGTCGACGCGGCCCGACATCACGTTCTCGGGCAACACCCCGTACGTGACCTGGCGTGAAGAGACCAGCACCGGCACCAAGGCGTTCGTCGGGCATTTCGTGAACGCGGCCAACCCGACGTTCGTGCTCGATGAGTCAGACGTCCCGCTGACGCCGACCGGCACCGGCGCCGGCCAGGCGGATGTGCGCGAGCCGATCTCGTCCGGATGCACGGCCAACCCGTTCAATGCGGACGGACAGGCGTGCCAGGGCGGGGCGCTCGGCACTCCGTTCTTCCTGTTCACGAACGGGACCAGCCCCCGTGGGCTGTTCGCCGACGCATACCAGTCCAGCGTCCCGGTGACCGGGGCGGCGAGCCAGATCACGACCTCCTCGGCCACGATCAGCGGCACCGTCGACCCACAGGGCGCGGCGGCCAAGGTGTCCTTCCAGTTCGGCACCACCACCGCCTACGGGCAGACCACCCCCGCCCAGACCCTGGGCGTGGGCAACGCTCCGGTCGGATTCAACGCGGCGCTGACCGGCCTACCCGCCGGCACCGTGATCCACTACCGGGCCGTGGCGCAGACGGACTTCGGCACCCTAACCGGCGCCGACCAGACGCTGACCACGACCCAGCCGGCGCCTCCGCCGCCGCCCGTAAACGGGACGGTGACCGTGGGGCACGCACAGGTCCAGGGCAAGACCGTCGCGATCAGGATCACCTGCGCGAACGCGCCCTGCAACGTGACGATCAAGCTGACCGCCCAGGGCAAGCACCACAGGACGGTCGGCGTTGGTAGCACCAGGGTCACGCTGGCGGCCGGGCAGACCGAAACCGTGCGGGTCGGCCTGAACGGAACCGGGCAGCATCTGCTCGCCACCCGGCATGTGCTGAGGGTCACGCTCCGCGCGATCCAGTCGCTCGATGGCGGGCACACCTCGACCATCAGCACCCAAACCGTGATCATCAAGATTCACGGCCACAAGCACCACTAACGCAGCAGAGCCGGCCGAGGCCCCGTCCTCCCGCGCGGGAGGGCGGGGCCTCGTCGTATATTGACCCCGGTCATGGCGGTGACCCCGGAGTTCACACCAGAGGAGGCGCAGGCACTCTTGACCTGCGTGCGCGAGTACATCGCGATCCTGCTCGAGCAGGGACGGCTCGGAGACGCGATGCTCTCCTCGGCGGCATCGCGCCTCTACGAGGCGATGATCGAGGCCGGGGTCACGCCGTCGAAGCTCGAGTAGCGTCGAGGAGGCGCGCGCACGCGTCGCCCACGCCAAACCGCGCCGCCAGCGCGCGCAAACCCGCCTCGTCATCGGGATACGAATCGCGCCGGCCGGGAGGAAGTTCGATCGGCAGGTCGGCCACCGGCGGCACCACGCGCATCGCGCTCTCCAGATACGCCCGCTCGGTATCGCTCAGTGCTCGCTCGCGCAGGACGCCGGCGATGTCGCCGTGACGCCGGATCATGCTCGCCGCGGTGATCGCCCCGACGCCCCTGAGCCCCGGCAGCCCGTCGGACGGATCGCCGCGCAGAATCGCGAAATCCGCATACCGGCGGCCCGGGATGTCGTAGCGACGAGTGACCTCGGCCTCGTCGATCACGCTCAGGCCCGCCTTCTCCGGATACAGGACGCGCACCCGCGGGTCCTCCACCAGGGCGAACAGGTCGCGGTCCCCGCTGGCGATCTCAATCGTGCCGGGAGCGAGCGCGGTCCACGTCGCGATCACGTCCTCGGCCTCGTATTCCGGCACGCCGACCATGTCGATCCCGATCGCGGCCAGGATCGCCTGGATGACCGGGACCTGCGGTTCGAGCGCCGGCGGGATCGGCTCGGCCACCCGGTGCGACTTGTATGTGGGCACGAGCTCCACGCGCCAGTCCGGTCGCCAGGCCTGATCGTCGGCCACCGCCAGATGGCGCGGCCGGCGCTGGACGATCAGCCGGGCGAGCCGCTCGAGGAACGGACCCACCGCGTTCGCGTCCTTGCGTTGCGCATTCGGCGGGCCGCGCAACGCCCCGTAGTACGCCCGGAAGATCAGGCTCGAGCCGTCGATCAGCAGCCAGTCGCACGCCACGCTGGGTGATTCTCGCGGCTAGCGCGAGCCGACCGGCTCGCCGGCACGGACTACCTGCCGGGGTCTCCGCTCACGCCGCCGGCTATCACTGCTGGTTTTCGCCGGACCCCGCCGGGCACGGGTTGCTCGGGAACACGTTCCGGAAGTTGTTGGTGATCACGCGGGACGCTCCGCCCCCGCCGAAGATCAGGTAGCTGCTGAACAGCAGGCTCCCGTACCCGGCGTTCTTGCCGAAGTCGGTCGTGGTGCCGGGCGGGGTCGCCCCGAACTGCCAGACGCAGCCGTTGCCGCCCTGGGAGTTCCCATCCTGCGACGTGCGCTTGATGCTGAAGTACGGGTAGAACGCCGCCGGCTGCCCATCGTCGGTGACCGGGATCAGTGTGCATCCCACGCCGGTGGTCCGGTCGCACGTCGGGGTTTCGATGCGTGGCAGGTTCGCCTCAAGCGCCGCTCGTTGGTACTGATCGCTGTACCCGGGGCCCGTCAGCGGGCTCGTGAACCGGATCGGCGTCGGGTGCAGCGGGTTGCCGTCGCCCCACACCGGTAGGTACGACGTGCCGTCGAACCCGGTGTTCGTGTCGGTACAGCCGTTCAACTGGACGAGCGATGACTGCGATGCCGGGAAGCAGAAGTTGTCATCGGAGTCCGTCGGCTCGCCGGCATCCTCGGTATTGCCGGCCGGGCAGCTGATCGCGTTGCCGCTCGCATCGACCCCGAACGGAGTGGCCGGGATCGGATTGGGGCCGTTGCAGGCCTGGAAGTGGCCGATCTCGTCCGTGAACCCGATGTTGTACGTGTGGGCGGCCCAGATCACGCGCGTCTGCTCCGACGATGTGCTGTACATCGGATGGAACGCGTAGGGGATGGGCGTGCAGCTGGTGCCGGTTGGGTCGTACTTGATCTGCGCGAACCCGTTGGCGGGGCTGGCCGTCATCGAGCCGCGCTGGCCCGTGTTCAGATCGACCAGCTCGGCCTGCACCCCCTGGGGGGTGTCGTGCATCGTCACCTGGATACGGTCGCCCGAGTTCATGAACAGGTCCTGCCTCGGATCCGGCGTGAAGGTGGTGAGGGTCGAGTCGATCGGATTGGCCGGCGCCTGCGACCGTCCGTTGCGGGTCACGAACGCGAAATTGAACGTCTCGAGCCCGACCTTGTCCGCGCACGTCTTGTTCTGGGCGGTCCCGTTGACCGGATCCTCGAGCAGGCTGAAGATGTTCATGGCGGCGCACCACTTGGTGGGATCGCACGAGCCCGCGCCGACAGCCACTTGGAAGGCGGGCCACTCGACCCATCCGGGCGGGTAGAACTGAAGCTCCGTGAAGGCAGTCCCCGCGTGGTTGGGGGAGACGGCCGGATCGAGGATGTTCGAGTCGCTGTCCGGCGTACAGGTCGAGACCTGCTCGGGATAGGACTGGGTGTCGCACAGCGCCATCCCGAACCACAGCGCTCCATCCAGCTGGAAGTTGTAGGACTTGGTCGATGGGTTGGACGGACTCGGGTCGCGCGGCAGCGTGACCACGTAGCGCAGGTTGTTGCCCGAGCCGGGACGGTTCGAGTAGAACGTCGCCGTTGGCTCATCGTGCCCTACGTAGTAGTTCGCGCCGAACACGTCGGCGTAGTTGGCGACCTCGGCGCACAGCGAGCTCTCCGCGCAGTTGATGTGCACGTTGGTGGTGGCGGCGGCGGTTCCTGCTCCCACCGCGCCGGCGATGAGCAGCGCGACGGTGGCGATCACTCCGACGCCGACCCGGACTCTAAGTGCGACGAGCTTCACGGGTGACTCCTCTCCTCCACGGACGATCCGCGCCGACCCTATACCCCTAATGCGCGCTGGTGGGAAGAATGTGTCCTGTGAGCGACGTGAGCGCGGTAAGGGTGTCGGTAGCGGGTGACGTCGCCGAGCTTCCGCTGCGTGAATCGGTGAGGGAGAGGGCGGATGGGCTCGGCCTAGCCGGTTGGGTTCGCCTGATGGATGACGGCAGCCTGTGTGCCCACGTCGAGGGTTCGCGCTCCGCGATCGACGAACTCGAGTCGTGGCTGCGTACGGCGCCGGGCGTTGATTCAGCGTCGGAGCGCTCGGTGAAGGTTGAGGGGCACGAGCAGTTCGCGATCCGGGGTGTCCCCGCGGGCGTGTTCGTGGTCCAGGAGCACCAGGCGACCGCTCACCACTACGACGTCCGCCTCGAGGTCGACGGGGTGATGCGCTCGTGGGCGGTGCCCAAGGGACCGTCGATGGACCCGGCGGTCAAGCGTCTGGCGGTCGAGGTGGAGGATCACTCGCTGGGACACAACGACTTCGAGGGCCGGACCGACGGGGGCGGCGTCGTGATCTGGGACCGGGGAACCTACGAGCAGGGCGGGCGCGTGCCCTGGCCCGAGGCGCTCGAGCGCGGCCACGCGGTGTTCGTCCTGCACGGTGAGAAGCTGCGCGGCGGCTTCGCCCTCCAGCGGACCGGCCGCGGCGCCAAGCCGCAGTGGCTGCTCGTCAAGCGCCGCGACGAGCACGCACGTCCCGGCTCGGACATCGCCGCCGAGCGCCCCGAGTCAGTGGCCAGCGGAGTGATGCTGGCCGAGCTGCTAGACGGTCCGTCGAGTTAGCCGTCGGTCGGCAGCCGGTAGACGACGCCTTCGTCGGGGGAAGAGACCCAGATTGCGCCGTTGGTCGACACCACATCGGCGTTGGCGTCGCCGATGAACCCGTCCGACAACTGCACTTTGTGCGAGAGGGCTCCGGTGTGCGGATCCAGCACTGCCGTCGACGGTCCGCTGTCGCTGGTCACCCGGACCTCGGACCCCGTATTGGTGACGGCGTCGGCCGCGTTGTAAGCGGTGCGCCGCACGACTCGGCGCGTGGCCGGATCGATCTCGGCAAGCACGCCGTCGTTCGTGCAGCCGACCCAGATCCGCCCGGCCGCATAGGTAAGGCCCTGCGGTCCCACGCACGCCTGGATGCGCGCCACCACTCGCCGCGTGAGCGGATCGACCTCGGCCACCGTGTTGTCGCCGAACACCGATACCCAGAGGAACCCGCCGCCGGCGGTCACCTGGCGCGGCTGATCGCCGATTGCCACCCGGTTCGCCGGGCCGGAGTCGCCGGGCACGACGCGGACCAGCTCGCCGTTCTGCTGCGAGACGATCCAAAGGTCCGGACCAAAGGCGACGATCCCCTCGGGCTGAGGCCCGACGCGGATCGTGGCCAGTCGCCGCATCCCGGAGGGGGACACCTGGCTGACGGTGCCGGCGCGGAAATCCGTCGACCAGATGCTGTTGCGGAAGGCGACGATCCGGAGTGGCGTTCGGCCCACGGCGATCTGGCCCGTGACCTTGCCTGACTCCGGGTCGACGCGAAGCACCCGGTTGTTCTTGGCATCGGCGACCCACAGCCGGCCGCCGTAAGCAAGCAGGCCAATCGGCGCGCCGCCGATCTGGAGCTTGCGGACCGCGCTCCGTTTCGGCGTCGAGGTGGCGCTCGAGTGACTTGCGGTGCTGCCGCAGCCGGTGACCGCCAGCAGGCAGCAGGCCGTAACCGCAGTGGCGACTCCCCGGCCGATGCTGCGGTGGAGCGCCCTCGGAGCACCGGGCATGTCCGGAATCTAACGCGCTGTCTATCGTGAGCCGGCGTGCCGACACTCGTCGTCTCGGACCTTCATCTCGGGTCGCGCCTGCGGCACGACGTCCTCACGCAACCAGAACCGCTGGATGGTCTGCTCGCCGCGCTCGAGGGCGTCGAGCGGCTGGTGCTGCTTGGGGACATCGTCGAGCTGCTCGAGGAGCGGGCATACAGCGCGATGGACGTCGCCGAGCCGATCCTCCGCCGGATCGGCGCGACGCTCGGGGCCGACCGAGAAGTGATCTTCGTGCCCGGCAACCACGACCGGGCCATGGTCGCCGCCTGGGTCCGGAGAGCGGGCGCCGGCCTGGCTCCCGACAGCACGGTGCCGCTTGACGCGACCCCAGAGCTCGCCCGCGTCGCCTCCTGGCTAGCGCCGGCGCGCGTCCGGGTTCACTACCCGGGCGTGTGGCTCGCATCCGGTGTGTGGGCCACCCACGGGCATTACCTCGATCGCCATCTGCTGCCGGAGGCCGCGTTCGGCGTGACTCGCGGTCTTCTCGGACGCGTACCGCGACCCGGCGCGGTGCCGATTGACTACGAGCGGGCCGGCGGGCCCTCGCTCACTCGCCTCGAAGCGTTCATCATCAAGGCGCTACCGCGGCCGCTCGCCACGCTGGCCGAGGACCTCGCCGAGTTGATCAGGGCGTCGACGATGCCGCTGGCTCCCCGCCGCTTTCTCCACCCCGGCATGGCGCGTCTCACCGCACGCGTCCTCGGGGCGCAGATGCGCCTGGCGAGCATCCCCGCCCTGTCGCACGTCGTCGGGCGTCTCGGCATTGACGCCGAATGGGTGCTGTTCGGCCACGTGCACCGGCTCGGGCCCCTCCCCGGCGACCTCGCGACGCGCTGGCAGGGGCCGCAGGGCCGCCCTAGTCTCCTCAACACCGGGTCCTGGGTCTACGAGCCGCTGCTCGTCCACAACGCCACCGCGCCGCACCCTTACTGGCCCGGCGGAGCCGTGATCCTGGACGATGACCGGCCGCCCCGCGCCGTGGGCCTGCTCGACGGGGTGCCCGCCGGCGCGATGCACTGAGCCCTTTCTCTCGGCGTCGCGGCGGGGCGCGTCGGTCGCGGCGTCTCCTTACGCGTGGACGCGGGTGCGGTGGCTCGCCACAATCGCGGCGAGGAGCGCTCGGTCCGTGTCCTGCACGTCGACGAACTTCATGCCGATGTGGGTGGCGGTTCTCCGGGCGACCTCTGCATCACAGCGGATCGGCGTCGGCTCGTAGCCGATGTACAGCTCCAACCGGTATCGGACTTCCTCTTCCAGGCCCGGATGCCGTTCGACTCGCATTCCGCTGACGCTCAGGTCGGCGAGGGGAGTCTCGACATACTCGCGATCGGCGGGGAACAGCCGGGCCCGCGCGTCGAGCTGAACCCGCTCGGCGGACCTCCGCTCTGGCAGCTGCACGCCGTCGATGACTACGAACAGCAGCTCGGCGTCCTCGTTCGCGTTCGGGGCGGCAATGCCTTTTAGCGCGACCTGGCGTCCCGCGTGGTCGAACACCAAGTAGCCCGGCAGCGCCGGCGCGGCATACCCGCGCAGCACGGGACCCGCGTCCACGCTAGTCAGGGTCGCCACGGACCCTTCCACGCCCTCGACGCGGCAGGAGATGATGATCTCGTCCTCGTCGAGATGGATCTCTACCAGCTGTTGGTGCTTAAGTCTGCGCATGGCTCGAAACTCGAGTTGGAGAGCGAACCGTCTGCCAGCATGCACGTCCGGTTCCCCCCGAACCCTCCGGTGATCGGCCCGGCCGGCCAGCTCTTTAGCCCGTGGCGGGGATCCATTGGCTGGACTGACGCCTCTTATGTCATCGCGGATGTCGGTCTCGGTGGCGTCGTTGCCGCTCGCGTAGGCCGCAGGGGCGTTCGGCGTGCCAACGCTGCGTGGCGGAACGCGTGGTGTCGTAGAACACCAGCGCGCACTCGCGGCGCTCACACCAGCGAAGACGAGTTGGCTCGAGTTCGCTGAGCTCGCGCAGCGCTTCGATCAGGAGCGCTGCTGCGGCGGACGCGCGTTGCGGGCGGAGTGTGGCGCGCAACCCGCCGTCGGGCTCGTGCTGGAGGACCGTGATCGCCGGCGCTCGGGCCGCGATCGCGTTCAGCGCGCCGAGAGGGGGTGGCGAACCGTCGATCAGGGCATGGACGATCGCGACGACGCTTAGCTGGAGCGAGCGGATCGCGGGCAGATCCCGGTCGCCGAGCGGCACATCAAGGAACGGCCTCAGCAGCTCGTTGGCGGTTCCCGTGTCCGCGAGTGCGTCCTCGCGCACGGCTTCGCGCGCGTGGCTCGGGCGTCTGACCGCGCGTGCGTTGGCCAGTGCGACGACCAGCGCGGCGTCGGTCAAAGCGAGGCGCCGACCGTCCGGCGACGGGGCCGGCTGACCAGTGCATCGACGCGCTTGGCGTTCGGATGCGACGCATAGCTCATTGCCGCATCCGCGGCCGCGCGACTCTCCCACTCGACCACGACGAACAGGTGGCCCGGCTCGTCGAGGTCCTGGATCAGCTCGTGTTCCACGTAGCCGTCGAAGGACAGCATGTCGCGCCAGATCGCCTGCGTGGCGCTGATCCCCTCCTCGGCCTTCTCAGCCGGAAAGCGGGATTCCCAGATCGAGTAGACGCTCATCGGAATTCCTTCCATCTAACGGTCTAATTTAGATACGACCGTTACCTTACCAGTTCCGTTGGGCGGTGGCTCCGCACCCGCGGACCACCGCTTTGGCATCCTGTCGGGGTGCACATACGACGGGTCGTGCCGGATCTGCATGCCGAGAACCCCTCGGCAAGCCGGGGCTTCTACGAACAGGTCCTCGGGCTCGAGGTGGTAATGGACCTAGGCTGGATCATCACGTTCGCGGCGCCTAACAACCCCGGCGCTCAGATCAGCGTGATGAGCCGGGACGAGGGCGCGAGCGTCGAACCGGATCTCTCGGTTGAGGTAGATGACGTCGACGAGGCCTACGCTGCGGCTTTGCGCATGGGCTACGAGATCGTCCACCCCTTGACGGACGAGACATGGGGCGTACGCCGCTTCTTCGTCCGCGCCCCGAACGGCAGCGTTCTGAACATCCTCCGCCACCCTGAGTAGGGCTAGACCCACCCTTTGCGGCGGAAGTAGACCAGCAGCGCGACGCACGTGAGAACCATGCTCCCGACGCCGACGATCCAGAACTCCCACTCCGCGTTGATCAGGTGCACGATCATGTACGCGAAGTTCTGGCCGAAGAATCCGGTGATGAACGACAGCGGCAGGAAGATCGTGGCGATCACGGTCAGCTGCTTCATCACGTCGTTCTGACGGTTGCTGACGGTCGACAGATAGAGGTCGGTCGCACCCGACAACAGGTCCCGGTAGGAGTCGATGAGATCGCTGATCCGGATCAGATGGTCGTAGACGTCACGAAAGTAATCGCGCTCGTCGAGCTCCAGTCCGGGTAGCTCGGCGATCTGATCGATCGAGCGCGCGAACAGGTCGCGCTGCGGCGTGACGACCTTGCGCATTGCAATCAGCTCCCGCTTGAGCCCGAACAGCTTCTGAAGCTCGGTCTCCGTCGGATTCTCGAGGACCGCCGCCTCGAGATCATCGATCTGATCGTCCAGGTCGGACAGGACCGGGAAGAAGCTGTCCGTGAGAACGTCGAGCACGCGGTAGATCAGGAACTGCTCGCTGTGGAGCGTCCGCCCATCCAGCCGCTCACGTTGCTGGTCGAACGGCGCGAGCGGCTCGCGATGGATCGTCACCACGTAGTGGCCGGAGATGAAGAAGTGGACTTCGCGGAGCAGCCCGGTTTCCTCACTCGGCTCGGGCAACGAACCGTAGAAGACCAGGAACACATAGTCCCCGTAGTTGTCGAGCTTCGGGCGTTGACCGAACTCCTCGGAGTCCTCCAGCGCGAGTGGATGAAATCCGAACAGCCCGCCGAGTCGGTGGAGGTCCTCGCGGCTCGGCGCGGTCAAGTCGAGCCAGAAGAAGTGGTCGCGTTCGAGATGGTCGCGGATCTGTGCTTCATCGATCTGGGTGAAGCACGGGACGACGTAGCGACTGTCGTGGCCTCCGCCTTCCTTCGGTGCATCCTGGGCCTTGCCGACGTGCATCGGGGTCTCCTTGTTCGCTGCTGGCACGGACATTGTTCCCCGACGTCCGGCCGCCTTGCGACACGAGCAGCGGACTCAGCCGGCCATTATCGTCGCGGCGAGCGCGACTCGATGGTCCTTCGTCCAGGGCGGGCCCATCGTCGCCCGAGGTCCCTGCAGGACCTCGTCGGCGCGCCCGGCCAGGAGCCTGGTCGCTTGACCC
>Ga0318562_10001169_pt1 | contig 11794 bp, 10 predicted proteins | sample GRESIP066b5f18_FD_203688 | JGI IMG/M metagenome (GOLD analysis project Ga0318562, IMG submission 203688) | Tropical soil microbial communities from Luquillo Experimental Forest, Puerto Rico - GRE.SIPMG.066b5f18 | ecosystem: Environmental > Terrestrial > Soil > Tropical forest > Bulk soil...
ATGCTGATCGGTGGCGCCAACTGGTCCGCGCGAGGGCGCGACGCGCTGCAGTCCTTTGCGCAGGCCTCCGATATCCCGGTTGTCGCGGCGTTCCGTTTCCAAGATCAGTTCGACAACAGTTCACCGGTTTTCGCGGGTGAGGCCGGCGTCGGCATGGCTGCGCATGTGAAGGCAGTGATCAGCGACGCCGACGTGATACTGGCCATCAATGTGCGCTTCGGCGAGATGACGACAGACGGCTATACCCTGCTGTCCGTGCCGGAGCCGCGGCAGAAGCTCATCCATGTCCATGGATCAGATCGCGAGATCGGCAAGGTCTACACCCCCTCGATCGGCATCCATGCTGGGCCCAACACCTTTGCCGAGGCGCTGACGCCAGTCACCGGACATTGGGCGGACTGGCGCGCAAGGGCACGCCAAAACTATGAGCAGACATTCCTTGCGCCTGCGCAGCCGGGCCCGGTGGACATGGTCGAAGTCATCGCCTGGCTCAGGGAGACCTTGCCCGAAGATGTGATTCTGACCAACGGCGCCGGCAACTTCACGGTCTGGCCGAACAAGTTCTTCAAGTTCGGACCTAAGGCGCGTCTCTTGGCGCCGCAATCCGGCGCAATGGGTTACGGCCTGCCGGCAGCAATCGCGGCCAAGGTCGCCTTTCCGGAGCGCACGGTCGTCTGCTTCGCCGGCGACGGCGATTTCCAAATGAACTGTCAGGAACTCGGGACGGCAAAGCAGGCAGGCGCGCGGCCTATCGTTCTCCTCATCAACAACGGCATCTACGGCACCATACGCGCGCACCAGGAGCGCAATTATCCGGGGCGCGTCTCTGGCACCACGCTGGAAAACCCTGACTTCTTGGAGCTTGCAAGGGCCTACAACTTCCACGCCGAGCGCGTCGAGGCCACGCAGGACTTCGTGGAGGCCTTTGGGAGGGCGCTTAAATCGCGGACAGGCGCGGTCCTCGACCTCTCCGTTTCGTCCGAGGCTCTGACCCCGCGCCAAACTCTCTCCCAAATGCGCGATGCCGCGCTCGCTTCGCAGAAGGCAACGGCATGACCTCGAAGAAGGACGACATTCGTCTCGGCGCGGACATCGGCGGCACCTTCACCGACATCGCACTCGACCTGCGTGGCGCGATCTTCTCGACAAAGGTGCTGACCAACTACACCGCTCCGGAGCAAGCCATTCTGGATGGAGTAGCGATCGTCACCCGCGATGCCGGGATCTCGCCCGCCGACATCGGCGTCGTCATTCACGGCACGACGCTGGCGACGAACGCTCTGATCGAACGGCGCGGTGCCAAAACGGCGCTGGTCACCACCGAAGGGTTTCGCGACGTCATCGAGATGCGCACGGAAAACCGCTTCGAACAGTACGACTTGAATTTGAGGCTGCCGACCCCGCTCGTCCCGAGGGAGCACCGTTTCACTGTCGGGGGCCGCATCGGCGCCGAAGGCCAGGAGCTGCATCCGCTCGACGAGGCGGCTCTCGAAGACATTGCCGACAGGATCGCGGGCGACGGCTTCAACGCCGTCGCGATCGGCTTCATCCATTCCTACATGAACCCCGCGCATGAGCGCCGCGCGCGAGAGATCCTTGCGGACAAGCTCTCATTGCCGATCTCCATCAGTGCCGAAGTCTCGCCGCAGATGCGCGAGTTCGAGCGGTTCAACACCGTTTGCGCCAACGCCTATGTGCGCCCGCAAATGGCCGATTACCTCGCCCGCCTGCGGATACGGCTGGCGGAGATGGGCGCCGAATGCCCGGTCTTCATGATCCATTCGGGCGGCGGCCTGATCTCGGTCGAGACCGCTTCCGAGTTTCCCGTCAGGCTGGTGGAGTCCGGTCCGGCCGGGGGCGCAATCTTCGCAGCCGACATCGCCCGGCGCTTCGGTCTGAACAAGGTGGTCTCCTACGACATGGGCGGGACGACGGCCAAGATCTGCCTGATCGAGGATTTTGCGCCCCGAACGGCCCGAACCTTCGAGGTCGCCCGCACCTATCGCTTCTGCAAGGGCTCGGGCATGCCGATCTCCATTCCGGTCATCGAGATGATCGAGATCGGCGCTGGCGGCGGCTCTATCGCCTGGGTCGACGCGATGGGCCGTATCCAGACTGGGCCGGAAAGCGCCGGCTCGGAGCCTGGGCCGGCCTGCTACGGCCGGGGCGGCAAGCGACCCGCGATCACCGACGCTGATCTGGTGCTCGGCAAGATCGACCCCGATAATTTCGCCGGCGGCGCCATCAAGCTCGATACCGACGCCTCCGAGCAGGCGATCATGAGCGATGTCGGCGAGCGGCTGTCGCTCGATGCCATGTCCACCGCCTTCGGCATCTGCGAGGTCGTCGACGAAAATATGGCTAACGCCGCGCGCGTTCATGCTGTCGAAAACGGCAAGAACATCTCCGACAGCATCATGATCTCCTTCGGCGGAGCGGCTCCACTCCACACAGCGCGGCTTTGCGAGAAGCTCGGCATCGACCAGTGCCTTGTGCCGCGGGGGGCCGGCGTCGGCTCCGCGATCGGCTTCCTCAAGGCGCCATTCGGATACGAGGCGCTTGCCTCAAGGCTGATCCGGCTCTCGCAATTCAGCAACTCTGAAGTGAACACGCTCATCGCTGGTCTCAAGGCTTCGGCGGAAAGCTTCGTGCGGGCCGGGACCAGCGGGAGGATCGTTTGCGAGATCACGGCGTTCATGCGCTACGCCGGTCAAGGCTGGGAGATACCGGTGCCGCTTCCCGACAAGCCATTCGATGACGGTGCGGTCGACACGCTCAAGGAACTGTTCCGGACGAGCTACCAGCGCTTCTTCGGCCGCGCCATCGACGGCCTCGAGGGGCTCGAGATCGAGATCGTCACCTGGTCGGTCAAGGCTACCGATGAACGGCCTGCCGTCGAAAGGCACGAACTCATCACCGGAGGTCGCGTCGTCGATCCGACCGCCACCCGCGCCGTGTTCGACCCGGCCATCGGCTCGACGCATACCTACGCCATCGTCGAGCGTGACACTCTTGCGGCAGGTGACCGCATCGCGGGGCCCGCTGTCATTGTCGAACGCGAGACTTCCACCGTCGTCACCACGCCTTTCGACGCCGTCATTCAGCGCGACGGCGCCATCCTACTCATCCGCAAGGGCAGCCAGTCATGAGCGAAATTGGCGAAATCCGCATGCAGGTCATGTGGAGCCGGCTGATCTCGGTCGTCGAGGAGCAGGCGCTGACCTTGCTGCGCACGGCCTTCTCGACATCCGTACGCGAGTCCGGGGATCTGTCCGCCGGCGTCTTCGATCCGCGTGGCCAGATGCTGGCGCAGGCCGTCACGGGCACGCCCGGCCATGTGAACACCATGGCGGAAGCCGTGCTTCACTTCATGAACGAAATCCCGCGCGACGAGATGTTCGAGGGCGACACCTACGTCACCAACGACCCTTGGAAGGGTACGGGTCACCTCCACGACATTACCATGGTGTCACCATCCTTCCTCAACGGAGAGCTCATCGCCTTCTTCGCTTGCACGGCGCATGTGGTCGATGTCGGCGGGAGGGGCTTCGGGGCTGACGGCAGGTCGGTCTACGAGGAAGGCCTCCAAATTCCGATCATGAAGTTCGCCGAGAAGGGCGAGGTCAATCGCGATCTTGTCCGAATCCTGCGCATCAATGTGCGCGAGCCGAACCAGGTCGTCGGCGACTTTTATTCGCTCGCCGCCTGCAACGAGGTGGGCCATCGCCGGCTGGTCGACATGATGAAGGAGGTCGGCCTGACCTCGCTCGACAATCTCGGCGAGTTCATCTTCTCGCACACGCGAGACGCCATGCTTCAGCGGATCAAGGCGTTGCCCAGGGGCAGTTGGTCGAACGAGCTGGTTGCCGACGGCTACGACGAGCCGATCCGGCTGGCGGCGACAGTCTCAGTTCGCGATGATCATGTCGATGTCGACTTTACCGGCACCGACCCGATGAGCCGATGGGGCATCAACTGTCCCATCGTCTACAGCAAGGCCTATGCCTGCTATGCGCTGAAATGCGTGGTGGCGCCGGACATCCCGAACAATGCCGCGTCTCTCGCCCTCTTCACGGTCTCGTCGCCCATCAACATCCTCAATGCGGTGCGGCCAGCGCCGGTAGCCCTGCGTCACATCTTCGGCCACATGGTTCCCGACCTCGTCCTCGGCGCGATGGCCAAGGCCCTGCCCGGCAAAATCCTGGTCGAAGGGGCCGGCGCACTATGGAACATCCATATCTCTGCGAGACCCGTTGCTGGAAGCGCGGGACGTCGCGCGGAGGTGCTGATGTTCAACTCCGGCGGAATGGGCGCGCGACCAGCGCTCGACGGCCTGTCGGCGACCGCGTTCCCGTCCGGCGTGCACACCATGCCCATCGAGGCGACGGAACACACCGGCCCTATCGTGATCTGGCGCAAGGAATTGCGCCCCGACTCCGGCGGCGACGGTGAGTTCCGCGGTGGACTCGGCCAAGTGCTCGAAATCGCGGCGACCGACGGGCATGAGTTCGACTTCTCGGCGATGTTCGACCGGATCCGCCACGCGGCTAAGGGCCGCAATGGCGGCAAGGACGGTGCAGGCGGCGTGGTCGAACTGGATGACGGCACCAGGATGCGTCCGAAAGGCTGGCAGCACGTTCCCGCCGGCCGCCGACTGATCCTGAAACTCCCAGGCGGCGGCGGCTACGGTGATCCTGCCAAACGCAGCGCCAATGCGCGGGCCAATGATCGATCCAAGGGATACGTCACAGAGAAGAACCGATGAGCTACCTCTCCAAGGATGCTGCCGCATGAGCCGGATCACGCCACAAGAGATGGCGAAGGCAATCGGTACGGGGTTGTTGTCCTTCCCCGTCACGCCCTTCAAGCCTGATCTTGCGTTCGACGAGAAGACCTATCGTTCGAACCTGGATTGGCTCTGCAGTTACGATGTAGCGGGCCTGTTTTCCGCCGGCGGGACCGGTGAGATGTTCTCATTGGCCCCCGCCGAGGTGGAGGAAGTCGTCAAAGTCGCCGTCGATGAAATCCGCGGCCGCGTTCCTGTTCTTGCTGGCGCAGGCTATGGCACCGCGATCGCGCGCGAGATGGCGGTTGCCGCGGAGAAGGCGGGCGCGGACGGCCTCTTGCTGCTGCCCCCCTACCTCGTCCATTCCGAACAGGACGGTCTCGCCGCACATGTCGGTGCGGTGTGCTCCGCGACGAGGCTGGGCGTGATCGTCTACAACCGCGACAATGCAATTCTCCAACCCGAAACGCTAGCGCGCCTTTGCGATCAGCACCCCAATCTCGTGGGGTACAAGGATGGCATCGGCGATATTGAGTTGATGGTCCGTATCCAGTCCAAGCTCGGTGACCGCTTGGTCTATGTCGGCGGCCTGCCGACGGCGGAAACATTCGCGCTCCCCTATCTCGATATGGGTGTGACCACCTACTCGTCGGCCGTCTTCAACTTCGTTCCTCAATTTGCGAGGAAGTTCTACTCAGCGGTCCGTGGACGGAATCATCACGCGATCCAGACGGGTCTGCGCGAATTCATTCTGCCGCTGATCGCCATCAGGAATCGCAAAACGGGCTACGCTGTCTCGATGATCAAGGCGGGCATGAAGGTCATCGGTCGTGATTCAGGCCCTGTGCGTCCGCCTCTTTCGGATCTGCTGGCATCTGAGGTCGAGGAATTAGCCCAGCTCGTGGAGGGCCTGCCAGCTACGGTTTCGGCGATGTCGGTGACGGCCTAGCTGCGGATCTGCACCGACCTCGGACTCGACGGCGTCGCGCGATCTTTTCCACATAGGACAGCAACCGATGAGCTACATCTCCTCGCGCCTGAAGGTGGTCAAGCCATCGGCCTCAATGGCTGCCTCGCAAGCTGCGAAGGAGCTCCGCGCCAAAGGGGTCGACGTTATCGATCTTGGCCTCGGTGAGCCCGACTTCCCGACGCCGCCTCATATCATCGAGGCAGCCTTCGCGGCCGCACGGTCGGGCGACACCTTGTATACCGCGGCGTCCGGAACGCCGGCCGTGCGGCAAGCGGTCGCCGGCAAGTTCCAGCGTGAGAACGGGCTCGACTATACAGCGGACGACATCGTGGTGGCGAATGGCGCCAAGCAGATCATCTTCAACGCGCTGATGGCGACGCTCGAGAGCGGCGACGAGGCGATCCTGCCGGCTCCCTATTTCGTGTCCTATCCGGAGATGGTGAAGCTGCTGGGCGGTAAGCCGGTAATTGTCGAATGTCCGGAGACGTCGGGGTTCAGGCTCACCCCGGAAACGCTGGAGTGGGCCATCACGCCGCGCACCAAGTGGCTCTTCCTGAACATGCCTTCCAATCCTTCGGGCGCCGTCTATTCCGAGGCTGATCTGAAGGCGCTGGGTGCCGTGCTGGCACGGCACCCGCAAGTGCTGGTTCTTTCCGATGAAATCTACGAGCACATCCTGTTCGACGGTCGGGAATTCGTCTCCTTCTGCAAAGCATGCCCCGAGCTCAAGGATCGGAGCCTGATCGTCAATGGTGTCTCGAAGGCCTATGCGATGACGGGCTGGCGCGTTGGCTACGCCGCCGGCCCGACGCCGCTGGTCAAGGCGATGTCGACCATCCAGAGCCAGTCGGTCACCTCCGTTTGCTCAATCGCACAGGCCGCAACGGTTGCCGCGCTCGAAGGTCCACAGGATGAAGTCGGTCGCTTCCGCCAGGCCTTCGAAGCCCGCAGGAACCTCGTCGTGGACGGGATCAGGCAAATCAATGGCCTGACGCTCTCGGCGCCGGAGGGCGCCTTCTACGCCTATATCGGCTGCGCCAGCCTGATCGGCCGCAAGACGCCGAAGGGGGCCGTCCTCGAGGACGATGCGGCTGTCGCCACCTACCTGCTGAAGGAGGGGCGGGTGGCGTCGGTGCTGGGCGTCGCCTACGGATTGTCCCCCTATTTTCGCATTTCCACGGCCACTGGCGCGGAGATGCTGTCCGAAGCGATCCGACGGATCAAGGCCGCCGTGGCGGAAGTGGAGTGAAGCATGCCCCAGTATGAACGCATCCTCCTCACCGGAGCGGCCGGCCGCCTCGGCTCGGAACTTCGCAAAGGCCTAGTCCCGCTCGCCACGACGATACGGGTCGCCGGGCGCAATCCCTTCGATGATCTCGCCTCACATGAAGAAGAGGCTGTATTCGATCTGGCTGATATGAAGGCGACCATCGCCGCCACAAAAGACTGCGACGCCATCGTGCATTTCGGCGGCGCGCCACTGGAATGCGCCTGGCAGACGATCCTCGACTCGAGTATCCGCGGCTCCTACCACATCTACGAAGGCGCTCGTAAGCATGGTGTCAAGCGGGTGATCTACGCGTCGTCGGTGCACGCCATCGGCTATCACGAAATCGAGGCGCATATCGGCGTTGACGCGCCGGTGCGCCCGGACAGCCTCTATGGCGTGTCGAAGAACTTCGTGGAGAGTCTCAGCCGCCTCTATTGGGACAAGTTCGGCATCGAGACCGTGTGCCTGCGTATCTTCTCGTCCTTCCCTGAACCGGCCGACCGCCGCATGTTGTGGTCGTACCTGTCCTTTGCCGACTGCGTCCGGCTGGTCGAGGCGTCGCTGACTGCGCCGCGCGTCGGTCACACGATTACTTTCGGCATTTCCGATAACAAGGTGAAGATGGTCGACAACAGCGGCGCGAACCATCTCGGCTTCACACCGAAGGATAGCGCAGAATCCTTCCGCGCGGCGGTCGAGGGCAAGACGCCGGCGCCCGATCCGAAAAGGCCTTCCGTCAAGTATCTGGGCGGCTGGTTCTGCGAGCTCGGCCATCCTGACGATGAGCCAGCAAAGTGAAGCCATCTCGCGACGCTCTCGCCACAGTAGCGTTGAAGTCTCCTTGGGGCTTGATCCTCATTGTCTCGGTCTGTCATGGAAGGCTCCCGAGGCCCCTCGGTCTCGTGACGGCGCTTTGAGCATTGAAAACAATGCGCTTTGTCGTGAAACCGGCGGCGGGCCCTCGGAATCCGAGAAACCTCATTCCCTACCAACCACATGAGCGCGACGGTCGTCGCCGATTTTATCTTGCCATCTTAATCGGCTGCACTTGGTTCGACTTTCCGATATCGCCTTTATTCCTCTTTTGTACAAGGTATTGCTCGATCTTTCGCTGTAACGCGAGATCCTTTGACAGTGAGAGTTCTGGCGTGCCGTGCACTCTTCCGCACTCGGCGATGGCGGCTACGGGCTGCAAACAAACCGCAGCGCTTTTGCCATCGCGGTGCATTTTACCGTCGGATGCACGGGCAGCATCACAGGCAATCCAGCGCGGTCCGGACGTCTTTCGATCGGCACAGCCGCAGGCATGATAGCGTGCTTTCCGTTGTTCCCAGTCTGCACCAGTCCTCATCCGCTCGCGCGGATCTCCTTGCTCGGCTCGCCTCCGTCAGCCTGACAGAGCGCCGTATGCGTCACCTCTCTTCACGGCTCATCGCTGCGCGCCCAGAAGGCGCATCTCCTTTTCCTCACGGCGCCTGGCAGCCGTCGCCGCCTCGGCGGGCGGAGTGCCCTTATAGACAGTGCCATCGCTCCACATCGCGTGCATGATCACCGCCAGCTTGCGCCCCACGGCGACCGTGGCCTTGCGGTGGCAGCCGCGTTTGGCCAACGCTTCACCCCACGCCTTGAGCTTGTCCTTGCCGCGAAAGCGCGTCATGAGCGCCGAGGCTGCTTCGTAGAGTGCGCGTCGCACATCAGGATCTCCAGCCTTCGAGATGCGCCCTTGAACGTCGATCGATGTGCCCGACTGCCCGAGGTGAGCCCGAAGTAGGCCGCGACATCACGCGAGCGGCGGAAGCGTGACGTTTCGTCGATCGCCGAGATGAAGCTCAGCGCCGTCACCGGACCGACACCGGGTATGGCCGTGAGGCGCCGGGCGAGTTTGCTGCGGGCGACGAACTTCACCACCAGCTCATGCAGCAGGCAGTATTCTTTCCACAGCGCCCCGCACGCCTTGAGCATGGCGTCCATCAACTCGGCCGTCAGCGCATCCCCCGCCGTCGCCTCGCGCACCGCCTGCTCGAAAGCGCCGCGTCCCACTTTGCTCAGGCGAATGCCAAACGACTTCAGGGAGTGGCGGATGGCGTTCTCGAGATCGAGGAACTGGCCTTCAAATTGCGCCGTTGCGTCAAAGCTGACGTGCGTGGCGGCGGCCCAGGACGCCCAAGCCCACGCAAAAAGCCCTTTTCCCTGGACGGACACGCGCACATTCGCGACGCGGCGGCCACGGCCGTCACGCTGCTCATCTCGATTGCGTCGATCGAGACCGCAAGGCCGTTCCTGCACACAGTCTGTCCGGGAAGCGCCAGCACGCGCTTCAGTTCGGCAGGCCACGTGGCAGATACCCGCCATCAGCGAGGAATGTCGCAAGCGGCTCCGGCGGCAGGACCGGAACAAGCTCCGCGACCTGCCGTTCGTCGGAGGCGAGCAAACTGTGGATAGGTCGAATGTCTCGTCGTGGACGCACAGCTGAGGGCGAACGTCGGTTGCGCACGGCCTGGATGCGGGGGAGCGGAATGCATCGACGCTGCCGGAGCGATGCTCCGGGGTGCATCGTTGACCAAGGAATGTCCGGCGATGACCACCCCTCCATTCGAAGACCAGCCGCCCGACTGCGCACGGCTAACGCCTTACGACGAACGGCACCTCACCACCTATCTCCGCTTGCTCGACGCAGATGAAGAGGGAGCAGACTGGCAAGAGGTGGTTCGCATCATCTTCGGCCTTGACCCGGAACGCGATCGCGAGCGCGCGCTGGTCGTTCATCAAGGCCATCTGGCGCGGGCGCGCTGGATGACCATGACCGGTTACCAACACCTGCTTCGCCCGCGTCTGCATTGATCCGCAAAGGTACAGGCGTGTCGCTCCGCTAATACGCTCGAGGCATCTCGGCGCCGACCTGGTGCTGGTGCCGGCGCAACGTCACTGTTTCGATGGATGGGCCTCCTGCGAGACGCTTAAGTCGATCAACGAAGCGCGCGTCTTTCGTCCGCAGTGTCGCAGGATCGCGCCATCAGCCGGATGTGGGTGCTCGTGGCAGCGTTTGGCGCCGCCGGTATCCTCGCCTCAGCGATCGGCGCGAAACGGGTTCCGCTCTACGTCGGGAACGCATCCCAAACGTGTTGCTCGGGCTAGCAACTGACCCAAGATAGACAGAAAAAATTGGGTCCGTGGACCGTTAGTCGTCTTCTCGGCCTGTTGGTCGCATGTCTCCCAAGGACGAGACGGGGATCATCAAGGTGGTGGCTGAGAACGTCCGCCGCGCCCGCAAGGTCGCCGGACTGTCTCAGGAGGCGCTCGCCCACGAGGCCGGAATCGACCGCACCTATGTGTCGCAGGTCGAGCGCCGGAAGCGGAACATGACACTTACTGTGCTGGCGCGGCTGGCCGCCGGCCTCGGGACGACGCCGGATCAACTTCTGGTGCCATGATCGCCTCGGCACTACGTTTGACATCGTAAGGGCCACAGGTCGCGCCCACCATCACATACCAGCTCAACCCTGATCATTGCTTCGGCTGCCTATCGTACGATGAGTTGTGCGCGGCGGGATTGCTCGAGGAGCGACCATTGGGGGTGGGCTATCCGGAACGACCGAATTTGGCCGACAGCAGACGGACAAGTCTCGGCGTTAGTCAAGCGAAAGCTGACTCTTTGGCCTCGGCATCTGACCGACCAGGCGATCGGGCGCTTCTTGATCCGCTGAAACTCCCCCTGCCCCCGCCTCATTGTCACGCGGGCGCCCTCATGAACGTCCATCGCGCGGAGGTTACATCGCTGGCGGCTCACTACCATATTGCCGCCGCACAGTGCCCAAACCGCGCTTTCGAACGGGCCCTCGACTCCCTCCTGCCGCCGTGCTGAGATTGGCATAGGGCAATGGGATAGGCGGTTGATGGCCGGCAAATTCACAATCGAGAGCCGGACCCCCAAGGGGCTCAAAGTGCGACATCTGGCGAGTGGCTTTCGCTTCACCTTTCGTGTCTTGAAACTTAAATCGGGGCAACGCGTCCTGAAGGGCGATTTCTCGCCCGGTAGCCCGTCGGTTCGCCCTTTCCGCGAAATTCTCGAGCCTACCGCTCGCGCTTTCGCCGTGCGCGAAGCTCGAAGGACGGATCTGATCGATTGACGCAGCGCCGGGCTCAGGATGGCACGAGCGGCCTCTCGTGATTCAGCCCGACCGATATTGCGTCGAGACTGTTCTGCTGGTCCTCGTCTCGGTAGGGACCCATGCGAGAAACCGAAGAAGTCTCCCTCGCAAAATCGGGTTCAGCACCTCGACCGACGCTCGCAACAATCTCGTCCTTTGTAACTTGTGGGTGTTCTGTGAATATTCTGTGCATATAACTCTATTTGTTCTTACCTGACTGTAGCTTGCTCGGTGGCGCTCGCTCGGTGAGCTGGTAGTGTGATTCGTCTCCCCCTCCTCGACTCGGCGTGGCATTGCAGCTTGCGCGGTTCGTGAATGACATGCGTATGCTCGATGATCTCGTGGCGCTTCAGCGTGACCCGAAAGAAGAACCGCAGCTTCGAAACGAAACGGTTTGATTGATGGTCGCCACACCGACAGCGCTTGCCGCCAGATGCAGCTGGTAGCGGCGAACGTCCTCGAAGCTCGCCGTATCCGGCGATCAGCCGAGGAACGCAGCGAAGTTCTTGCCGAGTCGGCCCGGGGAATTTCACCCCGAGCACCGGGTCGCGGGAGGCGGTCGCCCGCCTCCCGCTCCCACAGAACGTAGCATGCGGATTTACCGCGCTACGCTCTTCGGC
>Ga0318562_10001172_pt1 | contig 11766 bp, 9 predicted proteins | sample GRESIP066b5f18_FD_203688 | JGI IMG/M metagenome (GOLD analysis project Ga0318562, IMG submission 203688) | Tropical soil microbial communities from Luquillo Experimental Forest, Puerto Rico - GRE.SIPMG.066b5f18 | ecosystem: Environmental > Terrestrial > Soil > Tropical forest > Bulk soil...
CAAGGCTCTCGGCAAGGTCACACCCTACGGGGTCTACGACGTGGCTGCCGACGAGGGCTGGGTCAGCGTCGGGATCACCTCCGACACGGCGGAGTTCGCAGTCCAGTCGATCCGCACATGGCTCGAGCGCATGGGACGCCAGCGCTATCCCAGAGTCCGCGAGCTGACGATCACGTCGGACTGCGGTGGCTCCAACGGGGTTCGCGTGCGGCTGTGGAAGCTCGAGTTGCAAAAGCTTGCTGACGAAGCGGCCCTTGTGCTCAACGTCCATCATTATCCGCCGGGCACGTCGAAGTGGAACAAGATCGAGCACCGGCTGTTCTGCCGAATCACCCAGACCTGGCGAGGCCGTCCATTGACGGACCGTGCCGCCGTGGTCGAGCTGATCGGCGCGACCACCACCAAGACCGGCTTGAAGGTCGAATGCGCGCTCGACACGCGCACCTACCAGAAGGGCGTCAAGGTCTCCGACTCCGAGATGGCAAGCCTCCACATCACCGGCGATGAGTTCCATCCGGAATGGAACTACACGATCAGACCCAGGAGGCCAGATTCGTAGCGGTTATCGCTGCGGATGTCCTTAGGAAGCTCGCCTGCACACTGATCGCGACCGCTTTTATCGCGACAACGGCTTCGGCGCAGACGGCGCCGCCTGCTCCCGGGCTTGCTCCTGCAACCTGGCAAAACGGGCGAACGATCCGGCGATGTCGCCGCTAGAACCGAATGCTTCGACATTTTCTCGCTCGCCGACGGCGACAGTGACGTGATCAGCCAGTCGAACGACTGAGTTCCAATAAGACGAATATCGCGCCAAGAAGACTGCCAGACGGCCGAACGCACCTTATGTGGTGAACTTTAGATTCAGGTGACTAGCAAGCATGGATGCGTGGTTCACGGTTGTTATTCCGACGCGTGACAGCGCCGCTTGGATCGGCACCTTGCTCGATCACTATCGCGCTCGCGGCGTGACCCCGACGCTCTTCCTCGATTCCCGAACGCGCGATGAGACCCGTGCGATCGCGCAGCGCGCCGGCGCTCCGATCGTCGACATCGCCCCGTTCGCCTTCGTCGAGTCTGTCGTACGGGTGACGCGCGATGTCGTCACCACTCCCTGGGTGCTCTTCGTCAATGACGACGAGATCCTGTCCGATCGTCTGTTCGCCCGCCTGCGAGGCCCCGAGCCGCCGGCCGGTGCCCAGTCGGTTGCCATTCCGCGCCGTTGGGCCTGGTACGAGCCCAAGCGGCCGCTGAGCTATGCCCGCACCGACATCTGGCAAGACCGCGCCGGGTGCAATGGGGCCGATCATCACTGGCGGCTGTTCCGTCCCAATGAGGTGACCTTCATCTCGCAAATGCACAGCGACGGCTTTCTGATCGATCGCTGGTCGCGCATGCCTCTCGACGCCTATATCGTCCATTTCGAATGGGTGCTCCGGACGAAGGCCCAGCGCGCCGCCAAGATCCGCCGCTATGACCGGCACCGGCATGGCTATGGCAGCTTCTTCGCCAACATGTATTTGCCCGAGGACCAGCCCCTGGGCGCGATCGACTTCGTGCCGTTCGAAACCGACGCCTACGATCTCCTCGCGCGGACCTACTACGAGAGCCGCGCCCAAGGCCCTGCGGACGAGCGGAGGGGGTTGGGCGAGCGTATCCGGCCGCTTCGGAATGCGGCGGCGCGATTTCTTGGCCGCGCCGCCTTGAGGCGTGAGCCCAAGGATCGCGCCGGCCCGACCCCGAGGCTCGACGCGGAGATTGTTGACCCCTTCGAGTGACAGAGCTGGCGTGCCACCGTACCGAATCCGCATGGACCGCGCGACAGTCTGCTCTAAGCGGTATTCCTTGGGGCTCCTGCCACAATCGGCGATCCTCGCCTCTTGGCATTCGCATGGCAGTCATGCGCGCAATGCTCGCCCATGGTCCGCTTGTTGCTGCTCCGCTTGAGCACAGGGGCCGTAGCGCCCACCTCCGAAACGCATCATGGGAACTCGCGGCCGTCATCGACGTGAATGACGCGTCCAGGTGTCGCCTTCGTGGTCATGATCTCGGTGACCGCGCCGTCATCGGCAACGTAGGCAGGTAGCCCCTCTGGCCATCGACATAGGCGAAGGCGTCTTTGGCCGTGTGGTCATATATGCGGGGTCCTGAAACCGGCGGGATTGCGGCAGTCGGGGCAAACCATAGCCCGCCAACGGCCGCTGATGGCCGCCCGATGCCAAACGCCGATCCAACCGAAGCCGTTGCAGAGGCAATTGGTCGGGTTCGTCGCGACCCTCGCCTTTGGCGCATCGCCCTCGCCCTTGATTTCTCGCAGGCGCGCCGCGATGTCCGGGAAATCCTCGACGGCCGGCACATGCTGTTCCGCCAATGCGTCACCTCCATTTTTTTAACCAATGAAGGGCGTCTCTAAGCTCGCCGGCCGTTGCGGGGCGATTTTCAGCGAGGCCTCGGCCGCAGAGTCTCTGGAGGCGAGACTGAGGCCGAAATGACGTTACCACACGTGGGCCTCGCCAGCGATGCATCCGCCGGCGAGGCCGTGCCAGTAGCTTTGCGGGATGGGGTGCTACGGCCGGGAATCAAGCTGCGTCATTCGCGCCTAGCGGGGGTTAAGATGCTCGACTTTGTCTCCAGGCCCGTCATGGTCGGGCCTCGCGATCGGAGACCACGAGGGTCGCTGACTTCGAGACGCGAGCACGCCGCGGCAAGCCGACCTCAATGCGATCCGGGCGGCTCCAGAACGGGCTGGCGTCGAGTTTGTCGATGGAGCGGGCCTGGAGCCCGGCTACGCAAACAGGGCAGGTGACGACAAGGGGCGAGGGGGCGCACTCGTGCAATCAGCCGGACGTGTAGGGTGCGAGATCGTCAGGCACGTCACCATAGCGCCCGAGAATGATCGCATCGTTCCATTCGCCGAGCTGGGGATCACCAGTCTTGCTGAAAGCAATGGCGCCGCGCTCCGGAGCTACCATTCGGGCCGCCGTTGCCCTTGCCTGTTCAGCGCTGCGCATCTTCGATAGCGGCCTCCGCAAGGAAGTCGCCGTCAGCGTCGCGCGAGGTCGGCCGCGATCCATAGATGCATTGCACAGAACGCATTTGACCATGCTGTCGACCAAAATCCGATGTCGTGCTCAACGCGCCGGTGATCTGTTCGGGGAAACCGTGCTCATCCGGGGCGCGATCCGGGGGTCGAAACGGAACTGCGTCAAATAACTCAACAATTTCAAACGGAAGTGGCGGAGAGGGAGGGATTCGAACCCCCGATACAGTTGCCCGTATGCCGCATTTCGAGTGCGGTGCTTTCAACCGCTCAGCCACCTCTCCAGTGCCGTAGCGACGCGTCGCTCTACACGGATCAGTCGGTATAGACAAGCCGATTGCGGAAGCCGATCGTACGAGCTGATCCGGGGCCTTACGGCACGCGACGATCCGCCCCCGCCTGCGGTTGTGTTATGATCGCGATCCGGCGCGAAAGCTGCTGATTCGCCTGAGGGTTGTGGCTCGCAGATGTGCCGAGCCGCAATCGTGGCTGCCCGCTAGGCAGGGCGGCGTTTGCGGGCGTATAGGAGCGCGATCTCGCCGCAAAGACGCGCTTTGGGGAATCACATCATGGATAGATGGCTAAAGGCAGCGCTCGATTACATCCCGCGCTGGCTCGATTTCCAGATGCGCGTCAGCGAGCAGCCCGGCCTCGCGGTCGCCATCGCGCATCAGGGCCGCATCGCGCTCGAGGAAGCTTTTGGCCATGCGGATCTCGCGACCGGCGAGGCGTTGACCCCGCGCCACCGTATGCGCGTCGCCTCGCATTCGAAGGCCTTCACGGCGGCGGCCGTCATGCGGCTCGTGGAGGACGGCAAGCTTCGGCTCGACGACCGGGCGGGCGAGCATGTGGAAGGCCTTCACCGGGCGGTCGCCAGGGTGACGGTGGCGCAGCTCCTCTCGCACTCGGCCGGCCTCACCCGCGACGGCGACGATACGGGGCAATGGTCGGATCGGCGCCCCTTTCTCAATGAGGAGGAGCTACGCGCAGCGCTCCGCGAGGCGCCGGTAATCGATCCGAACACCCGCTTCAAATATTCCAATCACGGCTACGGGCTCGCCGGGCTGATCATCGAGGCGGCGAGCGGCGAGCCCTACGACACTTATGTCGAGCGCGCCATCGTGCGCCCCGTCGGGCTCGACGAGACGACGCCCGACATCAAGCTGCCGGCCGGCGCCAGCTTGGCGCGTGGCCATAGCGGCAAGCTGCCGCTCGGCCGGCGCGTCATCATCCCGGGCGAGAACCCGACGCGTGCGCTCGCCGCCGCGACCGGCTTCGTCTCGACGGCGCGCGATCTCGCGCGGTTCTTCGGCCAATTGGCGCCCGACGCCAAGAAGAGCGTGCTGACGGCCGAAAGCCGGCGCGAGATGGTGCGCAAGCAATGGCGCGACCCGCAGCTCTCGATCGAGCGCTATTACGGGCTCGGCCTGATGAGCGGCCAGCTGCACGGATGGGACTGGTTCGGCCATTCGGGCGGATTCCAAGGCTTCATCACCCGCACCCTCGTCCTGCCCGAACAGGAACTCGCCGTCTCGGCCCTGACCAACGCGTCGGACGGCTGGTCGCATGGCTGGCTCGAGGGCATGGTGCATATCCTCGCGACCTTCGCGAAGAAGGGGGCGCCCGACCGCAAGCTCGCCTCCTGGGGCGGGCGCTGGTGGAGCCTCGGCGGCGCAACCGATCTCGTGCCGATGGGCGACAAGGTGATGGTGGCCGCACCCGGCCTTCTCAGCCCCTTCCTCGATGCGAGCGAGATCACGGTGACCAGCAAGGATCGCGGCAAGATCACGCTGGCGCCGGGCGGAGGCGCGCATGGCCAAGGCGTGCGCCGCGTCCGCAACAAGGACGGCGAGGTTGCCGAAGTCTGGCTCGGCGGCGGCAAGGGCCTACCCGAGGCGGATCTCGCCCGCGAAATGCGGGACCGCTACGAGGCGCAAGGCACAGGCGGTGCGGTGCGCCGCCTCAGGGTCGCGGCCCGCCGCTGAGCCCAGATAGCGCGGCAGGCGCGGTTCAGCGCGCCTGCGCCTCGATTGCCTCCATATCCTCGTCCGAGAAGCCGAGATGGTGGCCGATCTCGTGGATCAGCACATGCGCCACGAGATGGCCGAGCGTCTCCTCATGCTCCGCCCAATAGTCGAGCAGCGGGCGGCGATAAAGATGGACGACGTTCGGCAATAGTCCGGTCGGGGCGACGGCTGGAAGCTGGGCGAGGCCGACGCCACTGAACAGGCCGAGCAGGTCGAATTCGCTCTCGCAGCCCATGCGGTCGAGCGTCTCGTCATCCGGAAACTCGGTGACCTTGACGATGAGCCCTTCGCAGCTCCTGCGGAACATCTCCGGCAGGCGCGCATACGCCTCCTGCCCGAGGCGCTCGATATCCTCAAGGGAGGGGGACAGCCTGTCCGTCCAATCGCTGACCTTCATGCCGCAGGCCTATAGAGCGGCCGGCGGCCGATGGCGACCAGCAAATGGCGCGTGGGACCTCCGTCTCCTCACAGAAAGCTCTGCGGGTCGACATCGACGGTGACCCTCACGCTGCCGCGCGGCCGCCCAGCCTCGGCGATGACGACGCGCAGATAGGCCTGCAGATCCGCGCCGCGCGGCGCCTTCACCAGGATGCGGTAGCGGTGCCGCCCCCTGATCACCGCGATCGGCGCCTCGGCGGGTCCGAGCGTGAGCATCGCGCCCTTCATCGGCATGGCCCCCTTGCCCGGGCGATCGGCGCCGTCAGGCCCCCGCTCGGCGACGCGATGGGCGGCCCTGACGATGGCGCGGGCATGGGCCTGCGCCTCCTCGGCGCGCGGGCCCGAGACGATCAGGCTTGCGAGCCGCCCGAAAGGCGGCATGCCGGCTGCGCGCCGCGCCGCAATCTCGCTCGCATAGAAGCGCTCCGCATCTCCAGACAGCATGGCCGAGACCACGGGACTCGACGGGTCATAGGTCTGGATCAGGGCGCGTCCGGCGATCTCGCCGCGCCCGGCCCGGCCCGCCACCTGCTGCAGGAGCTGGAAGGTGCGCTCATTGGCGCGCGGATCGGCGCCTGCCTGGCCGATATCGCCATCGACGACGCCGACCAGCGCCACCCGCTTGAAATCATGCCCCTTGGCGATGAGCTGCGTGCCGATGACGATGTCGGCCTTGCCCTCAGCGATCTCGGCGAATTCGCGCCGCAGCCGTTCCGTGCCGCCCGGCATGTCGCTCGAGAGCACGATGACGCGCGCATCGGGAAAATGCGAGGCGACCTCCTCGGCGAGGCGCTCGACGCCCGGGCCGCAGGCGGCGAGCGTGTCGATCGCCCCGCATTCCGGGCAGGCCTCGGGCCGCGGCTCGCGATGGCCGCAATGGTGGCAGCGCAAGGAGCGCGTGAAGCGATGCTCGACGAGCCAGGCCGAGCATTGCGGGCAGCGGAAGCGATGGCCGCAGGCCCGACATACGGTGAGCGGCGCATAGCCGCGCCGGTTGAGGAAGAGGAGGCTCTGCTCGCCGGCGGCGAGCCGTTCGGCGATGGCGGCGACGAGGGTCGGCGAGAGCCAGCGATCCTTGGCGGGCAAGGCGCGGCGCAGATCGATCGCCGAGATGTCGGGAAGCGGCCGCCCCGCGACGCGGTCCGGCAGCATCACCCGGCCGTAGCGGCCGGCCTCGGCATTGACCTTGGTCTCGATCGAGGGGGTCGCCGAGACGAGGATGACCGGCGCCTTCTCGATCCTGGCGCGCACCACCGCCATGTCGCGCGCATGATAGACGACGCCGTCTTCCTGCTTGTAGCCGGCATCATGTTCTTCATCGACGATGACGAGGCCAAGCCGCGTGAAGGGCAAAGTCAGCGCCGAGCGGGCCCCGATCACGGCGCGGCGCTCGCCCGCCGCGAGCGCCTGCAGGAGCTGCGCCTTGCGTTTCGCCGAGACGCCTGAATGCCATTCGCCCGGTCGAACCCCGAAGCGCGCCTCGAAACGCTGAGTGAATTGCGCCGTGAGCGCGATCTCCGGCATCAAGATCAGCACTTGCCGGTCGGCCCGCAAGGCCGCGGCGACCGCCTCGAAATAGACCTCCGTCTTGCCGGAGCCGGTGACGCCTTCGAGCAGCATCACCGAAAATCCGCCCTGACGGAGCTTTTCGCGCAGCGCCTGCGCCGCTCCCTCCTGAGCGGGCGACAGCAGCGGGGTGGCATGATCCGGATCGGGCAGCGGCTCGGGCTCGGTCGCGAGCGCCACCGCCTCGAGGGTGCCTGAATCGATCAAGGCATCGACGACCGAGAGGCTGACGCCAGCCTCGAGCGCCAGGGCCCGCTTGCCGAAGAGGGCGCCCGGCTCGACGCCCTGCAGCGCCTGCAGCACGCGCTGCCGCGCCGCCGTCAGCCGCTCGGGCGGAGGACCGCCGAGGCGAACCCCGATGCGCGGCGCCTCGGCCGGAACGGTGCTCGTGTCGTGAAGCGCCATGCGCAGCACGAGGCCGCGCGGAGCGAGCGTCCAGCGCGCCGTCCATTCGACGAAATCGAGGAGCGGCTGCGGCAAGGGCGGCAGCGGCGCCTTGCCAATGAGGGATTTGAGGTTCGGGTGCTCGGACGGGCCCTCCTGGCGCAGCGCCACGACGACACCGAGCGTCTCGCGCGGACCGAGCGGCGCGACGACGATATCGCCGATCTCGAGGCGCGCATCTCCCGGGACCCGGTAGGAATAGGCAGTATCGACCCCGACCGGCATCAGCACATCAGCGATCATGGCGCCCCCGGTCGGGCGCGGCGCGCAGGCATGATCTGTCCCCTATTCGTTCCGCTCATCTGCGTAAGGGTGGGATCGCCGCATTGCAAGCGCCTCGCAGCGGCAAACGGCACACCGAGCACCGCGCGCGAAGGTGATGCATTCCGATGGAAACTATTCGGCGCGCCGTGCGTTGACGAGGCGAAAGCTGCGCAAGACGCGGCTGCTGGCGCATGTGTGGCGAGCTAGCCGGGTCAGTGGGCGGCAGCTGCGAGCCGACATCGGGAGCGAAAGTCTCCGGTGCCGCAAATCTGGAGGCCTTGATGTCTGATCTCGGTCATATCCATAGCCAATTCGTGAGGGCCGCGATGTCCGCGCCTTATCTCGGGCGCGACGAGGAGCATCAGCTCGCGCGCCGCTGGTGCGAGGCGGGGGACGAGAAGGCCCTGCACCGTCTCGCCACCTCGCATATAAGGCTCGTGGTCGCGATCGCCAGCCGTTTTCGTCATTACGGGCTGCCGCTCGCGGATCTCGTCCAGGAGGGGCATGTGGGGCTGCTCGAGGCCGCCTCGCGTTTCGAGCCCTCGCGACAGCTTCGCTTCTCGACCTATGCGGCCTGGTGGATCAGGGCGGCGATCCAGGATCATGTGCTGCGCAACGTCTCGATCGTGCGCGGCGGCAGCAGCACGGCCCAGAAAGCCCTGTTCTTCGGGGTCAGACGGCTGAGAGCGAGGCTCACGCAAGCCGCGGGGCCCAATTCGTATTTCGATGTCGAGGGCAAGATCGCGGAGCTGCTGGGCGTGTCGCGCGAGGATGTCGCGGCGATGGAGGCGCGTCTCGGGCGCGACGATCTCTCGCTCAACGTGCCGCTCACAGGCGAAGGTCAAAGGCCGGACCGGCAGGGCGCCCTTATCGACGAGGCCCCGCTGCCGGACGAGATCGCCGAGGCGAGTCTCGATGCGCCGCGCCGCGCCTCCTGGCTCGAGCGCGGGCTCCAGCACCTCACCGAGCGCGAAAGGATGGTGATCGAGGCGCGCCGCCTGCGCGAGGATGAGGGTCTCACGCTCGAGATGATCGGCCGGCGCCTCGGCCTCTCCAAGGAAAGAGTGCGCCAGATCGAGAATCGGGCGCTCGAGAAGCTGAGGGCCGCCCTCCTCCTCGATTCCGGCGAGGCTTTCATGTCGCCGGCCTGAGGCCGAGGCGAAGAGGGCCTCGCGCTGACGGGATAGGCTTCGCTGGGGGCCTGAGGGGCACGCGAGCGCGGCGCTCACGATAAGCACTGCCCAAGGCCGCGATCAGTGGTATGGTAGCTCGTTTTTCATCGAGCGACCGTCATGAACCAGATTGCCAAGCAGCCTCGCACGATCCGCCTACATGTCGACGACAATGTCGTGGTCGCGGTCGATCAGCTCCTCGTCGGCGCGGTCGGCCAGGGGGTGGCCGCGATCGAGCGGGTGCCGCGCGGGCACAAGATGGCGTCGGCGCCGATCGCGACAGGGGCACCGATCCGCAAATTCGGCCAGATCATCGGCTTTGCGACACGCGCAATAGCGCCCGGCGAATGGGTGCACGAGCATAATGTCGAGATGCACGATTTCGCGCGCGACTACCGCTTCGCCGAGGCCGCCCAGGCGACAGAATTCCTCGACCCAGAGAGTCGCGCCACCTTCGAGGGCTTCCGGCGCGCCAATGGCAAGGTCGGCACGCGCAACTATATTGGCATCCTCACCTCGGTGAACTGCTCGGCCTCGGTGGCGCGCTTCATGGCGCAGGCGATCGAGCGCTCGGGCATCCTCGCGGATTACCCGAACATCGACGGCATCATCCCGCTCGTGCATGGGGGCGGCTGCGCGCTCGACGTCAAGGGCGAGGGCTACGACATCTTGAAGCGCACCCAATGGGGCTATGCGACGAACCCGAATATGGCGGGCGTGGTGATGGTCGGGCTCGGCTGCGAGGGCTTCCAGATCGACCGCTGGAAGGAGGCCTACGGCATCGCTGAGAGCGACACCTTCCGCTCCTTCACCATCCAGGAGACGGGCGGCACGAAGAAGACGGTGGCGGCGGGCGTCGAGGCGATCACCTCCATGCTGCCGATCGTCGCCAAGGCAATGCGCGAGACGATCCCCGCCTCCGAACTGGTGCTGGCGCTCCAATGCGGGGGCTCGGACGGCTATTCGGGCATCACGGCGAATGCGGCGCTCGGTGCCGCGGTCGACATCCTGGTGCGCCATGGCGGCACCGCGATCCTCTCCGAGACGCCCGAGATCTACGGCGCAGAGCATCTCTTGACCCGGCGCGCCGCGAGCCGCGACATCGGCGAGAAGCTCGTGCGCCGGATCAAGTGGTGGGAGGATTATACGAGCCGCAACCGCATGGAGATGAACAACAATCCCTCTCCGGGCAACAAGGCGGGCGGCCTCACCACCATTCTCGAGAAATCCCTCGGCGCAGCCGCCAAGGGTGGCACCACGACGCTCACCGCCGTCTATGAATATGCCGAGGCCGTGACCGAGAAGGGCTTCGTCTTCATGGACACGCCGGGCTATGACCCCGTCTCCGCGACCGGGCAGGTCGCGGGCGGCGCCAATGTCCTCGCCTTCACCACCGGGCGCGGCTCGGCCTATGGCTGCAAGCCGACGCCGTCGATCAAGCTCGCCACCAATTCCGAAATGTATCGCCGCATGATCGACGACATGGACATCGATTGCGGCGACATCGTCGAAGGCGTGACGGTGCTCGAGAAGGGGCGCGAGATCTTCCAGAAGGTGCTCGCTGTCGCCTCGGGCGAGCACTCGAAATCCGAGGAGCTCGGCTATGGCGATGCGGAGTTCGTTCCGTGGACGGTCGGAGCGACGATGTGAAGGGGGTGAGTGGTAAATGGTGAGAAGTGAATAGTGAGGAGTGAGTGAGCCCCAGCCACTCGCCATTCACTTTTCACTTTTCACTACTTTCCTATGAACGATCGACAGCGCGATCGCTGCCGCATTCGACACGTTGAGGCTCTTGATCGCGCCCGGTAGGTCGATGCGCGCCACGACGTCGCAGGAGTGGCGCACCCGCTCGCGCAGCCCCTTGCCCTCGGCGCCAAGCGCCAGCACCAGCGGGCCGCGCAGTGCGACGTCCTCGAGTGTGCCCTCCCCTTCCGAATCGAGGCCGACGCGCAGAAAGCCGCGCTCGGCGAGCGCGATCAGGGCGTCGGCCAAGTTGCGCACCGGCACGATCGGCACATGCTCGAGCGCGCCCGACGCCGCCTTGGCGAGGACGCCGGTGGCGGCGGGGCTGTGCCGCACCGGCACGATGACGGCCTTCACCGCGAAGGCGCTCGCCGTACGCAGGATGGCGCCGACATTGTGCGGATCGGTGATCTGGTCGAGGGCGAGCACGATGCCTTCGGGCTCGAGATCCTCGAGCGCCGGCGGCACGAGCGGCAAGGCCTCGGCGAGCACGCCCTGATGCACGGCATCGGGCGGCAGCAGGCGTGCGATATCGTGCGGGCCGACGATCTCGGGCCGCAGCGTGGCCGGCGGAGCGCCGAGGCGGCGCAACGCATTCTCGGTCACGAACAGGCGGGTGAACTCACGCCGCGGATTGGCGAGCGCTTCAGTCACGGCATGCAGGCCATAGAGCAGGGTCAGCTCGTTTTCACCGGCTTCGGCCTCACGCCTCCCCCCGCGCGGCCTTGCCCGAAAGGCCCCGCCCTGCCGTCGATCCGGGCCTCGTCTCTCCACCAATCTCTCCACCTGCCGGGGCCCACGCTCGAGCCCGGGCGCCCTCATATGGGCAAACGCCGACCATGCAAAGCATGCGGCCCCGCGAAGCGATCGCTCACAGGGCGACGAGCCCCGGACGACCAAGTTGCCCGGATTGCCGCAATCGGCTACACACGGCGCCAGGCGCCCGTAGCTCAGCTGGATAGAGCGTTGCCCTCCGAAGGCACGTGTCAAGTCAGCCGACGTGAAAGGAGCGTCAGAAAGAGGAATGGAATACAAGGGTTTGCGAAGGATGCGTGTAGGGGCTTAACACCTACAT
>Ga0318562_10001173_pt1 | contig 11765 bp, 10 predicted proteins | sample GRESIP066b5f18_FD_203688 | JGI IMG/M metagenome (GOLD analysis project Ga0318562, IMG submission 203688) | Tropical soil microbial communities from Luquillo Experimental Forest, Puerto Rico - GRE.SIPMG.066b5f18 | ecosystem: Environmental > Terrestrial > Soil > Tropical forest > Bulk soil...
CACCACGGCGATCGCGCGTGCAGCCGACAGGTCCCAATTGCTCGCAAATTTGCGTGCGCCGGAGAGCGGGCGCTTGTCGGTATGCCCGTCGACGCGCAGCACCCAGGGGATGTCGGAGGGGATATTGGCGATGATCTCCCGCATCGCGCTCGCGACCTTGTCGAGCTCGGGCATGCCGTCGGGCTTGAGATCGGCCTGGCCGGGATCGAAGAAGACTTCCGACTGGAACACGAAGCGGTCGCCGACGATGCGGATATCGGGGCGATTGCCGAGGATGTCGCGCAGTCGGCCGAAGAAATCGGAGCGGTAGCGGGCGAGCTCCTGCACCTTCTGGGCAAGCGCGACATTGAGGCGCGAGCCGAGATCGGCGATGCGCGTCTGCGCATCCTGCTCGCGCGTCTCCGAAGCCTGCAAGGCGCTCTCGATCGCGGCGAGCTGGCGGCGCAGCGCCTCGATCTGCTGGTTCAGGGCATCGATCTGCGCAAGCGCCCGGTTGGTGGTGGCGGTTTGCGCCTCGAGCGCGCCCTGCAATTGCCCGGCCCGCTGCTGGGCGGCGCTCGCCGCCCCACCACCCGCATCGACGAGGCCCTGCAATCTCTCCTGATCGGCCTTGGCCTGGTCGAGCGTGGCGCGCAGTGTGCCGAGCTCGGCTTCGGAGCGCGTACCCTTGCTCTTCTCGAGCGACAGGAGGTCGGTGAGCTCGGCGATCTGGCGGTTGAGGCGCGTCAGCACCGTGTCGCGCCCGTTCACCTCCTGCGACAGCACGAATTGCGCCACCGCGAAGATCGAGAGCAGGAAGGTGATGGCGAGAAGCAGCGTCGACAGCGCGTCGACGAAGCCTGGCCAATAATTGATCTCGCGCGTCAGGCGGCGAGTACGTGCGAGCGCCATGCTCGAGCCTCCAGACTCATCTCATTCTTGGCTCATCTCATCCTTCGAAATGCGCCTTTGACCCGCTGGGCTCACTCCCGGTGCAGGGGCTCGGAAGCCAGCCGATCGAGCAGACGCTCCACCTTGCGTTCCCGCGAGGCCTGCGCCTCCACCCAGTCGCGGATCATCTGCTGCTCGGAGCGCATATGCTTGACGAGCGCCTGGATGCCCTCGGCCAGATTGGCCATGGCCTGGGTGGTGGCGCGATTGCCGCCATCGGCGCCGACGAGCTGCTTCAACTCCGCAAGTGCCGAATGCACGCCCTGCAGCGCCGGCACCTCGGCTTCCGGCGCGAACGCGATGCGCTTGCTCAGCCGATCCTCCACCTCGGTCGCGAAGCGCGCCTGAGCGCGCCCGACCTGCAGATCGAGAAAGCCGAGAACGAGCGAGCCCGCGAGCCCGAAGAGCGAGGACGAGAAGGAGACGCCCATCCCCCTGAGCGGGCCGGCGAGGCCGCTCTTCAGGTCCTCGAACAGCGTCCCGCCGTCGCCGCTCGATGAATGCATCGCGCCGATCACGTTGCCGATGGAGCCGACCGTCTCGAGCAGGCCCCAGAAGGTGCCGAGAAGCCCCAGGAACACCAGGAGGCCCGCGAGATAGCGCAGGATCTCGCGGCTCTCGGAAAGGCGCGCCTCGAAGGAATCGAGGAGGGCACGCTGGTTGAGCGGCGTCAGCGATCTGACCGAGCCCGCGAAGACGCCTTCGAGCGGCGCCAGCAGATCGGGCTTGATGCGCGAGGGCGGGGCGCTAGCGCTCAGGCGGCTATTCGCCCAGCGCACCTCGCGCCTTACCTGCCACAAGGCATAGAAGGCGAGCACGATTCCGGCGGCGAGCGCGCAGACGATCACCGCATTTAGCACCGGATTGGCCAGGAAGAAGGTGACGATCCTCTCTTGCAGGAAGGCTGCCGCGATCCCACACAGGATCAGGAAGATGATGACCCGCCCGAAATAGGTGCCCGGGCGGCTCAGCAGCGCGACAGTCGCAGGCAGCGGCGTCGCGGGCCCGGTATCGACCATTTCGTAGGCTCCTTCGTGCTCGGCGCATCATGGGCGCGCCGCTTGGTGCGATCAAGAGCATTGGCGCGAATACGAGCAGGGTTGGTGCCGCAACGAGGTGTTAGGCTCGGAAGGTCACGCCGGCGCGCCACATCCGGCCCGCCCCCTCGCCGGCCATGCCCATCACATCCGCCGAATGCTGATTCGATCATGGCTCCAACCGCTAAAATGCAGCGGGGATGCGACATTTTAACGGCGAGGCCGAGATCGCGGTGCAAGACCCTAGTTGCCGCGGCCCTCCGGCCGCCGCCGGTCGCGGCGTCCGCAACTTCAGGCCGAAGCCGATTTGATCAGCGCGCCGAGCTCCGAATGCATCGTCTCGTTGCCGCAAATCACATCTCGGCTATCGACCAGCAACTTCTTGCCGTCTAGCGCGCTGAACACGCCGCCGGCCTCGCGCACCAGCACCGAGGCGGCGCCGAAATCCCAGCTGTTGAGGCTGCGTTCCCAAAAGGCATCGAGGCGTCCGCTAGCCACATAGGCGATGTCGAGGGCCGCCGCCCCGAAGCGCCGCGTCGCCGCGGCGCGCGCCATCACCACGTTGAGCTCCTTCAGGAAGCCCGCATGGCCCTGGCGCCCGAGATGGGGCGTCGCGATGCCGATCAGCGCCTGGCTGAACTCGTTGCGGCCCGCGACCCTGATGCGGCGATTGTTGAGATAGGCGCCCTTGCCACGCTCGGCGACGAACATCTCGTCCTTTGCCGGGTCGTAGACGACGCCCGCCACGAAATCGCCGTCGCGCTCAAGACCGATCGAGACGCAAAATTGCGGGATGCCGTGCAGGAAGTTGGTGGTGCCGTCGAGCGGATCGACGTGCCAGCGATGTGCGCCGTCGCTGCCTTCGATGACGCCGCTCTCCTCCATGACGAGGCCATAGGTCGGGCGCGCCTTGGTCAGCGCCTCGCGGATGATCTTCTCGGCACGGCGATCGGCGGCCGAGACGAAGTCGCCTGGGCCCTTCATCGAGACCTGCAGCGCCTCGACCTCACCGAGATCGCGTCTCAGGCTCTTCGCGGCCTTCAGCGCGGCGTCAGTCATGACGGAGATGAAGGGCGTGCGGATCATGAGAGGAGAACCAATCGGGCAGGTGTGAGGGGTTGCGGCGCGCTTCGCTGACGGCGGGCGCGATGTCGCTTCACCGTCTGTGCGCTGGAGATGGGGAGCCCGTCAAGGCGGCGTGATGCCGAGCTGGTAGGCGCCGAGCCGCTTGCGCATGAGCCCGAGCGCCTTGTCGCGCTGCTCCGGCGTGAGGTTGGCGGTGGCGCTGTCGAGCCAGGGGTCGCTTCGGCCCGCCTGCTTGGCAAGCAGGTTCCAGGCGGCGGCTTCGGCGAGATCGACGCCGACGCCTTGCCCGGACACGTAGAGGCGGGCCAGGCGATTCTGCGCGATCGGGTTGCCGGCGATCGCTGCGCGCTGGAAGAACCTCGCGGCTTCGACCTCGTCCTTTTCCACCCCGTCGCCCTTGAACAGCATGATGGCGTATTCGATCTCGGCCGGCTCGTAGAGATCGCGTGCTGCGAGCGCCATCAGCCGGCCGGCTGCGATGCTGTCCTGGGTCACGCCTTTGCCGGCGCGCAGCAGCATCGCATAGGCGTATTCGGCCTCGGGAACACCGGCATCGGCGCCCTTGCGGATCAGCTCCGCGCCGCGCTGGTCCCCATCCTCCGTGTTCTCGTCGAGGGCGATCAGGCCGAGATTATAGGCGGCGGAGGCCTGGCCAGCCTTCGCAGCCTGCTCGAGCAGCTCCTTGGCGCGCGCCTTGTCCTGCGGCACGCCGCGGCCCTGCATCGCCATCATGGCGAGCGAATAGGCGGCGTTACGGTCACCGTTCTTCGCCGCGAGCGCGAACCATTCGGCCGCCTTTTTGAGGTCGGGAGCGACGCCGAGCCCGCCGGCCGTAAGCTCGCCAAGGAGCGCCATGGCGGTGGCGTCGGAATTATCCTTCTCGACCCGGTCGGTGGCGAGGCCGAAGGCCTCGCGATAACGGCCCCGCTGGAAGGCGCCGAAGGCGAGGTCGGGCGCATCGGCCGCCGCGGCCGCAGGCGGCGCGGGCGCAGGCCCAGGAGCCGCAAGGGCGGCCTCTGCCAGCATCAGGGCGAGCGCCGCGAGCGCTGTCTGCCGGAGCATCAGGCCGGCATCCTCGAGGCGAGGCGCTGCAGCGCCGACCTCACGATGGCGGCCGGCCCGTCGGCATGGCTCCAGACCGGCTCGGCGAGCGCGACGAATTCGGCGCCGGTCACGGCGAGATCGTCGATGGCATCGAGCTCGGGCGCGAAGCCGACGCACGGCACCTCGAAGATGCCCGCCCACCAGCTGCAGCGCTCGACGACGCTGTCGAGCGGCGGAAAGGTGCCGTCGCCGCGCCGGTCCCCGAACATCACATAGTCGACGCCTGTCTCGGCCGCCGTCATCGCGTCGTCGCGCAGTCGCATGCCGCCTGTTCCGACGATGCGGTCCTGGTTCCGCAGGGAGTCGAAGGCTGCGCCGAGCTCAGAAGGCTGCGACACATGCAGCCCGTCGGCGCCGCCGCGCGCCACGATCTGCGGGCGATCGGCCACGAGAAGCGCCGTGTCGCGGCTCTGCACGATCGGTGCGAGGCGCTTCACCGCATTCACCAGCGCGCGCTCATCTGAGTCGGCGAGGTCGAGCACCACCGCTGCCACATCACCGACCGACATCGCTTCGCCGAGCGGCGCGGCGAAAGCCGCCGCATCGGCGACCTTAGGCGTGAACAGCATCAGGCGAGGGGGCTTGGCATCCATGGCGAGACCGGATGGTCCATCTTACGCTGAAGGGGAGACGGCGGCGGCAGCCGCAGCCAGCGCCTCGTCGAGACGCAAACGGGGCCGCCCGGCCCCGTTCACTCCCGCAGGATGGTGGCGAAAGCGCGGCCAACTCGCCGCCTCTCCGCGCAAAGAGGCTATGCCGCAAAGAGGCTATATTGCCTCGCCCTTTGAGACCTCGGGTCAGGCCGCCTTCTCGAGATCGAGCTTCCACTTGCCGAGCGTCGCGAGCCCGTTCATCTCGGCACGATGCGAGAAGGCCTTCTGGGCCGCCGGGACATTCGCGGATTTGCCCGACCAGGCCTGCTGCGGCGCAGCCTGCAAGGCGCGGCCATAGCTGAAGCTTACGCGCCAGGGCAGGCCGCCAATCCGGTTGATGGCGTCGAGATGGGCGGTGGCGTCGATATCCGACTGGCCGCCCGACAGGAATACGATGCCGGGAACCGCAGAGGGCACGCAGCGCTTGAGCACCCGGATGGTCGCCTCGGCGACCTCCTGCACCCCGGCCTGCCGCGCATTCTTTTTGCCGGAAACGATCATGTTGGGCTTGAGCACCGTGCCTTCGAGCACGACGCGCGCGTAATAGAGCTGCTGATAGACTTCCTTCAGCACCCATTCGGTGACGCGCTCGCAGGTGGCGATGTCGTGGTCGCCATCCATCAGCACTTCCGGCTCTACGATCGGCACGATGTCGGCTTCCTGGCAGAGCGCCGCATAGCGGGCGAGCGCATGCGCATTGGCCAGGATGCAGGTGTGGCTCGGTTTGCCGCCGCCGATATCGATGACGGCGCGCCATTTCGCGAAACGGGCGCCGAGCTTGTAATAGTCCTTCAGCCGGCCGGCGAGGCCGTCGAGGCCCTCGGTCACGGTCTCGCCCGGGCAGAAGGGCAGGGGCTTGGCGCCCGCATCGACCTTGATGCCGGGGATCGAGCCCGCTTCCTCGATCAGTTTCACGAGCGGCGTGCCGTCCTTGGCCTTCTGACGGATGGTCTCGTCGAACATGATAACGCCCGAGACATGCTCCTTCATGGCCTGCGTCGAGCGGAACAGCAATTCGCGATAGTCGCGGCGGTTGTCCTCGGTATTCTCGACATGGATGGCGTCGAACCGCTTCTGGATCGTGCCCGTGGACTCGTCCGCCGCCAGAATGCCCTTGCCGGGCACGACCATGTTCTGCGCAACCTTGGTCAATTGGTCGAGATTCATTGATGTTCTCCCATCGCTGAGCGAGCCCGCGACCCGCTGCTCCAGCTCGCCTCGCCCGCCTGTCGGCGGCGCCCGCTTCCGGCCTAGTCGCCTTGCGACTTGCCGCTCAAGTCTTGCTTCGCGCCTTACGCAACGCCTCTACCCCAGGCAAGGCCTTGCCCTCAAGCCATTCGAGGAAGGCACCGCCTGCGGTCGAGACATAGGTGAAGGCGTCGCCGACCCCAGCCTTGTTGAGCGCCGCAACCGTGTCGCCGCCTCCGCCGATCGAGACGAGCTTGCCCGAGGCTGTCAAGGAGGCGGCCTCGCGCGCGATCGCCACAGTGCCGGCATCGAATGGGTCGAGCTCGAAGGCGCCGACCGGCCCGTTCCAGACGAGGGTCGCCGCATGGTGCAGCTTCTCTCTGATGGCGGCGATGCTCTGCGGCCCGATATCGAGGATCATCTCGTCGGCCTTGATGTCGTCGAGGCTCGCCACGCGATGCGGGGCCTTGGCCCTGAACTCGGTCGCGACCACGGCGTCGATCGGCAGAACGATCTCGCAGGATTGCGCCTTCGCTTTGGTCTCGATCTCGCGTGCCGTCGCCGCGAGCTCGTGCTCGCACAGCGATTTTCCGACATTGATGCCCCGCGCCGCGAGGAAGGTGTTGGCCATGCCGCCGCCGATGATCAGCGTCTCGACCTTGGCCGAAAGGTTGCCGAGGAGCTCGAGCTTGGTCGAGACCTTGGCGCCGCCGACGATGGCGGCGACCGGACGCCGCGGCGTCTCGAGCGCGCTCGCGAGCGCCTGCAGCTCGGCCTGCATGGAGCGTCCGGCATAGGCCGGCAGATGATGCGCGATCCCCTCGGTCGAGGCGTGGGCGCGATGCGCCGCCGAGAAGGCGTCGTTGACATAGGCGTCGCCGAGAGCGGCGAGCGCCATGGCGAGCCCCTGGTCGTTCTTCTCCTCGCCCCCATGGAAACGCGTGTTTTCCAGAAGCAGCACCTCGCCGCTCTTCAGCGCCTGCACTGCGCCGAGCGCAATGTCGCCCACGCAATTCTCGGCGAAGGCGACGTCATGCCCGAGTGCCTGGCGCAGCGCCGCGGCGACCGGGCGCAGGCTCTCCTTCGGGTCATGCTTGCCCTTCGGGCGGCCGAAATGAGCGAGCAGCACCACCTTGCCGCCCTTCGCCGCGATCTCGCGGATAGTCGGAAGCACGCGCTCGATGCGGGTCAGGTCGCTGACCCGGCCATTGTCCATCGGGACGTTGAGATCGACCCGCAGAAGGACGGTCTTGCCCCTGGGGTCGAGGTCGTCGAGGGTGTGAAACGCCGTCATCGCGCGGGCAGGAAGCCAGGGATGCCGAATTTCAGGGCGACGAGCGTTGCCGCCGACCCGATCAGTGCCGCGATCACCGTGATGACGAAGATTCCGCCGATGCCGGGGAGGCTGCGCACCCTCCCTTCGAGCGCATTGACGTCGGCCGTGCGGGCAAGGCCGCCGAACTTCGTCAGGGCGTCCTGGAAGGTCGCCTCGACGCGCAGCAGCAACGCCTCCGTGCGCGCGAACTTCTCTTCGATCCGGGCCGATTTCTCCTCGATCCGCGAGAGCTGGTCGAGGCCGCCGCGCTCGGAGAGCGGCACATTGGTCTGAGGTGGGGTGACGGGTGCGGGCGGCGGCGCCGGAGCAAAGCTCGGCGCCGGGCGTTCGATGGGCGCATCGATCGAGGGTTCGCGTTTGGCGATGTCGGTCATGGTGGTCAGAGCCTTGCTGGAGCGAGGGGGCAGTCCCCCCGACCCCTGTGCTTCAGATCAATTTGCTCATCGCGACGGCGGTGTCGCTCATGCGATTCGAGAAGCCCCACTCATTGTCGTACCAGGCGAGCACGCGCACGAAAGTGCCGTCAATCACCTTGGTCTGATCCATATGGAAAGTCGCCGAATGCGGATCGTGGTTGAAGTCCGACGAGACGTTCGGGTCGAGCGTATAGCCGAGGATGCCCTTGAGCTCCTGCTCGGAGGCCCGCTTGATGGCCGCGTTGACCTCATCGGCCGAGGTCTTGCGCGCCGCCACGATCTTGAGGTCGATCAGGGAGACGTTCGGGGTCGGCACGCGGATGGCGCTGCCGTCGAGCTTGCCCTTGAGCTCAGGAAGCACGAGGCCGAGTGCCTTCGCGGCGCCGGTCGAGGTCGGGATCTGCGACATCGCGGCGGCGCGGGCGCGATAGAGGTCCTTATGCATCGTGTCGAGGGTCGGCTGGTCGCCGGTGTAGGAATGCACCGTCGTCATATAGCCGCGCTCGATGCCGATCGCGTCGTTCAGCACCTTGGCGACGGGCGCGAGGCAGTTCGTGGTGCAGGAGCCGTTCGAGACCACGACATGCTCCTTCGCCAGCTTGTCGTGGTTGACGCCGTAGACGACCGTGATGTCGGCGCCGTCTGCCGGAGCCGAAACCAGCACGCGCTTGGCGCCCGCATCGAGATGGGCCTTGGCCTTGTCCTTGCTGGTGAAGATGCCGGTGCATTCGAGCGCGATATCGACCCCGAGTGCCTTGTGCGGCAGCTCGGCCGGGTTCTTGATCGCGGTCACCTTGATCTTGCCGCCGCCGACCGAGATGGTGTCGCCCGAGACCTCGACAGCATGCGGGAAGCGGCCATGGACCGAATCGTAGCGCAAGAGATGGGCGTTGGTCTCGACCGGGCCGAGATCGTTGATCGCGACCACCTCGATGTCCTTGCGGCCGGATTCGTAGATGGCCCGCAAGATGTTGCGCCCGATGCGCCCGAAGCCGTTGATGGCGACCTTGACGGTCATGGAACAGTCCTCTCTCTCCTGAAAACCCGCAATGGGCCCTTATCGCAAGCAAACGCCGCGGTCACCCACGTGGTTGCAACTTCGTTAAGGCAGCCTCCGCGACCTTCTCGGGCGTGATGCCGAAATGCTCGTAGAGATCCTTGTATTTGCCGCTCGCGCCGAAGCTGTGCATGCCGACGAAGCCGCCGTCGCTGCCGATGATCTCGTCCCAGCCCTGGCGCACGCCGGCTTCGACCGCGACATTGACCTTGGCGTTGCCGACGACCTTGGCGCGTGATGCCGCGTCGCGGGCGAGGAAGAGCTCGAAGCAGGGCACCGAGACCACGCGGGTCTTGTGGCCCTTGGCCTCGAGGAGATCACGCGCCGCGAGGGCGATCTCGATCTCCGAACCCGAGGCGAAGAGGCTGATCTCGGCAGCGCCGCTCGCGGGCGCGACCTCATAGGCGCCCTGGGCGCAGAGATTCTCCTTGCCGGCCTCGGTCCTTGCGGGCTTCAGATTTTGGCGGGTGAGGGCGAGCAGCACCGGGCCGTTCTTATGGCCGAGCGCGATCTGCCAGCTCTCGGCCGTCTCGACGGCGTCCGCCGGCCGCAGCACCAGGAGGTTCGGCATGGCGCGCAAGGCCGCAAGATGCTCGATCGGCTGATGCGTCGGCCCGTCTTCGCCGAGACCGATGGAATCATGGGTGAAGACGTAGACCACCTGCGCATGCGACAGCGCCGCGATCCGGATCGACGGGCGGCAGTAATCCGAGAACACCAGGAAGGTGCCGCCTGCCGGAATGATGCCGCCATGCAGCGACATGCCGTTCATGGCGGCTGCCATGCCGTGCTCACGGATGCCGAAATGCATGTAGCGCCCGGAGAAATCCTGAGGCGTGATGTTCTCGAGCGGCTTGACCTTGGTGTTGTTCGAGGGCGTGAGATCGGCCGAGCCGATCACGAGCTCGGGCACATAGGGGATGACCGCCTCGAGCGTCATCTCGCTCGACTTGCGCGTGGCGACGGCCGGCTTCTCGGCGATGAATTTGCGCTTGAGCGCGTCGAAGGCCTCATGCAGCGCGGGCAGAGGCTGCCTCTCGACGCGACGCTCGAACTCGGCGCGGGTCGCGGCGTCGGCCGCGGCGAGGCGCTTCTCCCAATCGGCGCGGGCGGCCTTGCCGCGCACACCCACATCGCGCCAGGCCGCGAGGATATCGGCCGGCACCTCGAAGGGCGGCGAAGTCCAGCCAAGATTCTTCTTGGCGCCCGCAGCCTCCTCGGGGCCAAGCGCCTCGCCATGCGCCTTGCTGGTGCCGGCCTTGGTCGGCGCCCCGTAGCCGATGATCGTCTTGCAATCGATCAGGGTCGGCCGGTCGGAAGCTTGGGCCGTCTCGATCGCCTTTGCGACCGCCTCGCCGTCGAGGCCGTCGACGCTGAGCGCGTTCCAGCCGCAGGCCTTGAAGCGCGCCACCTGATCGACGGAGTCGGAGAGCGAGATCGGCCCATCGATGGTGATGCTGTTATTGTCGTGGAAGACGATGAGCTTGTTGAGCTTGAGGTGGCCCGCGAGCGCGATCGCCTCCTGCGAGATGCCCTCCATCAGATCGCCGTCCGAGGCCAGCACATAGGTGTGGTGATCGACGAGTGCGGCGCCGAAGCGCGCCGCGAGGATGCGCTCGGCGAGCGCGAAGCCGACCGAGGTCGCGATGCCCTGGCCGAGCGGGCCGGTGGTGGTCTCGACACCGGAAAGCAGGTGACCGCGCTCGGGATGGCCTGGCGTTTTCGAGCCGACCTGGCGGAAATGCCTCAGGTCGTCGATCGAAATGTCCGGGTAGCCGGTCAGATAGAGCAACGAATAGAGAAGCATCGAGCCGTGGCCGGCCGACAGGATGAAGCGGTCGCGATCAGGCCAGTGGGCGTTCGACGCATCGAATTTCAGGAAGCGCGTGAACAATGTCGTGACGATCTGGGCGCAGCCCATGGGAAGGCCTGGATGGCCGGACTTCGCCGCCTCGACGCCGTCGATCGACAGCGCCCTTATGGCATTCGCCATGCCCTTGTGCAGATCGTCATTTGTCATGATGGAGCACCGGATCCGATGAGCTTCGCCTGATAACATCTCGACTGTGCGAGTCAAACCGGGCCTCCAAATGGCGCTCCCGCAATAATCCGGCGCCTGCACAACAATGCGGCGCCCGCCACGACAATTATTTGCGCTGCCTTGGCGCGCCCGTCTCGCCCCACATTGACGAAACGCTCACCCACTGCCTAAGGTTGCAGGCGCATCACGCGAGAGATATTCGCGATTCGCCTCGCCGGAACAGCACCGCTCTCGCGCTGGCACGGGCTTCACGCGGAGGGTTCGCCAGTCCCATGACGGTCGCCGAAGCGCAGCATCTCGATCAGGCCCTGCAACGCCTCGCGATTGCGCTCGAACGCCTCGAGCTCGCCGCGACAGCAAGGCTCGATGCCGAGCGGGGCATCGAGCCGCTCGAGACCGAGCTTTCGGTGATGCGCGACGACCGCTCTCGCCTCGCCGTAGAGCTCGACGGGGCGCTCGCCCGCAATGCGAGCCTGGAGCAGGTGACACGCGAGGTTTCGGCGCGCGTCGCGCGCGCCATCTCCGGCGTCGAGGCGGTGCTGCGCGGCGCGGCGCCAGAACCAGATGCCGGAGGCGAGGCGCCGTGACCAGGCTCGCCATGACGGTGTCGCCATGAGCACGACCCAGGTGTCGGTGACGATCGCCGGCCGCTCCTACCGCATGGCCTGCGAGGAAGGCGAGGAGGCGCATCTCGAGGGGCTCGCCCAAGCCTATGACGCCAAGATCGCCGAAATGCGTTCAGCTTTCGGGGAAATCGGCGATATGCGCCTGCATGTGATGGCGGCCTTGACCTTCGCGGACCAGATCAGCGAGCTGAGCGGCCGCGTGGCACAGCTCGAAGCCGATCAGGCGCAGGCCGGCGAGACCGGGGCGAGGCGGGTCGCCGAGGACGATGCCATGCGGCGCGATCTCGCGAC
>Ga0318562_10001176_pt1 | contig 11761 bp, 11 predicted proteins | sample GRESIP066b5f18_FD_203688 | JGI IMG/M metagenome (GOLD analysis project Ga0318562, IMG submission 203688) | Tropical soil microbial communities from Luquillo Experimental Forest, Puerto Rico - GRE.SIPMG.066b5f18 | ecosystem: Environmental > Terrestrial > Soil > Tropical forest > Bulk soil...
GATCGGCTCCAGCCAAACGTTGCACCGCTCCCGGTGGAGCTTGTGGAACTCCTCCCGGTCATCATCCCCTGGTCGTCCTCGCGGGAACGGAAGACGATCACCCCGGTCTTCTCCAGCTGGCCGAGCAGCGCCCCCAGCTGTGAGGGCTGCTCCCCCAGCTTCTCCGCCGCTGCGGCCAGCGGAGTCTTGCCGTCCAGATAGGGCTCGGCCTTCTTGAAGAGGCGAGCCGCCTTCCCCTCCAGGGTGACCTCTTCACCCAGACGGCGGATGGCGACCTTGCCCTCGCCATGCTCCACCTGCGCTCCCCGGCGAAGGAAGGGGAGATCGGGGTTCGTCGCCGCCGAGCTGTTCACGGAATTTCCGGTCTGCATGTCGTCAGTGCCCTTTCAGTCGAGCCGCGTATCGAACGGGCGCCGAGGCATGGGATTGGTCTCGCGCTGGTAGAACTGCTCGATGTTGTCGGTCCACATCCAGATGTGCTCCACCAGCTGGTGGCCGTAGTCGAGGACGGTGCTCACCCGCGCCGCCGGGATCTCCGCCACGTGCTCCAGGATGTCGCGGAAGAGGTCCGAGTGCTGGTACTTCACGTCGAGATCGAGGTGAGCGTAGATCGGCTGGATCGCCTCGCGGGGGATGCCGTACAGCTCACCCGACTTCTCGTAGTAGGGGTTGTAGGTCGAGCGGTCGGTGGTGGTCCCCTCCAGCACCGCGGAGCAGATGGAGTAGGCCAGGGTGTCCTCCCGCGCCGCCTGCCGCATGAAGTTGGAGAGCGCCAGCGTCATCGGCAGCGGAACCGAGTCGGCGATGTCCACTTCCTTGTAGCCGAGCGCCTTCAGCGACTTCATGAAGTAGTGGTAGTGGTTCCACTCCTCCGCGTAGTGCTTGGCCCGTAGCTGCTTGATCGGCTTCTCGTGCGCGCACGCCGCCGAGAGCGGCATGTGGCGGTTGGCGTTCTTGGTGTAGTGGTAGAGCTCGATCAGCCACCCGGTAAAGAGGCGGGCCGATCCCTTCCCGCCCATCATCCGCTCCCAGAACGGATGGGAGAACGCCTCGGAGAGCCAGCTGTTGAGCACCGAGGAGAAGCGGGCGTGGAACTCCAGCCCGGTCATCGACTTCTTGCTCTCCTCGATCCGGTAGAGCAGGCCGGCGTTCTCCAGCGAATCGATCAGCTTGGGGATCTTCGCCTCGTCGAGGCCGATCTCTCGCGAGAGATCCGCGACGCCACGCACGGTGGGTAGCCACCGGGCGACGCCCTCGTACCAGCCGAATTCCCGCTCACCGAGCTCCACCACGCGATCGCTGAGCCGCAGCTCGCGACCACCTCCGGCAGCTCGAACCTCGTACACCCGCTTCGCTCGATACTGGTTCTGCAGAGATGTCGTCATTCGACCCCCGAGGTGCGCGAGACTAAGTGCCGCCGGAAAGCATGGTCAATTCCCGAGGAGAACACGCTTTCGCAGCTGGGTGCGCCGCGACCCAATGGGTTCGGGGCGACGAACGCTCCGCTGATCTCGGCTCCAACGCCCAAGCTGCAAAAGCGAAGCGACGGTGCTCGCCCGGACACCACAGCCGAGCTGCCGGCGCAGCGACGTGGCGGTGACGAATCGCCGGGCGCGTGACGGGCGCGCGTCGGATCCGGAGAAAAGTTTTCGCCGCTGCCGCGTTCCAGTCCCCGATCGAGGTGCCGGTTCGTCGTTCACCGGGCGGCATCCGCCGAGCAGGTCCGTGCGTGGCTCGACGCTCCGGGAGCCACCTGACAACTCGATTGTCAACGTGCCCTGGGTCTGCGGGCGATGGCGCGCCACCCGGTTGGAGCCGCGGTGGCGCATCTTGTGACATCGGCGAGCAGTCCTTCTGGATCGGCGATCGATGAGCCGGCCCGGGGTCGGTGGGCCAAGTCGAAGCGGCGTGTCGGCTGCCGCACAGACGACCCCGCCACCCGTCCTGCCGGGCACTCCTGCACGTTGACTGGTCGTCACCAGTGACCGACCGAGGAGCGGGGCGCCTCGTCCATCGACCGCCGTACCTAGCTTGCCTGGACGTTGCTCACCGCCATCGTCCTCACCCTCCTGACCCAGACCGCTCCCCCTTCGGCACCGGCTCCCGCCCCGGAACCGGCCGCTCCCAGTCGGCCGGAGAACTTCTCCCTTGAGCCTCCGGGAGAAGGTCGCCGCCCGCCGGGTGCGGAGGGAATGACCCTCGCCCCTCCCCCACCGCCACCGGCGGAGAGCGAGGCTCGCGACCAGGGAGTCGACTTCGTTCCCCTGCCGGCGGTGACCTTCAACTCTGACACCGGCTTCGGCCTGGGGGTGGTGCTCCAGCTCTTCGTCTATGCCAAGGACCACCGCCCCTACGCTCACGGGGTGACGGCGCAGTTCTTCGCCACCACCACCGGGTTCCAGAGCTACTACGTGACCTGGGACGCGCCGCGCCTCCTCGGTCCGGTTCGGGTGGAAGCCCATGCCGAGTACCACCGCGATCCCTATGCCCCCTACTACGGGCCGGGCAACCACACCTTCCCCGGGGAGTCCCTCGAGGGCCCGGATCGATTCTTCGGGTACATCAACAGCTGGACCTCGGACTGGGTGCGGTTCCGGCTCAAGCCGCTCGGCGACGAGGCGCCACTCACCCTCTACGCCGGGTACCAGTATCGCTACTTCTGGATCGATGCCTACCCCAGCTCGAACCTCGCCGTGCAGGCCCCCAACGGTATCAACGGTGGGCGCAACGGCGCGGTGACCGCAGGCGTGCTGTGGGACACCCGCGACGACGAGCAGAACGCGCACCGCGGTTTCCTGATGCAGCTCGCCGGACGCAAGGCGGCGCGGGCCACCGCGAGTCTCTACGACTACACCGGGGTGACTTTTGGTCTGCGGATCTTCTTCTCCCTCTGGACCCCGCGGCTGGTCCTGGCGCTGCACGGGCTGGCCGACCATCTGTGGGGCGACGTGCCGTTCTGGGAGTGGAACCAGGTGGGAGGCATTGCCCCCATCGAGGGCCTGGGCGGGCTGGACTCGCTCCGCGGCGTCCCCCGCAACCGGTACGGGGGCAACACCAAGGTGCTGGGCAACGCCGAGCTCCGCTGGGCGGCGATCCAGATTCCGTGGGGGAAGGCGCCGGTGGAGATCGGGGTCACCGCCAACCTCGACACCGGACGGGTGTGGCAGCCCGGGCAGCCCAACGGGATGTTCTTCGACAGCCACGACTGGCACACCAGCGCCGGCGGAGGGTTGCGGATCGCTCGGCGGGCGGCGGTCATCCGGGCCGATTTCGGCGTCGACCTCTCCACCCACCGCACGGGCGTCTACATTGCGTTCGGACAGCTCTTCTGACTCGCCCGGAGGCCCCATGGAACGCAGGCACCCCAACGTCGTCAATCTCGAGGAGCTCCCGGCCCAGGAGCAGGGCAAGGGGAAGCTCGGGCATCGGTCGCGGCGGCTCGGGACCGCCACCGGGGGCAAGTCCCTGGGCTGCTCGCACTACGAGGTCGCCCCGGGGATGACCGCCTTCCCGCGCCATTTCCACAGCCTGCTGGAGGAGGGGCTGTACGTGCTGGCCGGCACCGGGACGCTGCGCATCGGCGAGGCCGAGGTCCCGCTCCGCGCCGGCGACTACGTGAGCTTCCCCGCCGGGCCGGAGGCGGTGCATGCCCTCACCAATTCGGGGAGCGAGCCACTCCGCTACCTCGCCCTCTCTGCCCCGGCCACCCACATCGGCGCGGACATCGTCGCCTACCCCGACAGCAAGAAGATCGGCTTCGTCTCCGGAGTGGACCCGGTGAAGGGGTGGCGGGGCGGAGCGTGGCTGATGAAGATCGTCTCCGCCGAGGCTCCCAACCTCGACTACTACCTGGACGAGCCGCTGGCGAAGAACTCCTAGGAGAGCCAGGCGCGGAGCTGCGGCGGCGGATCCAGGTCGGCGCGCAGCCCCGGCTCGAGCGTCAGCGGGACGGCGACGAAGCCGCGGAGGGTGAGCGAGGCGATCAGCGCCGAGCGTGCCTCCTCGTCGGGAGCGAAGAGCACGCAGCCATCTCCCCCGCCGGCCCCGCTCACCTTTCCCGCGCAGCCGCTCGAGCGCGCCAGGGCCAGGATCCGCTCGGTGCCCGGGGTGGAGACGCCGGGCAATGCGGCGAGCAGGGCCTGGAGCCCGGCGCACGCCTCGGCGAGCTGGGCGAAGCGATTGGCCCGGAGCCCGCCCTCCAGCTCCTGTCCCAGCTGGTCACTGTCCTCGACGAACCGCCGCCGCGCCTCGCCGGGCAGCGCCGCCTCCACCCGGGCGATCATCCCCGGCGTCGAGGCGCTCTGGCCCGAGAAGGCGTAGAGGGCTGGAAGCTCGGTCGTCCCCAGCCGCACCACGTCCGGGGCCCCGGCAGCGGCGAGGCCGAGGGCCAGCGAGGGCGCCGCGGTCACCCGCTCCACCGCCCAGCGCCGGTAACGGAGCAGCCCGCCCACCGAGCACGCCGCCACGTCTCCCCCGCTGCCCTTGCCGCCCTGGGCCTCGGCGTGGGCGAGCATCGCCAGGGCCAGCGCGGAGCGCACCTCGAGGAGCCGGGCCGCCGCCTCCACCGCCAGCACCGTCGCCCGCGCCGAGCTGCCCAGCCCCAGCTTGTGGCCGTCGGGGCCGGCCGGCGTCGGCGAGAGCGCCAGGGAGAAGCCGAGGGACTCCTTGCCGTGGGCGCGCACCACCACGTCCACCGCCCGGGCGGCGAAGGCGAAGGGCGCGCTGGGCTCGGTCTTCCACCGCACGCCGAGCGGGGTGAGCGTTCCTTCCAGACGGCCCTCGGAGAGGACGAGGTGCACCTCCCGGTCGTCGCGGGTCCGGGCGAGCGCCGAGGCGCGGGGGCCCACCCCGGCCAGACGCGCGGTGCCCCCCCAGAGGATGGCGTACTCGCCCCCGAGGAAGAGCTTGCCCGGAGCGGAGAGCGTGAGGTCCATACCTGGGGTTGCTCAGCTCTCGACCAGGCGCGCATCGCCGCCGGGACGGCAGCGCACCACCTCGACTGCGCCGGCATCGCGGGCCAGCCGCTCCACCTCCGCCTCGTGGGAGGCCAGGGTGAGCAGCACCGGATTGGGCCCGGCGTCGAGGGTGAACCACACAGGCACGCCCCGGCGCCGAGCGGCGGGGAGGGCGAGGATCAGCCCCAGGGTGGAGGGCAAGAGGTAGCAGATCGGGGGATCGGCGGCGAAGGCCGTGGCGTGCATCCGCCAGGCGTTCCGCTCGGACAGCGCGCCGAGGGTCTCGATGTCCCGGCGAGCGATGGCGTCGGTGGCCCGCCCGATCTCCGCCTCAGCGTCCTCCACCCAGGCCGGGTAGTACGGAGAGGTCTCCACCGTCTGCGCCATCCCGTCGCGGCTGCTGACCTCCTTCTCCGAGCGGGAGAGGACGGCGGCGAGCATCCGCAGCTCCGGCCAGTGGGATTCGCCGAAGGCCTGGGTGGCCACGCTGTCCGTTCCATCGGCGCGGAGACCACGGTGCCAGATGCACACCCCGCCCTGCACGCTGCGGCACGCCGAGCCGCTGCCTTCCCGGGCCAGCCGGGAGACGAGCTCGGGCGCAGTGGAGAGTCCCGCCGCGGCGCGACCGGCCAGCGCCAGCGCGGCGAATCCGGCGGCACTGGAGGCCAGCCCGGCAGCCATCGGGAAATTCCCGCGCGACTCGACCTGCACCGGCCCCAGCGGTCGCTCGGTCTCGGCGCGGACCCGTTCCAGCAGCGAAAGCACCCGCACCCGTTCCTTGCCCCGTGCCGGAGCTCCATGGAGGGTGACCATGTCCTCCGGAGCACCGAAGCGAACGGTGGTCACCACCTCCAGCGGGGCCAGGGTCACCGAGAGGCTCGACTGGTGGGGGAGGATCCGGTCGGCGTCGCGCTTTCCCCAGTACTTCACCAAGGCGATGTTGGGATGCGCCCGGGCGGTGGCAGTCAGCGCGGTCACGCCGCGTTCCCCAGCCGGGAGAGGAGCAGCCGCATCCCGGTGCGCTCGAGCAGCTTCCGATCGCGGGGCGGCGCGGTGAAGAGCGCCACCACCGCTCCGCCGTCACCGCCGGCGCCGGTGAGCTTTGCCCCCAGCGCTCCGGCGCGGCGCAGGGCATCCACCGCGGTGTCGAGCGGCGGCGAGCTCACCCCCATCGCGGCGAGCAGCCCGTGGTTCACGTTCATCGCGTCTCCCAGCGCCTCGAGGTCGCCCGCCTCCAGCGCCCGCGTTCCCTCCAGCACGCCCCGCCCCACCTCGCGGAAGAGCCGAGCGTAGCGGGTGGGCCAGCGCGATGCGCGCTCTCGCAGCGCGGCCACCGTCTGCTGCGTCCCTCGCCGCGGCCCCACCAGGCCGAGGACCAGCATCGCCTTGCCGCGCGGGCGCACCCGGCGAACCCGGGCGGTCCGGCCTCCGGTCGCCTTGCGAAAGAGGATCGGCGCGCCCCAGGCACTACACGTATGGTCCACGCCGGACGGCGTCCCGTGGAAGGCCCGCTCCATCTGAAGCGCCACCTCCACCACCTGCGCCGGCCTGGCGCGCCGGCCGGCCGCCTCGAGCAGCACCCGGGACACCGCCACCGCCAGTGCCGCCGAGCTGCCCAGCCCCATCGAGATGGGGAGCGTGGACTCGACGCTCACCCGCACCCCCGGACGTCCCGCGGCCTGCGCGGCGCGATCGAACGCCGCATGCAGCATTCGCCGGTGATGGAGCGACAGCCGCGCCGGGGGGACCAGCAGGCTCCGGCTGGCGGGGACGCCGCGGGCGGTCACCCCGAGGCTGAGAGGAACCGCGAGCGCCGGCTCGCCGTACACCACCGCGTGCTCACCGAGGAGGATAACCTTCCCCGGTCCGAAGGCCTCCCCTTGGCTTCTGGTCACGACCGTTCGGTCGGAGGGTGGGCGTCGTCTGGCCCGAGCGAGGCGAGGATCTCCCGCGCCTTGTCGACCTTCACGGTTCCGCTCTTGACTAAGAGATGTGCCACCTTCTCCACGTGGCCACCGCGGGCCCCGGCGGTCACCGCCACGCAGCGGGCATGGAGCGCCATGTGGCCCTTCTGGATCCCCACCGAGCCCAGCGCCCGGAGCGCGGCGAAGTTCTGCGCCAGCCCCACCGCGGCGAACACCATTCCCATCTCCCGCGCGCCGTGGGTGCCCATCAGCTTGAGGGCCAGCTGCACTCCGGGGTGGATGCGGATCGGCCCGCCGACGGTGCCCAGCGCCAGCGGCAGCTCGATGCGCCCCACCAGGTGGTTGTCCTCGACGTACCACTGGGAGAGGGGCCGGTACTGACCATCGCGGCAGGCGAAGGCGTGCGCCCCGGCCTCGATCGCCCGCCAGTCCTGCCCGGTGGCAATGGCCACGGCGTCGATGCCGTTCATGATTCCCTTGTTGTGAGTCGCTGCCCGGTAGGGATCGGCGCGGGCGAAGCGGCTGGCCTGGCTGATCCCCTCGGCGATCTCCGGCCCCTTCATGTCGAAGTCGGCCAGGGCCTCCACCGGGATCTGGCAGGTGGCGCGGGCCAGACGGCGGTCGGCGAGATTGCTCAGGATCCGGAGGTAGACGTGTCCGCCGGTGATCTGCTCGATCAGCGGCGCCACGCCCTCGGCCATGGTGTTGATGAGGTTGGCCCCCATCGCCTCCTGGGTGTCGATGACCAGGTGCACCACCAAGAGGGGCTCGCCCCGGGCACCCTCCGGCGCGGGGAGGAGCCGGACCTCGACGTCGCGCGCCCCGCCGCCCCGCCGCTGCATCGAGGGGTGGAAGCTGTTGGCAAGGGCGAGGATCTGCTCCTTGTGGGCGCGGATCTTCTCCGCGGCGATGGTGGGATCGCCGTAGCGGGTCACCTGCACCTGCCCGAGCATCAGCGGCTCGTCGGCATCGGCGGTGAAGCCCCCCGCCTCGCGGACGATCTTCGCCGCGAAGGTGACCGCGGCCACCACCGACGGCTCCTCGACCGCCATCGGGACCACATAGTCCCGGCCGTTGACCAGGAGGTTGAGGCCGAGTCCGAGCGGGAGGGAGAAGGTCCCCACCGCGTTCTCGATCATTTGGTTCGCCGTCTCCAGCGGCAACGTCTCGCTCGAGCGGAGCAGCTCCAGATCCTCGGTGCTCAGCCCGTAGCGTCGCTGCAGTTCTGCCAGGCGCTGGTCCAGCGTCAGCTTGTGGAAGCCCGGCAGCCGGGAGGACGGAGCCTCGCCGTCGGCGTCCACGCGCAGCACTGCCCCCGTTCCGTTCGCTCTCACAGCGACTCCATCCAGTCCTTCAGCGGAGCCGTCACCACCCGCGGGCTACGCCGCAGGTCGGCCACGGTCCGGCTCGAGGTCAACAGCAGCGCTTGCCGCAGTCCGGCCACCACGGTGCGCACTGCCGAGTCGGCGCCGGCCACGCCGCCTGTTTGCTGGGCACGGAACAGCGGCAACGCCATGCCCGCCAGATCCGCCCCGAGCGCCAGGGCCTTTGCAACATCCAGCCCGTGGCGAATGCCACCCGAGGCTACCAGCTTTACGGCCGGGCCCACGGCCCGCCGGACGCTGGCCACCGCCGCGGCGGTGGGAATGCCCCAGGACGAGAAGATTGCTCCCAGCTCGGCCATCTCTCCGGTGGACCGCAGCTGCTCCACCCGGACCCAGCTGGTACCGCCCAGGCCGGAGACGTCGAGGGTCCGCACCCCGCAGTCGACCAGGCGCCGCGCCACCGCGGGGGAGATGCCACATCCGGTCTCCTTGACCAGGAAGCGCTCCCCGAACGCCGAGGCCAGGGCCTGCACCAGGCTGTAGCCGCCACGGAAGTCTCGATCGCCCTCGGGCTGGCTCAGCTCCTGGGCCGCGTTGAGGTGGAGGGCGACGCCGTCGGCATCGATCGCATCCACCAGCTTCCGCACCCCGTCCACGCCGAGGGCGATCGCCTGGAGGAGGCCGATGTTGCCGATCAACAGGACGTGCTTCGCCACCTCGCGAACCTGGAAGGTCTTCGCCAGCTCCGGGTTCTCGGACATCGCCCGCTGGCTCCCGACGCCGAAGGCGAGGCCGTGCTTCTCCGCCACCTGGGCCAGGTCTCGATTGACCTCCCGGGCGCGATCGGTGCCGCCGGTCATCCCGGTGACGAGGACTGGGGCGCGAAGGACCTTCCCCCACATCGGCAGGCTGAGCTCGACGTCGTCCAGGGCGAGCTCCGGAAGGGCGGTGTGCACCAGGTGCACGCAATCGAGCAGCGTGGAATTCCCGGCCGGCTCGACATCCCCCTCCGCGCACAAGTCCAGGTGGGCGTCCTTGCGGCGCGCTGTCTTGGCCTCTGGCATCAGGGGGTTGGCACTCCTCGGGGAGACGGGGGGAGTACCAGCCAGGTCTTTTGCGCGCAAGGCGTTCAAGGTATTCCGCCTACTGTGCCAGCTCTGTCCGACCCCGCTACAGTCGCGATTTTCCTGCATACAGGTGACTACGACCGGGTGCACCAGGGCTTGTCCATCGCCTCAGCAGCTGCAGCCCTCGGTCGCCGGGCGGACCTCTATCTCTTCTGGTGGGCATTGGGTCGCCTTCTCTCCGGACAGCTCGACGAGCCGGATTTCCCGGGACAGGCAGAAGTTGCCCGACGCTTCGAATCTCGCGGACTTCCGACGATCCGGGAGCTGCTGGGCCACGTCCGGGGCTCGGGCCGGGTGACGCTGGTGGCCTGTAGCGGCAGCCTGGCCGCGCTGGGCCGGACCCCCGCCGATGCCGAGGGAAAGGTGGACCTCATCCTCGGCTGGACCAGCATTCTCGAGCGGTCGGCGGGGCTGACCGACCGCTTCTACCTCTGAGTCGCCGGGGCGGAGGACTCGAAGCCGGCCCGGATCTCCGTGGCGAGTCGTGCGGCGTGCCACCCGTCGAGGAGCCGGTGGTCGAAGGAAGCGTGCACCGGGAGCTCCCACCCGGAGCCGACCTTGCCGGCCACCACCACCGGGACCTCCCGCGGAGCGCCGGGGACGAGGACCAGCGGCACCTTTGCCCCGGGCGGCAGCGGAAGGTAGGCAGTGTCGAACGGAAGCGCGCCCACCTCCGCCACCCACGCTGACGCCCCCGGTTCGGGGCGGAACCAGCCAGCCACCCGCGCGCTGAGCCGGGCAAGGAGCCCTCGCGGCATCGCCGGTGCGGCGCTGGCCTCCGCCTCCAGCCTCTGGAGGAGGGCCAAGGCCTCGATCCGATCGGCAGCCTCGATGAGGCGAGGCTCGAGGCGCGGCGGCTCGCCGGCGCGGCGCACCGGAAAGAGCACCGCCACGTCCACCGTCGGACGGAGGAGGAGGCGGTTCCAGTGCAGGAGCGCGTTTGCTTCTGGAAGCTGGGCGAAGGCGCGGGCCACCGCGGCCACCAGCAGCGCGGTGAGTCCTCTGGCCTGCTCGACGACGCCGGCGGCACGCAGCCGTTCCTGCGCCGGCTCCGCACGGAGGGTGAGTGTTCCGTACACCGTGGGGTCGGCGGCGGTGCGCCAGCTCCCGATGGCGATGCGCCGGAAGTTGGAGACGTGCAGGGCGGGGAGGAGCCGGACCGAGCGGGCGGACGGGGTCACGGCCAGCCATGCTAAAGGAGTGGAGGAACCAAACATGGTCGTTCTTCTCCTCGTCCTCGTCTCCGTCGGGTTCGTCATCAGTCTGGGACTGCTCCTCTTCGCCCGTCCCCCCCGGCAAGCCCCGAACCTCAGGCCCGCCTCCACCGGGCAGCTGGCCGCACCGGTCCGGGCGAGCCCCGATCCGGACCTGGAGCGGAGGCGGAAGGAGAACGAGGAGCTCAAGGCCACGGTGAACGACCTGCGGGCCGAGCTGAAGCAGACCAAGAAGCGGCTCCACGACCAGCGCGAGGACGAGCGCGGCGGGCAGGATCTGGTGAAGGCCCGGGCGGACGTGGAGCGCTCGGCGAGCCAGCAGCTGGAGGTGGTGCGCTCCGAGCTGGCCTCGGCACTGGCCGAGGTGAGCCGGCTGAAGAACGAGGCGGAGGCCTTCCGGACGCGGAAGCCCGCCGCCGCTCCGGCGCCGGTGGCTCCGGCCCCCGCCGCTCCCACTCCGGCGCCCGCTCCCCCCGAGCCTCCGGCCCGGCGGTTCCGCGAGCTCTCCGACACCGATCGAGAAAAGATGGAGCGGCTGGAGCACCTGGCGAACCGGGAGCGGGCCCGGGCGCAGGACTTGGGCGCCGAGGTCCGCCGTCTCAAGGGCCGGGCCGAGACCCAGGGTCGGGTCTACACGGTGATCAAGGGTGAGCTCGATCTCCTCAAGGACAAGTTCAAGGCCCTGGAGAAGCGGCTGAACCGCACGCTCCTCGAGCGAGATCTGCTCAAGCGGGCGCTGCGGGATCTGGAGAAGAAGAGCGGCCTGCTCGCCGAGCGGACCGAGCTCTCCGCCGAGGAGGCCGCGGCCAGTGATCGCTCGGTGGAGGAGCGCGCCGCCGCCGAGGCGGCCGAGCTCGCCCGGCGCACCCAGCCGCTGGAGACGCTTCCCCCCGAGCCTGCGCCCGTCGAGGGCGAGGCGGAGAAGGCCGGCTGACGGGCGCCCCCACCGCGGGCCGGCCGCCCAGGGTGACGCTGGCCACGCGCATCTTCCTGGGGCACGCCGTGGTGCTGACGACCTTCGGTCTGCTCGCGCTGTTCAGCGTCGGGGAGCTGCACCGGAACCAGCGGGAGATTCGCCTGGTCAGCCAAGGACAGCTCCTCGCCCAGGACGCCGCGGCGCTCGATGCCTTCCAGCGCAACCAGGCCCAGGAGACGGCGCAGATTGCCGCCGAGCGGGACCCCGAGACCCGCGCCGCGCTGGCCCGGCTCGCCCCG
>Ga0318562_10001177_pt1 | contig 11760 bp, 9 predicted proteins | sample GRESIP066b5f18_FD_203688 | JGI IMG/M metagenome (GOLD analysis project Ga0318562, IMG submission 203688) | Tropical soil microbial communities from Luquillo Experimental Forest, Puerto Rico - GRE.SIPMG.066b5f18 | ecosystem: Environmental > Terrestrial > Soil > Tropical forest > Bulk soil...
GCCTGGAGCTTCGTGAAAGAGCCCGCGGCCTTGCATACCAGCGCCTTCGGCGAGGCGGTGACGGTCATCTCACCAACGGACGCCTGGGCGGTGGGCGAGAACGGGCTGCGAACGGCCACGCTGTCCGCGCACTGGAACGGGACGGCATGGTCGTTCGTGCAGACACCGTTCCCGCAGGACGGGAACGACCCGCAGAACTTCCTCACCGGGGTCACCGCCACCGGGCCCGGCGACGTGTGGGCGAGCGGCTACGAGGGCAACGTCGACCAGCAGAACTTCAGCCTGCCCTACGTGCTGCACTGGGACGGGACGGCCTGGTCGCTGACCAAGACGCCGAACGCCGGCACCGAGGGCAGCCTGCTGGCCGGGGTGATCGCGCTGTCGCCGGCGGATGTCTGGGTGGCCGGGCAGACGGGGGAGTCCGACGGCGCCCTGCTGACGTTCACCGAGCATTTCAACGGGCAGGCCTGGTCGGTTGCGCCGAGCCTGGACCCGGGCGAGCTAGGCGACGCGCCGGACAGCACGTTCCAGGCGATCGCGGCCGCCGCGCCGCATGTGCTGTTCGCCGTGGGTAGCCTGGAGACGCCGACGTTCTGCTGCCTCGCGGCTCTGGCCGAGCGGAGCACCACGGGCTAAACCTTAAGTTACTCGCGAGTTGACAGCGGCTGTCCATTGCCCGACCCTGGAGCGATGACGGCTGGCCAGACCACTGAACGAACCGATGGACTCGGAGAGACGCCTCCCGGTAACTCCCGGTGGACGGACCTGAACGGGCCCGTCCGCTACCTCGACTTCGGCGGCCCCGCCGACGGCCCGGTGGTCGTCTGCGTACACGGCCTTGGCGGATCGGCGGTCAACTGGACCGCGGTCGCGCCGCTGCTGACCGGGACCTGCCGGGTGCTCGCCCCCGACCTGGCCGGCCATGGCCTCACCCAGTCGCTGGGCCGCGGCACGGACGTCGCGTCGAACCGGGCCCTGCTGCACCGGTTCATCATGTCGGTGACCGGCGGCCCGGTGATCCTCATGGGCAACTCGATGGGCGGGATGATCTCGCTGCTCGAGGCGAGCGCCGCCCCGGCGGCGGTGGCGGGCCTGGTCCTGGTCGACCCGGCGCTGCCGTTCGTGCCCGCGCGGCCGGATCCGCTCGTCGCCGCGGTGTTCGCGGCCTACCTCACGCCCGGCCTGCGCCGCGCGGTGGAGGCCAGGCGCCGCCGCCAGGTCCCGGCCGAACTGGTCTCCAGCACCCTGCGGCTCTGCTGCGCGGACTCCTCGCGGGTGGCACCTGAGGTGATCGCCCGGCATGTCGAGGTCGCGGTGCAGCGGGCCGGCTTCCCGACCATCGAGGCCGACTTCGCCGCCGCCGTGCGCTCGGTCGTCCGCACCGTCGGCTACCCGCACGGGCGCGCCTACGGCCGCCGGATCCGCTCGATCACCTGCCCGGTGCTGCTGATCCACGGCACCGTTGACCGCCTGGTCCCGATCGCGGCGGCACGCGCGGCCGCGCGCGCCAATCCAGCCTGGTCGCTGCGGGAGCTTGGCGGCGTGGGCCACGTGCCACAACTGGAGGCCCCGCGGGACACCGCGGACGCGGTACTGGCCTGGCTGGGCTCAGTGGGCCAGCAAGCCTGCCGTGCCGCGCAAGCAGCACGGACGCCGACGCCTGATGCGGCCGGCGCCGAGATGCGGTGATGCGTGGCTGCGGGGACCGAAGCCGCAGGTAGTGAAAGTGCGTCGCGGGCCCTTGCCGGGGGAATCTATATTTAAAATCTGCATACAACCGCCCGGGGGCTGAGCGGCGATGCAGATCTTGGGGCCCTGGAGGTGCACATGGGTCTAAAAGCGATGCCTCGGCGTTCCCGGCCGCGGGTTGGGCTGGTACTTGGCGCCGGCGGGGTGCTCGGCGCGGCCTGGATGACCGGCGCGCTGCCCGCCCTCCAGGAGCGGTTGGCGCGCCCGCTCGGTGACCTGGACCTGATCGTCGGGACCAGCGCGGGCAGCGTGCTGGCCGCCGCGCTGCGCTGCGGTATCAGCATTGACGAGATGGTCGCGCACCAGCGGGGCGAGGCCGTCGGGCCGCTGGAGGCCTCAGCCGTGGACGGTCTCACCGGTGGCGCCTGGCCGCCCGCGCCCCAATTGCGCCTCGGCTCGGCCAGGCTGATGCTGGCCATGGTGCTGTCCCCGCACCGGGTGCACCCCGGCGTGCTGGCCAGTGCCTGGCTGCCGCTGGGCCGGGCGAACCACGCCCCGCTCCGCAACATGGTGCACGCCGTGCACTGTCATGCCCACGGCCTCCCGGTGTCGGCCGAGCCGCCGGCTTGGGTCCCCGGCGAGACCTGGATCGTGGCCGTGGACTACCGCTCGGGCCGCCGCGCCGTCTTCGGCCGGGCCGGTGCCCCGGCTGCCCGCCTGCCGGATGCCGTGGTCGCGTCGTGCTCGATTCCCGGCTGGTTCCAGCCCGCCGTGATCGACGGCCGCCGTTACGTCGACGGCGGCGTCCGCTCGCCGACCTCGCTGGGCATGCTGGCCCGGGCCGGCCTCGACGAGGTGTTCGTGCTCGCTCCCATGGCGAGCGTCGTGGCGGACCGGCCGCGAATGCCGCACGAGGTGCTGGAGCGGCAGCTGCGGGCGCTGCTGACCATGGCGCTGCTGCGGGAGGTCAGGGCGCTGCGCGCGGCGGGCATCGCGGTCACCGTGCTCACCCCTGGGCCGGAGGACCTCGCCGTGATGGGCGTGAACCTGATGGAACCCCGCCGCAGGCGGCAGGTGTTCGAGACGTCGCTGATCACCTCGGCGGCCGCATTGGCTGGGACGGCCGGGCGCGCTGCCGTGGCGTGACCCTCGCGGGGCGGCTCACTCCATCCGGTCGAGGATCTGCCGCACCAGGTCCATCGACGTGTGCGGGTGCAGGAACGCGAACCGGGCGACGGTCTCGCCCTCCCAGGCCGACGGCGGGATGAACGCCACCTGATCGGCCAGCAGCCGGTCGGCCCATTCGGTGTACTGTTCCGCCGTCCAGCCTCGGCGGCGGAACAGCACGACGCCGAGGTCGGGCTCACGGATCAGCTCCAGGTAGCCGCGCCTGGCTATCTCCGCCGCGGCGTCCCTGGCCTGCCGGATCGCCGCTTCGATCGCCTCGCTGTAGGCACGGACCCCGTGTACCGACAGCGAGAACCACAGCGGCAGGCCGCGGGCCCGCCGGGTGAGGTGGTAGGCGTAGTCGGTCGGGTTCCAGTCCGCGGGCGCGTCGTGGATCACGTCGAGGTAGGACGCGTCCTGCTTGTGCGCGGAACGGGCCAAGTCAGGCTCGCGGTACAGCAGTGCGGCACAGTCGTACGGCGCGAACAGCCACTTGTGCGGATCCAGGACGAAGGAATCGGCGTGCTCGATGCCGTCAAAGCAGCGCCGCACGCTGGGGGCGAAGAGCCCGGCACCGCCGTAGGCACCGTCGACATGGAACCACAGGCCGTACTCGCGGGCGACCTCGGCCGCGCCGGCCAGGTCGTCGATGATGCCGGCATTCGTGGTGCCCGCCGTGGCGACCACCGCGGCCAGCGAGGCCGGGTCGCCGTCGGCTTCGATGGCGGCACGCAGGGCCGCGCCGGTCAGCCGGTGGTCGGGAGTGGTCACGGTCAGCGCGCCCATCTCAAGGATGCGCAGCGTGTTCCCGATCGAGGAATGGGCGTCACTGCCGGCCACGGCGCGGAACCTGCGGTTCTGGCCGGCCGCCCCGGCCCGGCGCTTTGCCACCTCCCTGGCGACCATCAGCGCCGACAGGTTCGCCGCCGAGCCACCGGACACGAAGCACCCGCCCGCCGAGCCGGGGAGCCCGGCACGGTCGGCGATCAGCCGCAGCACCAGGTTCTCCGCGTGGATCGCCCCGGAGGCCTCCAGCCAGGAGATGCCCTGGATCGAGGCGCACGAGACGAGCATGTCGAACAGCAGCGCCGCCTTGGTCGGCGCGGCCGGGATGAAGCCGAGGAAGCGCGGGCTGTCCGCGGAGATCACCGCCGGGGCCAGCACCGAAGCGTACGCGCCGAGCACCTGGTCGGCGCTGTGTGGTTCCTCGCCGGGCAGCCCGTTCAGCAAGGCATCGAACTGCGCCGGGTCCTGGCGGTTCCCGTCCAGGGGAACCGGATCCAGCCGCAACCGGTTCTCGGCGTATGCCAGCACCGAGCGGATCATCTGCTCGGTCGTCGGATCCACACTGTGCATGGGCGAAACCCTAGGGTATGGCGCGCGCCAGTCGGCTGGCAGGATGTCTGCGTGGCGACCAGCAGGGCCGCGGCCCCCGCGACGGAGTCGCGGAAGCCGACCGGCCACCGGGGGTTCCGGGGGTCGCCCCCCGGGCCAGCACTAGGGGTTCCAGGGGGCGGCTTGCCGCCCCGGGCCAGCAGGGAGGTGGCACGGTGAGATTTCACCGGCTGCAGATCCTGCGCCGCCTGCCGCATCCCGGGCGAAGCTTCACCCAGGGCCTGATCGTCGGCCGGGACATGGTGTGGGAGAGCAGCGGCGGATACGGGGAGTCGGCGGTGCGCCGGTACCCGCTCGGCGCCCGGCAGCCGGAGGGGCAGGCCGACCTGCCCGCGGAACTGTTCGGCGAGGGCATCTGCCCGGCCGGCGACCACATGTGGCAGCTCACCTGGCGGGAGCGGGTCGCGCTGCGCTGGGACGCGTGGAGCCTGGAAGTGGTGGAGACGGTCCCGTTCAACCGCGAGGGGTGGGGCATCTGCGCCGCGGACGGCATGGTCCTGACCAGCGACGGCACCAGCGAGCTGATCTCGCGCGACCCGGGCACCCTGGCGCCGCTCGGCCGGATCCAGGTCCGCTGCGACGCCGAGCGCGTGACCGAACTCAACGACCTGGAGTGGGCCGGAGGGCGGGTATGGGCGAACCTGCTGGGCAAGCGCTACCTGGTGGGCATCGACCCGGGCAGCGGGGAGGTCACCGACATCGTCGACGCCAAGGCGGTGATGGAGCGCCACTGGGGTGACCCGGAGGCGGTACTGAACGGTGTCGCGGCGCTGCCTGGTCCCGGAGAGTTCCTGCTTACCGGGAAGAACTGGCGGTCAATGTATCACGTCCGGCTGGCCGGGGACCGCGTCCCCACCGAGCCTGCCCAGTTGATCGCCGGCTGAGCGCAGACAACAGCACCGCACCGGCAGGGGCCCCGGAATCTGGTGATCCGCGGGCTCAGGCGCGGTACTCGCGCCCCGTGAGCTCCAGGAACACGTCCTCCAGGGTGGCGCCGGACACCCGCAGGCCCGTGAGCGCGCCCTGCCCGGCCAGCCCGGAAAGCACCGCCGCGGGCTCCCTGGTCGAGATCGTCAGCGATACCCCGTCGTCGGTGACGCTCTCGGCGTCGTCGCCCACGGGCACCAGGGCCCGCGCCTGGGCCACCGACAGGCGGCCCGACTGCACGCTGATCCGCAGCGGCTGGTCAAGCTCACGGATCAGGCCGGCGGGCGGCCCGATCTTGAGGATCTTCCCGTGGTCCATGATCGCGACGCGGTGGCACAGGGATTCGGCCTCGTCCATGTGGTGGGTGGTGAGCACCACCGTGCGGCCTTCCGCGCTGATCTTCCGCAGCAGATCCCACAGGTTCCGCCTGGCCTGCGGATCCAGGGCCCCGGTCGGCTCGTCGAGGAAGAGCATTTCGGGGTCATGCACCAGCGCGCAGGCGATGGACAGGCGCTGGGCCTGGCCACCGGACAGCTTTTCCGTGCGCGTGCCGGCCTGGTCCTCCAGCCCGACAACGGCGAGCATGGCGTCCGCGCGCTGGGCGGAGATCCCATACAGCGAGGCGAACGTGCGCAACTGCTCCCGCGCGGTGAGCAGTTCGAAGAACGACGACGCCTGCAACTGCACGCCGATCAGCGGCAGCAGCGCGGGGTTGCGCGGCCACGGCCGCCTGCCGAGCACGGTCACCTCGCCGCTGTCGGGCTCGCGCAGGCCCTCAACGATCTCCAGCGTGGTGGTCTTGCCTGCCCCGTTCGGGCCCAGGATGCCGAAGAACTCGCCCTGTTCGACTTCGAACGTCACGCCGTCCACGGCGACCACCTGGCCGTAGGACTTGTGCAGGTCCCGCACCGAGATCGTCGCTGGCATGCGCGCCACTCTACTGGCCTGGGGGAGCGACCCCCTGGAACCCCCGGGGCGCCGATGTCGCCTGGCCGGCAAGCCGGCAGGCCCCATCGCGCGTACCGGCCTGGGGGAGCGACCCCCCTGGAACCCCCCGGGGCGCCGATGGCGCCTGGCCGGCAAGCCGGCAGGCCCCATCGCGCGTACCGGCCCGGGGGAGCGACCCCTGGGGCGCCGCTACCCGACCCGCCAGGCCCGGACCCAATCCACCAGCATCGTCGCCCCTTGCGGCGGCGGCGGGATCCCGTTGGCGAACATCTGGTAGTCGAAGACCAGGTACTCGGGGTGCCCTGCGCCGACCGGGAACGGCTGAGAATACACTCGCCGGCCGTCCCAGTAGAACGTGACCGTCCGTGTCCCGGCGTCCCACTGCGTGCCGAAGCGGTGCCACCTGCACAACGGCGACCCCGACGCCCAGCCGGTCGGCGGCTGGCTGGCGTAATGCAGGTTCGCCGCGGTACCGCCTGCTTTGCCCGCTGCGAGTGACCCGCCCTCCACGTTATCGATCTCACCCGTCCAGGTGTCATCGACCGTCCACCACGCCGGCCACCCGTATACCTGCCCCTGCGCGTTACACGGCAAGAAGACGCGCGCCTCGAACGCACCACCCTCCTGGCTGAACGAAGCGTGCGTATCGAGCACTGCCCCGGTGTAAGAGCGCCTGGTCCCGCAGGTGTTCGAGGTGCGGTCAAGCCGCATCCGCAGGTAGCCGCCGGACTCGCTGTCGTGGCTGGCCGCGTAGCACGCGGTCATGTAGGGGTTTCTGCTCCAGCTGATCCCATTGCCGTTGCCAGGGCGGTCCCACCACGTCTTGTCCCACCTGGCAGTGTTCAGGCTCGTGCCATTGAATCCGGAGGCGAACGTATGCACGTACCGGCCGGCCGGGTTCCAACTCGGTCCCGGCACCCCCTGCGCGAGGGCCGCGGTTGTCGCCCGGTGCCCGGGGGTCCGGGCCTTCGCGTGTTCGGAGGTCACTGCCTTTCCGTGGCCGAGGGTCCGGCCCAGCCCGTGAGCGGGACCGCCCGCCTCCCCTTGAGCGAGGCTCCCGGCGGCTTCCCCTTGAGCGGGGAGCCCGGCCTTCCCTTGCGCGGCGGCTCCGATGAACACGGCGGCCGCCGCGGCGAGCACGGCCGTGGCCTGCGCGGCCCGCCTCATGACTGGACCTCAGCCGTGACCCGCACGATCAGGGCGTCAAGCAACTCGGTCAGATTGGGGTACATTCACCCTCCACCTCGTAGGCAGTCGCGATGTCGTCGGCGGCCCCGCCGGTGTATCGGCACCGTTGACTGGCCGACTCGCGGGCATGCGAAACAGAGTCGCGGGCGGGCGAAATCAGCCGGAATAGGCGACTGTGGCGTAGTTGTTAGGCGTTCCCGTAGCTCACGGGGTAACGAACGCCGTGTTTCCGAAAGAGCTGACAACAGCCGATTGAGCTATACCGTCGCTGTTGCCGGGGTGCGGCAAAGCTCTGCGTTAAACCTCCTTGCTCCCCGGCTCCCATCCGGTCGTATAAACCCGTGCCACGGTCCAGGCTTCTCCCCTACGCAAGGTCCTGGCCGCGCCGCGCCCTGTGGTGTTGCCCATCAGAGCTGCGTGGTGGCACGTCCGACACTATTGGGCACCGCGGGAGTCGTGGTCAAGGCGTTTGACGGAACAAACCGCAAAAGATGCCATCAGGCGGGACATGTCTGTGACTGGTGTGGACTCCGGAAACCTTTGTTCTTTGTGCCTATTTCAGAATCAGGCACTTAGGGCCCCTTAACTCCGTCGTGCGGGGTTGACCCCTGCTGGCCTGGGAGAGCAGTCGGGCTGGCGGCCACCGCGGGACGTTCCGGGGCCATGACCGCGCCGTCCGGGCGATGCTCCGGCGGTACCAGCCCCAGCACCTGGTAGACGGCGTCGCCGTCCACGGTCTCCTGTTCCAGCAGCAGGGCCACTACGCTGCGCAGTGCGGCGCGGTTGTTGCGCAGCAGGCTGATCGCCTGTTCCTCGGCCTCACGGAGCAGCCGGGAGACCTCGGCGTCGATAGTCGCCTGGGTGGCCTCGGCGAACGGGCGGCTGGACATGCCGGGACCGCCGCCGCCGAGGAACACCGAGCCGCCCTCGGGGTAGCCGACCGGGCCGATCGCCGGAGACAGCCCGAACTCGCGCACCATCTTGACGGCGAGATCGGTCGCCGAAGCCAGGTCGTTGGCCGCGCCGGTTGAGCCCTGGCCGAACTCGACCAGTTCGGCGGCCCGGCCACCCAGCCGCACGGCCAGGGTCTGGGTGAGGTAGTCCTCGCTGTACAGGTGCCGCTCCACTAGAGGCAGTTGCTGGGTCACGCCGAGCGCCTGGCCGGCCGGCAGGATGGTGACCTTGGCCACCGGGTCGGCGCGGGGAGACAGCGCGGCGATCAGGGCGTGGCCCGCCTCGTGCACGGCCACGGCCTGTTTCTCCTCGGGGAGCAGCACGTTGGAGCCCTCACGGCGGCCGAGGATGATCCGGTCCCTGGCCGTGTCGAAGTCCTCCGCGGTGATCACTTCCCGCTCGCCGCGGACCGCGTTGATGGCCGCCTCGTTGACCAGGTTGGCCAGATCGGCTCCGGAGAAGCCCGGCGTGCCGCGGGCCACCACCTGCAGGTCCACGTCCGGGTCCAGCTTCTTGTCCCGGCAGTGAACCTTGAGAATGGCCTCCCGCTCGGCGAGGTTGGGCAGCGGAATGGTGATCTGGCGGTCGAACCTGCCGGGGCGGAGCAGTGCCGGGTCCAGCACCTCGGGCCGGTTCGTGGCGGCGATCACCACGATGCCCATGACCGGGTCGAAGCCGTCCATCTCCGACAGCAGCTGGTTGAGCGTCTGTTCCCGCTCGTCGTTGGCGACGACCGCCCCCGCGCCGGCCCGCCGCTGGCCAATGGCGTCGATCTCGTCGATGAAGATGATCGCCGGTGCGCGCTTGCGGGCCTCGCTGAACAGATCCCGGACGCGCGCGGCGCCGACGCCGACGAACAGCTCCACGAAGCTGGAGCCCGCGACCGAGAAGAACGGCACCTCCGCCTCACCGGCCACCGCCCGGGCGATGAGCGTCTTGCCGGTGCCCGGTGGGCCGATCATGAGCACACCGCGCGGCGGGGTGGCCCCGGCCCGGCGGTACCGGTCCGGGTTCCGCAGGAAGTCCACCACCTCAGCGATTTCCGCCTTTGCGCCCTCGTACCCGGCGACGTCGCTGAACCGGGTCTGCGGCCGTTCCGCGTCGAACACCTTCGCCCGGGACCGGCCGACCCCGAGCACGCCCTGCAGTTGCCCGCCGGCGCCGCGGGAGAGCCGCATCCACAGCCAGCCGAACAGCAGGAAGGGGGAGAGCAGGAGCACCCAGGTGAGCACCTCGGAGCCGAACGAGGGCCCTGGTGCCTTGGCGGTGACCTCCACGTTCGCCGTCTCCAGGTCGTTCAGGAATTGCTGCCCGGCCTGGCTCGGGATGACCGTGTTGTACGTAGTCCCGTTCTTGAGCGTCCCGCTGGCCTCACCGTCCGAGCCCAGCGTCACGGTCTTGACCTGTTGCCCGCTGACCTTGGACAGGAATTGCGAGTAGGTGAGGGTGACCTGGTTGGAGTGCACCGTGGGCACCACCAGCCAGAGGAGCGCGAAGGCGATCAGCGCGACCGGCCACAGCCAGTGGCGCCAGCGCGGCGGCGAGGGCGGGGCGGTCGGCGCCGGTTTGTCACCCGGCGGCGGCGGAGTCACCTGCTTGGTCACGGGAAGCTCCCAACGTCAACCACGATACCCAGATGACTGAATAACCAGGCCGACCCTGGTCCCGCTTCCCCAGCCGCTGCGATTAGCCTGACGGCGAACGCCAGGATCGGCCTCAGCGTGCGGAGAGGACCTCGGCGATTTTCGCGGCGGCTGCCGAAGGGTCATCGGCATCGTGCAGTACTTCCCCCCAGGACCAGCGGTAATACCAGCGAAGGTGTCCTCGGTCGTCGGTACCCGGAGTGCAGCCGATGCTTTCGGCCAGCATGGTCGCGCCCGGTGCGAAGATGTGCAGGGCGGCCGGGTAGGTGGTCTTCACCGTGGCGTGCAGTCCCTGGGTATCAAGGGCCGTCGCCAGCCGGTGCAAGTGGTACGTGCGAGCGTGATCCCGTGCGCGGTCCACCGTCTCCTCTGCCGTGCATTAGCGGTTGTCGGGGGTCGCCATATTGTCCGCGCCCGCCATACCGGCTTGTCAACCCTGGGGAGGGTAGGGAGCGTATCCCCCGGACGCGTACGGGTCGCCGGAGTAGCCCGCTTCGTAACCAGGCGCGTAGCCACCCGTGCCGTACCCGTCCTGATAGCCGGACTGGTCCGTGTAGGGCTGTGCCGGGTAGCCGTCGGCGTACGGCGCGGACCCGGCGGGCGGCTGTGCGGCCAGGTAGGAAGCAGGGCTGGCGTGCTCGGCATACGAGGCGGGCGCCTCGTACCCGGGCGGAGAGTACGCGCGCAGCGGATCGGCCAAGTAGTTGTCGTAGCTCGCAGTGGCATGGTTGCCGTTGTGGGCCACGGTGGCGCCGTTACCGGAGCCGGTGTGCGCGTAGGGGTCCCCGTACGCGGGCGCCGGTGCCCCGCCGGCCGGGCCAGCCGGCGCGCCGTACCAGTCCGTGGCCGCTGGCGCGGCGGGAGGTGCCGGCTGGTAGGCGTAGCCGGGGTCGGCATAGCCGGCCGCCGGGTAGCCGCCGCTGCTATGCCCGTTGGCACGATGTCCGTTGCCGTTGCCGTGGACAGCCCCATTCGCAGGGAGGTCAGGAGGCCCGGCCTTGGCGTGCTTCCTGGCGTTGCTATAGGAGCGGGTGTCGCTGTCCGAAACGCCCCTGAGGGAGAACGACGGGCTGGTCAGCGGGTCGTCTTTGAGCGCGCGCCGGGAATGGGCGGTGGGGCGCTGGCGAGCCCGGTGGGCATGGCCAGGTCGCGGTCACTCCTGGGCTGGGGCCCGGTGGCGTCCCGCCGCCGGGGCTCAAGCCTGGGCTGCGGTCCGGTGTTCCTCGTCTGGTGCGGCCCGGTGTCGCGCGACGAGCGCAGCCCGGAATCGAGCACCGACCGTCCCTCGGGGTAGGAACGGGTGGCGGCAGGGAAGTCCGCCTCCCGCCGGGCTGGCGGCAGGGGAGACGGGGCCTGGCGGGCGGCGCGGACCGGCAGGCGCTCGGTCACCGGCTCGCGCTGGTCGGGCTCCTTCCGGCGGGGCAGATCACGCTGCAGGTCCTGGTCCGACGCTGGCGGCCTGGCCGGACGGGAATCCCGCGGGGCGGACTTGGCCTTGGCGCTGCCGTTGGCTGCCACCTTGCTCGTGGACCTGCTCGGCCGCGCCATGGTCGAAAGTGGCTTGTCGGCGGAAAGCTCGGCCCAGTACTGCTCGTCGGAGAGCTTGTCCCATTCCGAACTGGGCCAGTCGTCATCATCATCGCGCTTGCCACGCTGCCGGGACCTGCTCTTGCTGCTGGCGGGCGGGGGCGCCGCCTTGCGCCGCGAGTCCCTGGATTCATCCCTGGCCGCGGGGAACTCCACCGAGGGATGGTCACCGGTCGCGTAGCCCTCGGCCGGGCCCAGGTCCATCGACGGATAGTCGGCCGAGGGGAAGTCGTCTGCGGCGGGCCGCCGCGAGGGGCCGGTG
>Ga0318562_10001179_pt1 | contig 11760 bp, 9 predicted proteins | sample GRESIP066b5f18_FD_203688 | JGI IMG/M metagenome (GOLD analysis project Ga0318562, IMG submission 203688) | Tropical soil microbial communities from Luquillo Experimental Forest, Puerto Rico - GRE.SIPMG.066b5f18 | ecosystem: Environmental > Terrestrial > Soil > Tropical forest > Bulk soil...
TTGTCCAACTTACCTCGACGGCAATCGAAACCGAAATCTACCGTCGCCTGCAAATGAATGAATCCCTGCAGGGGGCGCTGTTATCACTTGTGAAGGGAGACTGGACACATGCCGACTGAGAAGTCACCTGCAGACTTCATCGGGCAGTACATCAAGATACGTAATTTCGTCGACGCCGAAACCAAAAAGTTTGAAGCCTCGATGGAGCCGTACAAAGCTGCGATGACGTCGATTGAAAATCACATGCTGGGCGTGCTCAATGCCCAGGCTGACGGCGAAGGCAAATCTTCCATCGCTACTCCCGTCGGCACTTGCTACCGAAAACTGATGACGTCTGTCAAGGTCGCCGATCGCGAAGCCTGGATGGATTTCATCTTTGACGGACGGCGTGAGGGGTTCATTACCAATCACGTCCCGAAGGACGCTGTTTCCGAGTACATGGAACAGTTCAGTACGCAACCGCCCGGTCTGGAGGTTGTGCCTTTCTACAAAGTCACCTTCAACTCACCCAGGAGTGAATAATGAACCAAGTTCCAGCATGGTGGAATAAGCGTCCAGCTGGTTTCGGCGCGGAAGATTTCCTGTCCGGAATCGGCACGTCGTTGCCGCCGCATCTGTCGATTGCAAATAACCGTTTCACGCTGGTCGACGGGGCCGGTAACGCGCGTCAGCCGACGATGACCATTGACGTTTGCATTATTGCGGCGAATGGCAACGCTTCGCGGATCTATTATGATCCGAATACCGCATTTGATCCGACAGGCGCCAATAATTCGCCGCCGCTGTGCTGGTCGGACAATGGCACCGGACCATCCCGCAATGCAGCACAGCCGCAATCCCAGACCTGCGCTACCTGCCCCAAATCGATTTGGGGATCGGCGCAGTCTCGCCTGACCGGCAAGGGTATCCCTGCCTGCCAGCAAAACAAAAAAGTCGCTGTCCTGGTGCCGTCCGATTCCGACGACATCCTGTATATGTTCAAGATTCCGCCTGCCTCGCTGAAGCATCTCGCTACCTACGTCAAGACACTGGCGGGTAACAAGATCAGCGGGCGTGCGGTGATGCCGTCCGACGTGGTCACCCGGCTTGAATTCGAGTCCCAGGGAGTCGTGAAATTCGCGGCGGTAAGCCTGATCGATGATGACATGTTCAATCGGTCTGAGCGCTACTATGCGCAACAGGATCTTATTGCCCAGGTCACCGGCCGCGACGACGTCGCTCGTGATCCAACACTACCGATTGGGTCTATTGTATCCGAGGGCTTGCAACAAGCACCACCCATTGTTCGTCAACCGGCTCCGCTTGCAGCGCCGCAAACCATGGCGTTCATGCCCAAGGGGGAAACGATCGCACCACCGAAACGTGGTCGACCGGCGGCAAAGCCGGTAGAGAAAAAGGATGAACCGCTGGAAGTCCCGGCGTTTCTGAAACGTTCAACGAACGAATCAGCACCGAAAGCAGTCGGCCCCGGAATGGTCAGTGCTCCTGAACCATCCGACGAAATTTCGCAGGCGCTTTCCAGCGCGTTCAACCTGCCGGGCGTGTGATGAATAACAACAGCGTACATCCGCGCATGCTCCATCTCAGCTCAGAGCTGAGATGGACTGCGTATGATTTTGCGTATTGGCTTGACATGCCTCGCGCCACGGTTCGAAATTGGTACCTTGGGAATTTCGAGCCGCGCGGCTTTCAAAAATTAAAAGTTCACGCAGCACTGGATCTCCTTGAGACGGCCATGACCAAAGGGCTGCTCAGGGAACTCGACGGGGTTTCCGCACATGACAGACCAAAACGCATCCGATGGCTTCGCACTCGTGCAGACAGCGGTTTCATTCCTCGACCGCGTTCTGCCGACAAGCGGCTGGCGGGTCGCGTACATCGTGAACGGGGAGAAAAAGTTTAATGCTTTTTACGAAACGAATCTCCAGCTTGCTCAGGCTCTCATACGATTCGATTCGACTGGTGCGGTTGCCTACCATGCCTGTTCCAGTTTTAAGGAAAACCAGCGTAATAATGCACAACGCCATGATGTCGGACGAACACAAAAGAATGTCAGGGCCGTTAGATCATTATGGTCCGATGTTGATGCGGGTGATGGAAAACCATACCCCGATGCAAAAAGCGCTGCTATCGCTACGGCAATGTTCTGCAAGGCTGCGCAGGTTCCGCTCCCGATGGTGGTCGGCTCGGGCCGTGGTCTACATATCTATTGGCCATTTGCAGACGACATTGACCCTGAAACGTGGCGCGTCTATGCGGCCGGGTTTGCTGTACTGTGTCATAAATACGGGTTTCGTGTCGACCGCGCTCGCACTCAGGATTTATCTTCGGTACTCCGCACACCCGGAACACACCACCGAAAGTATGGAGAATGTCTGGTAACCTGCAGCTACATTGCAGGACCGTTCACGCTTGATCAGCTGGAGCCGTTCAAAAATGCCGGATTATCCGCAAGAGTTCGTAACATGGCAGTTCCTCGCGAACGGGGACTTGGAAGTGACCTCCTGGGAGGAATGTACGATGAAAAACCGTCCTACGCCGACAAAGTCGCGGATGAGTGCGCCCAAATCAGAGCTATACGCGAATCTCCGGACAAGGTTAGAGAACCTGAATACCATGCCGGAATTGGCGTCCTGCATTTCTGTGTTGACGGCCGAAGTCGAACGCTTGAGTGGACTGATTCACGCTGGCATGACGCCGTCAACGTCAAGTTTGATCGCAGCCAGCAACTATCAGGACCAACAACCTGCGCTCACTTCCACACCATCAACCCCGACGGTTGTGCCGGTTGCCGACATAGCGGTCACATTACTACACCGCTTGAAATGGGAAGGTCACGGGAACCTGACCGACATGCCGACAGAGTTGCTGAAGGAACTGGTGGAACAGCTGGAGTGGAGCCTGAAGAGAAGGCCATAAATCCACCCATGGATTTCACCTACGCGCCCGATGGCGCCTTGAACCTAGTCATCGAAAACAAGAACGGAGCGGAAAGTTACGAACTGGTTTGCCAACATCCAATTTACCTGCAATCCGTGCAGACGGGAGAACAGAATGTCGATAATTACAGCTGTCTTTTTCGGACTAAGCTTCCTAATTGTGGCTGGCGTAGTGTCGTATTGCCTTTTAGAACTGTACTTGGACGCGACGGCATCGCCGAATTCGCGCAAAACGGAGTCGTCATTCACCATCCGGACGCGTGGCGGAAATTTGTCCGCACGTCAATAGATCGCTGGTACGGCAAGAACATGGTGGAAAAGCGATACGATAAATTTGGATGGAAAGACGATGATACGACCTTCCTGGTGGGAAATCGCCTGTACACGTCGACCGGCATTGTGCCTGTCATTGGTGGGGAAATCCTCAACAGCCGGGTTCCTTATTTCAATTTTCCCCGAACTCGTTCAGCATCCTTCGAGCGCTGGCAACGTGCCGCCAACAAGATGTTTGCAGTCGGACTTGAGCACCAGTCCATCGCTATCCTTGCCGGGTTTGCCGCGCCCCTGATGCGCTTTCATACCGCCGCTGAAGGCGGAGCTATCTTGTCGTTTATTTCGGACGGCAGTGGCACCGGCAAAAGCACGTCATTGGAAGCTGCCGCAAGCATCTGGGGCGCCTTGAAGGGCCTTCAGGTTGACGACTCCGATACGCGAATCGCCAAGGGGTTGAAACTTGGAATGCTCAATAATCTTCCTTGCGCCTATGACGATCTTTACGAACATGACCCGGAAGTCATCCGGCAATTCATCATGATGTTCACCAATGGCACCGACAAGGACCGGGCCACGACGGAAGGCAAGTTGCGGGATAACATCGCATCGTGGCAGACCATCCTGCTACTGGCTTCCAACAAATCGATGATCGATATCATCTCCACCCATGACACCAGCGATGCCTGCGCAACGCGGATTCTGGAATTGACCACCGATCTGCCGGAAGGTGTCGCCAGACTGGATTTTGAAGCCGTCAAGCGTGAACTCGCGGCGAACCATAGTTTTGCCGGTGATCGCTACATGCAAACTCTTGTGCAGCCTTCAACCGTCAATTGGATCAAGGAAAACATATCCGGCTGGACGCTGCAGATTCGCAAGGCGGCAGGACTGGAGGAACATCACAGGTTCTGGGTACGCTTGGCCGTTTCAATCATTGCGGCAGGCACCATCGTCCAGAAAACCGGTCTGTTGGATTTCTCGGTAGTCCGTATTCGCGACTGGTTGATTGATACCATGCGAGACCAGCGTGACCAGATCAAGGGCAACAGGAAGGGCAAGGATGTTATCAGCGTGCTTTCCAGCTTCGTCCACGACATGCGCAACGATACTTTGACCGTGGATAAAAGCTATCGGCCGGGTGGCACGGTCATCGTTGAGCGGCCCCCGACTAACAAGCTTTTGTGTCGTTATGAAACTGACAGCAAACGCCTGCTAATCGCCGAAATCGAACTGCGCAAATGGCTGAACAAGAAATCCATCAACGTCAAGACGTTCGTCAAGACGCTGCAGGAACAAGGCGTGATCGTTGGTGAGATCAAAAAATACACGTTGGGGGCAGGAACCAATTTCGCTTCCGGACAGGTGTTCTGCTTTGTCGTCAACATGGCGCATGAAGATGTTGCGGGCGTCGCCACACCCATGTTAAAAGTAGTGCGCTAGGTCCACGACGGTAAAACCGGAAGCCTATCCCGTACAGGGACTACTGAGAGTGGATAGCTGTACGGCATTCTGCGGGGTGAGAATCGCAGCGTAAACGTCGCGAAAGTGGCACGAGACAGCCGGGAGAGACCGGCACTTAATTTGCCTGGACTTCGACAACCGGCCGGGCGGCGCGTCCTTCCATAATCTTATCCACCAGTTGCGGCATCAGATCCTGCCCCCGCTTGCGCATCATGGTGTCATCCACCTTGGTCTGGGTCAGCAATCCGATTCGGATGGCTTCCATCTTCAGCCGTGACATATCGATATTGCGGGCGTCCCAGGGCGTGTTGAGCACAAGATCCAGCAATTCTTCCAGCGACAGCTTGGAAAGTTCGTTCAACAGGGAATTGGCGTCTAGTACGCCAAATGAATCGCGTACCCGTTCGATTGCAGTACCGGGAGCTGCTTCGCCAGTCGGTCCCCAATGTCCGTGCGGTACATTGGGGAATTCGGAACCGTCAAGCGCTTTAACCTCCCGTAGGCCGTGGCTTTGCATTCCTTCACCGACGTCCCCGTTGCCGTCATCACCAGCACGTAATCCCCCGCCGTGCACAGTTCCGGTGCCGTTATGATCGAGCCGTTTACCTGGGTCGGAACCATGTCCAGCATCATTTCGCAGGGGTGGATATGTTTTTTCAAGGCGCGGTCGGCCCCGTACACGGGGATTCCCGTCACTTCCCTCCTGGTAATGTGCGAGTAGGGATAATCGGGAATACTCATCACGACGCCTATCGCTAGGCGGTCCATTAAGAAATTCCGGGCATCCTTCCCCGTCGCTAAATCGTATAGCCATTCGATCGTATCACCCTGGTTCAGTGCCATCTGGATATTGAGGGTCGGCCAACCCGGACGCATGGTAAATTCCAGTGGCCAGATCGTACCGTTTTCCTCGATGATGCAGTTTACATCGACATAACCGACGTAATCCAGTGCATCCAGGGCCGCTTCAAGCGGCTTCAGCATCTTGCGCCCCAGCTTGGAGTTCATCACGAAACGCAGCACGGTACCCTGTTCGCCGGTCGTGACACCCAGATCCTTGTTCATCAGTTTCTTGAATTCAAAATTCTCGCACCAGCCTTCGTTGAATCCACCAGGGCCGAAGAAACCGCCGACAGCCATCTCGATGCCTTCTTTAAACTCTTGAAGCAGAAATTCTCCTTTCAGCTTGCCCAGCTTCTTCCAGCGTTCCAGCATATACACGAGATCGGCAGGCGTCTGGCTGACGTAGGACAGGGCCTTGTCGGCGTCCCCGGAAGGCTTGGAAACAAAGCGCTTGTCATGCTTTTTGACGTAAGTTATGGCGTCATCGTAATTGGAAAATGTCTGGTAAGGGGGCGTTGCAATCCCATGCTCCTTGAAAACCGCCTGCCCGACTTCTCTATCCAATTCCCAATCTGCGGCTTCCTGGGTGGGGCCTATCACCGGCACTCGATCGCGTACACCGTCGACGTCGCGCAGCCAGCGGACATTATCCGCCAGGATAATCATGTCAGGCCAATTGATCCACTTCGCTGGTTCACGTTCTACCTTGACCAGTCCGGTACCTATATGCTCCGTTTTGGGAGTATCCCGAATGATCATGATAACGTCGTGACCATCGGCTTGGGCGCGCAGGGCAATGTCCAGTGATGCGCCATTCGGGTCTATGAGAAGCACCCTCACTCTGACCCCCCATAGATACTCTGCTGGCGCTTTTCCTGTTTCTTTCGCTTCTTTTCCAGCTGCATGGACTGGTAACGCTTAAACCGCCGCAAGCCTTCCGGGTCCGTCCATTGCGTACCAGCCGGGCGCAATCCCAGCCTGCGTTCAGTCGGCGTGATCTTGGAACCGCGCTTTTCGCCTTGTATTTCCGTGCGTACCGAGATCGGCAGGAACCGCTCGGCATACTTGAAATAATCTTTCAACCAGTCCGGAGCCGAAGATTCCGGATTGATGATGGGATCATTCTTCCAATCCCGATTGGTTGCCAGCTCCCAGCCCGCCTGCGTCATGCCCGACAGCTTTGCGTAGGCTTCCCGGCGCCAATCCTCATACCAGCCAAACACGTCCTTCATCTGGCTTGGCAATGTGATGCGCTCGGGAACCGCTCCGCGCCCGGCCAGACCAGGGACGACACCCCCCGTGCGCCCGTGCAGCACGTCATCAATGGACTCGGGCGGCTTGCCGGTTTTCATGTACTGGTACGCGGCGTTGGCCATGAAATAAACCATCGGCATGGCAATGACGTACCCGGTCTTGGGATCATAACCACTGCCGCGAACGCTCAAGCTGCTTGGCTTGGTTACCAGTCCTTTGGCGCCGCCGGCGATTTCGCGCGCAGTGCCCAGCGTCCACGAGAACGATCGCATGCCCAGCTTGGCCGACTGCTTCAGCATGTTGGGCCAGAAGATATTATCCTGCACCATCTCACCCATGCGGTTATCGATCGAGTTCCAGATTTTCTGCGCCATGGCTATTTTTTCGGGGTAAGCGGCATTCGGATTGGCTTCCAGCCACACCTTCATGTTGTCCATGAAGGCACCAGTTTTCAATTTTGGAATGTAGGTCTTGAACAGGGGATCAGCGAAGGTGGCAAGGGTACGTCCCACCTGACGGGCAACAAAGGCAACCGGTGCCGGAAACACCTTGCCAGCCTTGTAATCGGCCTGGAACGATTTCCCGGTGGCCTTCCATGCCCGCGAATCGATGAAGTCGGAAAGCTTTCGAAATGAATTCAGGTAGGACTTGCCTACCGTCTGCCTGAACTCCAGTTCCTGCCCATGCGTGCCGACAGCGCGCCCGCCGCCCATTTCCAGAAGATCGATAATCTCCTTGTTTTGTGCCGTGCCGGGGCTGCGACCGAGATAGATGTTCTGACCCTTGTGTCCGGTAATGGCTTTGGTCACGGGAGCCAGGGGCGTCTTTACCAGCGAGACCGCAGATACCGCCAGCAGGCGGGCGGCTTCCCTGAATTCCCCACCCTTGAGCGCGCCAAGGGCACCTGAAGCCTGGGCTAGGGCCAAAGCTGCTTCCGAAGCCATTGCTTCATTGACTTCATTGAAGAGATGGAACCCTGATAAACCCAATTCCATGCCCGTGATAGTGTTTGACGCGTGTTGAAGCTTGTCATAGGTCGCTCCAATTGCCGGGCCGTATGGCCCCTGTACGCCATGGAATCCCCCTCCGACAAAGTTGTTGTAGACCCGCGCGAACTCTTCCGGAGCATAGGCCGTCATCTCGCCCGCAGGCGTCTTTTTGGTGGACAGGCGCCCACTTAAGGGTACCCAGCCTTTGGCGGCCATGGCCGGGTTTTTGTCGCCAAGAGCGTATTTAATATGCCCTGCAGCACGCCCGGCGGCGAATACGTTATTATGGGCGATGAACCGGTCCATGTTCTGGATATACATCATGCCCATTTCCAGCGGGTTATAGGTAATCGGCTTCAGCCCGGCCGCGATGCCGTCCGCGATCGTGGGGATAATTCGCTCCTTGATATTCTTTCCGAACCCCTGCTTGGTGAACCAGTTCTGGATGAAGGATTTGGCAGCTGCAGGATCTTCCCAGCCCATGTGCGGGTAGTAATCCTCGACAAAACTCATCTGCGCGGTGATGGGCGAGTTCTGCAAAAGGGTCTTGCGGGTTTCCATCTGGTCGCGAAAGGCATCCGCCACCGGCTGCAGTGAAGGGTCTTTCAGCTTCGCCCCGCCCGTTCGTCCTTCGATATAAGCCGTCAGCCCCAGCTTCTCGGCGTCGGACATGGCGTCGACAGCGTTCCAGTAGTCATTGAAGGCGGATCTCGCCTGCTCGGTGAAGCGTGCTGCGGTCCCGGTTCCCGCCCGTAACAGCGTTGCTGCATCCGCACCTTTTCCCAATTTCTCGGGAGCAAACACCTTGTTGACGTTGGCGGCGATGAAGTCGGCACCCTTGCCCACGGTGCCGAATGTATTCTTCAACTTGATTACGCCTGCTACTTCACCCGGCAGGGCCAGACCGCCGACGAACTCCGTCAGTTCATGCCTAAGCCCCGTCGTTTCCTCCAGCGGGCGAGCCACACCTGTCCGTATCAAACCCGTGGCCGGGCTGGTGGCATAGGTCCAGGCACCGCCAAGACCGGTCAGCATCCCCTTCATGACGGCGGCACCGCCCGTTCCTTCCGGCCGTTCCGGCTTGGGAACCACTTCCCGCTCCAGATCCCCCATGCTTTCCCAATGCCTCAAATCCTCCTGGTACTTGTTGTAAGCCGCCAATTTCTCATGGGAAAACGGCGCCAGCATTTCCTTGATGCCAGTCTCGACTTCCTTCTGACCTGCCTTTGCGATATCTGCGATGTCGGTCCCCCACTGGCTGGTGAAGTCAGACATTGATCCCGTGGCCTTGCCGGGAATGGTAGTTTCCTCTTCCGCAGGCTTGAAAGCCCGCTCGCGGAAGAACTGCATAGGCTTTTCCAGGAAACCAAAATCGCCATCTTCAGCCGTGGCCGATGAAGCTACCCCTTCCTGCAGGATCTTCATGGCCCGGCTGACCCGCGAATCCACGGCTTGCGGCGTTTCCGCCTTCTTCTGGTCCGCCAGCGACTTGGTCACCGTATCCATGAAGTTGGCAGGGGGTTTGGCCGGGCCTGCCGGGGCCTCGCTGGGTTGACCCAGCGACTTCTTGACGATCTCTTCAAACGACGGTTTCTGCCCCTCTTCCGCCTTGGCTTCGCTTGTTGCACCGAACGCAATGGCACCGGCGGCACCGGTCACTCCCATGGCCGGGACCATGACCCGCGAGATATCCTTGGATTTGGGGTCGAACCGGGCGGCAAACTTGGACTTTACCGTGCTCATGCCGTTGGAGAAAGTAATGAAGATCCGTTGCGGCTTGCCCAATGATGTTGTTGAGCTGGGTTCATCCCAGACGTTATCAATGATAACGCCTTTTTTGCCCATGTTTTTGGCTTCCGCCATGGCTTTGGCATTGACCTGCTGCCACTGTTTCCCTTTACCGTCGTACTGATGATAAGCACGGGTATCGATCCACAACGGCACCGCACTGGCACCCTCGCTATAGCTCCACTCCGTTGGATGCGCCCCCGGATGCTTTGATAGATAACTGGAATACATGTCGGCAAGCTTGGTCGACGCCGACGCATAATGTTCTGGCCCTTCAAAAATGCCCTGAAAATCCTTGCCAGGATGTACGTGCACCCCCCGAAAGGCTTCCTGCAGATAACCGCCTTCCCGCCGTGCTTCCTGCCGCTCGGCTTCCGGCAATACATCGGGATGCATGGTCGGCGGTTTGACGGTCGGCGGTAATGCACCGGGATCATAGGCCGGATGAATGTCATGCTTTTCAAGCAACGTCTTGGCTGGCTTGGTTTCCGGTTGTCCCGGCTTGTAATGTGGATGTTGGAAGTAAAAAAGATCAACCGCGTCTTTTGGATCAGCCTTGTGGCTCAAAGTTACGAACAGCCCCGTTGATGCTTTCTTGACGCCGTAGCCGTCACCGACTTTTTCCAGTACGAAGCCATTAGGCAGAGACGGTGCCCCAACCGATTCACCAACCGGAATTTTGGTCTCGCCGGGAGGAGCTTCCTTGATCGGCACCTGCCCGGTCTGTCCATAGGTAGGTGTCTTAGGCGGTCCCACCGCTCCGGGGAAAGCAGGCTTTGGCCCCGTCGTCGGCCCCGTTTTCCAGTCCACCATGATGGCGCCGCCGGGACTGATACCTTGAAATGTCCCTTGTATCCCACCCTCACCGGCAGTGACGAAATCACCGGGCTTCAGGTTAGTTTTGATTTCCTGGTCGGTCAGGGTCCAGATGTTGACAGGCGATTTCGGGATCTCACTAACCTTGTCCGAGATCTGTTTGAAAAGGGCATCGATTTCATTCGGCATCTTTGGTGGAAGTGGTTCAGCCTTTTGCTGTCCTACCGATTGCAGGATGTCGTTGATCTCATCCAGAATAGGCTTTTTCGGCGGCGCCGGCGGCGCCGGCGGCGCCGGCGGGGCCTGACCAGGAAAGCTTGGAGTGGGTTTGGGAGGAGCCGGTAGCTGCGCCGGCGGGGGCGGTGCGGGTTCGTCCTTCTTGTCCAGCGCTCCCTTGACGATCTCGGTGAAACTTTTCTTCGGCTTGGGGAATGCCCCAGCCGCTTTCTTGCCTTCTCCTATGGCATCAAGAATGCTCTGGAATGCCTTGGTTGGGTCGACCATTTACAGCCCGCTGGTGTCATAACCGGCTTCTTTGAGATCACTGATAACCTTGGCACGTTGTTCCGGCGTCCAGCCCTTGGACTGCGCCGTAAACCACTCGTTCTGTGCTGGAGTCAGTAAAGTGCGTTGTCCAGGCGTGCCCCCGGTCGCGGGTGGAACCGGCATCGGGCTGCTTGGAGCCGTGCCACCCCCCATTTTCTTCAGCTTGTCCACATACCCCTGATAAACACGGTCCATATCCTTTTCCATGGACTTTTTTTCTTCAGGCGTCATATCGGTCATGAAACTGTGTTCTTGAATCTTCAGCCGCGCCAGCTCGCGCCCGGCATTGAACTCCGCCTTGGCCGCTTCAATATCCTCTTTTCGCCCTGTAGCCCTCGCGCGTTCCTCCAGCTGCAATTGCTTCAGCGCATGATTCTTGAGCGCCATATCCTGGTTGAAAGCCCAATGCGCCACCTTATCCTGGTGCTCTAGTTTCCGTTGCTCTAATTGTTCATTTTTCTGCGCAATACGTTTGTCAGCCTGCCCAATCCGTTCTGCCGATTGTCCTTCTATAGCTACATCATGACGCTCGCGTTCCTTCAGGCTTTCTTCACGCGTAGCCTGGATCTGTTGCTGCATATCCAACCGTAATTGTGCCAGCTGCATCTGTTCTTCCGCCTTGAGGTAAGGCATGGCTTGGTTGAGCGCTTCAACGATGTCGCGCGGGCTGGCATTGGGATTGGCGCGTGCGATGTACTGAGCGGCTGTTTTGATATCCAGCTGACCCCGCGCGGCCAAGCCACCTAGCGGACCACCGGTAGGTCCGGCCGATTCGACCACGCCACGGCCCGGTCCTCCGGAAGCTTGCGGCGGGATTGCACCTGGAGGACGCAGCGGTTGCTGGGGGATAC